>WNGJ01031668.1_pt1 | contig 10116 bp, 5 predicted proteins | sample 5400611 | NCBI WGS metagenome assembly WNGJ01 (sample SAMN13153375, study PRJNA577476) | soil metagenome | isolation source: 40 cm soil or saprolite under Garry oak tree replicate 1 | place: USA:California | collected 2016-06-15
GTTTCAAATTCGCTCTTGGCGTCATCGTACTGATGCGATTTCCAATAAAGATAGCCGAGGCCGAAGTGAAGCTCGGGCTGGCGCGGTGCAATCTTGGCGGCGGCTTGGAATTCGGCTATAGCGTCGGTGGTTTTCTGCAGGCCGTCGAGAGCTTCTCCCATTAGGATGTGGGCAGCCGCGGAGTTGGGATCGTGCTCGAGGATCTTGCGAAACTCATCGAGTGCGCAGGAGTAGTTCTTTGCACCCATGCAGCTCTGCGCCAATACCTGATGAAGTTCAATGTTGGCGGGATCGGATTTAACAGCGGGCGCAAGGTATTTTATTGCGTCCGCAAAACGCTTCGCGCTGTAATAGCTCATCCCAAGCAGGATTCTCGTTTGACTGCTATTGGGATCGGCGACGGCAGCTTTCGACAGCGGAGCGATGGCTGACTGGAAATGTCCTTGCTTAAATTCCGCAAGCCCCAGGTTCAGCTGCACGCCAGGCAACTTAGGGTTAAGGGCGAGCGCTTTTCTGTAGGCGGTCGCGGCTTCCGGATACTTCTGTTCCTTGGAGAGCACCACACCTAAACTGGCGAGGGCCCCCGCATCGTTCGGGTTGTGCACAACGACTGCCCTCCAAACTTCGGCGGCCTCTTGCAATCTCCCCTGTTGTTCAAGTGCGATTGCGTCCTCAGGTCTCGATGCCTGCGTGGCAGCAAAGGTCGGCAAAAGGAGTGCGACTGCAACGACTGCTGACTTACACTGATTCATCCGGGCAAACCCGGCGGTGGAATTGGCTGCAAATATCGATTATTTCTCAACTCGTGCCACAGGTAAAGGCCGGAGTGGAGATGGGGAGCCACGACATGCAGCAAGCGCGGGTGACCTTTTTTGCTGCGTACATTTCTTTCTGCGTCACACCACGAGTACACAGGCTGGCCGAATCGGACTGGTGGAGGTATACTGCCGCCGTATGTTAGGGGTCAGCCTCTATGATGCGAATTTCCGAGGGCGTACCGCTTAAGATCAAGTAGCGAAAGTGAGCACATATGTTCACTCGAGCGATGGTGTTACAACACGTGGTACTCGGTTTCTGGTCTGCTGCGTTACTTGGCCAACAGACGCCTGCGGCTTCCTCCTCCCGCGCAGTGCAGGAGTTCCCTGTAGTCCTGCAGCAGAATGTGGAAACCGGAAAAACCCCAGCGGGAGCCAAAATCCAGGCAAAGCTTGCGGCCGCCACTTTGGTGGAAGGCACGGTCTTCCCGAAGAATGCCCTCTTGTCTGGATTGGTTATCGAGTCCGTGGCAAGGAGCGCGAAACAGCCATCCCGCTTGGCGATTCGCATGGACTCAGTGCAGTGGAAGAATGGATCAGCTTCTATCAAGGTTTACCTGACAGCTTGGTATTATCCGACGACGGTTCAGATGGGGCAGAGTCTCCAGTACGGCCCTCCTGAACCGGCCTCCAGGACTTGGAACGGAGCCGGCCAGTATCCTAGTTCGGACTCCCGGATTTACCAGCCCTTTCCGGGCGGCGATTCAGACAAAGGTCCGGGCTCCGTTCCGGACACTCCTACCTCAATCACCTCTACTCAACCCGTCCTGATGAAAAACGTGGAGCCTGTGCGCGGCAGTGATGGGGGCATCACACTTGTGTCCGAGCGTGCCAACCTCAAGTTGGATAAGCTGACGACCTATGTCCTAGCAACCGGCGCACTGCCGGCAAAGTAGATCAGTCTTATGCATCACATGCAGGGCCGACGCGGGCGATCTAACCGGGGATTGTCTCGCCACGCGAACTAATTGAAATCCTCCGCTGGCGCGCGACACTCTTCCGACGAGAAAACACACCTGTGCGTACCAAAAAAAGCCGCTCGCACCGGATTCGATGCGAGCGGGGAAGGCTTGGGACTGGATCTGCCGTTTAGTAGATCAGCTTCACTGCAAGTTGGAACTCCCTGCCGGGAAATGCATTCGTAACTTGGCCAAAGTTTCCTGCGCCGAAGTTGGTGCCGATGCCGCCGCTGTTCTTGTCGCCTTTGAACTGCGTGTGGTTAAAGGCGTTGAAACTCTCCGCACGGAACTCCATGTGGAAGCGCTCGGTGAAGGTAAAGTTCTTGAGCAGCGACAGGTTAAAGTTGTTTCTGCCAGGACCCCGCACTGCGTCGAAACCGAGATTGCCATAGCAGTCCGGGCCGGTCGCGCAGACCGGTGCCGAAAAGTTCCCTGTAAACCATTGGTTAACGGTTTTCGGATAGGAGATGGATCCGGTTAGGTCCGGCCTCATGCCCGAATTGGTAATGATGCTGGCAGCGGTTGTCCCGCTCACTCCGAGATCGAGCGGCGCTCCCGATTCCTCGGTCACGATTCCCGATACTTGCCATCCGCCCACCGTTGATCTGACTAGGCGGCTGCCAGTGTTTCTGAAGAGCGGGATATCGTAAACAAGACTGGTGAAGAAGATGTTCCTGCGGTCGAATTGCGATGGCCCGACATCGTATCTCCAACCCACATAAGGATTGCTGTTGTTCTGTAGGTCGCCGCCACTCCCGTTGCTGGTGGTCGAATCAATTGCCTTCGAAAGCGTGTAGCCGACCTGCAGGTGCAGATCATGCGCCACGTTACCAGTCAAGGAAGCCTGCAGTGAGTTGTAGTGGGAGTTGCCTTCGTTCTCAGCCAGGCGAATGCCGCCGAAACCGAGATACTGGACCTTGGTGTTATCAAGTGACCCAGCTGCGACCATTGCCGGTAACAAGTTCAAGGGTGGGAGATTGATCGCGCGATAATCGTTCTCGTGACGACCACGGCTCCCAACGTAAGACACTGACAGGATGGCGTTGGCCCCTAGAGCCTGCTGGACACCGCTACTGTACTGGTAGCTTACCGGAGGCTTGTAATTGTTCGCCTCGGTTCCGGTGATCCCAAGAGGAAGGACTGGCAATGCCGCCGCAGTGATGATAGTGCCGTTGGCGAGGGTTAACCCTGGATTCGACAGCGAAACCCCGTTGAGCGTCGGCTGCAAATTCCCGGGAGGGTTCGTGGCTCCGTTATACATATCGTTGCCCTGAATGCGCTCATACATCATGCCAAATCCACCGCGGAGAACCGTCTTGCCCCGGCCGGTGAGGTCGTAGGCAAAGCCAACACGCGGTCCGAAATTTTTCCAGTGGTTATTCACCAGGCCGTTTGGAATCCCATTCTTGCCACCGATGCCAATTCCGTTCGTGTAGAACTGAACGCCGGCCAGTATCGGATTGGGGCTTGAACCTAGTCCCGGACTCGGCCCGCCGGGACACGCTGGGACGGAGTTTATGCTACAGATATGCCCACTCGAGTCAAACGTGGCGGCATTAGCAAAGTTATACAGGTTGGGGTAGAAATTCGAAGACTGGTGATTGGCCTCGTAGGTATGCGGAATACCATCCCATCGAAGTCCAAGGTTTAAGGTGAGCCGGTTATTTACGCGCCAGTTGTCCTGAACATACGCAGCCGTGGATACGTTATTCCATTGACCTGTGATCTTGACCGCGTCCTCTTGATACTGCTGGGCAAAGCCGAGCAGGAAATCGGCGTAATCCGATCCACAGGTTTGAGTCGCCGAGTTAGCACATCCAGCGGGCTTGGTAAACGACCCGTCGAACTTAAAGTTGCCTTCGGTGTTCGCGAAAGCGTCCTGGGTCTTCTTGTAGATTGCCCAGCTAAAACCGAACTTCAGCTGGTGGGCTCCTTTTGTCCAGGAAACGTCGTCGCGAAACTGGTAATCGTCTGCCTTGTTGTTCCACGGTGTCCAATTGGCGTTGTAAATACTTCCCACCAAACCCGCGAGTTGGATCTGCGGGATGCGGCTATCAACGTTAGGCCCAGTAAACAGACGGTTAAAAGTGAAGTTGCTGGGCGCGCTAACCAGGTTATTCGGGATGATGTGGATGCGATTGCCGTTGTAGTTGAAAGCGGTCTCGTTGAGCAGCGTTGGGCTGATCACGTAGCTTGCGTGGACGACTGCGCTGTACGAGGGGTTGCCAAAAACGTCGGCGATCGTGGGTACGTTGTCGTTGCTCCATTGCGTAGTCCCGTAAGTCTGCGAGATCTGCTCGGAAATCCAGTGCCCAAAAACTGAAAACTTGTCGCTGAATTGGTGATCGACGCGGGCAATCTCCTCTCTCAAATTGGTAGGAGTATTGTTTCCGCCTTGAAAAAACGCACCGTTAGTGGCCTTCGGGAAGATGCCGCCGTACTTGCCCCCGGCATTCAACAAAGCCGTCGCATTGCTGTCGATTAAACAATCGGGAATCGTGTTATTTGGGAATGGCGACCCGGGTACGATTCCAGCCGGGAGCACGCCGCCGGGGCAATTCGCACCGAAATTAGCGATCCCAGTGGGTACCACAAAAGGATTACTTTTGCCGTTGTAAGTCGTCGGTAGCACTGCGCCAGCTCCCGAACCGTTTGCGTCAGGGTAACTACTTGCCAATGGCACAGTTTGTTTCAGAAGGCCACCATGTGGCTCTTCCAGGCGGGAACTTGCCCACCAAGATTGAAGCCGCGAACGTTGAAGCGCAACTCAGCAACCGGTGCGGGGGCAGGATTGAAGTAGTTGCGCGCATTGAGTGCGTCATTGCGGAAGAACTCCCAACCCGAAGCATGGAATTGTTTGCTCCCCGACTTGATCACTGTAGTAATGGTCGCGGCAGAGGAGAGACCGTACTCGGCGCTGTAGTTCGATGTCATATTGCGGAACTCGGCGATCGAGTCAATAGAAGGCATGACGCTGCCGCTGCTCCCGCCGCGGTCCAAATTCTCGCCGCCGTCAATGAGTTGCAGGTTGTGGCCCGCTCGCTGGCCGTTGATGCTGACGGCGCTGTCCCCACTAACGGGAGTGAAACCCACGTTGTTTTGGATGCTGGATGCCCCAGGCGCCAGAGCGAACAGTTCATACAAGCTTCGCGCGTGGGTGGCAAGCTGACTAACCTGTTGGCCGTTGATGAGATTGCTCACTTCACCGGTGTCGGTTTGCACCGCCGCGGCGGTTGCTTCCACAGTAATCGTCTCTTGCGCGTTGCCGACTTGCAGAGCGAAATCGACGCGGGTCCGGTCTCCCACAGTAAGGACCAGCCCCTTTTGCTCGGCAACCTTGAAGCCCGAAGCTGTCGCGCGCACCGTGTAGTGCCCAATGTGAAGATCAGGAGCCACATACTGCCCGTCGCCGTTGGTGGCTAGGGTGCGCAGTACCCCCGTGTCGTTGTTCGTGATGGCTACGCTAGCATTCGGTACGGCCGCGCCCGAAGGATCGGTGACCGTTCCCACGATGGTGGCTTCCTGCGCGAAAGCCTGGAAAGAAGCGGCAAAGAGCAACACGCAAAGAACCACAAGCCAACGTAGGCCATGGCTCTTCACAGTACGAACAAGACTTTCAGCGCACGTGGATGAAAGGTTCATAGTCAGCCTCCGAACGAAACTTTTTCCAACCCGCAACCGATGCCGAAACCGTTTTCCTCAGGTTTAGGGGTCATACGGCTTTTAGCTCTGGTCAACGGCGACTGTCAAGCAAAAACGTTTATCCAACTCAAAAATCTGTATCGTTTTAGGTTGAACCTGTATCGTTTTAGTCTAAAACCCAAAACCCGGTGCTTCCAACGTCTTGAGAACAATCAGTGTTAGGCGTTTTTCACCCCATTTCTTGGAATCGGAGCGGGTCTGGACCTGAGAACCTCCGGCAGCAACAGCGCCGGATGAGCAAGTTTCCCTGTTGGATCGGCTGGAGTCGGACGCATCCCTCAGCTCTCCACCCCCGTGTGCCAGTTTGTCAATGAACCGCCATTGGCCGAATGGCTCGTGGCGTAATTACTTAGGTCATCGTGGGAAGGGTACGGATTCGCGGGATGATGTGAAGAGTTCCTGGGGAACCTCCGCGCGGACCTTTTGTTCGTTTGAGGGACTTTTCAACGCGGGACTGGGTTTCATTGAGGTTCGCTATCCACCTGCGGGGCGCCCATAACCAATGCTTGGTCGTGTTCGAGAGAGCTTCGCCGGAGCTCCTGGGAGCGCGCTAGCGCTTTCTGCGCCAACTCGGCCTGCCCGAGCTTCCGATATGCCAAATACAGTTGGTAATGGACGTTCCCGTAGTGGTCGAACGCGGCTGCCTTCTCGAGTTGTGGAACTGCATTCGTAAACTGCCCAAGACGTACGTAGGTCGTTCCCAGCAACTCGCTGGCTTCCGCCAGATCCGGCTGCAGGCGCACCGCGCGCTGCAAATAGGGCAGGGCTTTATCGTTTTCCCTCCTCTGGACGTAAAGGCGGCCCAGGAGGAATAGCGCGCGTGTGCGGGAAGCATCGAGTGCCAGAGCCTTCTCCAGTTCTCTCTGCGCATCTTCGTCAGAATGATTATTGAGATAAACTTCCCCGAGCGCCTCGCGAAGCTCTGAATCATCAGGGTGCAATTGGATGGCGGTCTGAAATTCCTTGACCGCGTTGGTGCGATCCTGGCGGAGGGCGTAACCTTCGCCACGCAACTGGTGTGTGCGCCAGGAGTCTGGAAAAGTTTCTTCCAATCTCACGTAAGATTCCGCGCCCAACTCATGATAGGTGCGCGCCAGCCAGTAGCTGGCCTCCGCATTCTGATTGGTAACGCCAGTTATCTGTGCCAGTGCGTCAGCCGCGGACTCGTATTCCCGCAGGGCAAAGTGCGTCTTTCCCAGCAAAAGCTGCTGCGAACCGTTCAGAAACTTCTGCCTTTGCAGCGAGTCTGCGCATGCGGAGTAGCGGTGGGATTTGCAAGCGTCTTGTCCCGCACCCGCCGGAAGCGTGTGGCCTTTCTCTCGCCACGCCAGAAAGGCGGCGTGGAAAGCGCTCCATTGAACATCCGATTGGGCGCTTTCATTTGCGGCCGCGTACAGACTGGCTAGAAGAAAATGTGCGGCTGGATCGTCTGAGGACGCCGTTTGAATTCCTTCGATCAACGCCTTTGCGGTGTCCTGCGAAAGTTCGATGGTGGGGAATTCCCGTTGCACCGCCAAAAGTTCCGGAGAGATCTCCCATGCCTTGGTGATATCTTTCAAGGCGACCACAGCTTGCCCTTGCTCCAACGCGGTCTCTGCCAATCCCACCCAGGCCAGTTCATTCGCCGAATCAAGCTGGAGCTCAAGATGAAACTCCGCCTCGGCTTCCGGCAACTTTCCTGCGTGCAAGAACGCTTGGCCGAGTGAGGTATGCAAGCCCGATTGCTTGGGATCAATGCTGAGGGCCTTCTGGTATTCGCGGACCGCTTCGTCCCAACGGTTGCGTTGGAACAGCAAGTCGCCGAGAAAACGGTGCCCCCATGCCGACTCGCGATACAAATGTGCGCCACGATACGCCAAGCGGGCGGAAAGATCCAGGTATTGGTGGCCAAGCTTGAACCAAGCTTCGCTCTTATCCGGATCGAGCGCTGCGAGCTGGCGGAACTCGTCTGCCGCATCTCCGAAGTTTTCCTGACCCAGATAGGACGAAGCCAGCGCCTGGCGCGCCTCACGGTTCGACGGATCCAACTTCAGCGCGCGTTGAAGAAAAGGCCCTGCTTTCTCGGGAGAGCCTAGTTTGACGTAATCCATCGCCACAATGACGTTGGGAGCCAGCAGGTTTGGTCTTTCGCTCAGCGCTTTCGTGAGGTGGCGCACGGCCAAGTCGTACTCAGAAAGGCTGTGGTAAGCGAGCCCGAGGTTGACCTCTGCTTCCAGGAGGCCAGGATCGAGCGCCAGCACTTTCCTGAATTCTTCTGTGGCGCGGGCGAAGTCGCCTTGCCGCAGCGCCTCCTGGCCGGCACGAAAATGCTCAGCAACCTGCTCCTCTGAGGATTGACAAGTTGCGAGTTGGGGAACCAGCGACCAAAGCGCCAAGATAATGAGCATCGGTAACAGCAGCGAAACGATCCGGCGGGGGGTCGGTAGCTGTTCGGCCATGCAGCGAAGCTGACGGCATGCCGGCAGAATTCGGCAGAGTTTCTTATACGGGCTATTTTTTTGCGGGCACATCGGGAAGGTGTCTCTGAGCCGAATACTACCAGAGAGAGGATGAGCCCGGGGCGGCGGATTGCCCCGGGCTTCACGTTAGAAGGTCATTCTTAAACCGAACTGGATCACGCGTGGGAGGTTGTACTGTGAGGTGACCTGGCCAAAAGTACCTCCAGCTGAAACCGGTGTACAGCAGCCCGTGTTCGGCGGAGCAAATTGCGGGTGGTTGAAGAAATTGAAGAACTCGGCACGGAATTCGAGGCCAAGTCGATCATCGGGACCGAACTTCGTGTTCTTGAACGCCGCGAAATCGATGTTTTTGACCCCGTCAGCGCGCAGACTCGGCTCCGTACGCGAGTCATTCCCGTAGCTGTAATCGTTCGTGTGCGAGAACACTGAGGTATCGAACCATTCATTTAGCCTGGTACTTAGAGAACCCGATGTGAGCTTCTCATGACCAGTTCTTGTTGCCCGAGAGCAGCCCGCGTTCGGAATACCCGCATCACTGAGCAGGCCCGGGCACCCACCCATGCTGAGAGGGAAGCCGCTTTGCAAGGTAATGATCGCGTTAACTCCCCAGCCGCCGATGACTTTGTCGGCCACAGGACTGATGTCACCTGCGAACCTCTTGCCCTTGCCCACGGGGAGGTCCAAAACGCCAGAGAGCACGAAGCGCTGGGGAACGTCAAATCCATCCAGGCTTCTTTCGCCGCGAAGGTTATAAGAATTAGCATCACCCCAACCAGGCGCGGCGGCTTCCAGCCAATTGATTTCCGAGTTTGTGTTGTCGATCAGCTTTGAGACTGTGTATGCAGCAAGTATGCTCGCGCCGGCTGAGAAGCGTTTTTGAAACTTCGCCTGTAAAGAATGGTAAATCGAATCGCGGTTGTCGGGTTCAGCCATGGACACATCGTCAAACTGAGGGTAAGGCAGCAGCAACTGGCCCGCCTGTATCGTCGTACTTGTTCCCACATTACCCGATTGGACAATCCCGAGGAACGGGTTCGGCACCGATTGTTTTAACGCCGTGACTATGGCGGTATTCGCGGCGCTCGGTCCCCCTTTTGGCAGAAACTGTGGGAGCATTTGGTCGAGGTCTTGGCTGTGCATTGGCAAATGTGTGCCTTTCGATCCTGCGTAGGCCACATCAACCAGCGTGTTACCCGGAAGCTGGCGTTGAATGTCAAAATTCCATTGCTGCACATATGGCGGAGGGTTGCTGCTTATGCCGGCACTAAGACCGGCTCCTTGTACATTGATCAATGCCTGATTCCGGCCCATTGGCTGAACTATCCCTGTGGGGAAGGGATTGCTGAGAACATCGTTGGGGGTAATTCCACCATCCGCGGATGCATTCCACGGCTGGGTAAATGTGTTGATGAACAAGTTGTGGGGCGCATCGTTCCAGCGGACATCGACGGGCAGGTAGAACATTCCGTATCCGGTTCTGACGACCGTATTGTTGTCCAGTTGATAAGAAAGACCTATACGTGGGCTAACGCTCCTCCAGGGATTAAGGGGAGTGCGACTTGATCGTAACGGAGAACTCACCAGACTGAACTCGCCCTTTAGGTTCGGCATTCCGACAGCGCTCGCGATTGGACTGGCCGCATTTGGCAGGAAAACCACTTGGCGGTCAAATCTTTCTGTCCAGTCTCCCTGTAAGTCCACGCGAGCTCCCAGGTTCAGGGTCAGCTTCCTGGTGACTTGGAAAGTGTCGCCGGCGTACAAGGCCGAGTACCTAATCTCTGTGGCCATGCGTGAGGGCGTCACCACGCTCGAATTGTTGTTGACCCCATAGCCCAGCATGAAGGAAGCAAATCCGTAACCGGATGAAGATCCAGGATTGTTGAGCGGGTTTGCCGCGGTCATGCTGGCGTCGAATTGAAATAAACCGGCGGGCTGGTTGCTCTGGAAATAGTTATTACGAAGTAGGCGAAATTCTCCGCCCACCTTGAGCGTGTGCGCCCCCATGATTTTGGAGAGACTGGGCGTGAAGCTGAAGGTGTCATCATAAGCGCCGATGCCGCTTCCCGTTCCCGCGGCACACCAACTGTTTTTGCCCCACTGTTGATCGCCCGGCTTTTGCGAGACACAGACTGTAGGAAGGTGGGTGTAGGCGAACTGGGGAGCTAGCGCGGCCCAATTCGA
>WNGJ01009983.1_pt1 | contig 10115 bp, 10 predicted proteins | sample 5400611 | NCBI WGS metagenome assembly WNGJ01 (sample SAMN13153375, study PRJNA577476) | soil metagenome | isolation source: 40 cm soil or saprolite under Garry oak tree replicate 1 | place: USA:California | collected 2016-06-15
TCACCGCGCTCCGCCATTTCGGCTGAGGACGATGTGAGACCGGCCGCACCCATGTCCTGAATCGCGACGATGTGTCCGCTCTTGATCAGCTCGAGGCTCGCTTCGAGAAGAAGCTTCTCGGTAAAGGGATCCCCCACCTGAATGCGGGGCCTCTTGGCATCGCTGGCCTCGGAGAGATCCTCCGATGCGAACGAAGCGCCGTGAATGCCGTCGCGCCCGGTGCGCGCGCCGACGGCCATGATTGCGTTACCCACGCCTTCCGCTTTGGCGCGAATGAGATCCTTTTCGTGAAGCAATCCGACGCACATCGCATTCACGAGCGGGTTGTTCTCGTAAGCCGGATCGAAGACGATCTCGCCGGCGACGGTCGGAATGCCGACACAATTACCGTAATCGCCGATTCCCTTCACAACTCCCGAGAAGAGATATCGGACGCGGGAGTCGTGGAGCGATCCAAAACGGAGTGAGTTGAGCATCGCGATCGGCCGCGCGCCCATGGTGAAAACGTCGCGCAGAATTCCGCCGACTCCCGTCGCAGCTCCCTGGTACGGCTCGACCGCCGACGGGTGATTGTGCGATTCGATCTTGAACGCCACGGCCAGGCCGTCACCAATGGAGATTACTCCGGCGTTTTCGCCGGGGCCCTGCAGCACGTACGGCGCAGTCGTCGGGAGAGTTTTCAGAATCGGTCGTGAGTGCTTGTAGGAGCAGTGCTCGCTCCACAGAGCGCTGATGATTCCAAGCTCGGTAAACGTCGGTGTGCGGCCGAGCATTCCGACCAGGCGCTCGTATTCCTGCTTCGTTAGTCCGTGCTCGGCGACGAGTGCCGGAGTGATCACCGGATCGCCGGCTCTCGGCCGCACTTCGGACATTGTCAGGCGGCCACTCGCGCGAGGATCGATTCGAGCAGCCGCACTCCGTCGCTCGAGCCAAGCAGTGGGCTGCACGCGCGCTCGGGGTGCGGCATCATGCCGAGCACGTTCCCGCCTTCGCTGATGATACCGGCGATGTTGCGCTCGGAACCATTCGGATTGGCGTCCGCGCTGATAGTACCCGTGGCGTCCGCATATCTGAAGATAACACGCCCCTCAGCTTCGAGCTCCTCCAGAACCCCCGCTGGAGCGACGTAGCGGCCATCGCCGTGTGCGATTGGAATCCGGAGGATCTCGCCGCGCTCATAGAGGTTGGTGAACATCGTGTCAGCACTTTCGACACGAATGCGGACTTCGGCGGAAACGAACTGTAGGTGCTCATTGCGCATCAGCGCGCCGGGGAGCAGGCCCGCTTCGCACGCGATCTGGAATCCGTTGCAAATCCCCAGCACTGGACCACCCGCCCTGGCGTGCGCGGTTACTTCCTCCATGATCGGGCTGAAGCGTGCAATGGCGCCAGCGCGCAGGTAATCGCCGTAGCTGAAACCGCCCGGGAGGATGATCACGTCCGATCCCTGAAGGTCGTGATCCTTGTGCCAGAGATACGTCGCTTCCTCGCCAAGCACGTCGGTGACGGCGTGGAATGCGTCGTAATCGCAGTTTGATCCGGGGAAGGTGACGATCCCGAACTTCATCACTCGCAGTCCGGGTAAAGCGTTAGCAGCGTGCGAAGCGTCATGCGGGCACCGCCGACTCGATCTCGAAATCTTCGGTCACGGGATTGGCAAGCAGCTTCCGGCACATGTCGCTGACTGTCTCCTCGGCGGCGATCGCGTCGTACGCGTCGGTCTCGATGATGATGTATCTCCCGATGTGAACATCTTTGACGGTCTTGAATCCGAGCGTCTGCAACGCCCCTTTCACGGCGTTGCCCTGGGGATCGAGCAGTCCCTTGCGCGGAGTGATGTGCACAGCGATGCGGAATCTCGACATCAGGGCTGGCCCCCACTCGGACCGCTCGGTGGAGGAAAATTTCCGGGATTATTTCGCGGCGGCTCTCCGGGACCTGGCGGGCGGCGTCTCCTTCTGCGGCGGTGGGCCCGCTGTCGAATCGCCTCCCCGGTATCCACCACCCCTGCTGCGGTGAGTAGTAGAGGCTCGTCGTCGTCATCGATGACGGGCGAATCACCGCGGGGGCGGCGGTCAAGCAACCCGAATATCACCGTCTTGGCCAATCCGTACAGGACGTAGCAGATGAGAGCGGGGAAATAGAACTCCTTCCTCAGGAACAAGACCCCAAGGAAGGTGGCGACGACGACCAGCGTGCCCAGTACCTCGCTGATCTTTCGGAATCCGATCGTGGGCACCGCCGGGTACGACACGTTGCTGATCATCAGGAACGCGAGCAGCAGCATCAACCCGCGTAAACCGGTGGTCCAGTTGAGGTCGCCGACGACTGTCTGGTTGTAAAGCGATGTCTGACTGAACCAGTAGTATGTCGCCAGCGTCATCCCGGCGGCCGGGCTGGGAAGCCCATGAAAATATTTCTTTGCCCGGCCTGCCTGCTCGACGTTGAACCGCGCCAGTCTGATCACGGCGCACGCGGTAAAGAAGAAGGCGAAAATCCAGTCCCACCCATTCCGGTTGAGGACCGCGAAGTACATGATCATCGCCGGGGCGAGCCCGAAGGTGATCGCGTCGACGAGCGAATCCAGCTCCGATCCAAATCGCGATCCGGTGCCCGTCGCACGCGCGACGCGTCCATCGAGTGCGTCGCAGATCCCGCCGAACACGACGTAGAGTCCGGCCGTGTCGAACTCGCCGCGGGAAGCGGCGACAATCGCAAACATGCCGAAGAACAGACTCATCAGGGTGAATCCGTTCGGAAGGATGATCACCCCGCGATTGCGTGGACGGTCGGCATCCCCTCGCGCGTGTGGGCGTCTCGAATGATCCGGCACGACCGTCACTTGGGCAGCTCCGCGAGAATGGTGACACCCGCGGCAGTCACGTCGCCGAGCCTGGCGCGCACGGTTGACCCGAGGGGAAGGAAGACATCCACACGTGATCCAAACCTGATGATTCCCATCCGATCGCCCTGCTTGACCGTCGCCCCCAGCTTACCGTAGGTGACGATTCGTCTGGCAATGAGGCCGGCGATTTGCCTGACGAGAAGACGATGACGGCCATTATCGATGCCGACCGACATCTGCTCGTTCTCGAGGCTCGACTTCTCGGCGGCGGCGTTGAAGAACTTGCCCTTGTTGTAATGGATGTATTTGACGACGCCGTCGACCGGGTATCGGTTGACGTGCACGTTGAACACGTTCATGAAGATCGAGAGGCGGATCGCCGGCCCATGAATGAAGCTCGGCTCATCGACCTCGGTGATCATGATGAGCTTTCCGTCCGCCGGTGAAATTACGAGAGCCGGACCGCGCTCTCCGACGCGCTCGGGGTCTCGGAAGAAGTACGCGACCCACAGCGCCAACAGCAGCAGCACGAACGCGGCAAGCCAGAGTCCCCATGAGCGGCGGCTGATCGCGAAACCGAAAGCGCCGGCGGCGATGACGCCCGCGATCGCAATGAAGAGGAGGCCTTCGCGCGCGAAGTTCAAAGTGAGCCGTTAGGGTCGAGTGAGTGTCCGGTCAGGCGGCGGTAAATGTCGAGGTAGCGCTCGCTCGTGGCATCGATCACTTCTTTCGGAAGCCGCGGCGGAGGGTAGTCGCCGTTCCATCGCCCAGCCCGTTTCTCCGCTTCGAGATAGTCGCGGAGCGGCTGTTTGTCGAAGCTGGGCTGCCCGTGTCCCGGCTCATAGCTGTCTGCCGGCCAGAAGCGCGAGCTGTCGGGTGTGAGCACTTCATCCACCAATATAACCTTTTCGCCCCCCTCACTCCCAGGGCTGGGGACTCGACCAAATTCGAATTTCGTGTCGGCGATGATGATGCCGCGCTTCGCGGCGATCGTGCGGCCCGCCTCATAAATTTCGCGTGAGAGCCGCTCGAGCTCACCGGCTGCTGACGCGCCGATCAGCGATCGCATGCGCTCGATCGTGATGTTCTCATCGTGTCCCTCATCGGCCTTGGTGGCGGGGCTGAAGATCGGAGGATCGAGACGATCGGCTTCCCGCAGCCCTTTGGGCAACGCTTCGCCGGCGAGAGTCCCGCGCTCACGGTACTCCTTCCACGCGGAGCCCGACAGATAACCGCGCACCACGCACTCTACTGGGAAGACCGTCGAGCGGCGGCACAACATCGCCCGCCCGGCAAGCTCCTGCTCGTGCTCACGCAGGCGGGGTACCTCGCGCACGATCTCGGAAGCATCGGCCGAGAGCATATGGTGCTCGACCCTGCCATTGAGCTGGCGAAGCCACCAGGCTGTGATCTGCGTCAGCACCGCACCCTTGTGAGGGATTGTTTCTCCCATCACGACGTCGAATGCGCTGACGCGATCCGTGGCGACGAGTAAGACGCGTTCCGCGTCGACCTCATAAACGTCGCGCACCTTTCCGCGGCGGAAAGGAGGCAGAGGAAGCGTGCTCGCCTGCATCAGCATCAGACCCGGAGCTCCTCCGGCCGCCTTGGACTCGCAGCTTCACCCGCGAACAGAGGCGTGATAACGTCGCGCAGAAACTCATCGACCTGCTCCGGCGCGCGTCCGACAAATAGTTTCGGGTCGATCGAGCCCTGCAGATCCTTGAGCTTCACTCCGAACGATTTGTCCGCCGAGAGGCGCTCGAGGAGATCGTTCGAGTCGGCGCCGTCCTTCATGGCGCGGGCGGCGGCAAGACTGTGCTTTCGAATCGTCTCATGCGCAACCTGTCGGTCGCCGCCCGCGCGCACCGCGCGAACTATCATCTGCTCCGTTGCCATGAACGGAAGCTCGGCACCCACTCGCCGCTCGATCACGGCCGGGTGCACCTCCAGTCCGCTCGAAATGTTGGCCATCAACAGCAGTGCGGCGTCGGTTGCGAGGAACATCTCCGGGATCACCAGCCGGCGATTGGCGCTGTCGTCGAGCGTTCGCTCGAAGTACTGGACCGCGTGCGTCTGGTTGGCGTTGCCCTCGAGTGAATTGACGAATCGCGCCAGGGATGCAATTCGCTCGGAGCGCATCGGGTTGCGCTTGTACGCCATCGCCGAGGAGCCAACCTGTTCGCTCTCGAACGGCTCCTCCATCTCGCCGAATGCCTGAAGCATGCGGATGTCGCCGCTGAACTTGGCGGCGCTGGCGGCAATGCCCGCTACGACCGATAGCACGAATGCATCGAGCTTCCGCGTGTACGTCTGCCCGGTCACCGGGAGCGGAGCAGGGAACGACATCTTCTCGCTTACCAGACGGTCGAGCAGCCGAACCTTCTCGTGGTCTCCCTCGAACAGCTCGAGGAAGCTGGCCTGGGTTCCGGTCGTTCCTTTCACGCCGCGAAAGGGAAGCGTGCGGCGCCGGTAATCGACGTCCTCGATGTCGAGCACCAGGTCCTGCATCCAGAGCGTTGCGCGCTTGCCCACCGTGGTCAGCTGAGCGGGCTGGAGATGTGTGTATCCAAGAGTCGGCTGATCCCGCCATTTTTCGGCGAATGCCGTGAGAGACCGGAGCACGTCGAGCACTCGACTGCGTAGCAGGTCGAGCCCGCGCCGCATCAATACGAGATCCGTATTGTCGGTGACGTACGCGCTGGTCGCTCCCAAATGGATGAACGGTTTTGCCGCGGGAGCGATGTCACCGAAAGCGTGGATGTGCGCCATCACGTCGTGACGAAAACGCTTCTCATAAGCTGCGACGGCGTCGAAATCGATCTTGTCCAGGTTTGCACGCATTTGCCGAATCGCATCGTCCGGGATCGCGATCCCCAGCTCTCGCTCCGACTCCGCGAGTGCCAGCCACAGACGCCGCCACAGGCCGTAGCGACTTGCGGGGGACCAGAGCTCGAGCATCGCTTGCGAGGCGTACCGCTCGGCGAGCGGAGAGCTGTACCGGTTGGTGGTCATTACTGGAGACTGAACTCGGTGGCGTAGATCTGACCGCCACGCTCGAAGTACATCCTGATACCGCCGCGTCCATAGGTGGTGAGTATCCGATTGACGTCCTGAGCGCTGGTGATGGGAGTCTGGTTCATCTGGACAATCACGTCGCCAGCCTGGAGTCCGATCTGCTGTTGCACCCGGTCACTCACCCTGTTCACCAGGGCGCCCTGACGACTTTGAATCAGGTACTGTGCGCGGATTGGCGGCGTCACCGTAATAAGCTCGATCTCGCGCAGAACTGTCACTCGGGGCGCGTTCACGTCGGGCAGATCAACGACCGCGACGTTGAGAGGGATCTCTCGCCCGTCTCGCTTGACGACGATCGAATCGCTTTCGCCCACGCGCAGCTCCAGCAGCTCGGCGTACCAGTCGTATGGACTGTGGAGAGTTCGATTCCGTGGCCGCATGATCACGTCGCCGGGACGAATGCCGGCCCGTGCCGCCGGGGATCCCGGTACGACCGATGCGACGACGACTCCAGCGCTCGAGACACCCGATCCCGGCACGCCGGTGCTACGCGTTAGCTGCGGCTGGAAGCCGATCCACGGGTGTCGGACGACGCCGTGCGCGAGAAGATCCTCCGCAACTCGCCGCGCGCGGTTGACGGGGATTGCGAAGCCAATTCCAACCGAGCCGCCGCTCGGTGAAAAGATGGAGCTGTTGATGCCAATCACCTCGCCGGCCGCGTTGACCAGTGGTCCACCGGAGTTTCCTTGATTGATCGACGCGGCCGTCTGGATCATGTCGACGTACACGCCAGCACCCTCGCTCTGAGCAGCGAGATTTCTGCCGGTGCCGCTCACGACGCCGACTGTGACGCTGGGCTCCGAGTTCGCGAGGATGAAGCCGTACGGATTTCCGATTGCAATCGCCCACTCGCCGATCAGCAGGTTCGTGGACGATCCGAGAGGAGCGACCGCTAGATTGCGCGCATCGATCTTCAGGACCGCGAGATCATTCGCCTCGTCGATACCGATCAGACGCGCCGGGTAAGTCGTCCCGTCCTTCATTGCGACGGAGATGCGCGTCGCACCAGCCACAACGTGCGCGTTGGTCAGGATGGCGCCGTCCGCGCGAACTATGAAACCCGAGCCCAGGCCTGCTGCTGAGCGTTGACCGGAGCGGCCGCCGAAGAACTGCTCGAACACATCGGCCGGGACTCGCTCGACGACCTCGGTCTGGACGGTGACTACGGACGGCGCCACCCGCGCTACTGCTTGCGTGATCGCCGTACGCCGCGATGCGGTCACCGCATTTGTGGTCGTCTCGAGCTGGGACGACTGTGCTGACGAGGGAGTGCTGGAAACGCCCTGGCAAGCCAGCAGCAGGACTACGCCCAGCGACGCCGCGAGACCAGTCTTCATGTAGCAGCGCGGGACTTGGGTCGCTTGGCGAGATCACTGAGAAATCTGTCGACGCCGCGGTCACTCAGTGGATGCACGACGAGGTCGCGAAGTGTTTGGGGCGTGACGCAAATGATGTTGGCGCCGGCGAGCGCGCATTCCGCAAACTGCAGCGCCGACCTCGGCGACGCTGCCATGACATCACACTCCTCTTCGCCGGCCTCGAGAGCGCTCTTGATCTCGGCGAGAATCCTCGTACCCGACTGACCGTAGCTCTCGAGCTCGTCAAGGGTCACGCGTACCGCGGCGGCGCCCGTCTTGGCGGCAATTATCGCCTGGGCGGCGCTGAAGACGAAGGTCGCGCAAACGACCACACCCTCGGCCGTCAGCCGTGCCATCGGGACGAGCGAGTCTTCGACGAGCGGAATCTGCACCACGACGTGATCGGAGACTTTCGCGAGCTCGCGCGCATCGGCGTAGATGTCGGCCGACGCTACCGCTCCGACTGGCACGCATACCGGGAAGGCGAACTCCCGCGAGATCTCCTCGAGCCGCTCTTTCGTGTTGGCGTCGGCCGCATCCGCCGCCGAAGCGGTGTGCGAGAAAGCGACGCCATCAGCGAGGCCCGCCGCCGCGGCGTTTCTGATCTCATCGAGGTCCACGCTCTCGAGATAAATGTTCATTCAGATCTCAGGTAAAGGTCAGGCGGATAGTCCACGCGCTCGAGGAAGAGCGCGTGGGGTGGCGCTGGCTGGGACACCTGGCTGTTGTCGTCCTGCGCGAGAAGCTCTTTCATGACCGAGACATCGCGCCGTCCTTCGCCGATGTCGAGCATCGTACCGACAAGGAAGCGCACCATGTGGTGGAGAAACCGATCGGCCTCAATATCGAAAGCAAGTCCGCCCTGCCGCTCGCGCCAGCCGGCACGCGATACCGCACACCGGTGTTCGTCCCTGTCTGGCGCCGTACCCTTGACGGCAAAGGCGCGGAAACAATGCTCGCCTTCGATCGATCGAGCCGCCTGACTGAGTCGCTCGAAATCCAGGGGTTTTTTCCAAACCAGCTCGCGGGTGCGGCGAAACGGGGAGGATGCGAGATCGTCTGTGCCTACGAAGTAGCTATAGCTGCGAGACACCGCGCTATAACGCGGGTGAAACTCATCACGCATGTCGAAGGCTGCCGCAATCCATACATCATCCGGAAGAATGGCGTTCATCGATCGTCGGAGAGCGAGCGCGCTCCACTTCTCAGGCACGCGCAATCCCGCGGCCTGCCCGCGCGCGTGTACTCCCGCATCTGTCCGCCCGGCGCCCACGACCGCGATCGGTGCTCCACACAGCCGGGACGCTGCCGCTTCGAGAACACCCTGCACCGTCCGCTCACCGGGCTGCCGCTGCCAGCCGGAAAAGCCCGCGCCATCGTAGTGCAACACGAGTTGCACGGAACGCGACAGCATCGCGTGAAATTAGCCCGCGAAGACTCACTGTCAAGGAACGTAACCCATTGAAGATGATTGACTTTCGCCTGTCGGCTCGTCAATGTGGAACCTCGCCCAGAACAGCCACACCTTCCCCCTGAATCAGCACGATGGCGCCACGCACTCTCGCCGGCCTGTCAACGGTACTTTCCGCCGCCGGAAACATCACGGAAGCGTTGAACGCGCTCGCCCAGGACATCGGCGAACACGATCGCAACGGTCACATCGTGCTGTTCATCTACGATGCGAAACGTGATCTGCTGGCGGAGAGACTGATTCCGGTGCCCGAAGGAATGCGAACGGCTCAGATCGAGATCGCGCTGGACCACCTTCCCAGCGCGATCCGCCGCACACTGCTGGCGGGACGGCAGTTTGCGGATCTCGCCGGAGAGTCCGGCGACTACCAGAAGCTGCTCGGTGTCGGAGCGGGCCCCGAGGCAGGAGTCCTGTTGGTGCGCGGGCTGTTGGTCGACGGCGAGCTGGCAGGGGTGGTCGCGCTGTCGGAGCCCAAGACGCGTTTCGGTCACCGACTTTCGGAGAAAATCGCGCCCGCCGTGGACTTGTTCGCGCTGGCATTTGCGCGCCTGGCCGAGCGCCACGCGCGCGAGGAGGCCGTGCGGATACTCGAGGAGCTCACGCGCTCGCTCAATGACGAGCATGCCCGCGCGCTGGGGGAGCTCCAGCACAAGCTCTCCGAGGCCCAGGCGGCCCTAAATGGAAAGGGAACCGGCGATTCGATTCGAGTCACTCAGCTGAAGCGCGCGATAGAAGTCGCGGCCGTCGAGGCAAGAGCTACGGCGCAGAGACTGTCAGCGGTGGAGGAGCAGGTGCGCGTGGCGGTCACGAAACTCGAAAAAGCGCACGTGCAGCTGCACGCACAGGGCGAGGCGCTGCAGACCCAAAGCAACATCATCTACCGCGTCGAACAGGCGTTGCGAGAGGCGATGGCCGGTCAGGGCTCCCAAAAGGTGATCGAGGAAGTTCTCCAGATAGTCACGTCGAGAGAACAAGCCTCGTCGCTGTAAGCCAGACAATGAGCGCCCCGTCCGCGAATGCGCTCCAGGGCGCGATTCAGAAGCTAGCCTTTCATGAGCCGCTCACAGCGGATGACGCGGAGTCCGCGTTCAACATCGTCATGCAGGGTCAGGCGACGGCGGTTCAGGTCGCGTCGCTTCTTTCCGCGCTTCGCGTCGCGGGAGAAACCCCGGATGTGGTAGCCGGAGTGGTGAGAGCGCTCCGGTCCGCTATGGTGTCTCTCTCAGCCGATGATCCCGACACGCTTGTCGACACCTGCGGCACCGGCGGCGGCGCGATCGCGACGTTCAATATCTCGACTGCAGCAGCGATAGTGGCCGCCGGCGCGGGCGTCCGCATCGCCAAACACGGCAATCGGTCCTTC
>WNGJ01010740.1_pt1 | contig 10115 bp, 9 predicted proteins | sample 5400611 | NCBI WGS metagenome assembly WNGJ01 (sample SAMN13153375, study PRJNA577476) | soil metagenome | isolation source: 40 cm soil or saprolite under Garry oak tree replicate 1 | place: USA:California | collected 2016-06-15
TCAATAATCGTGTAAGTCAAAGTGTTCCGCATTTCCACGTGCACATCGTTCCCAGGCGCAAGCGAGATGGCTTGAAGGGCTTCTTTTGGCCCCGGCGCGCTTACAAGGACGACCAAGAAATAGAAGCCACCCTGCGCGCTCTTCGTTCGGCTATCGCAGCACTGCAGGATGCCTAATGGCCATCTCTGGCTTTAGAAAAATGCGGTCGGCGGCGCGAGCTCCTCACCAGAGGGTGGCTTTTGCGTCACCGGATGCCAAAATAGGCTCGGCAGTCCACCCGATTACCTATAGGTTACTAAACGCGTCCATCGCTTTTCTGCTGAGGGTCCGTTTATGAAGATCTCCAACCGAGTCGAGCCCGATAACCTAGAGCATCACGAGTTACAACTGAGCATCTTCGTTGCCATCACGGTCATCGTGATGGCTGTGGGAATGGCGGTGCTCATGTACCCCGTGGTCTTTTCTCATCAGACGCCGGGCGATCGAACCATGCGCACCGCCTTCTGGGGCTTTTGTGCTCTGTGCGTCCTGCTGACCATTTATCTCTGGGATCGCCATGCCACCATCCGCCGTCTGCGACGCGACATGGGCCGCATGGCCACCACCACTCAAAAACTCTCCATCGTCGTGATCACCATCAAGTTCCCGGCCGATCATTCCGGTCCTTCGGAAACCGCTTCGGCCCTCGGGGATGCCGCCAAAGTCATCGCTCGTAAGATGCGCGAACAGGATTCCATCTACATTCTGGCGCCCGCTTGTTTTGGCGCGGTCTTACCGGGAGTGGACCTCCTTAATGCGGAGCGAGTCTGTGCCCGTCTCACGGAAGGATTGGCTGACGCCGCCGGCGTGAGCCACCGGTTTCACTTCGACCTGCAGGTGGTCAATTATCCGGCGCACGCATCCTCAGCGACCGAACTGCAGCAAGCCGTATCCGCTCTGGCCTCTTTGGATGACTCGGTGCGGGGAATGGCAGAAGTTCTGCCGTAGAACTAAATATGTGACTGGCTTTCCCGCCGCGGCAATCAGGTCTCTGCGCGGCGCCGCATCATTCAAGCCATTTCCTGGGTTCACGAATGGCTTCAACCAAGTCGTTCAGAAACCGCGCCGCCCGCGCTCCATCAGCCACTCGATGATCCGTCGAAAGAGTCAGCGTGATCATCGGCCGCACGGCGGGCCTCCCATCGACGGCTACGACGCGATCTCCCACGCGCCCGACCGCCAGAATACCCGCCTGGGGAGGCACGATAATCGCGGTGAAGGCGTCAACGTTGTACATCCCCAGATTGCTGATCGTAAATGTGCCCCCGGTAATGTCCGCCGGCTGCAAGCGGCCGGCCTTGGCGCGTTCCGTCAGCTCGCGCCGCTTCACGGCAAGCTCTCCAACATTGCGACTGTTGGCTTTGTGCAAGACCGGTGCGACGACGCCTTCTTCCACGGCTACGGCCACCGCAACATTGATCTCGCCGTTGTGACGAATGCCATCCGCTGCCCAGCTGGCATTCATTCTCGGATGTTTCGCCAGTACACGCGCGACCAGCGCGACCAGCAAATCCGTAAGAGTCGCTTTGATCCCGTGCGCTCTTTCCACCTCCACAGACAGCCGCTCATACACTTCGAGTAAACCGCTGGCATCCGCATCGCGCGTCACAAAAAAGTGAGGAACGGTCGTCCAGCTTTGGGTCGTGCGCGCGGCCATGAGCCGCCCCACCGTCCCCAATGGCTCGATCTCTCCGGCAGAGGCCTGCGATTTGGTCTGCGCCGAAGCTATGGCCGCCGGTGCGGCCGCCGCACCCGCGGATTTCGCCGCATTCATGATGTCCTCGGCGAGAATCTCTCCTCCCGGTCCCGAGCCACGCAAGCGCGTGACGTCCACGCCGTGCTCGCGAGCCAGCCGCCGCGCTTTGGGCGATATCCTCATTTCAGGCGGCGGAGACGGAGGTGGGTTGCTTGCTCCTGAGCTTGCTGCACCGGGGCCGGCGCCAGCGGTATCCGTGCGCCGTCCCGTTTGTGCCGGCGCGGTGGCTAGAGGAGGCGCTTCGCCGGGGGCCAGTAGCCACGCAATCGTTTGGCCGACGGGAATGACCGCGCCTTCGCGTGCTGAAACCGCGGAGAGTATGCCGTCGCCGGGCGATTCCACTTCGACTACGGCTTTATCGGTTTCCACTTCGAGCAGCGGCTCGCCTTTGACCACTTGCTCGCCTTCACGCTTGCGCCAGGAGATGACCTTGCCGGTCTCCTGCGCCATTTCCAGGGCGGGCATTACGACGCTGACGGCCATATGGCGGAATTCGGGAGAGAGCGCTTCTAGCGCACTCCGACTCCTTCCGTCTTCGCGCCGGCTTCGACCATTTCGATCACGCGCTGGCTCGGAGCTGCTTCGCTCTCACGCGTGGTCGGCAGCGGTCCGTTCACCGTGAAGTAGTGCGCACCCGCCACCAGCAGTTCTTCGGCCGGGAAGCGCGTGATCACTTCATGACCGGTCTCCGTGACCACGATCTCTTCCTCGATTCGCGCCGCGCTCCAGCCGTCCGTGGAAGGCCAGAATGTCTCCAGCGCAAACACCATGCCCGGCTTGAGCTCGTGCGCATGCTCGAGCGAAACCAGACGGCTGATTACCGGCTTCTCCCAAATCGCCAGGCCAACTCCATGCCCAAACTGCAGCGCGAAGGCCGCCTCTTCGTCGGGGAACCCAAACTCCTGAGCTTTCGGCCATACCGAAGCGACTTGCGCTGTGGTCCGGCCCGGCCGGATCAGCTCGATCGCCGCATCCAGGTATTCCCGGCAGCGCTTGTAAGCGTCCACCATGGCATGCGAAGCATATCCAATGGTGAAGCAGCGGTAGTAGCAGGTGCGATAGCCCATGTAGGAATGCAGAATGTCGTAGTAGACCGGATCGCCGGGGCGCAGCACGCGATCGGAGAAGACATGCGGATGCGGATTGCAGCGTTCTCCGGAAATCGCGTTCACCGCTTCGACGTACTCCGAGCCGAGATCGTAGAGAACTTTGCTGACCAGGCCGACGGCCTGATTTTCGCTCATTCCGGGTTTCATCGCGCGATAAAGCTCGTCATACGCCGCATCCACCATCATGGCCGACATGTTCAGCAGCGTGATTTCGTCCTGCGTCTTGATCACGCGCGCATCGGACATGATTTGTTGGCCGTCGACGACCTTGATCCCTTCCCGCTGCAAAGCGAAGAGAATGGGAGGCTCAATGATGTCCACTCCCAGCGGCTCGTGCTGCAATTTGCGTTTTTCCAGTTCGACCTTGATCTTGCGCGCCACGTTTTCGGCGCGTCCCATCTCCGGCGACATTGCGCCTCGCAGCAGAGGAATGCCGGCTCGCGAGCGCTCGCCCAGCCAGGGACAATTGAGCTGGTGGTGCCTGGCGGCCGAACCGAAGTCCCAGAGGATCGGCTCATCATTTTGCGGCAGAAGCGTGAAGCGGCTGTTCTTGTCCTGCGCCCAAGTGCCGATGTGCGTTGCCGTGATATAGCGCACGTTGTTCATATCGAAGCAGAGCAGCGCGCCCATCTCCGATTTCTGCAGCAAGGCCCTTGCGCGCGCCAGGCGCTCGCGCCGCAAGCGCTCGAAATCCACGCGATTCTCCCAATCCACCGCCATCGTTCCGTAGGTTTTTAGTCCCATGGCATGCCTCCGAATTTCTCTACGTAGTCCTCAGATTGCTTGTGCCACATTCCAAAAGCAGATCCCTCGCGCCCAAGAACGGCGCTCGGGATGACAGCGACGATGCGAGCGCGCCAGGCCAAGAGAGATCCCTCGTCCGCCCCAGGCGGACTCGGGATGACAGCGCGGCAGGTTAACGCGCGGTCAGGATTTCCCGCAAAGCTGACGCGCAGCTCCAAACACCTGCTGTTCGCTGGGCACAGTGGCATCCTCGAGAGGAGGAGAGAAGGGAATCGGCACGTGCATCGCTCCGATTCGCTTCACCGGTCCATCCAGATTGTAAAAAGCGCCTTCCGCGATCACCGAGGCGATTTCCGCAGTCACTCCGTAACGATGGTAGCCTTCATCGATCACTACGGCGCGCGAAGTTTTCTTGGCGGATTCAATCAGAGTTTTTTCGTCGAGCGGCCACGTCGTGCGCGGATCGATGACCTCGGCGCTGATTCCGATGTCCTCGAGCAGTTTCGCCGCGCCCAAGGCAACCTGCACCATGCTGCTGGTGGCCACCAGGGTGATATCGGTTCCCGCGCGCTTGATATCCGCAACCCCGAACGGGATGGTGTACTCCTCGGAAGGCACCGGGCCCTTCAGCCGGTACATCATTTTGTCTTCAAAAAAAATGACCGGATTGTCGTCGCGGATCGCCGTCTTCAGCAGCCCTTTGGCGTCGTAAGGAGTGGAGGGCAACACAACCTTAAGACCTGGAATGTGGCTGGGCCAAGCCTGCAAAGATTGGGAATGCTGCGCCGCTGAACGCCGCGTCGCGCCCATCGTCGTGCGCAAGACCATGGGCACCTTCCAGGTTCCTCCCGACATGTAATGAATCTTCGCGGCCTGGTTCACGATTTGGTCCATCACCAAGGTGAGGAAATCGCCGAACATGATATCCACGACCGGCCGCAGGCCCGTCATCGCCGCGCCCACTCCGATTCCCGTGAACCCCGGCTCTGAAATCGGCGTGTCGATCACGCGTTCTTTGCCGAACTCCTCCACCAATCCCGACAACACTTTGAAGGGCGTGCCCGCTTCGGCCACGTCTTCGCCAATAATGCACACTCGCGGATCGCGGCGCATCTCCTCCGCGAGCGCCTCGCGGATCGCTTCCCCGAAGGTCAGCTCTCGTACGGTAGTTTGGGTGGCAGTTTCAGGCATAGACGTCCTGCTCCACCTGCTCGACAGCCGGATAAGGCGCGGCAATGGCGAATTCCACCGCGGCATTCATCTCCGCCTTGACCTCGGTTTGAATCCGTTCCAGCTGCGCCGAATCCGCGAGCTTTTGTTGCATGAGCCAATCTCCCAGAATCTTGATGGGATCCCGCTCGGAGGACCATCGCTGCTCTTCTTGCTTGGCGCGATAGTATTCGCGATTGATATCGCCCACGTGGTGCCCGCGATAGCGGTAAGTGTTGCACAGCAGAAATGCAGGGCCTGCGCCCGCCCGCGCGCGCTCGACAAATCGAGATGCCGCCGCATGCACCGCGCGGACGTCCTGCCCGTCTACGCTTTCCGCCGGCAGACCAAAAGCCCCCGGACGAGCCAGAATGTCGCCGGAGGTCGTCTCCGAGTAGTGCGTATATTCGTTGTACATATTGTTCTCGCAGACGTAAATCACTGGCAGTTTCCAGAGCTGCGCCATGTTCATGACTTCGTAGAGGACTCCCTGCCCCAGCGCGCCCTCGCCAAAAAAGCAGACACAAACTCTGCCATTCCCGAGCTTCTTGGCCGAAAATGCCGCGCCGGTGGCGATACCCGCGCTGCCGCCGACGATCGCGTTGGCCCCAAGATTTCCTGTAGCCGGATCGGCAATGTGCATCGATCCGCCTTTGCCCCGGCAGTAGCCGGCCTCTTTGCCGAGTAATTCGGCGAACATGCGGTCGGGCGCGGCGCCTTTCGCCAGGCAATGGCCGTGTCCGCGATGGGTGCTGGTGATGTAATCATCCGGGCGCAGCGCTTCACAGATTCCCACGGCCACGGCCTCCTCGCCTTCATAGAGGTGCGTGAGCCCCGGCATGAGGGCGCGCAGGTAGAGATCGTTGGCGTGTTCCTCAAATTGGCGAATAGAAAACATGCGCCGGTACATGCGCAGCGATTGCTCCTTGCCCAGCGCTGCGTTCGCTTCGGATCGTTGCGTAGCAGTGGTCATCGCGATACCCCGGACATTTTAGCCAGTGCGTCAAACATCACGGCAAAATCCTCGTGTACCAGCCCGATCGCTCGCGCGCTGGTCAGCATTTCATTCGCCGCAGCCGCCGTGGGAAGAGGAACGTCCACTTGGCGTCCCAACTCCAGCGCCAGCAGCATATCTTTCTGCATCATGTTTACATCAAACCAGGCCGTCTCCGGAAGCTTCAACACAAATGGCCCCCGGTATTGCACCATCGGCGAGGCAATGGCGCTGTGCGTCAAGACGTCGACTGCCGTTTGCCGCGGAATTCCGTTTTTTTCCGCCAGCAGAACCGCTTCCGAAAACGCCAGCATCTGCACCGCGAGATTGGAGTTGGTGGCAATCTTCATCACCAGCGCCAGCCCGTTCTCGCCCACGTAGGTTACCTTCTGTCCCTGTCCCGCTGTCGGCTGGTCGGAGAAGTCCTCCAGCAGAGGCTTGACGCGATCGAAACTTTCGCGCCTGCCTCCGACCATCAGCGAAAGCTTGCCTACCTTCAAAGTGGCCACACTTCCCGATACTGGCGCGTCCAGCATGTCCGCGCCTTTTTCTCTCACCTTGGCCGCGATCGCGCGGCTCGTCGCCACGCTAACCGTGCTCATATCCACAAAAAGTTTGCCCCGGCTCAATCCCGCCAGAACCCCATGCGGACCCTCAGCAATGGATGTAAGAGCAGCTGAATTGGCCACCGAGGAGAAGATTACGTCGGCAGCCTCAGCCACGGCGCGCGGCGTCTCCGCGAATTTCATGCCCTTCTCGATCAGCGATTGAGCTTTCGAGCGTGTGCGGTTATAGCCCGTGAGGCTGTGCCCCCTTTCGAGCAGTCGTTGGGCCATCAAGCTTCCCATCACGCCCAGCCCTACAAATCCCAGATTGGCCACCTGGTCGAGACCTCCTCGCGTGGGATGTTACGAAATCTAGTTGCGACGAAATAAAGCCGCGCCCTTATGAGGGATTCTTCGTCGCTTCGCTCCTCAGAATGACACGCCGAGCAGAATTTTTCCGCGTGCTACTCCACCCCAGCACGCGACTTTTTTGCCGCGCGATTCTCGCGCTCAAGACGCGCGCGCCGGGATCCCGGCTACCAGGTTGTGTCGCCCTTGTCCGGGGCTTGGTTTGGTTGCACTCGTGTCCCAGTGCTTCCGCACTGGGCTACATTGTGTCGTCCCCGCGGGACTCTTCGCAAATGCATGTAGCCCGGCACCCGGAAAAGATGCCGGCCTAAAGGCCGCCGCTACAAAGCGGAGGCGAAGTGCATCGCGTGTGCCAAGACGCGAAGGGGGGACCCACACGTAAAAGCGACGTGTGGGGCACCCGCAAAACCGGCCCGTGCTAAGTCGAGCTACTGAATCCAGACGGTCTTGATATCCGTGAATTCGCGGATACCGAAGCTGCCCAATTCGCGTCCGTATCCAGACCACTTCACGCCTCCGAAAGGCAGCCGCGGGTCGGAGGCCACCATGCGGTTGATGAACACCATCCCGGATTCGAGTTCATTGATCAGGCGTTCTCGTTCCTTTTCGTCATTCGTCCAGGCGCTGGCGCCCAGTCCGAAGCGGCTGTCATTGGCAATGCGAATCGCCTCATCCAAATCTTTGGCGCGAAATACGCTGGCCACCGGACCAAACAACTCGTCGCAATGTGCGGGTGAGCCCTTGGGGATCTTGCCGAGCACCGTCGGCGCGTAAAAATTGCCGGGGCGGCTGAGCGGCTTTCCTCCTGTCAATATTTCCCCGCCCGATGCAACGGTCGTTCGCACCGAGCGATCGAGGCTCTCCACCCCGTCTTTCGTTGCCAACGGTCCGAGATCGGTTTTCTCATCGAAGGGATCGCCCACCTTGAGCGCCGCCATCGCCGAGACGAATCTGCGCTGAAACTCCTCCGCGATCGGTTCCGCGATAATAAAGCGCTTTGCCGCTATGCAGGATTGCCCGTTATTTGCGATCCGCGCCTTCACCGCCGTCGCCACGGCCTCATCCAGCTTGGCGCTCGGCATTACGATAAAGGGGTCGCTGCCGCCCAGTTCCAAAACCACCTTCTTCACCTTCTTCGCCGCGCCCAGCGCCACTTGCACGCCCGCTCCTTCGCTTCCGGTAAGCGTCGCTGCCGCCACCCTCGAATCTCCCAGCACGGCCTCCACTTTTGGTGATCCGATCAGCAGCGTCTGAAATACGCCTTCGGGGAAACCCGCCTCGCGGAACAACTCTTCGATCAGCAGAGCGCATTGGGGAACGTTCGACGCGTGCTTGAGCAGCATCACATTGCCCGCCGTCAAGATGGGCGCCGCCGCCCGGATCACCTGCCAAAAGGGATAGTTCCACGGCATCACGGCGAGCACCGGACCGAGCGGCTGATACCGTACATAACTCCGCGTTGCGGGCGTGGCCACGACTTCGTCGGCCAGAAAAGCCTGGCCATTCTCTGCGTAAAAACGGCAAGCCCACGCGCATTTGACCGCTTCCTCGACCGCCGAGCGAAATGTTTTTCCCATCTCCGTCGTCATCATGCGCCCGAAGGTTTCCTTTTTTTCTTCGAGGATCTCCGCCGCGCGCTGCATGAACCGAGCGCGTTCCGCAAAGGTGCTTTTGCGGTATTTCGAGAATGCCTCCGCCGCGATCTGAAGTTTGCGGTCGATCTGCGCGTCGGAGAGCTGCTCAAATGTTTTCAGGGTTTCGCCTGTCGCCGGATTGATAGTCGCTATGGGCATCCCGAACCTCGGCTAGGTTGTAGTCGTAAGGTCACGATATCACGCCGTTCCGCAGCGCACAAAATTCCGCAGTCGCTGGCAATGGATCCCTCGAGCTTCGGCCCCAACGCGCGGGCTCCGGGAACCGGCCGGGTCGCAAATAGGCATGCCGCCTGGAAGACCACCCCAGCACGCGCAAGAACGGCGCGTGCTGGGGACCCCGGCTGGGGCGGCGCTACAAAAAAACCCCCAGGGCCGCCGCAGGCCGGCGCGCCCTGGGCTACAACGGACCCGCTTTTGGCCCAAGCGGCGAAAACCGATTTTGTGCGCTGACACTCCCTGTTGTATGGTGAGATGCGTGGCCGCGGATGGGTTTCATCTCTTGGGTGTCAGTGGCAGCCTGCGCGAAAAATCGCGGACCGCGCTGGCGCTTCGCCTGCTACTCGGTTTTGCCGAAGAGCACGGCGCCGAGATACGCATGCTCGATCTGCGAGCCATCGAATTGCCGCTATACCGCCCGGATCACGCTGGCGGCTCCGCGGCCGAGCTCCGGCTGGGGACGGACATGCAGTGGGCTTCGGCCGTTGTGCTTGCGTCGCCGGACTATCACGGATCCATGTCCGGCACGATGAAAAACTTCCTCGACTACAACTGGGAAGAGTGCGCCGGCAAAGTCTTCGGCTATGTTTGTTCCTCGCACGAAAAAGGATTGACGGTAATGGACCAGATGCGCACGGTCGTGCGCCAGTGCTACGGTTGGAGTATGCCTTACGGCGTCTCCTTCGATGGCAGAACTGATTTTGACTCCGAGGGAGTCCTGAAAAACGCCAAGGTCGAAACGCGTTTGCGCATGATGGCCCGCGATCTGGTCATCTATGGGGCACTGATCCATGAGCAATTCTTGTCCGACCTTGCGAGCGGAGATGCCAGCACTTTTGCCGCCGCCTACCGCTAGTTTCTGACTGTTCCGCGCCCGCCGCATCTCATGAACGTGAGCAACCAAGCCAAGCAATTTGGCGAAGTTCGCATCGGTTAGCACCGCCCGCCTTCGCCTGGCGTTTCCCCGAGCGCCTTCGCCGGAACCAGATAATTCTGCACGTAATCGCGCACAGCTTCACTGAGCGGCGTAATCGGCTGCTTATAGCCCGCGGATCGCAGCTTTTTGATCTTCGCTTCCGTAAAATATTGATATTTGTCGCGAATGGTTTGCGGCATTTCGATGTACTCGATGCGCGGCTCACGCCCCAGGGCGCTGAAGATGGCGCCGGCCAATTCATTCCAGGTGTGCGCTTTTCCCGATCCAATATTGAAAATTCCAGCGGCTTGGCGATGTTCCGCCAGATGCAGCGTCATGCGCACGGCGTCTTTGACATAAAGGAAATCGCGACGCTGCTCACCGTCCCCATATTCCGGCCGATAGCTTTTGAACAGGCGAATGACTCCCGTTTGCATCACCTGCGCGAAGCTCTTGTTCACCACGCTGCGCATTTCGCCTTTATGTTCTTCGTTTGGCCCGAACACATTGAAGTATTTGAGGGCCACCAGGCGTTCGAGCCAGCCCTGCCGCCAGGCGTGCAG
>WNGJ01018085.1_pt1 | contig 10114 bp, 12 predicted proteins | sample 5400611 | NCBI WGS metagenome assembly WNGJ01 (sample SAMN13153375, study PRJNA577476) | soil metagenome | isolation source: 40 cm soil or saprolite under Garry oak tree replicate 1 | place: USA:California | collected 2016-06-15
GAGCGCATCGACGTCTTCACCCCGCCGCCGCCCATGTCGCCGCTCGGCGGCGCGGTGACGGTCGACGTCGACGGGAAGGGCAAGGTATGGGCGTCGGCGGCCGACGGTGTGTTGCGCTTCGATCCCGACACCTCGACCTTCACCGAGTTTAAATCGGCGGTCTACAAGTCGCCGCACGGCACCGGCATGACCTACGGGGCCGCCGGCGACCGCGACGGCAACGGCTGGTGGGCGCAGATGGCGTTCGACACCATCGGCAAGGCGGACGTGGCGGCCGGCAAGCCGCTGGAAGTGAAGCTCCCGTCGGTGATCGAGGAGACGAAGCGCGTCACCGCGGAAGCGCGCGTGGTCTACGACAAGTTCGACGAGCTTGGCTTCAATTCGCCGCTGCCCTGGTCGCAGGGCCCGCGCCGCATGGGCACCGACAAGAATGCCGACGTGCTGTGGGTCGGCAATTCCTGGGGCGGCAGCTTGGCGCGGATCGACACCCGCACCCTGGAGACGACCCTCGTTCCGCTGCCCGAGCCCATGTCGCATCAGCCCTATCACATCGCGGTCGACCGGAATCACAACGTGTGGGGCAACATGTGGACCGCGGATCAGATCTACCGCTACGACCCGGCCGCCAAGACATGGATCTACTTCGACCTGCCGCGGCGCGGCACGGAAATCCGCCACATCTCGCTTTCCGAACGCGACGGCCGCGTGCAGGTGGTCCTGCCGGTCTACCGCACCAGCCAGATCGCCGTGATGGCGCTGCGCAGCGATGCGGACTTGCAGGCGCTCAAGGCGCAGGCGGAGAAATGATGTAGGGCGCATGAGCGGCGGATGGCCGCGTAATGCGCCGTTTCTCAGCATGATCCATGGCCGTGCGGCCACGAGAGGAGCGCGCGTGAGACCCAATGTGTTGTTAGTAACGTGTGCGCTTGCTGTCGCCGCGCAGTTGGCACCCGCCGCCGCCGAAGATCTGAACGCCACCCAGCAATTGGGCCGGCAATTATTTGGGCAATCCTGCGCGGTGTGCCATCTCAAGCAGCAACTCGGCGCCGCGACCTACGGGCCGCCGCTCTCCAAGGCATCGCTCGGCGGCCAGGAGGACGTGATGCGCGAGGTGATCGCGAACGGCACCCCGCGCATGCCTGCCTTCAAGTATCATTTCGAGCCGGCGCAGATCGACGCGATCGTGCGATACCTCAAGACCGTGCCGCCGCAGTGAATCCCCCCGCGGAGCGGGGAAGGGTGGCGAGCGCAGCGAGCCGGGTGGGGGAACCAGGGATTAAGCAAGAAACTCCGCGATTGCTTTCGTGAACAGCGCCGGCTGATCCATGTTGGGAATATGTCATAGCTTTCGTTTGGTTGCCGTTCATTTCGTGTTGTTTCGCTAAGCCACATAAATTGCGACCAAATCGTTATTTCTGTTTTCGCCTTGTCGCTGATGGTTTCCGATACTATTCTCTCAGGAGATTTATCCGAGACTTATCCGAGAGAGCCTATGCGCCACTATTTGACGCCGGCCTTTGTGAAGGGCGCTCAATGTCCGCCCGGCAAGCGCTTTGAAATTTACTGGGACGGCGACGGCCCGAAGGCTGTCACCGGCTTCGGCTTGAAGTTGATGGCATCCGGCGCCCGTTCATACGTGTGCCAGTATCACCGCGACGGCAGAGACTCACGGGTGACGCTTGATGGCGCAGTGAGGCTCGCAGATGCGCGTAAGTGGGCGAAAGGCGTTCTGGGCGATGTAGGGACACGATCCGGCGGGGGAACGTCGCAAGGCGCGGGCGGCGGCCAGGGCCGAGGTCGCGAACACGGTCAAGGCCGTTGCCGAATTGTATCTCAAAATCGAGGGCAAGAAGTTACGACTCAACACACTTCGGCAGCGTCGGCCAATACTCGAACACCTCATCTGTGGCCGGCTGGGCGCCATGGCGATTGAACAGGTCCGGCGCCGCGACATTGTTAGGCTCTGCGACGAGGTGGAGGTGGCGTCTGGACCTACAGCCGGGGACAAGGCCTTTGCCGTCATTGGCAAACTGCTGCGCTGGCATGCGGCCCGGTCCGACGACTACGTGCCGCCGCTCGTTCGCGGTATGCGCAAGAAAACCAAGTCGGAGCGCGAGCGCGTTCTGTCGGACGCTGAAATAACGGCCATCTGGCGGGCCTGCGGAGCCTGCCCAGACGTTTTTGCTCGCCTCGTGATGTTCCTACTAGTCACCGGGCAAAGGCGCGACGAAGTGGGCCGCATGACTTGGGAAGAGATTGCTGGCGATACTTGGGTTATTCCCGCTTCGAGGTACAAGACCGGCTTGGCCCATGCGGTCCTGTTGACCGCTGCGGCCCGGCGGCTCATCGAGGCGGCGCCGCACCGCACCGACTTTGTCTTCTCCAACAACGGCGGCAAAACTCCCATCGGCGGTCATAGCCGGCTCAAGGCTGCACTCGATAAGGCTGCCGGCGTCGGAGGCCCAAAGGGGACTTCGGAGCACTGGCAATTGCATGACCTGCGGAGGACCACACGAAGCCTCATGTCGCGGGCCGGCATTGCGCGTGATATCGCAGAACGCGCGGTCGGCCATAAGGTCGGCACCCCCGTCGAGCGGATCTACGACAGGCACACCTACGCCGACGAAAAGGCCCGCGCCTTGCAAGCTTTGGCCGGCATCATCGAGCGCATCGTCAACCCGCAGAACAACGTGATGCTGTTTGAGGCAACTTCCGCAGCGTGACATTATCAACCTTTCGTGATGCTGCAAACTGCTGGAACGAAACGTCTTTTCGCTGGGACGAAAAATTCACCAGTTTAACGTATCGCCTTTTTCCGCGTACATGAGGTGTCGCTCGGAATTTCTGTAACTTGTTTTTGAAGGCGACACATGTCCTCAACACAAAGACTCACACGGCAGCAACTAGGCGCGGCCCTGCGCGAGCATGGCTTTCCTGTCAGCAACTCGACGCTCAACAAGCTGTGCGCCCCGGCGCTGAACATCGGACCCCGGCCGGCCGCTTGGTTCGGGCGCCGGCCGCTGTACGATCTCGACACCGCGCTCGCCTGGGCTGAAAGCCGCCTCGCTAGCGAGCGTGCAAAGGCCAAGGGGCTTGCGTGATGGTCAGCAACATCACCCTGGTGGTGGTGCCGGCAGCCGCGCCGCCGAAGATCGAGATGGTCCCGGTGAAGGAGGTGATCGTGCCGGATGGTCGGCGTTCGGCCGACCCGGAGAAAGTAAAGGAGATCGCCGAAAGCCTCGGTCAGGTAGGACTCCTACAGCCGATCACCGTCTACAGGGCAGAAGACTCCAGCAGCATTCGTCTAAATGCTGGCCTGCATCGACTTGAGGCAGCCAAGCTGCGCGGATGGGCCTCTATCGCGGCGATCTTTATCGCAGGGGATGAAATCGACCGTCGTCTGGTCGAGATCGCCGAGAACCTTCATCGCAAGGAACTGACGGCCCTGGAGCGCGCCGAGCAAGTCTCGGAGTGGGTGCGGTTGACGGACGCGAAGCGCAAGGCCGAATCGGGATTTTCCGACAACTTGTCGGGAAAGCCGGGCCGTCCGAAAGGTGGCGCCGCCGCCGCCTCGCGCGAGCTAGGCCTGCACGAACGTGCTGTTCAACGCCACGTCGAGATCGACTCCATGTCCCCGGAGGCCAAGGTGGCCGCCAAGGAAGCCGGCCTTGATAACAACCAATCGGCGCTGCAAGCCATCGCCAAGGAGACTCCAGACAGACAGCCCGCCAAAGTCGCCGAGATCAGCGCCGCCGCCAAGGTGGCCATCAAGCCGTCAACGCCAGCACCGCCGCAGCACGTCGTGTCGCCTGCCAGCGCCGCGACCAAGGCTTTGCATTGGCTGGCGCCAATCTCGCGGGTTCGTTTCTTTGAATCGGTGCTTCCCCCCGACGTGATACGCGAAGCCTTGGGCATCGAAACCTACAAGCCGGCTCCGACAGATAATTATTCGATCGCGAAGGATAACGTGCGTCGGCTGAAACACGCCGAGCAAGTAGAATGGTGCCGTGGCCTGCGCCTCGATGATGAACTTCGCAAGGCGTTGGGTGACGAGCCATCAACCGACCCCACCGCCACTTGATGGCGCGGCCTGACGCTCCGCTGTTTGAAATCGTGAAGCCTATACAGCCGGCGGTGCGATCGTCGGCGTTAATCTCTTTTTTCTGATGGCGCTTGCTGACGATCCTGTGCGTTTCCTCAGTGTGGGTCGGCGCGCAGCTTGCTGGTCCGGCGAAATCCGAGCACGATGTTTCGGTGCTGATTCGTTTTTCATGAACCGGCACGAGCAAGAGGACAATGCTTAATTTAGCCCCCGCCGGCTTGCTGGGCCGGCGCGGCCTTTCGCGTGACCGTGAGTCGGAAAAATGTACGTTGAAGATGCCCAAGCCGCCCCTGAGCCGGTCGAGCAGACCCGGCGAACGGATCCAGCCGAGGGTATCGCCAAGGCCGATGCTGGGCACGCTCCATGACCAGAACTGGCGGGAGCGGAGGGTTTTTCGCGGTGGATCGCCGTGCCTGGGCAGCAGTATGTGCGCTCGGCCTTAATGAGGCCGTTGCCTATCTCGTCCTTGCACGCGGGACCGGCGGCGATAATCGAACCACATCGTGGTCTGTCAATTCGGTGGAGAACTACACGGGCATTTCCCGCTCGCGCGCTCGCTGCGCAGTCAAGCGGCTGGTTGAATGCGGAATCATCCGCATTGATCGGCTTGGCTGGAAGCCGCGTTACCATCTCTTCCCCGCTCACGAAATTCCTGGCTGCGCGGAGAAGACCTCCGACCCTCAATGGATATGGCTGCCCAATGCGCTGGTAGACGGAGCGGCTGGAGAAACACCCCCTATCGAACTTTTGCGCCAATCCCAGGAGGTCGGGGCGCTCCGGCTGCTCGTAGACCTGTATGACGCGCATTCGCTTGCCGCCGATGGCGGTATTCCCCGAACGCTAATCCATGGCCCGTCTTTTGGGCGAGGTGGAAACTGCTGGTCCAGCTTGGGCTGGTCGGGACGGTTCCCCATCTAATTGAGGCGGACACCGATCAGGCCGAAATCATCCATCCCTACGGTATCTACAATGGTGAAGAGAGCGAGCAGAAGATCGCAGTCGCGGCGCATTCAGCCGGCGAGGCCTTGCTGACTATCGGCCAGCAGCATGGTGCAGTGGACAAGTGGCTTGTTCCAGTCCAAGCCCACATGGAGCGCGTACAACTTGTCGGAATTGCCCGTCTTCGTTATCGGCCCAAGACGAAGGCAACGGCGGCATGGTGGGCGAAGCAGGCGCAATGGCTCGAATGGGTTCAGCGCTATAATGAGATCGCGCAAAACGAGGCGTTGTTCAGGACATCCGCAGCCTAGGAGGCACAATTCCGTGACAAACATCTCGACGTGCTTGCAACATCAAGGTAATATCAAGGAAGATTCAAAGGGAAATCAAGGAGGAATCAATGAGGGTACTAACTCTTCAAAGAGTCTTAAATGAATGTACTATCACGTCGGTGCTTCGCACCGACGCTTGCCAGCAAGAATAAGAAAGAAAAAGGGAAGAGATGCGAGAAAATTACTTTCAAAATGAGGGCCATCGAAGACAAGTGGAACGATATTTGCCGATGCACCTCATTAGACGGGTGAACGGCGCGTTTGGCGGGCCAGCAATTTCCATGACCCCGCGCCGCACGGCTGAAGTGCTCCCCGGTGGGTGCCTCCTCTATCAGATCAACGGCAGCTTGACGGCGACGGTTCGGTCGCAGCGGGTCGAGAAGGCCGGTCAACCGCGCCAGCAGCCCCGCCGGTGAGTTTTTCTGGCCTCCCTGTTGTCTGGAACCTGCGCGCACAACGGCTGCGCCTGTGGGCCGCTAAGGCTCTGGCCCAGTCACCAGCGCCATCGTGACCACCCCCGCGTCGGTGCAAGCGCACCAGCGCCCGCTAGCGCCCCAGGCCGGCAGGCAGCGAGGCGCTGGTGAGCCTGCCGGGCACATAGGCCCGCTGGCAACGACCGCATCTCCATGCGCTCGCGCGCGGCACTGGCCGCATCGCCCTTTGCCTAATCGGCGTAGTGCCCATTTTGGCAAATGTTGAGATTTTGAATTTTCGTTTGCCCCTGCTTATAGAAAAAGCAAAAATAGCTATGCCTGGGAAGGTCAAAACTTCGATATAAAAAACATCCTTGAAAAAATACGATTTTATCCCCTTTCACAATCGCATCGTCAACAAATTCATCTTTGGTTTTGGCGCTGAAGTTATAGGAACTAAATCCGATACTTGGATAGGCGACGCTTCCGCCTTGCCATACAGTGGTGTTTTTGCATCTTTCCAGATATTGGGCAATTCTTTGTACAGTTGTTCCATGGCATCCTCTGCGACAGTGGCCGAAAAGGCATCACCAACGGACACAAATTGCAGGGCCGGTTGGCAGCCAGTGTTTTGATAGGCAATCAATATTTCGATTGGCTTGCCAACAGATGGTTCAGCCGAGAAGGTTGCGGTATTGGGACCAACCCATGCGCGTTGCCCCAAAATCATGCTTTCGTGAGAGACTTGAGCAGATTGGGCCAAAGCATCGGCTTGTTTGTCGGTCGCGGCAGCTTGTTTTACGGCAGCAGCGGCTTGCTGAGCGGCGGTTTCGACCAATTTTCGGTTGGTTTCGATAAGCTGTTCGGTTTGTTTGGACGCGGCGTGCATTTATTCCAGTTGGTTGCTGAAAATATGAGCCTGATAGAAAACGCCAGCGGTAGTGGCGATAATAAAAATCAGCGTCAAGTACTCTCTAAAACCCTTTCCGCGATCCTCGCGTTTTTCTTCGGCGCGATTAGCTTGACCCTCACGGCCTATGGCGTCTATCAGAGCCGCGAAATCAGCGGATGGGCCGCTCTTATGGTTATCGCAGGCGATCCGTTTTTCTGGGCTGCCCCCGTCCTTTTCCTCGACGGGATGCTCGGCTGGGGTGGACTGGGGACTTGGGGACTCTGACATTGTGTATCGGCGCCACGCTTCCGGATTGCAATTGGGCACAATAGCGCCTCACTGGCGGCTAAATATCCTCCAGTTTGACGACCTCCGCGCCGATTGCAACTAGGGCGGCAATGAAAAATGGGGGGACGGTGGCCCTTGTCAGTACGGTCCCTCGCGCGCCCGCTAGGGCCGGCGCAGAGTGTTAACGAGCGCTCGACGGGAGGCCGGTCAACCGCGCCAGCGGGCCCCGCCGGGTGAGTTTTTCTGGCCTCCCCGGTGCCGGGGCGTGTCGCGCCGGAACGGCCGCGCCTGTAGGCCGCCAAGGGTTCGGCAGCCAACGCCTACGAGCGCGGCCCCTTCAAACGCGCCTACCCATTGGTGTGCTGTCCGACCGCGCAGACGAAGCCGGCGGGCAAGCTCAGAGCCGCGCAGCCGACGAATGTCCGTTATTGCGGGAAGAGCGGACAACATATGCTCACCTTGAGCTTTTCCGAGTTTGACCCATCTGAGACATGGGCGGCTCTGCGTTGTTGCGGTGCAAACTGACGATGGACCCCATTCCGTTGGTCGCATTTCCTTGCTGTAATCGGAAAAGGGCTGTCGGGGGCGCGAGCGAAACAATGAGACGACGCGAATTTGGTCGCATTTCCTTGCTGTAATCGGAAAAGGGCTGTCGGGGGCGCGAGCGAAACAATGAGACGACGCGAATTCATCACGCTCATCGGCGGCGCAACGGCGTGGCCGCTCGCGGCGCGGGCGCAGCTGCCCACAATGCCGGTGATCGGATTTCTCAGCAGCCGGTCCCCGGGCGAGGCGGCGTCCGTTGTCGCCGTGTTCCGCCAGGGCCTCGGCCAGACTGATTATTTTGAGGGCAAGAATGTGATCATCGAGTATCGCTGGGCTGAAGGTCAGTACGATCGTTTGCCAGCGCTGGCAGCTGAGCTGGTAGCTCGTAATGTTGCCGTGATCGTCGCGACCGGAGGCGAGCCCTCAGCATTTGCTGCAAAAGGGGCGACGCAAACGATTCCAATTGTCTTCACAGCCGGTGGAGACCCTGTCAAGTTGGGACTCGTTGATAGTTTCAACCAACCGGGCGGCAATCTCACCGGCGTGAGCTTCCTTTTTTCGCTGCTGGGAGCAAAGCGGCTGGAAATGTTGCGCGAACTTGTGCCCAAGGCGACTTTGTTTTCCATTCTCGTCAATCCGAATAATCCGACCATTAAAGACGATACCCAGGCCCTCCAAGCGGCAGCGAGCTCTGCGGGGCTTGAGTTGATTGTCATGAACGTCACGACCGAACGCGACCTCGAAACAGCTTTTGCGGCCTTGATCCAAAAGCGGGCCGAAGGGCTCATCATTGGCGACGATCCGTTCCTCATAAGCCAACGCGATCAAATCGTGAGGCTAGCGGCGCATCATGCGGTTCCCACAGCCTATTTCTCGCGTGAGTTCGTCCAATCCGGCGGCCTGATGAGCTACGGCACGAGCATTGCGAATGGATATCGTCAAGTCGGTATTTATGCCGGGCAGATTCTTAAGGGCGCGAAGCCAGCAAACTTACCAATCTTGCAACCGACCAGGTTCGATTTGGTCATCAACCTCAAGACCGCCAAGGCGCTCGGCCTCGATATGCCGGCGAAGCTGCTCGCACTCGCCGACGAGGTGATCGAATAGCCAGTTTCTTTGCTGCACTGCATATGTCGGCTTGTGGCACGAAGCGGACCTTCCACCTCCGCCGGCCAATGTCCGCTTACCGGGCAGGAGCAGACGTGTCGCGGGATGCGCCCGTAGGTCCGAGTCTGACCCATCAGCGACATCGAGCGCACAAATTTGCTGTGGTGCACAACGCGGCTGTTCCTAGAACCGTGTGGTAGGGTGAGACCCTCGTTTGAGGGGAGCACATGAGGCGGCGCGAGTTCATCACGCTTGCCAGTAGCGCGGCCATCGCGTGGCCGCTCGCGGCGCGCGCGCAGTCAGCGATGCCGACGGTCGGATTCCTCAACATCGGTTCAGCCCGCCGGTTCGCGGCCCTGATGCGCGCGTTCCATCAAGGCTTGAGTGAAGCCGGTTACGCCGAGGGCCGCAACCTAGCGATCGAATACCGCTGGGCGGATGGCCAAAACGATCGTCTGCCGGGTCTGGCGGCCGATCTGGTTCGACTCCGGGTGACGGCGATTGCCGCGCCGGGTGGTGCCCCGGCGGCGCTGGCGGCCAAGGCAGCGACCATGACAATTCCGATTGTCTTCCTGGTTGCAGTCGACCCGGTCGCGGCTGGGCTTGTTGCCAGCCTGAACCGACCGGGCGGTAACCTCACGGGCGTGAGCACATTGAACATTGAGATGGGGCCAAAGCGGCTGGAGCTACTGCATGAACTGGTGCCCATGGCGACCGACGTTGCAGTGCTCGTCAACCCGACCAATCCCGCTAATACCGAGACGATATTGAGAGACATGCAAGCGGCGGCCCACACCCTCAGGCTCAAGCTCCATGTCCTTCATGCCGGCACCGAACGCGACTTCGATACGGTCTTTGCAAGCTTCGTCCGGTTGCGGGCAGGTGGGCTCGTGATCGGCACTGATGGCTTCTTGATAAGCCGAAGTGAACAGCTCGCGGCATTGGCGCTCCGCCATGCGGTGCCCGCGATCTTCCAGTATCGTGAGTTTGCGGCCGCCGGTGGCCTGATGAGTTACGGAAGCAGTTTTTCGGACTCGTACCGTCAGGTGGGCATTTACACCGGCCGCATCCTGAAGGGCGAGAAGCCAGCCGACCTGCCAGTCCAGGAGGCCATCAAAGCAGAGCTGATCATCAATTTGAAGACCGCCAAGGCGCTCGGCCTCACCTTCCCGCTCACGCTGCTTGGCCGCGCCAACGAGGTGATCGAATGACGTGGTTTGCTGCGTTGCATGAGTCCGGTTGTGGCACTTCTCTGCCGTCCCCGATGTCCGCTCGAATGTCGGCTTTTGGAGGATAAGCGGACTTGTTATGCTCAAATTGAGTTGTTCGCCTGTTGGCGCAGCAGCACGGGGGTATCGCCGCCGCCAACACGCTCGTAGAATCTGCCTTCGGCGGCCTGCTGGGATCCAACAGATGGGGTTCAAAGATGTTTTTCTGCCTGAAAGCGCACATCTTATGCTCGGTTTGAGACTTCGATTTTGACCGGCCGGGCCGC
>WNGJ01009986.1_pt2 | contig 10113 bp, 10 predicted proteins | sample 5400611 | NCBI WGS metagenome assembly WNGJ01 (sample SAMN13153375, study PRJNA577476) | soil metagenome | isolation source: 40 cm soil or saprolite under Garry oak tree replicate 1 | place: USA:California | collected 2016-06-15
CATCCTGAGCCTTGTCCTGAGCGCAGCGAAGGAGCAGCGAAGGATCTGCGCTCTGCCCTGCGAGAGATCCTTCGCTCGCGCTCAGGATGACAGCCTCTCATTTGTCATCCTGAGCGCGAGCGAAGGATCTGCCCTGAGTGAAGCGAAGGGATGACAGATGGCGGGCGGGGCGACCCTTGCGGACGCAATCGGGGATCATGCTTCTCTTCCCCTTCACGTCCTTCTAAACTGTGCCAGGTGCCCCAGGTCATTCAAGACAAAAAGTACGCGCTGGGTGCCTGCCACGCGTACAACACTGATCGCTGTGTTGGCAGCCGGGTAGAAAAATTCTCTCTCCAACCCCAGCACCTCGGCAGCATACGCGTTCACCACGCCCCCGTGAGCGAAGACCAGCACCCGTTCCCCAATATGATGGTTCGCAATCTCGTCCAGCGCTCTCACCACGCGCTTGCGAAACTCCTTGGATGGCTCGCTGCCCGCGATGGCATCCCAGTTGCCCGTCGTCCCTGCAATGCGTATGATCTCTAGCTGGCGCGCCTGTAGGGCTTTGGTCAGGGACTCCATGTCATTGCCATCGTGCGGGAGAGAGACGACCTCACCAAGCCTGATCTCTGCCAGGTCCGCAACGACAACCGGCTCTAGTCCCAGGCGCTCGACCAGCGGTGCCGCCGTTTCGAGACAGCGCCTCAATGGACTGCTGTAAATAGCCTTGAAGCCAATGTTTCCAAGGCGCTCGGCCAGGGCCCGCGCCTGCTCTCGCCCAATACTGCTCAGCGGCAGGTCATCGTAGATGCCACTGGGAATAATTTCATCCGCCTCGGGGATGGCATCCGCGTGCCGCACGATAAACAGCTCGGCAGCACTGCTATGCTTTAATAGGAATGGATCTTCCACGAAAATGTTCCTTATCAAGGAGCATGAGCAAACAAGAGATCAGCAACCTGAACTCCTGTTTGCTGCTATGCTTCAATCTCGCCTCATTATGCTGCTAGCAGCTCGAGTAGCAAACGCGCCGCTTCCTCATTTGGAGCAGCAGTGATCCCTTTGAGCAAGAGTTTAAGCGCATCAGGCTTCGTGATCCGCGTAACCTTTTTTTGGGCAAGCTCAGTCAGAGGAGGAAAACGTTCCTCGACGACAGTAACGAGGGCATCCTGCAATCCTTCGGCTAAGCCCTCTGCTTTCCCCTTTACTTCGCCCTCTGCTCTCCCCTTAGCCTCGCTCTCTGCGCGCATCTTTTTCATTTTTGGGTCTTGTTCGATTAAGTTGTCGTACATACTCAATCGTACCTCAATCTCTCGCTTGTCTTCTAGCGGGATGGTATCCACTCGACGCAACATGATACCCATCCATTTAAATTCCTCTCCTAAATGCCTCTGCTTGTCCTTATAATATTCTATCATCTCGTCGATGGCTTGGTGAAGCAACCGTACACTTGCACCTTGCATCGTGGGCAACAAAGAATACATGAGTACAATGTGCTCATGCACGAACTGCTCTGCAGATAGCTTCCACAATGGAAATACCCGAAAATGGAAGACAAGTATTTCCTGATCTCCGCCCATCTCTCGCAAAGGTGATTCTGCCATCTTGGTCTGGAAGGGATAGACGATAATCGAGATGACAGGTTGCTTGTATTTGCGGTAGAAATAGGCGTGATACTCTAGTAACCGCTCAGCCATGTCATTGTCTGAACCCGATTCGAACTCTATATGCAGGATATAAATGTGACCTCGATAGCGAACCTTGTAAACCCTATCCACTCGTAGCGTTGTCCTGTGGACCTCTACATCAAGTGTTTCCAGGTACTCGACGGTCTCCAGGAAATATGGCAGCAACTGTTGCTCACGGCCCTCTAACAACGACTTGAGCAGATTATCGTATGGTTGTTGCTGCTCCTGCGTTGGCTCCTTTCGCTTACGCTTCGCCATGAAGTATGCCCTCCCACTTGTTTTGCCTGTATCATAACAAATAAATGTACTACAAAACAAGCAGAAGAGAACTTTTAGGGCTGCATCAACTCCCGGATGACCGCCCGCGCCACCGCGCGTTTGTGCACCTCGTCCGGGCCATCGACAATGTGCAGCGTCCTGCCGTGCGCCCACATCGACGCCAGCGGGAAATCATCGCTCATCCCTGCGCCGCCAAACGCCTGAATAGCCCGGTTGACCACGTTGGTGACCACTTCAGGCGCTACGATCTTGATCATCGCGATCTCCTTCTGCGCAGCCTTCTTCCCCAGGTTATCTATCATCCAGGCCGCTTTGAGCGTCAAGAGACGGGCCTGCTCGATCTCCAACTGCGATTGCGCAATCCATTCCTGCACGATACCCTGTTCGACCAGCGGTTTGCCAAAAGCTACCCGTTGTGTGACGCGCTGGCACATCATCTCCAGCGCATGCTGTGCTGTCCCGATTGCACGCATACAGTGGTGGATACGTCCTGGCCCCAGGCGAGCCTGGGCTATCGCAAACCCGCCGCCTTCCTCACCCAGCAGGTTGCTCGCTGGCACCCGCACATTCTCAAACAGCACCTCGCAGTGGCTCTCGTTATCTACATAGCCCATCACCGGCAGATTGCGCTTAACGGTCACACCTGGTGTATCCCTTGGCACGAGCACCATGCTCTGCTGCCGGTACTTATCGGGCGTATGGGCATCCGTCTTGCCCATCACAATGAAAATCCTGCAGCGGGGACGTGCCGCCCCGGAAATCCACCACTTGCGTCCATTCAAAACGTATTCGTCGCCTTCTCGCTGGATCAAGAGCTGGATATTCGTGGCATCCGAGCTGGCCACGTCCGGCTCAGTCATGGCAAAAGCCGAACGCGTCTCACCATCCAGCAGGGGTAGCAGCCACTGCTTCTTCTGCGCTTCCGTGCCGAATTGCGCCAGGATCTCCATATTCCCCGTGTCGGGCGCGGCGCAATTAAATACTTCCGATGCCCAGCTCACCCGGCCCATGATTTCGGCCAGCGGCGCGTACTCCAGGTTAGTCAGCCCCGCGCCATATTCCTCGCCGGGCAAGAAGAGATTCCACAATCCCGCCTCCTTCACCTTCACCTTCAGTTCATCCACAATCGGGGCATGCTCGTGTGGATTGCTGGCTCCGGCAACCTGGTCGCGGTATGTCTGCTCATTGGGGTAAATATAGCGATCCATAAAATCGCTCACTTGCTTCCGCAGTGTGTTGACTTTCTCTGCATAGGCAAAATCCATGAGATCCCTCCTGAAGTGCGTGCCACCTGCAAAAGACTGCCTCTCTCCTCCCTATGAATAGGCAGTTGCTCCTATCGCGGTGGATACTGTGGATATTCGGGTGATGACGAATAGCGTGAATCTCTTGCTGCCGCTGCCTGCTGTCGCAATAAATCGACTTCCTTTTGAATTGGCCAGCGGGCGAAGGCGAGCACTAACAGTACGATAAGATTTGCAACCGGCACAAACATCAGCAACCCTAGTGCTCCGCTGTAACCTGCCTTGGCGAAAATCCTCCACCAGATGACGATGGCAAAAATGAAAATCACCAGGGAGATAACGGCGCTGACAATAAGAGTTGTTGTTGTCAGGGTGGTATAATTGTTAATGTTCATCTCCAACTCCTCATAAATAAAGCAACGTTCCCGGTCAGTAAGGCAATGCTTCCCCGTCCCGATTATAGCATATGTGCTTGTGACTCTACCACAAATCTTCGCTGCCCTGGCAGGAATAATCATCGCATCCCCTGTGTTATCATTGCTGATTAGCAATCTCCTGAAAAGAGTGCTAGACAAAACAGCAGTTCCTGTGCTATAATCTAGCAGTCGCCTGGCAGGTTTGCTAATTCAAAACGCGATATCTCGCGACTCTAGATAGATTGGAGTCTAAGCTATATTATGAAGTGTGAACGTTGTCAAAAGAACCCCGCCCGCGTGCGTCTCGACCAAATCATCAATGGCCGTCGCGAACAGCATTACCTCTGTCAGGAATGCATGGACGAACTGATGAACGAGATGAGCCAGATGGGTGGCATGGATGATCAGGGTGTGCCAGGTGGTATGCCCTTTGGATTCGTTCCCAATAACAATGCCGCCTCCGCTGCCGGTGGTGTCAACACCGCTACCGCCGAACGGCAGGGAAAACAAAGTAAAACGCCAACCCTTGACCAGTATGGGCGTGACCTGACCGCAGACGCCGCGGCAGGCAAACTGGACCCTGCTGCTGGTCGCCAGCGTGAACTCCGCCGGGTGATCACTGTCTTGGGCCGCCGCCAGAAAAACAACCCTGTGCTGATCGGTGAGCCAGGTGTCGGTAAAACTGCCATTGTCGAAGGGCTTGCCCGTCGTATCCAGGAAGGGAATGTCCCTGCAGCCTTGCGTGGCAAGCGCATTGTTTCACTCAACATGGGTGGCATGGTTGCCGGTGCAATGTTCCGTGGCCAGTTCGAGCAGCGTATCAAAGCCATACTCGAAGAACTCCGCCGGGCCGATGATGTCATCGTCTTTATCGATGAACTGCACACGGTCGTGGGGGCAGGAGCTGCCGAGGGTGCCGTTGGCGCCGCTGATATGCTCAAGCCGGCGCTGGCTCGAGGCGAACTGCGCTGTATCGGTGCCACAACCCTGGACGAGTACCGCAAACACATTGAGAAAGATGCAGCCCTGGAGCGCCGCTTCCAGCCTGTGATGGTCGACGAACCATCGGTGGAAGAGGCCATTGAGATGCTGCGCATTGTACGTAACAACTATGAGCTGCACCATGGCGTCAGCATCACCGACGAGTCTATAGAAGCTGCTGTCAAACTTTCGGACCGCTATATCAACGATCGCTTCTTGCCTGACAAAGCCATTGATGTAATGGACGAAGCCGCGTCAGCCCTGCACTTAGAGGCAACCGAGAAAGGCATTGTCAGCCCGACGCTGATCTCTGACCTCGAGACCGCACTGGCCGATATCCAGACCAGGAAGGAAGCTGCCGCGAACTCCGAGGACTACGAGCGCGCCGCTCTACTGCGCCAGGAAGAGCTGTTGACGCAGGCCAAACTGGACAAGGCCCGTGCCGAGTCCGGTGGGACGATTACGTTGATCGTTACGCCTGAACATATTGCCCAGGTCGTTGAGAACTGGACCGGCGTACCTGTGAGCCAGATGCTGGAGAGCGAGCGTCAAAACCTGCGCACGCTCGAAGACGACCTGCGCAAGCGTGTCGTTGGTCAGGACGAAGCCATCAGCGCCGTTGCTCGCGCTATCCGTCGCTCGCGCGCTGGATTGAAGGACCCCAAGCGGCCAATTGGTTCCTTCCTCTTCCTTGGCCCGACTGGAGTTGGTAAAACGGAACTGGCCAGGGCGCTGGCCGCTGAACTCTTCGGCGGTGAGGATGCTATGATCCGCCTTGACATGTCGGAGTACATGGAGTCGCATACCGTGTCCCGCCTGTTCGGTAGTCCTCCAGGCTATGTGGGCTATGACGAAGGTGGCCAGTTGACCGAGCGGGTTCGCCGCAGGCCCTATAGCGTCATCCTGCTGGACGAGGTCGAAAAGGCGCATCCCGAGGTCTTCAATGCCCTGTTGCAGATCATGGACGACGGCCGTTTAACCGATGGTCAGGGCCGCACGGTAGACTTTAAGAACACCGTTGTGATCATGACCAGCAATGCGGGTAGTGCCGATCTCAAACGTGCTATGCGCATTGGCTTCACTCCCATCAAGTACGCCGATGATCGAGATGAACAACACGAGGCTATGCGCTCCAAGGCCATGGATGGCCTGAAGCGTATGTTCCGCCCTGAGTTCATCAACCGTATTGACCAGATTGTGGTCTTCCATTCTCTGGGCAAAGATGAACTCTACCGCATCGTCGACCTGCTGCTTGCGCAGGTACGGAGCCGCCTTGCAGAGCAGAAGATCGAACTCGTGGTCAGCGACGAGGTGCGAGACTTGCTGCTGCGTGAAGGGTACGACGAGGAGTATGGTGCCCGGCCGCTGCGCCGCGCCATCCAGACCCACGTCGATGATGCCCTGGCCGACGCGGTGCTGGCAGGTACTATAATGCCCGGTCAGGCAGCGCGCCTGGTCGTTCAGGATGGTAAAATTGCCATCGAGCCGCAAACTGTGTTGCAAAAGGCCGCGTAAGCAAATAACCAGTAGAAGGAGTGCGAGCAATCGCGCTCCTTCTTTTTTGCCCAAAAAGCGGTGTTCCACAAAAAGGTGGAGAATAGAGGCGGATTTCTCTCAGCTTCCTCGCTTGAGGCGTATATAGCGTGTGCCCATTATCCCTGCCAGCGCGAGAGCGCCCAGGCCGACCAGCAGGTGAGCTACCTGGATCAGCCAGTGCAAGCTGCCTATGAGAATCCCGGACTGCGTCAATCCAAAGACAGGAAGAATGAATGCATACACGATTCCAACTACTCCCAGAACCCTCATGCCTGGGGTAGCAACCATCACGATACTGAGTACCAGGAGAGCGAGGGCCACCGTAAGGCCCAGCAGCATGTGAATGTTTAGCAAATCAATTTGGGCGATCCAGAACAATAGCCCAAGCGCCAGTGCCCCCAGCCCGGCAAGACCCGCTATCCATTGTACGATACGAACTACAGTCATGAGAAAACCTCCTTTACATCAACCGTGCAATGGCGTATTATTTAGACAGGCTATACAATCAAAAGTCTTTCATACAGACTATACAATCAAACTTAGGAGGTGTCAAGCCTTCGATGAGTCCACGCCCGTACCGGCTCGGCCAGCGCCAGGTAACCACCGAACAGACCCGGGCTCGTATCATCGCCGCGGCCCGTGAGTTGCTCGTGGCGAGTAATGGCTTTTCTGGTTTCTCCATCGACGCTGTCGCTCGCCAGGCTGATGTCGCTCGCATGACCGTCTACTACCAGTTCGGCTCCAAAATTGGACTGCTCGAAGCCCTCAGCGATTCCCTCGCGGCTCATGGGGGGATGGAGCAGTTGGCTGCCGCCTTCCGTCGTCCGGACCCCCTTGACGCGCTGGCCGAATACATCGCAGTCTTCGGCCGCTTCTGGAACTCCGACCGGCTCGTGACTCGTCGACTCCGGGCTTTGGCCGCACTCGATCCGGACTTCGAGCAGGTAGTGAGGGCACGAGACGAACGCCGGCGGGAGGGCCTTCGTGTCATCGTCGGGCGGCTCGTTGAAAAATACGCGCGGCCAACCCCTGGGGCCTTCGATGAGACGGTTGACGTCCTCTACACCCTGATCAGCTTCGAGTGTTTCGATACCCTCGCCGGCTCCACGCGCAGTCTTGAGGAAATCGCTCCCGTGGTGCAGCGGCTCGCCCGCGCGGCACTTGGTTTGAACGAAGGATAACCCGGCAGGCGTTGAGGAGTACTCTTTATAGGTCTTTATAGCTAGAGGAGATGATAGGACTTAACCCACCGCAAACTACGGGATTTCAATCTCAGTAGTTAGGCGGGTTTTCCGTGGCTTTAGCCCTTGACAACCCGTTGAATATGCTGTATATATCCTCGATGGAAACAACAAAAAGCAGCAGCAAACTGGACTACCAACGGGACGAGCATCGGGTCCACCTCATCGTGTACCATCTCATCTGGTGTCCCAAACGGCGCAAGCCTCTGCTGGTAGGTACAGTGAAGGAACGGTGTCAAGCGCTCATCGAAGCAAAGTGCAAAGAGAAGGGATGGACGATCTTGCGACTTTCGATCATGCCTGACCACATCCATCTCTTTGTGCGTGTTTGGCCTTCCGATAGTGCAGCGGCAGTAGTGAAGGAACTGAAAGGCGTCACATCCTTCTCCTTGCGCAAAGAGTTTCGAGAAGTGACCAGCAAATTGCCCTCGCTCTGGACGCGGAGCTACTTTGCTTCCACGGCGGGCAATGTGAGCAAAGAGACGATTGAGCGCTATATTGCCGCTCAGAAAGGCTTGTGAGATGTACCAGGTACGGCGTGTCCACATCGGCAAGACGGCACAACTGCATGAGGTATCTCACGAGTGTGGCATGCTCTATTCTCAAACGCTGGTGTTCTTCTGGCGAACCGTCAGACATAAGGGTATCTGGCTCAAAGAGAAGCATCTCAAGCGGCTGTTCACCTCTCATAAACTGCATGCGCATACATCCGATGCCTGCGTGGAAGCATTCTTTGCCAGCCTCAAAAGTTGGCGGGAGCGCAAGAAAGCGGGCGCTCCCGATGCACACCCACCACGCCGCCGCAAGTGGTACTTCCGTATCGAGTACAAACGTTCAGCGATGAGTTTGAAGGATGGGCGCTTGCGGCTGTCCAACGGCAAGGGCAACCTACCGCTCATCCTGGATTGGGTGTGGGAGCTGCCACAAACCGTGGTCATTGGCGATGTGCGCGCTATCCGGCAAGACAACGATGTTGGGCATACCAACAACCAGAAAATCCACCAGTGGTCACATGGCAGTGTCCGCTTTAAGCTCACCTACAAGGCGGAACGCTTGGGCATGGCTGTGGCCTTGCAGGATGAGCACTACACCAGCAGAACCTGTCCTTGCTGTGGGCATGTGCGGAGCAAGGTGAAAGGCCGTGTGTTTCGGTGCCCGAAGTGTGGATGGACGTACCATCGAGACGGGGTTGGCAGCATCAACATTCGGCAAAAGTATCTGGGTCAATTCCCAGTAGTTGGCGTTATGGCACCGCCCACGGGTCTGAGGTTCCGGCCTCACACTCGCGTAGCTCGCGGGCAACTGCGAGAAGCCGCGCTACGAGAGTAGCAGCGGAGTGTCACAAGCCCTTCCTTTATGCTATGATAGCAGCATAATTCTTCTCCTGGATTTCGCGCTTTACAATATATGGGGAGGATATATCGAGATGCAGATGTATCGATAGGGTTTCCCCTATACAGAGAAGAAACCTCCGTAAATCAAGCATACGAGGAACTTGTATGCTCAATCACATTTTTCCCAAGGAAGGAAACAAATAAACATCATGAAAAAGTTAATAATCGGCCTCGTCGTACTGAGCCTTGTCACGGCCCTGGTTGCCGCCTGTGGTGGCTCCAGCAGTGGCGGCGCCACCGATGTTCACATGAGCAGCACCAACTTCACACAATCCTCCGTCACCATCAGTAAGGGCAGCAGCCTGAACCTGGTTAACGACGCGGGAGTAGTCCACATCATTCAAAATGGCTCCTGGAATAACGGTACCCCCAAGCCTGCAACCGAGCCCGGCGCGCCAACCGTGAACGTGCAATTCCAGGGCAATGATAGTCACATGGTCGGACCCTTCAACACCGCCGGTACCTATCACCTGTACTGTACCGTTCACTCCGGCATGAACCTGACCGTCACCGTACAATAACCCTGTCGTATCAAATGTAGGAGCGACCCTTGCGGTCGCCCTGCCGCCACGCTGGCATGAACCTGACGGTTATTGTACAATAACCAATATGTATCCATCTAACGAAAAACTATCAATGTCTGTAGGGGCGGGGGTGGTGTAGAGCGGATGGGTGGGCCTTTATGGCCGCCCGCGTCCCTCTATATGCCTTCCGACTGTGCCATTGGTCAAGGCGATTTGGCCGATTCGGGCGACCATAAAGGTCCTCCCCGCATCCACTCAACCACCCTCGCCCCTACGGAATCCTGGATGCGCGTCTTCGGTTGATGCCTATTTGGCGACCCTTGTGAGACTTTGCCTGGGTGGCAGGTAATGCCCTGTAATTGGCTACCAGGCTTGCTCTTAAGGAGGAAGTATAGTGAACATTGAGCACTTCGTACTCGGCGGCGAGCGAGTTCACGCCGCGGATGGCAAAACCTTTGCCGTAATCGAGCCCGCGTCCGGCAGCCCCTTTGCCCAAGTAGCCCAGGCAGGGCTTGAAGATGTCGATCGCGCCGTGCAGGCCGCTCACCGGGCTTTCCAGGAGGGAAGCTGGCCTCGCCTCAGCGCGACAGAGCGTGGCCGCATACTGCTGCAGGCCGCGAGTCTCGTCCGGCAGCGATCCGAGGCTATTGCCGCTCTAGAGGCCCGCAACGCGGGCAAACCCATCCGTGACGCTCGCGCTGAAATTGCCCTTGTCGCCGCCGTGCTCGAGTACTGGGGTGGGGCAGCGAACAAGATCTTCGGCGAGACCATCCCGGTACAGGATTCCGGCCTCGCAGTTACCCTGCGCGAACCTGTCGGCGTCTGCGC
>WNGJ01033452.1_pt1 | contig 10113 bp, 9 predicted proteins | sample 5400611 | NCBI WGS metagenome assembly WNGJ01 (sample SAMN13153375, study PRJNA577476) | soil metagenome | isolation source: 40 cm soil or saprolite under Garry oak tree replicate 1 | place: USA:California | collected 2016-06-15
GATCCGGCCACCGGAAAATATGGGGCGGTAGTTATGAACATGGTGCGGGTGGGAGGAATTCTTACCGTGATTGCGATCCTTGCTTTGATATTGATGTTGAGTGTATTTGGCAGCGCCAGGATGCGTTTACGAGCCGGAGGCGCCGTTTAGAGTCATGCAGTCGTGGATTCCCTTCATTCCCGAAAGCGCTTCCACCGAATCGGCGAAAGTGGATGCCCTATATTTCTATCTCTCGGGGGTCACCGTTTTTTTCACCCTGCTTATCTCGGTGGTCATTATCTTTTTCGCCGTTCGCTATCGCCGGCGCTCGCCCTTCGAGATTCCGCGGCCTATTGCCGGTTCGCACGCGCTTGAGACCTTGTGGTCGGTAATCCCTTTCGTGATCTCGATGAGCTTCTTCGTTTGGGGGGCGACGCTTTACTTTCGGAATTCCAAGCCGCCGCAAAACGCGATTGAGGTTTATGTGGTCGGCAAGCAGTGGATGTGGAAGTTTCAGCATTCGACCGGCCAGCGTGAGATTAACGAACTACACGTGCCGGTGGGACGCAAGATCAAACTGATCATGACCACTGAAGACGTGATCCATGACGTCTTCGTTCCGGCTTTTCGCATCAAGGCGGATGTGGTGCCCGGCAGGTACACGACTGAGTGGTTTGAAGCGACCAAACCCGGCCGCTACCACCTGTTCTGCGCCGAATACTGCGGCATGAATCATTCAGTCATGGGTGGTTGGATCGTGGTGATGGATCCGACGGAATTCAATAACTGGCTTAGCGGCAATGTGAACCAGCAGTCGGCGTCGACGTCGGGCCAACAACTATTTCAGACACTTGGTTGCGCTTCCTGTCACGGCAATAACGGCGAGGGAGGCCGCGGCCCGGCCCTGCTCGGAGTCTTCAACAGCAACGTGCAGTTATCGACGGGCCAAACCGTGCGAGGCGATGAAAGCTATATCCGGGAATCGATTCTGAATCCGCAAGCGAGGCTGGTCAACGGCTATGGACCGATCATGCCGACTTTTCAAGGCGTGGTGACCGAAGAACAGATCGTTCAGCTACTGGCTTATATAAAGTCGCTGAGTTCTCAGCCCGCCGGCGTTAGCGGGGCGCCAGGCGCGCAAGGCAACGCAAAGCCACCGGTGCGCGAGCCGACGAAATAGGCCACAGATTTGCACGGATGAACACGGATCAAGAACAAATGACGGAAACGCTTTTGCATAATCAATAAGAAACTCCGACAGCTTTTTCAGATTTGTGTATCCGTTTTTATCTGTGGCTGATTAAACCAAATGGAAGAATTCACAGTACCACCGCCATCAAAGGTCAACTATCTCAACGCCGAGTACGGCTTGAAGTCATGGCTTTTGACCAGGGATCACAAGCGTATCGCGCTGCTTTATCTGGGCTCGATCAGCGTGTTCTTTTTCATTGGCGGCATTTACGCTATGCTGATCCGTCTCGAGCTGTTGACGCCGCAGGGGCAACTGCTCACCTCGTCCACCTACAATAAGGTCTTCACTCAGCACGGAATCATAATGGTCTTTTTCTTTTTGATTCCGTCGATCCCGGCCACGCTGGGAAACTTTCTGGTGCCGATGATGATTGGCGCAAAGGACCTCGCCTTTCCGCGCATCAATTTGTTGAGCTGGTATATCTACATGCTGGGCGGCATCGTCACGATCTATGCGTTGCTGGCCGGCGGTGTCGACACGGGCTGGACCTTTTATGTGCCGTTCTCGACGACGTTCTCCAACTCGTATGTGGTGGCCACGGGCCTGGGGATCTTTATCTCCGGCTTCTCTTCAATTCTTACCGGGCTGAACTTTATCGTCACCATTCACACGATGCGCGCGCCGGGTATGACCTGGTACCGCCTGCCACTCTTCATCTGGGCCCATTATGCCACGAGTCTGATCATGATCCTGGGGACACCGGTGATTGCGATCACGATCCTGCTGCTGGCTTTTGAACGGCTGGCGCACATCGGCATCTTTGATCCGGCGGCGGGCGGCGATCCGATCTTGTTCCAGCATCTGTTCTGGTTTTACTCACATCCGGCCGTTTACATCATGGTGCTGCCAGGCATGGGTGTCGTTAGTGAGTTGATAGCCAATTTCTCGCGCAAGAATATTTTTGGATACAAGTTCGTCGCCTTTTCCAGTCTCGCGATTGCCGTCTTCGGCTTTCTTGTTTGGGGACATCATCTGTTCGTTGCCAGCCAGTCAGTTTACGCGGGGATGATTTTTTCCTTTCTGAGTTTCGCGGTCGCGATTCCCTCGGCGATCAAGGTCTTCAACTGGAGCGCGACGCTTTACAAGGGATCAATCTCTTACGAAACGCCGATGCTCTACGGGCTGGGCTTTATCGGCCTGTTCACCATTGGCGGTATGACGGGGTTGTTTTTGGCGGCGCTGGCCGTGGATGTTCACTTGAGCGATACCTATTTTGTCGTCGCGCATTTTCATTACATTATGGTCGGAGGCACGTTGCTGGCATATCTCGGCGGCTTGCATTACTGGTGGCCCAAGATTAGCGGCCGGATGTATCCGGAGGGCTGGGGCAGGTTCTCGGCGCTCGTAGTCTTCATCGGCTTTAATCTTACGTTTCTCCCCCAGTTCATTCTGGGCTACATGGGCATGCCGCGGCGCTACCATTACTATCCGGCCGACATGGTTTCCTGGCAGGTGCTGCACGTTTTGTCGACGGCGGGCGCGTCCATCCTCGGCGTGGGGCTGATAATTCCGGCAATATATCTGCTGTGGTCAATGCGCTACGGGCCCATTGCCCCGGCCAATCCCTGGCATCTCCCGGGCCTCGAGTGGCGCACGCAGTCGCCGCCGCCAACCGAGAACTTTGCAGAGACGCCAATCGTGACGTGGGAGGCTTATCAGTTTGCGCCCCTTGAAGAGATGGAAACCCTGGGTCGTTTTCGCGGCGAAAGCAGAATGGAAGTGTGAGGTCTGTAGAACAAGCTGTTAGCTTGTTCCCAACGGTTAACCACTGGCATTACAGAGGCAGAAATTGGCAGAGAGCTACGCCAAAGAACATGAAGTGAGCCATCCTGCGCTGCAGCACCATTTCGAAAACATGGAGCAGCAGCGCGAGGCCGGCGCCCTGGGGATGTGGGTATTTCTCGTCACCGAGATTATGTTTTTCGGCGGGATGTTTTTGGCTTACACGCTTTATCGTGGCAAGTATCCGGAGTCATTCGAAGTCGCCAGCAACCACCTGGACATCTGGCTGGGCGCGATCAATACCGTCGTGCTCATTTGCAGCAGCTTCACCATGGCCCTGACTGTCTACTGCACGCAGGTGGGCAAGCAACAGCTGCAGATTCTCTTTCTGGTCCTGACGATGGTGTTCGGCGTCACGTTTCTGGGAATCAAGGCGGTCGAGTACTACCAGAAATACGAAGACAATTTGATTCCCGGCCACTTGATCCCCGGACATCCATTCAATCCGGCCGTGCAGGAGGAAGGTGCGCCGCCGGACAAGCACAAACTCCACGTGATCCCCGGCGCCACGGTCAAAAACATGGAGTTGTTCTACTGGATTTATTTCGCAATGACCGGCATGCATGGTCTGCATATGGTCATCGGGTTGGGGATAATGGCGGTCCTGCTTTTCTTCTCAGTGCGCGGCCGCTATGGTCCCGAGTATCACAATCCCATCGAGATCTCGGGACTCTACTGGCACTTTGTCGATATCGTCTGGATCTTTCTTTTTCCGCTGCTTTATCTGCTGGGTCGACACATCGCGGGACATGGTTAGGCATGAGTGGTTAGACTATGAGTGAGCATATAGTTTCGGTCAGATTCTATTTTGTGATTTTTCTTGCGTTGCTGTTCGGCACCATTCTCACGGCGTGGGTATCGTTCTTTGACTTTCCCGGGCCCCTTAACGCTATCGTGGCTCTGACCATTGCGGTCATCAAAGCCACCCTGGTCGTGCTCTACTTCATGCATATGCGTTACAGTCCGCGACTGATCTGGCTTGTCTTCGGAGCGGCGCTTTTTTGGTTGGCAATAATGTTCGCGCTGACTTTCAGCGACTACTCAACCAGAGGCTGGTTGCCGGTTTTCTAGCGCAGTCATTGCACTCCTGCCGAGCCGGTCAATCACTCGCCCGGCTCGAACCTCGAATTCCGCACTACGATCTTGCGATGGCAAGCCGGGCAATTCAGCCTGATGGTCGCGTCGGAGGTTTTGATCGCAGCTCCGCAATAAGGACAAGCCTCGTTGAGAATATGGTGTCTCAGGCCACTGCGCATCATTATGAGCGGCAATACCAAACCGGCCAGCAACAGCGGAATGCCGAAGAACAAACCAATACTGGTGCCCTCGCCCAACGTCAGCGTGATTACCAGGCCGCCGATAAAAAGTACAAGACCTAAGGCGATGGCAAATGAGAATCCATAAGCACTGTCGGGCTTGCGCCCTGCTTTGACGGTGTCCAGCCTCTTGTCTTCCATACAGTCGGCCCCCAATCATTGGATCAAGATGACGTTAAGACAGGCGATGCTCATTTGTGCCGCGGAGAACCCTATCGGCTTCGAAGCGGAATGACTTTTACTCTGGCGGCGCGTTCTTGTCAACAACCCTGGCAGCACAACCCTGGCAGCGGGCCGCGCTCACGTCGTTCGAACCCCACTTTGAGCCTACAAGCGTATGCTGGTAAAGTATTTGGTTTTCGAGCAGACGGATTTTTGTGGTCTGACGATTGCCGCGCTACTGCCGCCGATTCATGAGATTGACAAAAGCGCGACGCAGATCTGGTTCGCATTTTATCCGCTGGCCCTGTTTCGAGCACTGACCGAGGCGGATGAGACGGAGAAGTTAGCCAGAGAATTGTTATTGCAGGGCGACTACTATCTTAAGGATCAGATCGATTCCTCGCATAAATTTCTCTACGGCCACCGTTATTGGCCGCAGGTAAAGAAGGCAGTCGAGGAGCAAGCGGCTAACTGGCACAGACCGCAGTATGTGGCTGGCGGGTCGCCTCAGACTGAAGTCTATGCTACCTCGCTTGCTGATCAGATTCTCGCAGTAGCCCGTGATGTCGGCGCCGCGTTGAAAGTTGATCCGTCTTTCCTGGTGGGCATTACGGCAGTGGCTTTTATGACGGTGCGGCAAGTGGGCGTGGAATCCTTCAAGGCAGCGCCCGGCAATATTCACATCGATCAAAAACACGCGAAGAAGTCGCCGGCTCAGATTTTGAAAGAACGCGCCAAAGACGACAGCCAGGGACTGCTGGGGTTTCTCAAAACCGTCGATAAGAAATGGACCGTCGTTTTTGATGAGAATGACGACACGGCAAAATACAAGCTGAACAATTTCCAGGATCTGGCCTGGGGAGCCGCCGAGGATCGGTCGCGTGATTGGGCCGCGCTGGATCCGCGGCGCATCGAAGGTCCGATTCCCGTCGAGTGTCGCTCGGCTTCCTGCGGCACGTGTTGGGTCGGCGTTCTCGGTGGGGCGGAAAAGTTGGCGTCTGTCGGCACGCGCGAAGACAAGAAGATCAAAGAATTCGGCTACATCGACACGGCCGAGCCAAAGCCGCTGATTCGCCTGGCTTGCCAGGCCCAGGCCGTGGGAGCCGTATCGATCGTCATTCCGCCCTGGAATGGCGTTTTTGGAAAGTATCTAAAGTCGAAGAATCAGCCGGATGCGGAAGAAGCCACGTCTGAAACCGTGAACTAGAGTAGCGTGCTGATTGGTTCTGCGGCACAGCCTTCGCACAGTGCGGTGAGGCTCTGCCTTACCGAACGCTATCCAAAATATGAGGCTATGCCTCCCTGTTCGAGGCGCAGCCTCTCTCTCAATCGCCCCACTCCAGAAAGGCGTAGCCTTTCCGCACTGTGCGGCGGCGAAGCCGCGAATGCAGCTTGACTTCATTGCCGAGCACTCCATCAAACTCAAGTCATTCCGCATATTCTCCGCTCCTGCTGGTACTGGGTGCGGCCATTCTCTGGAGCACCGGCGGCCTATTCATCAAGGCGACCTCGCTGTCCGGCCTTGAGGTTTCCTTTGGTCGCTCGTTGTTGGCGGCAATCACCGTCTCTGTTTTCACGCGCCGCGAAGGCTTCGGGCTGAACCGGGTGACAGCATTGGCTGCGTTGCTTTACGCGACGCTGCTGATCCTTTTTGTCCTGGCCACCAAGCAAACGACGGCGGCCAACGCCATCTTTCTACAATACACGGCGCCGGTTTATGTCCTGGTGCTCGAGCCTGTCTTCTATAAAGAAAAGTTTCGCCGGCGCGATCTGATCACGATTGCAGTGTGCATCGTTGGCATGTCGTTGTTTTTCGTCGGAAAGCTGCGACCGCAGGATGTGAGTGGCAATCTGCTGGCATTGGCTTCGGGACTTTGCTTCGCTTTTTACTTCCTGTTGTTGCGGCATTCGAGCGCACGCCATGTAAATCGCGCTTCTTCTGTGATCTATGGAAATCTGCTGGTCGTCTTGATCGCCGCGCCGGCAGGATTGGCGGCAGTGCAACATCTAAAGGCCGCCGATGCCGCCTGCGTTGCTTATCTCGGCGTCGTGCAGATCGGTTTTGCCTATTTGCTTTTTACGCTGGCCATGGCGCGCGGGGTGCGCTCGCTTGATGCCGGCATTCTCGGTTATATCGAGCCGGTCTTGAATCCGATCTGGGTGTTTCTGCTTTTAGGTGAGCGGCCCGCGGGTTGGGCGATACTCGGCGGCGCGATCATCATTGCCGCCGTGGTCGCGCATATGCTGATAGATACCAAAGCCGCGAAAGCTACGAGAGCCACCGAAGCAAAGCGCGAGCAATCTCAAACCTGACTCTAACTTTCTACAACATCCACTGCTCGCGGTGGTCGTAATAATCAGCCTGCTGCTCAGGATTGTTTTTCTTGAATTCCTGATAGCGTTTGTGCAGACGCTCGTATCGTCGATCGGAAGATCGAATCGCACGGTGCGGGATCTCGCGCAGGTAATCCTCAACCTTCCAAAGGTTTCGCGGCGAGAAGCGCCAGTCATAGTTTTCCAGGTCATAAAGATTACCGAGGCCATAGCCTATCAGGCGCCCCGAAAAATCTATATAAGGGTCGAAATAACTCCAGGCCAGTTGTCTGAGCGTACGAAAGACCGGACGCCGTCCATGCAACCCGAGATCGCGAGAGCGCGCCACGGACCCCCACAGTCCTAGCCTTTGATAGACAAAGATCACGTGATCCAATTTGTCCCATGATTCAAGACTTACCAACAAAGGTGGGTAGCCATGCTGCTCGAGTATCACGGCCGCCGCCAGCGCCGCTTCCATGCAGTGCACCTCGCCGCGCTTGAGTACTTCGCGAAATGAGCGTTGTGTCCCTCCTGTGCGCTCCCAGTTGTAAGGTAGCGAACTGAGATAGCGTTGTACCTGCGCGGGCGTGCGCTGACTCTGGACGAGCTTCCACTCGTTGTTTGTAAAAGCCTGCCGGTCGGGTTTTCGGTTCATTGCTATGCTAATACCAGACGCTGCTGCCAAAGGCAAAAGGCCCGAAATCGACGCCCACGAAACACTTTTCTCTGGTCGGCAAGCGTCCTGGGAATCTCTTTTGAAACCCTTGCTATAAGGGCCCCCCGGTGGTTTCAGAGACGGGAACCAGCACCCGCTTTCCTGATACTTTTCATGATACGCCTGGTGATAATTGAGACGTGATGGGTTATGCTTTGTTCCCAGGTCCCAGACACAGTCTCAATGAAAGGAATTCTTTCAATCCACTATGGCAGGCCGTCGCACAAGCATGAAGAAAGACAGTTCACTCCCGCAGGTCACTCCCGGGGAGCGGGAAGCTGAAAATGAAGCAAGGCGTTTGATTGATCTCATTGAAAGCACACAGGCGGTCATAGCTGTTCGTTCGGTGGCCGACATCGACTCAATCGAAGCGGCGGCCGGCCGAATCGAGAGCGCGTCACGCGACCTTGTCGGGGCGCTACGTGAACTGGCTCGTGAACGCTCTGCCAGTGAAGAACTCTGAATCCCGCGCTGCAGGATTAACCATAACCTTCCAAATGAATTGATACCAGGCACGGTCCTTCACAACCAAAGGACCGATGATGGTTCACGCCAGTGACGCTATCGAAACACAGCGTCTCGGGCATCGATTGCAGCTGAAGACCTGAACCTCACGTTCACCAAAGAGGCGACCTCTCGTGCTCAGGTATTTTCATCTGACAACCTGAGGCGACAATTCCTGTCACTCGCAACTGACAAAATGTCGTGATACTGACGAGAGACGAGACAGAAACTGTCAGCTACGATTGAAACGTCATCACAAAAGCCCTGTCAAAAACAGAAGTGACCCACAATTCCCCATCAAGGGGACAAAGGCCCTGCCTTTTTGTCCTGCGGCACGCCCCTTGTTAGAGGCTAAGCGACCCAATGCGTTTCGGGGTTCGTTTTTGCTCTATTGCTTGTCGAGCATTCCCCGAAACTTCAGTCCCTGACCTACCTTCAGCGTCGTTTGGGACACCATCTATATCACCAGTCTTTCCCTTGTTGGAAAGTTTGTTAAGGAGAGTCTTTTATGCCCAACCCCAAAACCAAACTTGGTTCATTCATATTTGCTGCCGCTTGCCTGTTGGCACTGGGCAGCGTTGCGGTGTTCGCGCAACGCCATTTCCTGGCCGCGGCTGTAGCCCGTCCCGAAGTCAAAGTGGAACTCGCGGCAGGAGTCGAGCGCGACAACAGCGTCGTATCGGTTGAGAAAGTCAAACTGGTAAAGCAGGGCGAGACCCTAGACTGGACCATCAAGTCCGAAAACTCCGGTCAGGCACCCGCAATGGATTACAAAGCCGTGGGCCGCATTCCCGCGGGCACCACCTTTGTTGCCGGCAGCGCCCTGGTCGAGGGTACAGCCAAAGTTGTGTATAGCCTGGACGGCGGCAAATCGTATTCAGCCAATCCCCTGATTGAAGAAAAGCAGGTCGATGGCTCGATCAAGAAAGTAGCCGCACCCGGCAGCATGTACACCAACGTCCGTTATGAATGGGCCGACCCTCTGGCTCCCGGCGGTCACGTTTCTGCTTCTTACAAAGTGCGCGTGAAGTAAGCGAACTTCACTGAGCTTCGTGCCCACTACGGGCGCTTCGTATCAACCACCCCCATATCGAGGATTAATTGATGAGACCCCCCAACTATAACCAAACGATGACAAAGATTTTTTTGCGAGTAATCGCCGTAGTCGCGATTGCTTCTGCCATGTTCGGGCAAACACTTGCCCAGTCGACGCCCGGCGACACCGTGATCTCGAATCAGGCCAGCGCCAGCTATTCGGACGGAACCAACAGTTACTCGACCGTTTCGAACACGGTGACGGTAACTGTTTCGAAGGTTTCCGGCCTGACAATCACGCCCGATGCCGGCAGTAATCCAACTGTAGTGGCTGGGCAGACGGGAGTTATCTACAACTTCACGGTTACCAACACCGGCAATTTTACGGACCAGGTCAATTTCCAGGCGGGCAGCGCCTATGTGAATGCGCCGAACACAGTTACCCGTGCTGTTATCGATGTGGATAACAGTGGCACCATCAACGCCGGCGACACCGATATTACCGGTGGCGCGGTCTCGGCCAACGTTTTGCAGAATGGCAGCATTCACGTCCTTGTCGAAGTCACTGTCAACGCGAGCGTCGTTCCCGGCGCGTCGGTCACGGTCACCCTGGGTGACGCCGGCGGCGCATCGCCATTCGACAACCAGCCCTCGGATACTTCCCCTTTAGAAGTGCGAACAGAATCAGCCTTGTCGGTCAACGGCAAGCGTGAAGCGAAAGGCGACATCTCAGCGACGGTCGTTGATGATGCCTTGCTGAGGCTAACGCTGAATGCGCCCGCCGGCCCGGTAAATCTGGGATCGAATATCACCTATACCTGGACCCTCGACAACACCGGCGCGCGCGCTGTTTCGGGAGTCACGCTCAATGCGTCAAATCAGGTCTACATCATCGCGCCCATTCCGGCGAGAACAGTGTTGACGGGCGGCCAGACATTCCCGGCCGGAACGCTTTACACTACCTCGGCCCTTACGACCGCGCCGTTGGCAGCCACGTGGAGTTCAACTCCTCCCGCGCCGCTTTCAGATACAACGCGCATTGCTTTTCCGGT
>WNGJ01021424.1_pt1 | contig 10112 bp, 10 predicted proteins | sample 5400611 | NCBI WGS metagenome assembly WNGJ01 (sample SAMN13153375, study PRJNA577476) | soil metagenome | isolation source: 40 cm soil or saprolite under Garry oak tree replicate 1 | place: USA:California | collected 2016-06-15
AAAGCGTTCATCCTTCTCAAGGAAGGGGCCCAGCTCACGGAAGTTGAGTTAGTCGTCTGGTCCAAAGAGAACATGGCCGATTATAAGTATCCGCGCATCATAGAGTTCCGTGAGACGCTGCCCATGACGGCCACGGGCAAGATTTTGAAGAGTGAACTCCGCTAAGCACAAAAACATCGTCTCACTTCTCTGGCTGAACAATCATGGGGGGTCCTCTGTACCACGAAGTGGCGAGGCCGGGTCGTTGCGCATGAGATATAACAGGCGCTCGCTGGCGTTTACGGGAATGTTGGCGGCATCATCGAGAATGTGCTTCAGTTCTTCTTCGGTGAGATCACGTGACGGGTCCCAGCCATAGCGTTTCATGTCTACACGCTCGTCTGCTGAGAAGACAATCCCCTCGGCCTCCAGCAACTGGCGCATCCTGCCGCGTTGCCCGAATGCCCAACTGCCAGATAACTCGCCCTTGCTATTGATGACGCGCTGTGCAGGCACGCCCTCCGGCGTTTCGTTCATGATCCAACCCACCATGCGTGCTCCACGAGGATAACCAACAGCTTTTGCAAGAGCACCATATGTCGTTACCCGTCCAACAGGACATGCCCGAACCAGTGCGAAGACACGAGCCGAGAGCGTTGCTACCTGCTCATCACGAGGAGACGTTCCGTTTGACATTGCAGCCACCTCACTTAGTTACAAAGAAATTTCATACCAATCCGCTTTCCATGTATGCACATTCCTCATACGATGAGCAGCAGGAAGAGGTTGACGAACACATAGATAGTCGCATGGGTGTAAAAGCCACGGAGTTGCTGGACTCGCGCCTGAGCCCGCTGATAAAGCTCCTGGTCATTCATTGTGTCTCCCTCCCTCCTTTCCTTCCTGTTATAATGAAAGAGGTTACAAACATTTTTTCACATTATATGATAGAAATTGTCAGCAGGAAAATAAGCAGAGCCGTTAATGGAACCTTTTTTGCTTATCTCATACGTTATAACAGTAGGATAGGTTGAAAGATTGACAATCTACCGATATCAGGCTATACTATCCTATAGCCAGCTATACAAAGCGAGGGTTGTATTTATGGCGATGTCACGTTTAAAGTATTATCGAATGGAGGCTGGATTATCGATTGCACAACTTGCTCGACTCGCTCAAGTAGATGAAACAACGTGCAGACGAGCAGAAACAGGTAGACCCGTACAGGAACTCAAAGCATATGCCATTGCCAAGGCAATCAGTCAGGCATATGGACAAGAATTGAGTATCGAAGTGTTGGAAATTGTGATCTATTCGTAATAAAGCTTTATTGACAAGATTGGAGGAATGCTCCAAAACACGAAGAAACGCCTAGGCAGGCACCTAAGCATTTCAGCGTTGACCTTATTTTCTTGCTACGTACTGTGTGCATTCCGAAAGCCAGACAGTACACAACACCACAAACCTTATCCTTTTTGCTGTAGTTACAAAGGACAGTTAAACATGTGTTTTTGCTGCCAGGACAGGCTAAAGGTCTACTGGTAGTATGCCATGAATAACCTTGCCTGTCAATTCAGAAAGACAGAGAAAGAAGTGACACTCAGAGAGCAACAAAGCAGGTTAGGATACCAACAAACTGGACAACGAAACGCACTTTCTAATCGTCAACAGGTACCAGGAGAGCAACCAGCTTCACGGCATCGGGTAGGACATGACGCAGGCTTACACCCTGAAGACCAGCCGTATGTGACAGACAGCATGGCAGCCCACCGGACACACGGGCACGTTATCGTTGACGATGAGCAGGAGATAGAAGAGGATGAGAGGTACTACAGCACCCGTCTGCCGACGAGTGCGCGACGGTACAACACCTCTTCGGATGAATACATTATCAGACAGGGCAACCGGAAATTTGTCGTCCATAATGAGTATCCACCTGTTAGACAACGGCGACAGCTCCCACCACAACACCAATACAGAGACGAGCAAGCAACTTCTAAGCCCCCCCACCGCGCCAACTTTCTTATATGGGTAGGCGCAGCAATGTGTATCATGGTCTTTGGCTTCGTAGCGTTTAGTTCGTTGGCTACATGGGTACAGGCAAAACAAGACGACTGGACGTACGGGCAAACCAGACATTTCACCACGAACGCAGTTGTCGGACATACTGACTCACCAAGCAACCCCTCACATTTCATTGCGGAAAATGACCGGGGAAATATATTTGTGGTAGAGCTTCCTGGGGGAGAAGCCAGCCGTGCTAAAATCTACCAGATCACGACCATCCCCGGCAATGACGCAAACCCGCCTGTCAGACTGTCGTTTCAGGACATAAATCACGATGGAAAGCTAGACCTGCTTGTGCAAATCGGCGATACCGGCAACGCGGTAACCGTCATTCTGCTCAACAACGGGCAAACATTTGTCTCAAAGGTATGATCGTAAGAGAGAGCAGGAACAATGCACGAAACGCTTGAAGATCAAGTTCAGCGTATGATAGCGACTAGGGACGAAAACGCTGAGCAGGAACAGACAGAACCGCCAAAGGTAGAACCAGAGCCGGAGGAAACCTATCATGTGTATCCTGTTCCGGGGGGAATGATTATTCTCAAAGAGGAGGAAGCAGCAGAAAACGTCGTTGTTGCAACCACGCGTACTCAGACTCAAAACCCATCCTATCTGACAGCATTCGCGATCTGTTCTTTATACCTACTGCTCATACTGGCAACGCTCATGTTCCAAATGTGGGTACTCTTCAACCCGCCAACGGTAATAGTCACACTTGTGCCAAAGACCCAACAGGTAACGCTTACCGGAACTTTGCAACTCGGACGGTATATTTCTCCCATCACTTTAAGCCAGTCACAGATAGTCCCAACGACAGGCAAAGGCCACCAGAGCGCAACAAGCGCAACAGGATACATCACTTTCTACAACGGCCAGTTTGCAAGTGTCACCATTGCAGCCGGAACTATTCTTACCGGAGCAAACGGCATACACATTATCACCGATCAGACCGCTACTATTCCGGCAGGAAACCCACCAAGTTACGGACAGGTAAGCGTTTCAGCACATGCCCTTGTATCCGGCTCAAAGGGCAATATCCCAGCGTATAGTATCAATCATGCATGTTGTGCGGTTTCAGTTCTTGCCAAAAATACGACACCGTTTACCGGCGGCCAGGACGCGCGGGATTTTTCCACAGTCAGGCAAGAGGATATTCACAGCGTATCAACAGCAGTAATACCTATGCTCAGACAGGAGATGCAGGGAGCGTTCCAAGGACAACTCAAGCTCCAGGAGCAACTATTCATACTTCCTTGTACGCCTACTATTACCAGCGATCGCAGCATCGGGCAAGAGGCAACACAAATCAAAGTAACACTATCAGAAACCTGTAGCGCAGTTGCGTATACCAGCCAGGAATTAGATGAGAAAGTAACAGCCCTCCTATCCCATCAGGCACAACAAAAACTAGGCACTGGTTACAGCCTTATAGGGAACATACAAGTGAGCGTTACCCAGGCAAGTGCTACCCATACACCAATCCCCCTAGTGTTCTTATCGTTCCACGCACAAGGTACATGGGTGTACGCTCTCTCTCAGAAAGCGCAGGAGCAGATCAAACGAAGTATTGCCGGCAAAACAAAACAGACAGCAGTGCCTTTCCTCTTGTCATTGCCAGGAATTGAGCATGCAGCAATTCATTGGGAGGGTTTCGGAGATGATACCAGCTTACCCAAAAACAGCCAGAATATTCACCTGTCATTATTACTTTTAACATAGTAAAAAATAATGTTTTACAAGTGCTTCAAAAGGGCTAATAAGCATCTCCTCGATCAACGGCATGTCCTGCTATATATCCAGTTCTAGCAACTGTCCTCGCGCTCACAGACGCGTCAGCAGTAGTGGAGGATCGGTGCAATTTGGGTGTGTGTAAGCTCCTGGCCGGGATCACGCATGAGGAATTCGAGAAGCGCGCCTTTCTCAATCAAGCACCTCGCGCACAATATACAAGGGGCGCGCACGGACTTCGTCGTAGATGCGACCGAGGTACTCACCGATAATACCTAGAAAGATGAGCTGAATACCCCCAAGGAAGAGTACAAGGATCAAAGTAGAGGCCTGACCTACGATGGCACCCGTGAAGATGCGTAGGATAATCGCTACCAGAATACCTATCAAGCTGATGCCTGCTAGTACGAATCCGAAACTGGTTGCCAACTCCAGCGGAACATGACTGAAGCTGGTGATGGCATCGGCTGAGAACCTTATCATTTTGCGCAAGGTATACTTGGTCTTGCCAGCAAAGCGCTCATGCCGCTCGTAAAACACTGCCTCCTGGCGAAAGCCGACCCATGCAGAAAGGCCCCTCATGAAGCGGTGGTGCTCGCGCATCTTTACCAGCGCATCGACGACACGACGATCAAGCAGGCGAAAGTCTCCCGTGTCGTGCGGAATATTGACCGAGGTGATACGCGCGATCAGCCAGTAGAAAGCAGCTGCAGTGAGGAGCTTGAACCTGGTCTCGCCTTTGCGCCTGCTACGTTGAGCATAAACCACCTCGGCACCACCCTTCCAATGCTTGATCAACTCTGGAATGACTTCTGGCGGATCCTGGAGATCAGCGTCTATGATGATGACAGCTCTGCCGCGTGCGTGGTCAAGCCCGGCGGAAATGGCAATCTGGTGACCAAAGTTGCGCGAGAAGTCGATCACGCGCACACGTGGATCACGCTGGTGAAGGTCTTGCATCCTGAGGAAAGATCCATCACTGCTGCCATCGTTGATCAGTACAAGTTCAAAGGATTCTCCGATTCCCTCCATGACGTCGACCACGCGTCTATAGAAATGCGGCAAAGTCTCCTCTTCATTGAAAACCGGCGCAATGATTGAGTATACAGGCTGCTCTGAAGTCGTCTCTACTATCTCAGTCTTTTGCATGATCATCATATCCTCGTTTCTAGTGATAATTTACGCTCGTTGTTTGCTTCCACTATACTCTATACCATAGACACGCTGATCGGTGTCTCCCACAAGCTCAGGCCACTAAAGCCGAAATTGGATTGCTCAGGAGCTTCTCTGTAGCTCTCCAAGCTGTTAAAATGTAGATGAATGAAGTAGTTAGCCAACCCACACAAGCAACAAGGAAATACCCATCAGCGAAAGGAACATCAATGCTCAATGACCCTGTACTCCTCAATGACTGGCACGTAGTGGCATACGCGCCGGACCTCAAAGAAGGCAGGCCCATGGCAGTCCGTCTTCTCGAAGAGGACATAGTGCTCTGGCGTGTCAACAACAAGATTCACGCCTGGCGCGACCTCTGCCTACACCGTGGGACAAGGCTCTCCTTGGGCAGAGTAGAGGATCAGACGCTCATTTGTCCATACCATGGCTGGACGTACAATGAAGACGGACAATGCATCCGCTTTCCCGCTCACCCTAACCAGAAACCTCCTGCCACAGCGCGAGTTAAAGTCTACCAGGCCCAGGAAAAATACGGTTGGATCTGGGTAACCCTCGGCAATCCCGCACGTGACATCCCACCTTTTCCCCAGTGGGACGACTCTACTTTCCACAAAATACATTGCGGCCCATATCAATTCAACGCCAGCGGACCTAGAGCAGTAGAAAACTTCCTGGACGTGACGCATTTTCCCTTTGTCCACCAGGGTTATCTAGGTGATCCAGCGCACCCCGAAGTGAATGACTACGAGGCGGAAATATCGCCAGGTGGTGTTATAGCCAGAGACATTAGCGTCTGGCAACCTGATCCCGATGGCACAGGCATTGGCGCAAGAGTGACGTACACCTATACAGTAGTGCGCCCATTAACTGCATATTTTGTGAAGGAATCGGCGGGCCCAAAATTCGCCATGTTTTTTACGGTTACGCCCGTATCGGAACTCTCTTCAATCGCCTGGACCTACGTGGCAAAGGATTACGAGAACATCCCCGATGAAGAGACAAGGCAGTTTGAGGATATGATCACCTGGCAAGATGTACCTATCGTAGAGTCTCAACGCCCCGAACTCTTACCGCTAGACTTGCAAGCAGAGCTGCATCTACGCTCTGATCGCACCGCTATTGCCTACCGCAAGTGGCTCCGGCAACTGGGGTTGACGTTTGGGACAGCATAATGCATCACTGTTTTTCAGAGAGCAAACGTCAGGCTTAAGAAGTAACCAGAGAGCGCGATACTGTAGAGTTCGTTAACTAACTTTCCCCTGTTGAGGAAACAAGGAACCTTCTTTCACGAGAACACTGTAACATTTTTCGTATTTACGATACAGTAGAAGGAGTTCAAGTTCGTTATGATTTTTAACCTAGGTCGGCAAGCCTGATCTGAAGAGACTTTGTTCCAATGAAGTAAGATAGACCTGTGGATCGCGACGGAAGCGGAGTTGCTTGCGACGGCCCTCGTGGCGATAGTCGAGGGTTTGACGCAGCGCCTGCCAGGCAGCGACATCCACCAGTCGTAAGTCAGCAGCAGAGAAAGAAACAAGGCGACTGGCTCCCGCTGCGACGACGCGTACCGAGCCGCGCACGACGAGCGTCGGCGACGCCCGTTTCCGTCCGGTCACGCGCCGCTCCGTGTGGCGAGCCGTGCCAAAGAACTGTTCCAGGTCGTTGTTCGTCCTCGGCAAATCTTTCACCTGGTAGCACGCAAAAAGGCCATCCCCATAGCTGGCAGTGACGCATCTCGGAAGTGCGCGACCGCAGGGGCCAATGCTCCGAGCAGATTTTGCTGTTGCACCATGGTGGACAGGAGGTACTGATAGTCCCGTTTCAGGGTATCCACATCATGCTGCTCGGCATTGGCAAGGAGGTGGGCCGCTTGATGCACCCACGCATAGGCTTGTTGGATGGCAGGCCAGAGTTCCTCGGTTGCTGTTAGTCCAGCTTGCACCAGGCGTTGGAGACGGCTGAGTTCGTCGGGAAGCCCCTTTTTTGCGCGAGCCGTTCGATCGAGTCGCCGATCGGTCAACGCACTCCTGACTGCCAGGCAATAGCCACGGATGGCTTCGGCCTCGTCATCAGTACGCTCTTCCAACGCGCGCTCAATCGGACGCACCCCACGAACTTGCTTCTTCAGCTCTTTCTTCGCATGCAGGTCAGCGGCAGCAATCGGTTTGGCGGCCTCACGCAGGTAATGAAAATGGCATAATTGATGGGGAATACCCGGCAGTGCGCTCGCCACCGCGTTGCGGATGGAGCGTTGCCCATCGGTGATCACTCCTGCGATGGGGATATTCAACTGTCGGCATACAGTCGCTGCTTCCACAAGCAGCGGAACCAGATCATTCTCCGTGGCTCCCAACAGACTCCGTGCCACCAACACCTCCCCTGAATAGCAGTCGCGCAGCACCCACAACACCTCGTGCCCGACATCTGGCTGCAACCCGTCAAGCGCCAGGATGACCTGCTTCTGGTCTTTGAGTCGCTCGCGCAACCGCTTGTGGTCGGCCAGGTGCAACGCCAGTAGTTCTTCATAACGATAAAGCTGATCGGTCACCGTGCGCTGGGCCACCTGGAGACCCCGCCCAAGCAATTCCTCGTGAATCTGCGGGATACTGCGCTGCTGCTGATAGCGGAGCGTCCCCACCAGGGCAATCACATCCAGGCCAAACTCTCCGTGCGGCAATGCCCATCCGCCTTCTTCCTCTGGTCGCGTTGGCTGGTGGAAACGCGCACATGTGGCGTTCCGGCATCGGTACACTTTGAGGGTAAGACGCGTGACCCCTTGTAAAGTCGTCACCGTTCGGTGACTGTGATGGCCCATGCGCATTCGATTACCACATTCCCGACAGGTGATCTGAACGGGTGCCAGCACCACCTGTCGAGAAGCTTGCGGACGTGCTTGCTTTCTTGCCATGGAGAACCTCCTGCTGACTTCTGTTCTCGCAGCCCAAGGCTTGCACACCAGAGCGAGTCATTCCCTGAGCGTCTCCACCATGGCTGAGGACATTGCTGGTTCGAGCCTTTACCCCACGCTCTTCTCCCCAGAACCAGCGTGGGGCATCGGCATCCTGTGGGTCGGGCGATGAGACCTACAGAGCCGTTATGGGCGTTCCCTCCAGACTGCTGGATGCCGGGGGAGCACGGTGCGACAGATGCTGGGGAATGTTGGTAACCACGATGCCTGGACGAGCCAACAAGGCCATTTTCAAGCGCCACGCCGTGTGGTTATGCAAGGGATATTCCCACCAGTGGGCTACCACAAACTCGGGCAGGATGACGGTGAGCGTCTGGTCAGGATGCAGATCCTGCATGGCGTCTATGTAGGCCAAGAGTGGGCTAATGAGTGAGCGGTAGGGCGACTCGATGATGACCAGCTTCATCTCATCCTCTGGCGTCCCAGGGTGCTGGATCTTCCTCCACTTTGCCCGCACCGCTTCGACCGCCTCAGGCTCTATCGCCACATGGGCGGCCACCACCTGAGGAGAGATGGAACGCGCATAGGCCAGGCTCTGAACCGAGGCACGGTCGAGTTCGGCAATGGGAACAATGAAGCGGTGACGCAGGGCGCGCGTCGGTCGCGGGAGACGTGAAGCCACCCAGGAAATATTGGTCACCACGATGTCCGGATGGAAGAAGAGCGCCCACTTCAACCAGACTGTTTTGGGATGAGCCAGAAACTGTTTGAGGGCTGAACGCTCAGCCATTTCAGGCAAGATAACCGTCAGGGTGTCATCGGTGTGGCTCTGCCGCTCGGCTGAAAGATCGTCGAGCAGACAGCGGATCAGGGAACGACGTCCTGGCTCGATCATCTCCAACGGCACCTGCTCCTCCATTGGCAGCTCTGCCTGCCATTTCTCCCAGGCCGTTTGCAGAGCGAGGGCCTGCGCCGGGTTCCGCTTCACATGGACGGCTCTGACCTGCGAGGAGATCGAGCGGGCATAGGCCAGACTGTGAAAGGCTGCTTGGTTCAACTTGGCCAGGGGAACCACCAGGCGATGGCGCACCTTTTTGGAAGAGAGCGGGACGACCGTCGTGCGTTCGCGTTCCACCCGCAGGTAGTGGTGCCTGATCGCCAGGAACATCAAAACGAGCAAAGGAATGATGAGCACGACGATCCAGGCTCCCTCAGCAAATTTGGTCGTGGCGATGACCAGTGCCACGACGAGCGTTGCGCTCGCGCCAAGACCGTTAATGAGCATGCTGCGCAGCCACCCCCGCTGGGTTGCGCGCAGCTTCCACCAGTGCCGGACCATCCCGGCCTGCGAGAGGGTAAACGAGAAGAACACGCCGACCGCATACAGGTTGATCAGGGCGGTGGTCACGCCACCGAAAGCGATGATGAGCAGGATAGAAAGACCGGCCAGGAAAAGGATACCCGTGGAGAAGGCCAGGCGATCCCCCCGGAAGGCAAACTGGTGCGGCAGGAAATGATCGCGCGCGAGCAGTTGAGAGAGGCGGGGAAAATCGGAGTAGCTCGTGTTGGCGGCCAGCGTCAGAATGAAGAGGGTCGCAATTTGGAACACCGGATACATGAAGACGAGCGGGCCGGTGAAGACGAGCTGGGCAATCCTGCCAATGACGGTCGGATTGCCCTCCGGGTTGGCCAGGATGCCATAGCCCAGAGCCAAAATAGTGATGCCCACAAAGAGGGTACTGATGATGAGGGCCATCCAGGTGAGCGTGATGGCGGCGTTGCGTGCCTCCGGTTTTTTGAAGGCTGGGATGCCGTTGGAAATCGCCTCGGTCCCGGTAATAGCTGCACAGCCGGAGGAGAAAGAACGCAGGATAAGGAAGAGCGAGAGCGGCTCGGCAGCAGCAACGGCGGGAAAGTTGCCGAAGAGGGGATGGTGAGCAAACAAGAACACCTTGAGCAAGCCCACCACAATGAGCAGGACAGCACTGCCGATAAACAGATAGGTGGGCAGGGCGAAGATCGTCGCCGATTCGCGCACGCCTCGCAGGTTGACCACCGTAATCAGGAGCACCAGTGCCACACCGATCGGCACCACAAAGGGTCCCAGAGACGGGGAGAGGGTCGCCAGTGCCTGTACGCCAGCGGCCACACTGACCGAGACGGTGAGCACATAGTCCACCATCAGAGAAGCGGCGGCGGTGAGACCAGGGAGCACGCCGAGATTCTCATGGGCCACGATGTAGGAGCCACCGCC
>WNGJ01039777.1_pt1 | contig 10112 bp, 12 predicted proteins | sample 5400611 | NCBI WGS metagenome assembly WNGJ01 (sample SAMN13153375, study PRJNA577476) | soil metagenome | isolation source: 40 cm soil or saprolite under Garry oak tree replicate 1 | place: USA:California | collected 2016-06-15
CTCTTCATGAAACTGTTGTTGCAGCTGGGCGGTGATCGTGATTGCCAACGCTTCCTCCTATTTGGAACCGGATAGCCCGACCCTAGCGCTCGGCGTTTCCCCCCGCCTCTCATGAGGCTGCGTAATCCTCTCGCCTGGCGTTGCTTCGCCTCGCAGGTACCGGTTGGGGCTGGTTCCGAATGCGGCGCGGAAGGCGCGATAGAACTGGGCGTGGCTGCCGAAGCCAGCATCTTGCAGAGACTGCGTCACGCTACGGCGAGCGCCGTGTCCATGGATTTGAAGGAATCGTTCCAATCGCAACTGGCTGCGGTATTCCTGCAGCGAAACGCCCATCTGTGCCTTGAAGACCCTGCCCAATCGAGATGGACTGAGGCCGCAGGCCACGGCCAGCTGCTCGAAGGACTCCAGGGTCGGATCGTCACGCAGTTGCATCGCCGCGCGCTCCACGGCGGGATGCACTTCTTGAAGAAGGGATGTCTCAGCATCGAGGTATAGGTGCCAGGCCTGCAGCAAGGCGAACTCAAGGCCGGCATTGTGCTCAGTCGGGGTTTGCGCCCGGGTCACCGCGACCAACAGCCGATCCAGCCAATCTGCATCGCGTTCCGAGAGACGGCGGCTGTACAAAGAGGTTCGTGCAGTGAGGTGTCGGTGCTTGCGTGAGAGCGCCGGACGGAAGACGGCAACCCAGGTGTCGAAGTCTGGCGAGCGATTGCTGAGGATATGGTCCTGGCTCGGCCAAAGCCAGACGAGCGAACGCCGGACCAGGCGATCTCGACGGCCCGCGAAGAGATAAGTAGCAGTCCCACGCAGGACGAGGTTTATCTCCAGCTCTGCGTGGCGGTGGCTGCTCACGATCGGAAGTTCGGGTCCGGCCCGCCAAGCCAATCCGAGTTGGCCGGCCGGAACCCTGAGCTTGACCAGTCCCACGGCTTCTGTTTGTAACTCTGACTCAAGTCGCATCCCATGCCGACCATCTCCGTGGGCATGTCGCCTGACCTGCGAGGGACGCGACATCGAGGCAAGCCAGACCAAGAGGTAGACACCTTTGATCGCGATTCGATTCGCACGTAACCGGCGTCGATGGTGCTCGCGCAGGGAGTCGAACCCTGAACCTTGGGATTAAGAGTCCCCTGCTCTGCCAGTTGAGCTACGCGAGCGCGTCAGAAGGGATCGCGACTCGATTCTAAGGGTCTCGGGCGATTAACAACCTGGGTGCCAATTCGCTCGACCGCGACATAAGTTGGCGAGGTGTCCGCTCGCGTCCCGCTCGACGTCGACCTCGAAGACACACTCCTCTATGGCCTGACGCCCACCAGGCTCGCGTACCTCGTCATCGCGTTGCTTGCGGCATTTTCGGTCTGGTCCAACCTCTGGGCACCGGTTTCCGCGCGAGCGGCTTGCGCCATCGTGATCGGCGCGGTCGGCGTCGCCGCGGCGTGGGGCCGCTGGCGCGGGCGAGCCCTGGATAGTTGGGTTGTCGACCTTGCAGTCTTCTGCGCGGCCACGTATCGATTCAGATGCGAGGCGCCGCGCTTGCTCAACCGGCTGCGTTTGCGGCGTTGATCCGTCTCGCCCGTCGGGAGCCGATCCTCATCGCGAGCAGCAATGCGTCGGGCGTGGCCGTTCTCGAAACGTCTCAGATCGGTTTCGCGGGCGCGGCGGAGGACGATCGTCGGCGCTGGCTTAACGCGTTTCGGCGCTTGCTCGACGGTCTCGACACTCCACTGCAGGTGGTGATTGACGTCCAGCCCGGCCCAGGTGACGAGACCATCGCGTCGTATGCGGTTCCGACCGACGTCGACGACATGCGTGGGGCAGACATGGAGTTTGCGGCAGCGGTCGTGCAGTCCTCGACAGCTCACTCGACGTCGACCCGACTCGTGACCGCCCAAAGGCACGCCTCTCGCATGCAGGCGGCTCTGAACGAGATGGGAATCGGCTGCGCCGTTGCTCCGCTCTCTGGCAGCTTGGCATTCGGGCGAGAGCTCGCGTCGCGGTTCCAGCACGTCAGCGGCTATAGCCGCAGCTGGTACATCGATCGATTCCCCGGCACAGACATCGAGCCAGGCTGGCTCTTCCGACTGTTTCCGCCGGGCCTGGCGATCAGCCTCGCGTGGCATGCGGTCCCTCTGCCGGCCGCCTGGATCGTCCACTACTTGCAGCGCCAGCTCGTCAGCATGCGGGCCAGCCGCCTGGTGGACGGCAACGCCGGCATCTCGGATCCGGCGCTAGCCGGCGCTCTTCCCAATGCCGAAGACCTCCAGCGAAGGCTCGCATCCAGCCAGGACAAAGCGTTCCACGTCTCGGTCTACCTGACGTTGACGTCGTCGACCGCCGCGGACCTGGAGATCGGTTCGCGTCGGATCGACTCCGCCGCTCGCGCGATTCTGTGCGATCTCCAGCGTTGCACGTTCCGCATGCTTGACGGCTTCGTGGCGACCCGACCTGGTGGAGTCGATCGGCTGCAGCGAAAGCGAGTCCTCGACTCGACGGCTCTCATGACCTTCTTCCCGTGGTGGGATCCCGATCTGCAGCAGCCGAACGGATTGTTCATCGGTCGGAGTCGGGCCACAGGCGCGCCCGTGCTCGTAGATCCCTTCGACCAGCGCCGCTACGCGAACGCCAACATCGGCGTTTTCGGGCACTCCGGCGCGGGCAAGACCTACCTCCTCTCGACGCTTGCGATGGGCGCGCTTGGCCGCGGCGTCCAGGTCTACATCGTCGATCCGGAGCATGAGTACGGGCGTCTGGCGAGCGAGCTTGGCGGAGCCGATATTCAGCTCGCACTGGGCTCGGGCCACGCACTCAATGTTCTTGACCTGCGGCCGTCCGACCGTCGCGACGAAGCCTGGATCGGGCCCGCCACCGCCGATGCGATCGACCTTTGCGCGTGCCTGTGCGGGGGACTGGATGAGTCCGAGCGCGCGCTGATCGATGCCGCCGTCCGACTGGCTTACGACGAGGTCACACAGCCTGTTCTTCGCGACGTCGCCGAGCGCCTACCACCGCCATCCCGGGCCGCGCTGATTCTCAATCGCTGGGTGCGCGGAAGCCTGGGCGAGATGTTCAGCGCGCCGACCAACGTCGATCTCGAAGCGCCGATCGTGGCATTCGGGATGCGCGAGCTACGCGACGAGATGATCGCACCGGTTCACTTCCTCCTCGCCGAGGCTCTCTGGACGCGGATCAAGCGGCGAGACCGCCGCCGCATGCTGGTGATTGACGAGCTGGGTTTGCTCTTTGAGGATCCAACCATCCGCCGTTTCGTCGTCAACCTCGCGAGGCGGATCCGCAAGTACGATGGCTCGCTCGTATTCGCGACGCAGAATCCCGGCGACCTTCTTTCGTCGGACCAGGGTTCGGTCGTCGCGACAAATCCAGCCGTTCTCTTTCTAGGCGCCCAACGGCCGGGAGAGGCAGCCAAGCTTCAGGACGTTTTTCATTTAAGTCCGCAGCAGCGCGGCGCTCTCGAGGTCGCACATCGCGGCGATTTCCTTCTCGCCGCGGGCTCGGATCGACTTGCTGTACACGTGCAGGCTCCGCCATGGCAGGAAGACGTGATGCGACTGGCTCGAACTGCGGCGCGACCGCCGCCCTGACGCGTAGGCTTACGTCCCGATATGGCGCGGGTCCTTCACTACCGGCTGTACGGGCTGGCTGAGCATCGAGTGGAACGCGTCAATGAGCAATTCCAGCTGCTGGCGAGCGCGCGCTCGTGGCGATGCGGCCCACCTTGGATAGCCAGTTCCCAATCGCGCGCCTTGTTCGAGATGGAGTTCTTCCGCCACCTAAGGAATGAAGAGGGCAGGGAGCTCAGCGCCGCCGGCTTCGTCAAGATGGCCGGCGACGAGACCGACGCCTTGATCATCACGATTTTTCTGCGGGACCTCAGCGCCGAGTACAGAATCGGCACCTCCATCCGCGACGAAGACCACCCGCTCTTGAAGCTGAGACGCCTCGACTTCGATTCTGGTCGACTGCCCGGCGGCTACTCCCTAGAGGATGTGCTTGCCAAGCGACCTGTGATCAAGAAGGTCGAAGGCGAGCGCATCTTCTTCTACCCTCCGACGTTCCGGTTGCACTCGATGAGTCCGCCCAGCCCCGAGTGGGCCTACGCGCTTTGCGGAATTCGCGCCTATGCGCCGACGTTGCTCGAGGCGGAACAGGAAGCGCTCAAGATCTTGCGAGGTTTCGGGCACCTTGCCCCCTGACGGCGCGCTCGCCACGCAGGGTTTCCTCAACTCCGCCGACGGCACCAGGCTCGCTTTTCGGGCATGGCCGGATTCGGCCGCGACGCTGACGTTCGCGGTGGTGCATGGACTCGGTGAGCACAGCGGTAGGTACGAGCGATTCGCCCGCGGGATGGCCAGGTTTCAGGTCGCCACTTACGCGGTCGACTTGCGCGGGCACGGCAACAGCGCCGGGCAGCGCGGGCACGTCGACTCTTGGGCGCAGTGGATTGAAGACGCAGCTACTTTCGTCGCGTTCGTCGAGAGCCAGACGAAAGGTGAGGTGGTTCCTCTCGGCCACTCCTTCGGGGGCGCCGTAATGTTGAGTACCGTGCGGTCCGGCAAGCTGACGCGCGCCAGGCGGTTTGTCGTGTCGAGCCCTGCGCTGAAGCTTCACGTCAAAGTCCCGGTCTGGAAGGCCGGCGGCGCCAGGCTGCTTTCGATAATCGCGCCCAGAGCCGCGCTGGACAATGAGGTCGACGCGGCGACAGTGTCGCGCATCCCTGAGGTGGTTTCCGCCTACCGATCCGATCCGCTCGTCCACGGCAAGATCTCGAGCCGCCTCTTTGAAGAGTGGCGCCGGGCCGCTGCCGAAAACCTCAAGCGCGCGGACGAGATCAAGCTCCCGTTCCTCATCCTGGCCGGAACCGACGACCGCTTGATCGATCCCGCCGGCAGCCGGGAGCTCCACGAGAGAACAGCCTCCCGGAGCGAGCTTCGGATGCTCGAGGGCAGATACCACGAGCCTTTTAACGACCTTGGCAGCGATGAGGTCTTCGCTGTTATCGCCGACTGGTTGCGGACATGATCGCCGCCGGATTGCTCGAGGCCCGGTTGAACCTCGATCCGGGCTCGTGGCTGGCCTGGATCGTCGTCGGGCTCGTCGCGGGCGCCATCGCGGCCCGTGTGGTCGCCGGCCGCGGGTTCGGCTGTATCGCCGACATCGTCGTCGGGGTCGCCGGCGCCATCATTGGCGGCTTCCTGCTGAGCTCGCTGTTCGGCATGAGTGGCAACATCGGCTTCTTCGGCAGCATCGTGGTCGCCTTCATCGGCGCCGCCGCGCTGCTAGCGGTTCTCAAGCTTGTTTCCGGCGGACGCCTCTGAGCTAGAGGCGTCAGTTCAGCCCGCCGCGGTCTGGACTTCTTCTGGGGCCACCGGCTCCTCGGCCGCGACGCGCTTGCGCCGCTTGATCAACAGCGTGGTGAAAGCCGTCAAGGCGAGGAAGGCGATGGGCAGGACGAACGTGGTCTTCATGGCTTCGATGTACGCGCTGATGAACACAGCGTGGGCAATTGCGCTGACCTGCGCGGCGACCGCCGGCGGGATGTTGCTGGGTAGCCGTGCGCCGCTCTCGCCTGCGCCGATCTCGAATCCCTTGGAGGAAACCTTGGTGAACGCTGCGATGAATTGGTCGCGGAAAGCCGGGGGCAGCGCACTCGCGTGGCTAACCGCCTGGCTGTGCAGGGTCGTAGCGAGCTGGTTTTGGAGAAGCGCTCCGATCACCGCGCTGCCGATCGCCGCGCCAATCTGCCGGATTGTGTTGAGGACGCCGGACGCGGCACCTGCGACGCGGGGTTCGATGTTTCGCATGGCCACAGTGGTCATCGGGGCAAACCGAAAGCCATGCTGCCCATGCCGATCGTGAACAGCGAGATCCCCGCCATGAGGATGTACTTTCCGCCGACCTTGTCGGCAAACCGTCCCGCAAAAGGCGCGGTGACCATCGAGACGAGGGACATCGGTGCGAGCGTCAGCCCCGCGACCAGCGCCGAGAAACCGCGCGCCGACTGCAGGTAGATGGTGAACGGCAGGAACATGCTCAGCATTCCGAAGCTGATCGCGGCCGAGATCCAGTTGGCGACCGCGAAGTTGCGATCGGCGAACAGGGAAAGAGGAACGAGGGGCTCGGCCTGGTAGCGCTCCCAGATGATGAACAGGACCATCAGGGCGACCCCGGCGCCGATGACCTCTGGGATTGTGATCGGGAAAGACTCGATCTGCCCCCAGTTGTAGCGCTGGCCTTCGATGAGACCGAACACGATCGCGAACAGTCCCGTGGTCGCGACGATGATGCCGACCACATCCCAGCCATGGTGGCGGCCGGGCCGAAGGTCGGGGATGATCGCGTAGGTGGCGATGAGGGCAGCGATACCGATCGGCACGTTGATGAAAAAGATCCACCGCCAATCGATGTAGGTGATGATCGCGCCGCCTAAAGTTGGTCCCGCGACCGTCGCCAGGCCCGCGACCCCACCCCAGATTCCGAACGCGGCTCCGCGGCGCTCGGGCGGAAATATAGAAGTTAGGATCGCGAGGGTCTGCGGGGTCAGTAGGGCGCCGCCCACACCTTGCAGGATGCGGGCCGCGATCAGCTGGGTCGGATTCTGGGAGAAACCGCACAGGGCTGAAGCAACAGTGAATACGAACAGGCCAATCGCGAACAGGTTGCGCTGGCCGTACAGATCACCCAGACGGCCGGCTGTAATCAACAGCACGGCGTAGACGAGTATGTAAGCGTTGAGGACCCACAAGATCTGATCGAGCGTCGTGTTGAGCCCCGTGCTCATCGCCGGAATCGCGACGTTCACGATCGTCGTATCGAGCATGATCATGAAAAATCCCGTGGTCAAAACCAAAAGGACGAGCCACGGGTTAGTGCGTGCCTGAGCCATGTTTTCTCCTCAACTTCTCATGGTCGGGATCGATTCCGACGTTCCACTCGAGCCTTCCATCGTTGATTTCCTTCTCCAGGTTGCTGACCCACCTGCGCTCGGCATCGAGCATCGCGATCTTGTGCTCGAGCTCGATCAACGCGAGGCGGCTGACGCCGTCAGCGCGTAGCTCGGCCATGATCCCGTTCAACTTCTCACCCTTGGCTTTCAGAGCTACGACTCGATCGCGGAGGTGTGCCGCCGCCGAGGTGGCGGCGAGGTGGTGCATGAACATCAGGCCCGCGGCGAAGTGCGGATACTCGCGCCGGGGATGGGCGAGGATTTCGCCCACGACCCTGACCAGCACCTCGCGGCCCGACTCGGTCAGCCGGTAGACCGTCCGCTCGGGACGCCGGCCCTCTTTCTCCCGCTCGGCAGGGACGATCCAGCGGTTGCGCTCGAGCACCTCGACCGTGTGATAGAGGGAGCCGAAGTTCAGCCGGATGAACTCGTCCTGATGCCGCTCGCGCATCGTCGCGGCGAGCTCATAGGGATGCATCGGCCGCTCGTCCAGCAGCTGCAGGATCGATAGCGCAAGGGGGGAGATCTCTGACTCGGGTTCAGGCATATTCCGACTGGAATATACATCAATGGATATCCTGACGCAAGTAATCCGGCCAGGGCATCTTAACGGGCGGGGTTGGTCCGCCAGTCGATCTCGAAGTAGCCTGGCGGCAGGTTGCGCCGGCTGGGGGAGGGAGCCGGATGGAGGAGGGGAGGGCCCGAGGTCGGGGTGCAAATCGGGTGAAACCGGATTCGGCGGAAGCGGGTAATTACCGTTGATGCATGCCCACGTGGCCACGGACGCGCAGCTCATGACCGAGCTTCCAGGGTCGAAGGCGCTCCCTGCCGGGCAGCTCGCCCACCGCGCGACCGGCGGCGACCTCGATGCCTTCGAAGAGCTGATCCGCCGGCTCCAGCGGCGCGTCTACGGCTTCGCCTTCCAGCACCTGCGCGACGTCGATGAAGCTCACGACCTCGCGCAGGAAATCTTCGTCAAGCTCTACCGCAACCTCGGCCGCTTCGATCCCGAGCGTCCCTTTGAGCCCTGGTTCTGGAAGCTCGCCGCCAACACGACCATCAACTACCGCCGCAAGCGAATCCCCCTTCCGACCGAGCAGCCGAACGACGCCGCCGACCCGGACGCCAAGGTCCAGGCGCACGATCCAGCCCTGGTCCAGGCCCTCGCGCAGCTCGATCCTGCCTACAGGATGCCGATCCTCCTCCATTACTACGCCGACCTCTCGCTCGACCAGGTCGCCATCACCCTCAACCTCACCGTTCCCGCGATCAAGTCCCGGCTCCATCGGGCTCGCGCCCAGCTCCGCAACCACCTCGCCGAAGCCGAGGAGTCGGAGGCAACGCGATGACCAACGCGATGAGCGACATGCCGTGCGGCCGCGTCCGCGTACTACTCGAGGCTTATCTCGACGGCGACCTGGCGCGTGACGATCCTGAGCTCGCAGCCGGTATCCGCGAACACCTGGCCTCATGCGCCGACTGCCGCCTCCAGCACGACCAGGCCATCTCCCTTCCCTTTCGTCTCAAGGCCCTCAGCTCACCGCCGCCGCGCGACTCACTCGTCGCCGACGTCATGCGGTCGGTCACTCCGTCGCCCGCGGTCTACCGCCGCGCATGGACCTTGCTCGCGCCCGAAGCGCTTCTGGTCGGCTTCATCCTCTGGTACCTGAGCGGGCTCGACGGGCTCACCTCGATCGCGTCAGGTGTCTTCGGAGACCTGCAAGGTCTCGCAGGTTGGGGTTCCGGAGTCGGACCACTTCCCAGCATCCCGCCCGTCGACGCGCTTCTTCTCATCGCCCTCATCGCGCTGACCGCGATCGCCGCCTATCACCTTTCGATCCTCATCCGCCTTGCGCCGAGTACCGGTAGGCGCGCGGCGGGTGAGTGAATCGCCCCCGAACACGCCGCCGTCACCGCACCCTCACCTGGTGCGGCGCTGGGGTTGGCCCATCCTGATCGGCGTCCTCGCCGCGGCGGGCATCCTGCTCGCGGTCGGAGACATCGCCATCGGAAGCAAGTGGCCGAACCCACTGGCCCAGGTCATCGTCGGCCCGGTCGGGATTGAAAGGCGCGTTCCGGTAACCGACCCGCAAACCGTGAGATTCGATCGCAGCCAGATCGGAAGGCGCTTCGCTTTTCCATCTCCATTCGGTGGCGTGCCCGTGGATCCGTACCAGGCGCTGCGCGCATTCCTCACCAATGGAGCCGGCCTCGTCCTTTTCGCCCTTGCGGCGCTGGTCATCTTTCCCGCCCGCGCCCGCACGGCCGTCGAGCGCCTCGAAGCCCGTCATGGCGCCGAGATTGCTCTCGGCGCGGGCCTGGTGCTTGTTCTCCTGACCCTGGCCGCGATCACGCTGCTGCGCTTCACGCTGCTGTTCCTGGCGGTCGTCCCGTTCGTCCTGGTGATCGCGCTCATCGCGGCGCTCTTCGGGATCGCGTGCGTTTCGCTTGCGATCGGCCGCCTGCTGCATCGGCGCCTCCACCTACCCAATGTCCATGCCCTCATCGCCGCGCTCGCCGGCGCGCTGGTCGTGTTCGACCTTGCGGTGATCCCTTACGCGGGCGTCTTCGCGCTTGCCGCGGTCGCGATGGCCGGCCTTGGCCTCGCGGTCGTCACGCGCTTCGGCTCCGCGAGCGACTGGTCGTTCGGCGATCTGAACTGGTGAATCTGAACTCGTGAATCTGGCGATCTGAACTGGTGAATCTGAACTCGTGAATCTCTGACCGGATAGGAGTGAGTGTGTTGATTGGTCTGCTGAACAGAACTCGAATCGTGGTTGCCGGGCTCGCCATCGTTGCTCTCGTGCTGGGCACCCTCATCTACCGCGACATGTTCGTGTCGACCAAGAACGCCGCCAGCGCCCTCAACCTGTACACGGTCGCGCGTCGAACCGTGACGGCCAGCATCACAGGCTCCGGAAACCTGGTGCCCGACGTCCAGGCGAACGTCAACTTCAAGGTTGCCGGCGCCCTGACCGCGATCAACGTCCACGTGGGAGACCATGTCTCGTCCGGCCAGACCCTGGCGACGATCGATTCGAGCGCGGAGCAAGCCGCCCTTGCCCAGGCGCAGGCCAACGCAGCCACCGCGGCGGCCAACCTGCAATCCGTGCAGACGCCGCTGACGCAAAGCCAGATCGCGCAGCTGCAG
>WNGJ01009994.1_pt1 | contig 10110 bp, 10 predicted proteins | sample 5400611 | NCBI WGS metagenome assembly WNGJ01 (sample SAMN13153375, study PRJNA577476) | soil metagenome | isolation source: 40 cm soil or saprolite under Garry oak tree replicate 1 | place: USA:California | collected 2016-06-15
AGCGGCGGTCCGCGGCGCTTCACGTGCTGCTCGGGCTGCCGCGCGGCGAGGCGCTTCGCCCGCACCGCCAGGCGCCTCGGGGTGGCAAAGCCCGCGAGCTCCCCGTGCGCGAGGCCCGCCTTGTGGAGCCCCGCGGCAAGTCCCGCCACGAGCGCCTCCTCGAGCGAGCGCAGCGCCCCGGGCGGCAGCTCCTCGGTGCCGATCTCGAGGAGGAAGTCGTGACGCTCACTCCTCACGCGGCGCTCGCCCTTCACGCGGCCGCTCCTGGCGCACCGCCGGCGGCGGCGGCGCGCGCGGGTGTCGCGGCTCTCAGCAGCGGAAATCCGAGCGCCTCGCGGGACTCGAGGTAGGCCCGCGCGACCGCGCTCGCGAGCGTGCGCACGCGCAGGATGTAGCGCTGGCGCTCGGTGACCGAGATCGCGCGCCGCGCATCCAGCAGGTTGAAGGTGTGGGAGGCCTTCAGCACCTGCTCGTACGCGGGGAGCGGCAGGCGCGCGGCGAGCAGCGCCTGGCACATGCGCTCGTGGTCCTCGAAATGCGCCAGCAGCCGCGGCACGTCGGCGTGCTCGAAGTTGTAGGCGGACTGCTCGACCTCGTTCTGATGGAACACGTCGCCGTAGGTGATGCGCCCGGCTTCGGTCTCGCCCCAGAGGATGTCGTAGATGCTCTCGACTCCCTGCAGGTACATCGCGAGCCGCTCGAGCCCATAGGTGATCTCGCCCGTCACGGGGCGGCAGTCGAGGCCGCCCACCTGCTGGAAGTAAGTGAACTGCGTGATCTCCATGCCGTTCAGCCACACCTCCCACCCGAGGCCCCAGGCTCCGAGCGTCGGCGACTCCCAGTTGTCCTCGACCAAGCGCACGTCGTGAACGAGCGGATCGAGCCCGAGCGCGGCGAGACTACCGAGGTAGAGATCGAGGATCGGAAGCGGCGAGGGTTTGATCACGACCTGGTACTGGTAGTAGTGCTGAAGGCGAAAGGGGTTCTCGCCGTAGCGGCCGTCGGTCGGCCGGCGGGACGGCTGCACGTACGCGGCGCGCCAGGGCTCCGGTCCCACCGCGCGCAGGAAAGTCGCCGTGTGAAAGGTGCCGGCCCCGACTTCCATGTCGTAGGGCTCGAGGATCACGCAGCCCTCATCCGACCAGTACCGCTGCAGCGTGAAGATCAACTCCTGGAAGGTGCGCGGCGCGCGGCCGATTTTCATGGGCGCTGGCCCTTTCTCGCCCCCAAAGAGCGCGCGAGTATACGGCGCGGGGGAGCCGAACTGCGCGCCGCGGCCGAGGCAGCCGTCGCGCACCAAAAGAGGGCGTGCGAGCGCCCTTCTGAGCGGTAAATCACAGACTTAGCTGCCTGGCGCACATAAGTGGTGCAATAATCGCCGCCTTGCGCACCAGGAGTGTGCAAAACGGCTGAGGTCTGTCTCTAAGTGATTGATTTGGCGTTCCGGTGGGGCTGGCACAAGCCCTGCAAGGTCAAACCGTTTCGCCGCTCCCTTCGGGAGCAACGGCCCCCTCGGACTCGAGCGGCGAGCTCTACCCCTTCCCCGGAGGCGATATGACACCCAGTGACGTACTGAAGCTCATAAAAGAAAGGCAGGCGAAATTCGCCGACCTGCGCTTCACCGACACGCGCGGCAAGGAGCAGCACGTGACGATCCCCGCGCGGCTCGTGGACGAGAATTTCTTCCACGACGGCAAGATGTTCGACGGCTCCTCCATCGCCGGATGGAAGGGCATCAACGAGTCGGACATGATCCTCATGCCCGACCCGACGACCGCGGTCATCGATCCGTTCTTCGAGGAGACGACGGTCGACATCCGTTGCGACGTGATCGAGCCGACCACCATGCAGGGCTACGAGCGCGACCCGCGCTCGCTCGCCAAGCGCGCCGAGGCCTACTTGAGGTCCACCGGCATCGCCGACAACGCGCTCTTCGGGCCCGAGAACGAGTTCTTCATCTTCGATTCCGTGCGCTTCGGCAACGAGATGCAGGGGTGCTTCTATTCGATCGACTCGGTGGAAGGCGCCTGGAACTCCCCGAGGGAGTACCAGGAGGGCAACCGCGGCCATCGCCCCGGGGTCAAGGGCGGCTACTTTCCGGTACCGCCGGTGGATGCCTACCAGGACATCCGCTCGGCGATGTGTCTTGCGTGCGAGGAGATGGGGCTCAAGGTCGAGGTGCACCACCACGAGGTCGCGACCGCGGGCCAGGCCGAGATCGGCATCGCCGCGGGCACGCTGGTGCAGAAGGCCGATCATGTGCAGATCCTCAAGTACGCGCTGCAGAACGTGGCGCACGGCTATGGCAAGACCGTCACCTTCATGCCGAAGCCCCTGGTCGGCGACAACGGCAGCGGCATGCACGTGCACCAGTCGCTGCAGAAGGAGGCCCGCGCGCTCTTCGCCGGCGACAAGTACGGCGGACTCTCGGATCTGGCGCTCTACTACATCGGCGGCATCATCAAGCACGCGCGGGCGCTGAATGCCTTCACCAACGCCGGCACCAACAGCTACAAGCGCCTGGTGCCCGGGTTCGAGGCGCCGGTGCTGCTCGCCTACTCGGCGCGCAACCGCTCCGCCTCGATCCGCATCCCCTGGGTGTCGAACCCGAAGGCGCGCCGCATCGAGGTGCGATTCCCGGATGCGAGCGCCAACCCCTACTTCGCCTTTGCGGCGATGATGATGGCGGGGCTCGACGGGATCCAGAACAAGATCCACCCGGGGGAGCCCGCCGACAAGGACCTCTACGATCTCGAGCCCGAGGAGGCGAAGAGCATTCCGACGGTGTGCCACTCGCTCGACATGGCGCTCGAGAACCTCGACCGCGATCGCGAGTTCCTGACTCGCGGCGGGGTGTTCACCAACGACGTCATCGACGCCTATGCCACCCTCAAGCAGCATGAGATCACCCGGTTCCGCATGTCGACCCACCCGGTGGAGCTGGAGATGTACTACAGCGTCTGAAGGGCCATGAGCCTGCCGAACTCCCCGCTTTTGTCGGCGGCCCCGCAGCGCGATAATGTGAGGCGTCATGCGGCGACGACTCCTCACGCTGATCTCGCTCCTCGCCTCCCTCGCGGTCGCGGGGACGGTCTACAAGTGGGTCGACGAGAACGGCGTGGTCCACTACAGCGACCAGCCGCACCCGGAGGCCCAGAAGGTCGACGTGCCGCCCGCTCAGACCTACAAGGGGGGTGCCTCTGTGCCGGCGATGCCGACCACGGGACCGACCGCGCCGCCCGCCTCGAGCGAGCCCGCGAGCGCCTACCAGGGCTGCGCGATCTCGGAGCCGGCGAACGATCAGACCTTCACGAACGTCGACGCGCTCTCGGTCGTGGTGCGCACCGACCCCGGGCTCCGGCCCGGAGACCGGGTGTACCTCACGCTCGACGGGCAGCCGCTGAATGGCGGCAAGCCGACCGGCAGCCAGTTCACGGTCTCGCCGGTCGATCGCGGCACGCACGTCGTTCAGGCGATCGTGCGCGACAGCCAGGGCGGGCTCATGTGCCAAAGCCCGGGCGTCACCTTCAACGTGCACCAGCCCTCGCTCCGGAACCCGGCCAACCCGCTGCATCACTGAGCCGCGCGAGCGGCGCGACCCCGGCACCCCGCGCGCTACGGGAGGCGCATGGCCCCTGAGGGCATCGCCCCGTCGGCGCTCGCGCACTTCGATCCCGCGGATCTGCTCGATGCGCTGACCACGGGAATCGTGATGCTCGACGCGCAGCTGTGTCCCATGTACGCGAACGTCGCCGCCCAGGACCTGCTCGCCTTCTCCCTGAAGAAAGCCCGCGGGCGCCCGTTCGCGGACTTTCTGCACGATGCGAACGGCCTCTCGCGGATCCTCCGGCGCGCGCTCGAGACGGGCGAGGGCATCGCCGACCGCGAGCTCGCCGTGCGCCCGGTCGGGGCGCCGCGCGAGCTGCGCACGCTCGATGTCACCATCACGCCGCTCACCGGTCTCACCGGCACGTACCTGCTCCTCGAGCTCGCCGACACCACGCAGCGCCAGCGCATCACGCGCGAGAACGATTTGCTCGCGCGCCTCGACGGCAGCCGCCTCATGGTCAGGCAGCTGGCGCACGAGATCAAAAATCCGCTCGGGGGACTGCGCGGCGCGGCGCAGCTCCTCGAGCGGGAGCTGCCGGCGGCGGCGCTGAAAGAGTACACGCAGGTGATCATCAGCGAAGCCGACCGGCTCACGGCGCTGGTCGACTCGATGGCGGGCCCGAACCGCGCGCCGAGCAAGACCGAGCTCAACGTGCACGAGATCTGCGAGCACGTCTATCACCTCGTGCGCGCGGAAGCGCCCGCCGGCGTCGTGATCGAGCGCGACTACGACCCGAGCCTGCCGAATGCGATGCTCGACCGGCACCAGCTCATCCAGGCCCTCCTCAACGTGGCGCGCAACGCACTCCAGGCGCAGGGCGATCTCGGGCGCATCGTGCTGCGGACGCGCGCGCGCTCGAACGTCAGCATCGGCTCGGCGCTGCACCGACTGGTGGCGAGCGTGCAGGTCGAGGACGCAGGCCCCGGCGTGCCGCCGCACCTGCGCTCCTCGATCTTCTACCCGCTGGTCACCGGGCGCGCCTACGGCACGGGCCTCGGGCTTGCGGTCGCGCAGGACCTCGTGACCCGCAACGGCGGCATCATCGAATTCGAAAGCGAGCTGGGGCGCACGGTATTCACGCTGCTGCTGCCCCTCGGAGAAGAGCGATGAACGGAAGCGCACTGCGTGTCTGGCTCGTCGACGACGACGCCTCCATCCGCTGGGTGCTCGAGCGGGCGCTGCGCAACGACGGTATGGCGCCGCGGGCCTTCGAGGCCGCGGAGCCGGCGCTCGATGCGCTCCGGCGCGAGTCGCCCGATGTCCTGATCACCGACATCCGCATGCCCGGCGCCTCCGGGCTCGAGCTCCTCAAGCGCATCCACGATGCGCGCCCGCAGCTCCCGGTCATCGTGATGACCGCGCACTCGGATCTGGCGAATGCGGTGTCGGCCTACGAGGGCGGCGCCTTCGAGTACCTGCCGAAGCCCTTCGACATCGACCAGGCGATCGCGCTCGTGCGCCGCGCCGCGAGCGCAGGTCAGCAGCCGGGGAACGACCCGGGCGGGGCGCCACGGATGCCCGAGCTCCTCGGCACGGCGCCCGCGATGCAACAGGTGTTCCGCGCCATCGGCCGCCTGTCGCGCTCGAGCGTCACGGTGCTCATCACCGGGGAGTCGGGTACCGGCAAGGAGCTCGTCGCCCGGGCGCTCCACGAGCACAGCCCGCGCGCCGACCGCCCCTTCATTGTGCTCAACACGGCTGCGATCCCCGGGGATCTCCTCGAGTCGGAGCTGTTCGGACACGAGCGCGGCGCCTTCACCGGCGCGGATGCCCAGCGCCGTGGCCGCTTCGAGCAGGCCGACGGCGGCACGCTCTTCCTCGACGAGATCGGCGACATGCCGCTGCCGCTCCAGACACGGCTGCTGCGGGTGCTCGCCGAGGGCGAGTTCTACCGCGTCGGCGGCCAGACACCGATCCGCGTCGACGTGCGCGTCATCGCCGCGACCAACCAGAGCCTGCAGGAGCGCGTGACGCGCGGCCTGTTCCGCGAGGATCTCTATCACCGTCTCAACGTGATCCTGATCGAGCTGCCCCCGCTCCGCGCGCGCGCCGAGGACATCCCCGACCTCCTCGCCTACTATCTTCTGGTGTCCGCGCACGAGCTCGGCGTCGAGCCGAAGCTGCTCGCCCCCGAGGCCCTCGCGCGGCTCACCGCGTACGAGTGGCCGGGGAACGTCCGCGAGCTCGTGAACCTCTGTCGGCGGCTCTCGGTGCTCGCCCCCGGGAGCGAGGTGCACGTGGGCGACCTCCCGCAGGAGCTCACCGGCGCCGCGACGCGTGCGGCCCAGGACGGCGACTGGGCCGCCGCGCTCGAGCGCTGGGCCGATCGGCGCTCGCTCGCACCCGAGCGGCCGCTCCTCGCTGACGCGCAGCCCGAGTTCGAGCGCGTGCTGATCCGCGTGGCGCTCAGGCGCACGCGGGGCCATCGCCAGGAGGCCGCGAGGCTTCTCGGCTGGGGGCGCAATACCCTCACCCGCACGCTCAAGGAGCTCGGCATGCATGGCGCCGCCGAGGGCGAGGCCTAGCTAGCGGGCCGATGTCGGGCGCGCGGGAGCGCGATCGGCGCGGCGGGGCGCGCGCGCGAAGCCCGCGGCGAGCGGAACCCGCGGACCCTCCGTCCCGGATCCTCAGCCGGAGAGGGGGCAGTCTTCGAGGTCCGCCGAGGTGCGCAGCGTCCCGACGAGCTCCGTGACGCTCGCGAGGCCCTGCGCCCTGAGGTACTCGGCGATGCCCTCATTGATCGTCTTGCAGACCATGGGGTCGTAGAAGAGCGCGGTGCCGACGCCGACCGCGGTGGCGCCCGCAATCAGGAACTCCAGCGCATCGCCCGCGCTCGCGATGCCGCCCTGACCGATGATCGGAATGCCGTGCGGGCGCGCCACCTCGTACACCTGGCGCACCTTGAGGAGCGCAATGGGCTTGATGGCGGGCCCGGAGAGGCCCCCCTGCACGTTGCCGATCACGGGGCGCCGCGTGCGCACGTCGACCGCCATGCCCATGATGGTGTTGATCACCGCGAGCGCGTCCGAACCCGCCTCGATGCAGCGGCGCGCATTCTCGCGGATGTCGGTCTGATTCGGCGAGAGCTTGGTGATGAGGGGCTTCCTCGTCACGCGGCGGCACGCGGCCACCACCTGCGCGGACATCTCCGGGAAGTTGCCGAAGGCCACCCCGCCTTCCTTCACGTTCGGGCAGGAGATGTTGATCTCCATGGCATCGATCCGCGACTCATCGAAGCGCCGCGTGACCTCGACGTACTCCTCGATGGTGGAACCGCAGACGTTCGCGATGAAGCGCGTCTCGCTGAAGTCGAGCTGCGGGAGGATGCCGCGCACTACCTGGTCGACCCCGGGGTTCTGCAGCCCGATGGCATTCAGCATGCCGGCCGGAGTCTCGTACACCCGGTGCGGGGGATTGCCGAGGCGCGGCTCGCGGGTCGTGCCCTTGAGCACGATGGCGCCGGCGTCGCGGTTCGAGAAGCCCTCGATCCGGGTGTACTCCTCGCCGAAGCCGACGCAGCCCGAGAGCAGCACGATCGGCGAGGCGAAATCGAGGCCAGAGAACTTAAGCCGCAGGGAGGCGGGCAGCGCATCGGAGGCCGCCGGGGGGCTCGCGGCGCCGGCGGCCGCGCCTGGTGTAGACATCGCCATGACGCGCATTATCGCACACGCCCCACCCGCACTTCCCGAGGCGGCCGTGCTCCACATCGTGCTGTTCCAGCCCGAGATCCCACCCAACACCGGCAACGTCATCCGCCTCGCCGCCAACTGCGGCGCGACGCTCCACCTCGTGAAACCGCTCGGCTTCGAGCTCACGAGAAAGGCGGTGCGCCGGGCCGGCCTCGACTACGAGGAGCTCGCGCAGGTGCGCCTGCACGCGGGCCTCCCCGCGTGTCTCGAGGCGCTCGGGGGCGCACGGCTCTTCAGCGTCGAGACCGGCGGCGGCCGTCCCTACAGCGAGGCGGCCTTCGAGCCAGGGGATGCGCTCCTCTTCGGCCCGGAGACCCGCGGCCTCCCCTCCCAGGTGATCGCCCAAGTGCCGCGCGAGCGGCAGCTCGCCATCCCGATGTGCGCGGGGAACCGGAGCCTGAACCTTTCCAACGCCGTCGCGCTGGTCGTGTACGAGGCGTGGCGGCAGAATGGCTTCACCGGCGCGAGCGCTTCGCAGTAAGCAGTAAAGGATATCGCCATGCCTGACAGCGTGCTGCTCGTGGACTACGAGAACATCGGCAAGATCGACCTCGGCGCCATCCCCGCCGGGGTGCGCGTGCCGTTCTTCTTCGGCGCCTCGCAGAAGAGCGTGCCCACCGAGTTCCTCAAGGCCGCGCTGCGGCTCGGCGAGCGCTTCTTGCCGATCGACATCGAGGGCCAGGGCAAGAACGCGCTCGACTTCCACATCGCCTTCTACCTCGGCGAGTACCTGACGCGCTCGCCTGGCACCTCCTGCGTGATCCTGTCGAAGGACAAGGGCTTCGACCCGCTGATCCGGCACCTGGTACGGCGGGGCTTCAGCGTGCGCCGCGCCAATTCCATGGCCGAGGCACTCGGCTCGCGCGCACCGCCTGCTGCGGCGGCGCCGCGCGGTCAGCGCCCCCCGGCCACACGCGGCGACAACGCGGCGCTGCTCGCGGAAGCCCGGCAGCTGCTCGAGGGGACACAGAAGATCAGGCGCCCGCGCAAGCGCAAGGGCCTCATCGCCGTGCTGCACTCGCACTTCTCGAAGAGAGTCCCCGAGCGCGAGGTGCAGGGTCTGGTGGATGAGCTGATCGCGAGGGGCGAGCTCAGTGAGTCAAATGGTGCAATCACCTATCTCTTCTGACAGGTCGTGATGCGGCAGCGGGAAACCGGAGCCTGAAGCTCTCGGCACGGCGGCGAATTGAATTCAATCATTCGTCGACCTCATGCGCACGCTGTGCCGATTTCGGAGCCGGATCGCTCCGGTCGGGCGGACCGCGCCGGTCGAGCGGACTGCGCACGGCCTTCGCGCCCTTGCCCATGACGTGCGTGTAGATCATGGTGGTCTTGAGATCCGCGTGGCCGAGCAGCTCCTGGACCGTGCGGATGTCGTAACCATCCTCGAGCAGATGCGTGGCGAAGCAGTGCCGCAGGGTGTGACAACTCGCCGGCTGCGTGAGTCCCGCCGTGCGCACCGCCTCCTGCACCGCACGCTGCACCACCTTCTCGTGCACGTGGTGCCGCACCGGTACCCCTGCGTACGGATCGCGGCAGAGCGAGGCCGAGGGGAAAAGATACTGCCAGCCCCACTGCGTGCCCGCGTGCGGATACTTCCGCGCGAGCGCGCGCGGCAGCGAGACGCCCGGCTGCTGCCGGCGCCGCTCGTCCTCGAACCACGCCCGAAGTCGCGCCAGGTGCGCTCGCAGCGGCACATCGAGCGATGCGGGCAGCATGGTGACCCGGTCCTTGAATCCCTTGGCTTCCCGCACGATGAGCTCGCCGCGCTCGAGCGCGAGATCCTTTATCCGCAGGCGCAGGGCCTCCATGAGGCGTAGGCCGCTGCCGTAGAGGAGATTCGCGACGAGCCACGGAGCCCCCTTTAGCTGCGACAGCAGCGAGCGCACCTCCTCGCGGCTCAAGACCACGGGCAGCCGCTTCGCGGTCGTGGCGCGCGTGATGTTGTCGAGCCACGGGAGCTCGATCCCGAGCACCTGGCGGTAGAGGAAGAGCAGCGCCTGCAGCGCCTGGTTCTGCGTGGCGGAGCTCACCTTGCGGTGCACCGCGAGGTGGGTCAGGAATTGCTCGACTGCGGTCGCGCCGAGCTCACGAGGGTGCCTGCTCCCGTGAAAGCCGATGTAACGCCGCATCCACTGCAGATAAGCCTGCTCAGTGCGCAACGAGAGGTGGCGCGTGCGCATCCGCTCGCGCGCGACGGCAAGGAGGCCCGGCACTCCATCCTCGGGCGCGGCGGGCTTGCGGAAGGTCGGCACGGCGCATCACCTGATGCAATGGAAGCAGAACCCCGCGTCGGGATCGAGAGGCAAATGCGGCGTGTTTGCCGTGTTTCGCGCTGTTGTCCGGCGCGGCCGGCCGAGCCTGACCTTCGTGTACAATTTTACGCGGGCGGCGCGCGTCCGCTAACGAACAATTGGGGCGCCCGGATGACCTGGTGGGGCTGGATAATCGCCGGCGCGATACTGCTCGGGGCCGAGCTGACCTTCGTCAACGCGGAGTTCTACCTGGTATTCGTCGGCAGCGCGGCCATCGTGGCGGGTGTGGTCACGGCCCTCACCCCGGTGGCTCCCTGGGCGCAGTGGGCGTTGTTGCGGTCCTGGCCATCATCTCGATGGTGACGTTTCGCAGCCGGATCTATCGCAGGTTCCGCGGCGAGCTCCCAACCGTCAACACCGGACCCGCGGGCGGCACGATCACGCTGCGGGCTCCGCTCGCGGCCGGAGAGAGCTGTCAGGCGGAGTACGGCGGCAGCTTCTGGACCGTGCAAAACGACAGTGGCGCTGCGATTCCATCCGGTACCCGCGTGCGCAT
>WNGJ01009995.1_pt1 | contig 10109 bp, 8 predicted proteins | sample 5400611 | NCBI WGS metagenome assembly WNGJ01 (sample SAMN13153375, study PRJNA577476) | soil metagenome | isolation source: 40 cm soil or saprolite under Garry oak tree replicate 1 | place: USA:California | collected 2016-06-15
CTATGCGGCCACTGCTCCATCGCTCACCGGGCCCGCTCGCTGCCCTCGCCCAGGCTGAATGGGTGCGTGGAGAATTAATCGCAGACGGTGTGCATGTACACCCGGCGGCGATGAATGCGCTGGTGAAGCTGTTAGGGCCGGAGCGAACCATCGTGATTACCGATGCTCTCGCGGGAGCTGGTGTTCCCGAAGCCATTTTTGACTTCGCCGGGCAGCCCGCGCAGGTGATCCATGGTGCAGCTCGTCTATCCGATGGCACAATCACCGGCAGCGTATTGACCATGGACCAGGCACTGCGCAACGTGCTCCAGATGACAGAAGTCTCGCTGCAACAAGCTGTGGGCATGCTGACGATCAACGCGGCTTATCCTGCGCAGGTCGCACATCGTAAAGGACGCTTACAGGCCGGCTACGACGCTGATCTGCTGATCTTCGACCATGCCTTAACACTCCAGGTCACTCTCTGCCGTGGGGAAGTCGCATTTGCAACCAAGGAGTGGCGCGAACGCCTTTCATCCCTCTATTTCCTGTAACTACAACGTGCGAGTTACTTTTTGTAATCCTCGTGGAACATCCGGGTTCAAGTCTTTTGCCAGAGCCAGGTGCAGCGCGAAAAGTTGTCCGGGAATAATCGAGGTAAGGGGGCTGAGCCACTCTGGAACCCCAGGCGTGATGGGAAGAGGCGTCCTGGCGAGCGAGAGCGCCTGGCTTGACTCGGAGATCACCAGCAGTTCAGCACCTTGCTGTGACAGTTCTTCTGCCAGGTCAAGCATGTCAGCGTACGTGGCACCGGCAGGCATGACCAGAAAGGCGGGCAGGCCGGTTTCGATAGTAGCAATTGGGCCGTGGCGGAAATCTGCCGAAGAGTAAGCGATTGCCATCACATACGTCAGTTCTTTCAGTTTGAGTGCCAGTTCAAAAGAGGTGGCGTAGTTATAACCGCGTCCAATGATGACGCAGCGATCCATATAACGATAGCGTTCGACGCGTTGCATAACTTCCGGAGCAGCCTGTAAAGTGGCCTCAATCATTGCCGGTAACTGCTGGAGCGGGGTCAGGTTTTGTGAATTGCCGCTCCAGGCTGCTGCAAATAAGGCCATCACGGCGAGCTGCGCTGTGTAGGTTTTCGTAGCTGCTACGCTGCGCTCTGGCCCGGCGTGTAGCTCGACCACGTGGTCAGCTACTGCTGCCAGGGGAGATGCACTTTCGTTGGTAATAGCCAGGGTTGGACGTCCCTGTCTCTTGCCTTCTTCCAGTACCGCGACGATATCAGGTGACTGGCCCGATTGCGAGATACCGACGACCAGCGCTCCTGCCAGGCGCGGAGCAGTCTTATACATTGTCAGCAGCGAGGGCGCGGCAAGCGCGACCGGGTAACCGGCGAGCGCAGGCCAGGCATATTTCGCGTAGGTGGCGGCGTGATCGGACGAACCACGGGCTGCAATGAGTACGTAGTCAAACGCCGGGAGTTGTGCGACGATCTGTTGGATATGCCGTGTTTCGCGCTCGAGCAACCGGGCGATAATTTCTGGCTGACTCCAGATTTCCTGTTCTAGCAAAGAGGTCATATTTACTCCAATCACTATTTATTACGATTATAGAACACAGCAGGTTCTTTATGAATTTTACAACAATCCTGTATAGTGGTCTAGATGTCTTGACAAATCTACCAGAACAATGTAAAGTATTTCACAGAGATGATCTGAAATGCCCGTAAACAAGCGTGCTGCATTCCTATAGAAGCGAAGTGATAGCGGAAAGGAGGGATAGGCGAAAGTAAACTTAGTTCGAGCTTGTACCGTTGTGCAATCCGCAGAATATTTAGCAGAATCATTGAACAGGTCCGTTCATCTAACGGTAGGAGGTTGTATATGACTCCCAACTCTCTCCTGGTTACCCCTTCAAGGGTGAAAATCAAGTCTACCGCCGCGGTATTCACCTTTCTGGTCATTTTTACGTTCATACTCTCGGCCTGTGGCGGTGGTAGCACTCAGAATAACCAGGCCAATAGCAAGCACATTCTCAAAATTGCTACCCAATCCTACGATTTCGCTCAAGCCGGCTTTAACCCCTATAACGGCCATCCCAATGCAGGTATCCAGGGTCTGGTCTATGAGACCCTGTACTTTGTGAATGTGAATGACGGTTCGTTCACACCGATGCTGGCGACGAGCTACCAGTGGAATAGCGATACCACGCAAGTAAAATTCACTATTCGCCAGAATGTGAAATGGAACGATGGTCAGCCGTTCACAGCAGACGATGTTGCCTTTACCTTCAACGCCATGAAGCAGTACCCGGCGGCAGATGGTCTTGGCGTGTGGAGCTTCCTCAAGGATGTGTCTGCACCTGATGCCAATACGGTCGTGATGGACTTCCAGAAGGCCTACCCTCCCGTACTGGTGAACATTGCCGGGAAGGTGTATATCATTCCGAAGCACGTCTTTGCCTCGGTTGGCGATCCGACCAAGTATCTTACCGACCACCCTGTAGGTACCGGTCCTTTCACGTTGACCAGGTACCAGCCAGACCTGGCGGTGTACGACAAGAATGCGAGCTACTGGCAGGCCGACAAGGTGAAAGTAGACGAGATCCGCTTCCCTGAGTACAAAGACAACGCGACGCTGGAGTTGGCACTGCCAAAGGGCGATGTCGATTGGGCTGGTTACTTCTCGCCAACGCTCCAGCAGGACTTCGTTGCTAAAGATCCGGCACACAACCACATCTTCATGGATGCCATCAACCTGTACTCAATATGCGTAAACCAGAAAAACCCTCTCATCGGTGGTCAGGCTGGCCTGCCGGTACGCCTGGCACTCAGCACCGCGCTTGACCGCAACTCGATAGCCGCACAGGCTACTGCGGGCCTGGAACCTCCGGGAAGTACGACCGGCCTGGTGCTCCCAACAGCGCAAAACTGGCTGGACCCACAGTATAGCAGCCTGCCGATGACTGCCGATAGCGCCAAGGCTGCGAAGTACCTGACCGATGCAGGCTTTACCAAAGGTTCAGATGGCATCTATCAGAAGAATGGCCAGCGCCTCTCCTTCACGCTGAGAAGTGTTGACTCCTACTCCGACTGGAATGCAGCGGCAAAACTGATCGCGGACCAGGCGAAGGCTGTTGGTATCGAGATCAAAAACGTGACGGTTGGTGAAGACAACTACTACACGCTGCGCACAGATGGCAAGTATGACTACCAGTTAATGTTCTGCGGTATGGTGGGCGGCCCCACTCCGTACTACCTGTACAATCAATACCTCAACAGTGCTCAGATCGGCGCGGGTAAGTTCAACTTCGTGGCCTGGAACGATCCCACAACCGACAGGCTCTTGAACCAGTATGCCTCGACCACTGATACTGCTATGCAAAAACAGGCTATCCAGGGTATCGAGAAGATCTTCGTCGAGAACCAGCCGTTCATTCCCCTGTGGACTGGCGCTGACTACGACGAGTACTCGACCAAGAACTTCACCGGATGGCCCAATCAGAGCAACGCGTATGCCAGTGGTAGTCCCAACACTGCTCCTGATTACGAGGAGGTAATCCTGCATCTGCAACCCGTTTCGTAGGGGCAACCCTCGTGGTCGCCCGCTCCTGCCTACCTGGCGTGGCCAGGCGGCACATTTGTGGGGATGATCGCTCAAGCCATCCCCACTTTCCAACCGGTAGGAAATAAGCGTACAATGAGAGGTGTGTCAGATACCCCATGCCGAAAGGCGGGGGCTTGTCGATGGGGTAAAGAAGGAGCAACCAGGTGCGTCATGTGATCCGCCGCATTTTGTTCTATGTTTGCGCCGTTTGGGCAGCCATTACATTAGATTTTTTCATTCCTCGCCTGGCCCCTGGTGATCCCGTCGCGGCACTCGTGGGTAAGATGTCAACGAAAGGGTATGTTACCCCTGAGATGAAACAGACTCTCTCGGTCATGTTTGGTCTGGATACGCACGATTCCTTATGGGTACAATACTTCAAGTATCTTGGCAACCTACTGCACGGCAACTTAGGTAATTCCATCCAGTATTTCCCTACTCCCGTCATACAGATCATTGGGCAAGACATCGGATGGTCGATTATGCTGGGCGGTGTTGCCGTGGTTATCAGTTTCATTCTTGGCTGTTTGCTTGGAATAATCTCTGCATGGAAGCGCAACACTGCACTTGATACGATGCTCTCGCCCGCAATGAATTTTCTGTCTGCTATTCCTTACTTCTGGCTTGCGTTGATTATGCTCTTTCTATTCTCTTATTTGCTCAACTGGTTCCCACTGTCCGGTGGCTATGATTCAGCAGATATCGATCCGGGCTTGACGTTTGATTTTATCGGCAGTGTCATACAACATGCCTTCCTGCCTGCTTTGACGCTGGTGATCTCTTCGCTGGCGGGCTGGATGCTGACGATGCGCAACTCGATGATTACGACACTCTCGGAAGATTATGTGTTGATGGCGAAGGCGAAAGGTTTGTCCGAGGGCCGCGTGATGTTCCGGTACGCGGCACGTAACGCGGTGTTACCTAATATTACCGGTTTCGCTATCGCAATCGGCGCGATTGTTGGTGGTCAACTACTTACCGAAATGGTGTTCTCGTACCCTGGTATCGGATACGCGCTGCTCCAGGCTGTGAACCAGCAAGATTATGCGATGATACAAAGCATCTTCCTGATTATTACCCTGGCTGTGCTGGGAGCCAACTTCCTGGCCGATATGCTTTATACTTTCCTCGATCCTCGTGTGCGCCAGGAAAGGAGCGCATAGTGATGCAAACTCAGGAAATACCTCGCCCTGCGAGCGCTGCTCCCATTGCACTCTTACCCAGTGATCCACTGCCTGCTCGCTTCCTAAATGTATTACTGGTCACCTGGCGAGCTATGACGACAAGTCGCAAGGTGGCGGTTGGCAGCGCTATCGTTGGCTTCTTTATCGTGGTTGGACTCTTCGGACCATTTTTTATGACCATTAACCCCAATGCGACGTCGCACCTGTTCATCGCCCCTCCTTCCGCGTCACATTTGCTAGGCACGACGGTCGTTGGAGAGGATATCTTCAGCCAGTTGATCTATGGCACACGGACCAGCGTCTTCTGGGGCCTGGGCACCGGGCTGCTGCTGACGCTGCTCTCAGTGGTAGTTGGCCTGGTTGGTGGCTATTTTGGCGGCTGGATAGACGATGTGTTGACTTTGCTGACCAATGTCTCGCTGGTGCTTCCCGCGCTCCCGCTGGCGATTGTGCTTGCGGCCTATTTCCCGCGAGGCCCATTGACGATCTCTCTAGTGATTTTGTTTACGAACTGGGCCTGGCAAGCGCGTGTGCTGCGTTCGCAAACACTATCGTTGCGGAACCGCGAGTTTGTCATAGCGGCGCGTGCGAGCGGAGAGCACACCTGGCGCATCATCTTCTTTGAGATTTTTCCCAATGAACTTGGGCTGGTGGTAGCAGGCTTTGTGAGTACCACCATTTTTGTCGTACTCACCTGGGCGGCGCTGGAATTTCTTGGCCTGGGCGATGGAACTATCCCCAGTTGGGGCAGCATACTGTACTGGGCGCAGCAAGCCGGCGCGTTAGGTGGCGGACTGTGGTGGTGGTTTATCCCCCCCGGCGCCTGTATCGCCATTCTGGGTGCTGGCCTGTCACTCATCAACTTTGGTATTGACGAAATCGCTGATCCGCGCTTGCGGCCTGAGCGTAGCGTGAAGGCAGGGAAAAGCAAGAAAGCGGTGGCATAATGGTGACGAACATTCAGACAAACACGCTGCTCGAAGTGAAAGATCTTACTGTCGATTACCTGGCGTCGAACGGCACGGTCCATGCCGTAACCGATGTGAGTTTCAGCTTGCGACGTGGTGAGATTCTTGGCCTGGCAGGTGAAAGTGGTAGTGGCAAATCGACGCTGGCATATGCTATTACGCGCCTTTTACGCCCTCCTGCGATGATTTCCGGCGGCGAAATCCTCTACTATCCGCGTTCTTCTCATGATGAGCAGTATACTTCACACGTCACATTGACTCGTCTCTCGAAAAATGGAAAACGGGAACGCACAAAGAGCGGGAATGAGCATAGCAGGGATGAGGAGCAGCCAATAGACCTGCTGCAATTATCCCCGGCACAATTGCGAGATATTCGCTGGAACGACCTGGCTATTGTCTTCCAGAGCGCCATGAACGCACTCAACCCGGTTATGACTGTTGGAGCGCAGATCATGGACGTGCTGCGCACGCATCGACCCGGTATGGGGCCAGATTCGCGCAAACAGCGTGCCAGCGAGCTGTTCCAACTGGTTGGTATCGCCTCGGACCGCCTGCGCAGTTATCCTCACGAGTTGAGCGGCGGCATGCGCCAGCGTGCCACCATTGCCATAGCCCTTGCGCTCTCACCTGAAGTTCTCATTATGGACGAACCTACAACCGCGCTTGATGTTGTCGTGCAGCGCGAAATCCTGACCGAGATCATGCGCTTGCGAGAGAAACTGAGCTTCTCTGTGATTTTTATCACTCATGACCTCTCGCTTCTACTTGAACTGGCCGACAACGTCGCGATTATGTACGCTGGACGCATCGTCGAGAAAGCGTCGCGCAGGGATCTCTACCTGCATCCACTTCATCCATACAGCTATGGGTTGCTCAACTCTTTCCCGGCATTGCACGGGCCGCGTCGCAAGATGTCTGGCATTCCTGGTTCACCGCCTGACTTGCGCGCAGTACCGCCGGGCTGCGCCTTTCACCCGCGCTGCCCCTTAGCTTTTGACACATGTCGCGCAGTTTTACCCGAACTACGGGCTGCACAGGGAGAGGATTCCGGGCAGGTTGTTGCCTGCCATTTGTATGATCCCAGGTTCAAGGCAGAACCACCATCCACGTCCGATCTAGCAAGTAAGTACGAAGCTCTGGCAGAAGGGAGCGATAGCAAATGAACGATCTCGCCCAGGCACTAGAGGGAACTACTATACATCATCACCCGGACGCCATCCTGGAAGCAGTCCAACTACGCAAAATGTTTCCCCTGCGCTCGTTGAATCTCTTTGGGGCAAAGCAGGTCGTACATGCCGTTGAAGATACGTCCCTTGCGCTCTACCCTGGCCGAGCAACGGCGCTGGTAGGGGAAAGCGGCAGCGGCAAGACTACTATCGCACGTATGCTGGCAGGCCTGTATAGTCCGACTTCCGGCACTGTACGCTTTCGTGGAGAACGAGCAAAATTGACAGGCGGGCCGCACCTGCGTACCTATCGTCGCCACGTGCAGTTGATTTTACAGGACCCATTCTCCTCGCTTAACCCGGTACATGATGTGCGTTACCACCTGGGACGCCCTTTACATATATATAACCATATACGCGGTAGAACCCAGGAGACAGAACAGATCTTATCGTTGCTCAATCGTGTCAACCTGAGTCCAGCCGAGCAGTTCATCCAGAAGTATCCGCATCAGCTCAGCGGCGGCCAGCGACAGCGCGTGGCTATCGCTAGAGCGCTGGCAGTACAACCGGAAGTACTCCTGGCCGACGAACCCGTTTCCATGCTAGACGTATCGATCCGCCTGGATGTGCTCAACCTGCTGCTGCGTTTGAAAGAGGAAGAACGGCTTGCCTTGCTCTTCATTACACACGATATCGCCAGCGCTCGCTACTTTGCCGAGGACACCTTAGTCATGTACGCAGGTCAGATGGTTGAAGGAGGACCAAGTGAAGAGGTGATCGAGCGGCCCATGCATCCCTATACGCAATTGTTGATCTCTGCCGCGCCCGATCCGGGCCGCCTCGGTGCTGATAGCAACAAGAGTGTTAGCGATCTCCCTGCTCGTGGCGAGATTCCTAGCCTCATTAACCCCCCGAGTGGCTGTCGTTTCCACCCGCGATGCCCACATGCTATGCCCGTGTGCAGTCAGCGCGTCCCAGGTCGCACAGAACTGGGAGGCGGCCGCTGGACGCATTGCTTTCTTTATGGCGAGGGTGAGACATCATGCGAAAAGAGCGATCAAAATCTATGAGTGAATACTTTGATCTGTCCCAGCAGATTGAAAACGGCATGACGTACTTTCCTGGTGACCCCGAACCTCATATTGAGCCTGCAGACACAACTCCTCCCTGGCGCGTCACCCATTTGCATATTGGCACGCACATGGGAACACATATTGATGCCGCGTCGCACTTTATCCCACATGGGAAAACGATATCCCAGTACCCGCCGGAACGCTTCCTCTTACCGGGGACCGTTGTGCCTGTGCCTGGGCTAAACGACGACGAGCCAATAGATGTAAACGTGTTTGATCAATATCTCACAGCCCTTCCAGCGCGTGGTGTGCTGCTGATCCAGACAGGATGGGATCGCAATTGGAAAACTGAGCGTTATTTGCGCCATCCATATCTCACGCGCGAGACAACGAAACTCCTGGTTGACGCAGGCGTGAGCATCGTTGGGATCGATGCATTGAACGTAGACTCGACGGTGCAGGGAACCGATCACGCCCATGCGACTTTGTTGGGAAACGACGTCTTAATTGTTGAAAATCTTACGCGACTCCACCAGCTTTTGCCCGGTGTTGTCTATCAATTTTCTTTTCTGCCGCTGGCGTTGTCTGGATTGGATGGCTCGCCTATCCGAGCAATTGCCTGGCGTGGTTGAGGGCTTATTATGATCGAGTTGCTTCAGGAAGGGCACGATTATAACAAACAAAATACTCGTGACTACTCCCCACGTCTAAAGACGGGGGCTTCCACGGACAAGCCGAGGCTGTGTAGTCCCACAGCACGAATGTTTAAGGCAGCATTCAAATCACGATCAAGCGCAAGGAGACAGCAGGGACAATGATAGGTTCTTTCCGACAACGGCATGACTTGCCGGTGGTGGCACCTGCTACAATCCTGGGAGGTATAGGCCGGATTGACAGCGACATATTTCCTGCCAGCCTCTTCCGCTTTGCAGGACAGTTTGCTGAAGAACTCCGACCACGAAGCGTCATGAATGCTTTTGGCGAGACAATGATTATGGGTCATACGGTTGACATGCAAGTCTTCTACACAGATGACCCCAAAGCGATCAACGACTTGGCGGCTTTCCTGATGGGTGAAATTAGCACGTCGGAACGCAATCCGCTCATGGACACGGGCAATGACCTTGCGATGCTTCTGCCGTTGTGGTGTCCCTTTGGCAAGTTTGGAGTGCTTGCGTTGGACTTTAGCCAGGGCCTTCTCCTCTTGACGAAAGAAGCGCGGATTCTCGATGGCTTCCGCGTTGGAGAGCGTCGCAAAGGTTTTCAGTCCGACATCGATGCCAACTTGCTCAGCACGATCAGGCAAACGTTGTGGCTCCCACTCCACGGAAAACGCAGCATACCACTTGCCCGTCCTGCTTTTACGCACAGTCAACGTCTTGATCTTGCCGCGTAGCGGGCGATGGTACACCATCTTTATGGAGCCGATCTTGGAGAGGCACACTCGCTCATCATGGGTGATGCTGAAACCGGACTGGGTGAAGGTGAAGCTCTCATAGCGCCCTTTGCCCTTGAAGCGAGGATAGCCAGGAGTCTCACCAGCTTTACAACGCCGGAAAAAGGCTTGCATGGCAAGTTCAACCCGTTCCGTCACGTTCTGCAAGACCTGGGAGTGGACATTTTTGAGGGTGGAACGTGCTTGTTTCAGCAGGGAGATGCGCGCTTTGGACTCGTACCAGGAAACAGCACGTTGCTCTTGTTCCCAAGCACGGGTGCGATAAGCCAGCGTCTCATTATAGAGCCAGCGGCACTCTTCAAGCACCTGCTCAAGAGCCTTGGCCTGACTCTTGGTTGGGTATATCCGGTACTGAACCATCTTTCTCATGCCGCCAAGTATAGCAGAGTTTAGATAAAGTGCAACATGTATCTAAGGCAAGAACTGAGAGGGATGGCTGTGTTCCCATGTCTGAAGCTAGGGGGCTTAGCCATCCCTCTCAGACTCTCCCTATCAGGCTAAATTATTCTAAAGTTATGCTATACTTAGCTTATTGACGTTTAGACTACAAGACCCTAGCCGAACCCCAGCGAAGTTCGGAGTGGACAAACCATGCGAGCAGTTTTGAGACCGTCAAGCCCGTTTGCGACGCTTTTGCGACCCCGGTTTGGACTTGTAGATCACCGGATA
>WNGJ01009997.1_pt1 | contig 10109 bp, 10 predicted proteins | sample 5400611 | NCBI WGS metagenome assembly WNGJ01 (sample SAMN13153375, study PRJNA577476) | soil metagenome | isolation source: 40 cm soil or saprolite under Garry oak tree replicate 1 | place: USA:California | collected 2016-06-15
AGGAACTCCCCGCGTACGTGGTCGATGTGGCGCACCGGGCCGCTGCCGGCCACCTGGCTCGGGGCGGGGCGGACGGCGCGGTCGCGGCGGCCCGGGCAGGGCTGCGGGTCGAGCCGCTGTCCGGGCAGCTGTGGGAGGACCTGGTGGCGGCGGTACGCGAGCGCGACGGCGAGGCCGGCGCGGCGCGGCTCATCGCGGAGCGGACCGAGGCGCTCGGCCGGAGCGGACCGGCCCTCCGGTCGGGCCGGGTGCCGGCCCACCGGGTCTAGCTCTGTGCGGGGCGGGTCATCGCCAGCACGTCGAGCGCCCGGTCGAGCTCATCCTCGGTGATCTTGCCGTCGGCGACGTACCCGCGCTCGATCACCACCTGCCGGATCGTCTTGCGCTCCGCCAGCGACTGCTTCGCCACCTTGGCCGCCTCGTCGTAGCCGATGTAGCGGTTGAGTGGGGTGACCACCGACGGCGAGGACTCGGCGTACTCCCGGGCCCGCTCGACGTTCGCGGTGATCCCGTCGACGCACCGCTCGGCCAGCAGCCGCACCGAGTTCGCCAGCAGCCGGATCGACTCGAGGAGGTTTCGGGCCAGCACCGGGAGCATCACATTGAGTTCGAAGTTGCCGCTCGCGCCGCCGAAGGTGACCGCGGCATCGTTGCCGAAGACCTGCGCACAGACCATCTGGACGGCCTCGCAGATGACCGGATTGACCTTGCCGGGCATGATCGACGACCCCGGCTGCAGGTCCGGCAGCGCGATCTCGGCCAGCCCGGTGCGTGGGCCGGACCCCATCCACCGCAGGTCATTGGTGATCTTCATCAGCCCGACCGCGATGGTCTTGAGCTGCCCCGACGTCTCCACCAGCGCGTCCCTCGCGCCCTGGGCCTCGAAGTGGTTGCGCGCCTCGGTCAACGGCAGCCCGGTCTCGGCCGCGACCCGGGCGATCACCTCCGCGGCGAAGCCAGCAGGAGCGTTGATCCCGGTGCCGACCGCCGTGCCGCCGAGCGGCAACTCGGCCAACCGGGGCAGCGCCGCCTCCAGCCGCTCCACCCCGTACCGGACCTGCGCCGCATACCCCTCGAACTCCTGACCCAGCGTGACCGGCGTCGCGTCCATCAGGTGCGTCCGTCCTGACTTCACCACCGCCGCGAACTCGACGGCCTTGACCGACAGCGCGGCCTCGAGGTGGCGCAGCGCCGGGATCAGGTCGTTGACCACGGCGCTCGTCGCGGCGATGTGGATCGCGGACGGGAACTGGTCGTTGCTCGACAGCGGGTCGTTGACGTCATCGTTCGGGTGCACGGCCGCACCCTCCAGCCGCTGCGAGGCGAGCGTCGCGATCACCTCGTTCGCGTTCATGTTGCTGGACGTGCCGGAGCCGGTCTGGAAGACGTCGATGGGGAACTCGGCGTCCCAGTCGCCGCGGGCGACCTCGGCGGCCGCGGTGGCGATCGCCTCCGCCCTGTCCTCGTCCAGCAGCCCGCGCTCGGCCCGAACCCGCGCGCCGAACCCCTTGATCAGGGCCAGGCCGCGAATCAGCTCGCGCTCGACCGGCTGCCCGGAGATCGGGAAGTTCTGCACGGCACGCTGGGTCTGCGCCCGCCACTTCGCCCGGACCGGAACCCGTACGTCTCCCATCGAGTCGTGCTCGACCCGGAAGTCCTGACCCTGCTGGCTCATCGCTGCGGCTCCCTCGACGCGACTGCCGCCGATCTTAGGCACCCTCTCCGACAGTGCCGGCGTGAGACCCGCCACCCGCTCGGCCTGCGGGCGCTTCGGCCGACCGCTGCTCCGGGTTGTCGTAGGGGCGCCGTACGGTCGACCGCGTGGAGATGGAGCCGGGCAGGAAGCCGCGCCGGGAGCTGCCGCGCCCGCCGCCGGCCCGTCGCGCCCTCCGGCCCGGCCTTCGCCGCCCGCCCGCGCGCCCGGGCGGGGTGCGCTGGCCCTTCCCAGAGGAGTCGCCGTGACCAGCACCGCCGGGACCGCCACCGCCATGCCCCCCGCCGAGGGCGCCGCCATCCCCTACCTGGCCGTCCCGATCGGTGCCGGCCGCCGCGCGCTCGAGTGGTACGTGCGGGTGCTCGGGGCCGAGCAGGCCGGTGAGCCGGTCGTCATGCCGGACGGGCGGATCGGCCATGCCGAGCTCCGTGTCTCGGGCGGCCGGCTGTTCCTCTCCGAGGCGCACCCGGAGATCGGCGTCGTCGCGCCCGAGCCGGAGCGGACCTCGGTCAGCCTCGTGCTGACCGTGCCGGACGTCGCAAGCACGGTCGCCAAGGCCGGGTACGAGGGGGCCCGCATCACCCGGCCGCTCTACGACGACTACGGCTCCCGCAACGCGGTCATGGTCGACCCGTTCGGCCACCGCTGGTTCCTGCAGACCCCGCTGTCCTCGCTGCCGATGGCGTACGGGCCCGGCGACATCGGCTACGTCTCGCTGTTCGTCCCGGACGTGGAGCGGGCGGTCGCGTTCTACGCCGCGGTGCTCGGCTGGACCTACGCTCCGGGATCGGGCCCGCAGGGACGGCAGGTCCGCGACACCCTGCCCGCGCAGGGTCTGTGGGGCGGCCAGCGACGCAGCACGGCGTTCTGCAGCTTCGCGGTGCGGGACGTCGCCGAGGCGGCGCAGCGGGTCCGAGCGGCCGGCGGCCAGGCGAGCGAGCCGGAGGACCGGCCGCACGGGCCTACCTCCGACTGCGTGGACGACCAGGGCGTGCCGTTCTCGCTCTACCAGACGGCCGGCGGCGGCAGCCGGCCGCCGGCGAACGGTGCGCGTCCCGGCGACCTGTCCTACGTCACCCTCGAGGTGGTCGACTCCGCCAGGGCCCGCGCGTTCCTCGGCGCCGTGCTCGGCTGGACCTTCACCGGCGGCCAGATCGAGGACGGCTGGGGCGTCGAGCGCATCGTGCCGATGACCGGGTTGAGCGGCGGCCACGCCGAGGCGACCGGCGTGCCGATGTGGCGGGTGGACGACGTCGCCGCGGCGGTGGAGCGGGTCAGGGCGGCGGGCGGCACCGCGACCGACCCGCAGCGCAAGCCCTACGGCACCACCGTGGACTGCACGGACGACCAGGGCACCCGCTTCTACCTCCTCGGCTCCTGACCCGGCCGGATCAGCCGGCCGCGCCGGCCTGACCGTCACTCGCGGGGCAGGGCGCCCGGGCGGTCGAAGTTGATGGCGGAGTACGCGCGCAGCTTGGTCAGCGAGTGCCAGCTCTCGACGAGGCGGATGGTGCCGCTCTTGCCGCGCATCACGATCGACTGGGTCTGGGCGCCGCCGGCCCGGTAGCGCACGCCGCGCATCAACTCTCCGTCAGTGACTCCGGTCGCCGCGAAGTAGACGTTGTCGGTGGACACGAGGTCGTGGGTGTCGAGCACGCGGTCGAGGTCGTGCCCCGCGTCGAGCGCCCTGCGCCGCTCCGCCTCGTCCCGCGGCCACAGCCTCGCCTGCAGCACCCCGCCCATGCAGATCAGGGCGCACGCGGCGATGATGCCCTCCGGCGTGCCGCCGATGCCGAGCAGCAGGTCGACGCCGGTCCCGTCGCGCGCGGCCATGATCGCCCCGGCGACGTCGCCGTCCCCGATGAACTTGATCCGCGCGCCGGCCTCCCGCACCTGCCGGACGAGGTCCTCGTGCCGGGGCCGGTCCAGGATGCAGACGGTGACGTCCTCGACCGAGGCGCCTTTCGCCTTTGCCACCCGGGCGATGTTCTCCGCCGCTGGCGCCGTGATGTCGACGACATCGGCCGCCTCCGCGCCGGTGGCCAGCTTCTCCATGTAGAACACGGCGGACGGGTCGTACATCGTGCCCCGCTCGGAGACCGCAAGCACCGTGATCGCGTTCGGCATGCCCTTGGCCATCAGCGTGGTGCCGTCGACCGGGTCGACGGCCACGTCGCACTCAGGTCCCAGCCCGTCGCCGACCTCCTCGCCGTTGTAGAGCATCGGCGCCTCGTCCTTCTCGCCCTCGCCGATCACCACGACGCCGCGCATGGACACGGTGCCGATCAGCGCGCGCATGGCGTCGACCGCAGCCTTGTCGCCGCCGTTCTTGTCGCCGCGTCCGACCCAGCGACCGGCGGCCATCGCGGCCGCCTCGGTGACCCGGACCAGTTCGAGCGCCAGGTTGCGGTCGGGTGCCTCCCGGCGGACGGCCAACTCGGGCGGGACGTCGGTCATCGCTTCCTCCGGATGTCCTCGGGTTCGTCGGCGATCCTCCCAGACGACGGGGCCTACCCCTCGGGAGCGAACCGGATCGGCGACAATGGAGCGGTGAGCACGGGTACGAGCACGACTGCGCCGCCCGCCCGCAGGCGGTCGCCGGGGCGGTCGCTGCCCGGCCTGCTCTGGTCGCTGCTGCCGCTGCTCGCCATCGTGCTGCTGGTGGCGCTGTGGCAGCAGGGCCGACCACAGACCGTCGCCACCGTCGACACTGCCGGCGACATCGCGTACGCGCGGCGCATCTCCTCGATCGCGTTGCCTGCCCCCGCCGGGCTACCGGGCGGATGGCGGGCGACCAGTTCGCGCGTCGACGCCCCGCTCGGGGAGACCGCACCCGGCCCGGTGACCTTGGACATCGGCTACCTGACGCTGGCGGGACGGTTCGCCCGGGTCGTGGTGAGCACCGAGCCGGTCGAGGTCGTGCTGATGGAGCAGGTGCAGAGCGCGAGTCGGGACGGCAGCGCGGCGGTCGGCCGGGCGACCTGGGACCGCTACCGGACCCAGCGGGGAGAGGAGGCGCTGGTGAGCCGGGTCAGCCGGGCGACCGTCGTGGTCACCGGCGACGCCTCGGCCGCCGACCTCACCCTGCTCGCCGCCGCCGTCGGGCCGGCCGGATAGACCCGTTCACCTGCTGCGCCCTCGGCCCGGCGTCGCTGTGCTTGCCGGCGCCCTGGGCCCCGGGAGACCGGTGCGCCTGCCGGCCGGGCGTCGCTGTGCTTGGCGGGCCGCGGGCCGCCGGGGGAGATCGGTGCGCCTGCCGGCCGGGCGTCGCTGTGCTTGGCGGGCCGCGGGCCGCCGGGGGAGATCGGTGCGCCTGCCGGCCGGGCGTCGCTGTGCTCGCCGCCGTGGTCGGCCCCCGCGCAGGTCCGGGGGCCGAGGGTCAGGCGTCGTCGGCCGGGGCGGGCCCGGGCCGGGCCGCCTCGAGCCGGCAGCGGGCGCCCTCCAGCCATTCAGCGCAGACGTCGGCGAGCTTCTCCCCGCGCTCCCACAGCGCGAGCGACTCCTCCAGGCTGAGCCCGCCGGTCTCCAGCCGGCGTACCACCTCGGCGAGTTCCTCGCGCGCCCGCTCGTAGCCCACCGACTCCTCCGTCACCCGGGCGACGCTACCGGCGGCCCGGCGCGGACCGGAGCGCGGCCCGCGGGAAGGGTGCCAGCGAGCGGCCTGGCGCGGACCGGAGCGCAGCCCGCGGGAGGGTTCCGGCGAGCGGCGCTCAGCGCTCGGTGACCACGACGCCAAGCTCGCCGCCGGCAAGCCGGACCCGCAGCCGATCGCCCATGTCGGTCTCGGCGGGATCGCGTACGACCGCGCCGTCTGGCCGCTGCACGACCGCGTACCCGCGCTCCAGCGTCGCGGCAGGACTCAACGCCGCCACCCGTGCCCGCGAGTGCGCCAGGTCCGCCGCCGCGGCGTCCAGCCGGGAGACGATGCAGCGTCGTGCCCGGTCCCGCAGCTCGGCCACCGCCTCCGCCGACCGTCCCCACTGGACGGTCACGGTGCGGCGGCCGGTCCGCCGCAGCGCGTCCAGCTCCACGGCTGCGCGCTCCACCCGGGCCGTGAGCACCCGCCGGCCCCGCTGCCGCAGCGCATCCACCCGGGACTGCTCCTCGACCACGTCCGGGACCACCCGCTTCCCGGCGTCCGTCGGGGTGGAGCAGCGCACGTCAGCGACCAGATCGAGCAGTGGCGAGTCCGGCTCGTGCCCGATGGCGCTGACGACCGGCGTGCGCAGCGCGGCGACCGCCCGCAGCAGCGCCTCGTCGCTGAACGGCAGCAGGTCCTCCACCGAGCCGCCACCCCTCGCGATCACGATCACGTCCACCACCGGGTCGTGCTCGAGCCGGTGCAGCGCATCCACGATCGCCGGCACCGCGGTGGGCCCCTGGACCGGCACCGCCTCGACCCGGAACAGCACCGCCGGCCAGCGTCGCCGCGCGTTCTCCAGCACGTCCCGCTCCGCGGCGCTGGCGCGACCGGTCACGAGCCCGACCTTCTGCGGCAGGAACGGCAGCGACCGCTTGCGCTCCGGCGCGAACAGGCCCTCGGCGTGCAGGAGGCGCCTGAGCCGCTCCAGCCGGGCCAGCAGCTCGCCGACACCGACCGGCCGCACCTCGGTCGCGCGCAGCGAGAGCTGGCCACGCCCGACGTAGTAGTCCGGCCGGGCGCGGACCACGACCCGCACGCCATCGGCCAGCGGGACGCCGTCGAGCACCTCCCGCCGGCAAGTCACCTTGATCGACACGTCCGCGGCCGGGTCACGGAGGGTGAGGAAGGCGGTGGCCGCCCCCGAGCGCCGGTCCAGCTGGGTGACCTGCCCCTCCACCCACACCTCGCCGAGCCTGGCCACCCACTCGGCGATCTTCATCGCCACCGTACGAACCGGCCACGGCGCCTCGGCGGAGGTCGGGTTCGACACCGGTCCTGCGCTCAGCGCGACCGCACCGCGGTCAGCCTGTTCTCCAGCATCGTCAGGTACGGCGCCCGGGCGGCGTTGCGCCGCTCGTACGCGACCAGCTGCTCGAGCTGCTCCTCGCTCAGCTTGCGCAGCCGGCCGCGAAGCTGCGGGATGGACAGCTCGTCGTACCCGGCCAGCGGCGCGGCGGCGGCCAGGTAGCCGTCGTACGCGTCCGGATCCGTCGCATCCACGTCGGGCTCGACCGCACCGGCCTCGGCTGCGGCCTCCACCGCCACCGCGGTCTCGATCGCCGCCTCGGCGACCTCGGCGACCTCGGTGACATCCGCCGCCTCGGCGGCCTCAGCGGCCTCAGCGGCCGCAGCCGCCTCCGCAACCTCGAGGGCCTCGATCGCCTCGAGGCGCTCGACAGCGTCGTCCGGCGGGCCCGCGTCGGACTGTCGCGGCCGCCCGCCGCCCGCGCCCGCCTCACCGGGGGACTCCGCCCGGTCGACGAGCTCCTCCTCGACCCGCTCCCGGTCGGCGAGCTCGGCATCGGCCAGCGTGTCCAGCACCTCCTCGCCGGTCCCGAGAACTCCGACCGCGTCCTCGTCCAGCAGCTGGTCGGCCCGGTCGGCTGCGGCATCGAAGGCCGAGACCGGGCGCACCCCGTTCGGACCGCCGCCGAAGTCGGCCGGCTCGTCGTCGAAGCGTGCCCACGGCGGCGGCCCCTCGCCGGGCGGCCGCAGCTGGCCGAGCAGCTGGTCACCCCGCGCGACCAGCTCCGCGTACCGCTGCTGCGCCTTGAGCGAGAGCTGCAGCGCCGTGCTCACCGCGAGCACGGGCAGGCCGACGACCTGCTTCGGCAGCTTCCGCGCGGAGTCGATGGCGACGGCGGCGAGGCCGGCGACGGCGCGTAGCGGCATCGGGATCGGCGTGCTCATGCTCACAGCCTGCCGCACGCCGGCGCCGCTCGCTCGCGGTACCCCGCCCGGACGCCCCACGTACGATCGGGGCATGGCTCCGGACGTTCCCCGCAAGGTCCTGCTGGCCAAGCCCCGTGGCTACTGCGCGGGAGTGGACCGGGCCGTCGAGACGGTCGAGCGGGTGCTGGAGGCCCTCGGCCCTCCGGTGTACGTGCGGAAGCAGATCGTGCACAACCTCCACGTCGTGCGCGCGCTCGAGGCGAGGGGCGCGATCTTCGTCGAGGAGACCGACGAGGTGCCCGAGGGCGCGACCGTCGTGTTCTCCGCCCACGGGGTGGCGCCGGTCGTGCACCAGGAGGCCGCCCGTCGCGGCCTGCGGACGGTCGACGCGACCTGCCCGCTGGTCACCAAGGTGCACAACGAGGCCCGCCGGTTCGCCAGGGAGGACTACGACATCCTGCTCATCGGTCACCACGGGCACGAGGAGGTCGTCGGCACCGCCGGTGAGGCGCCGGAGCACGTGCACCTCGTCGACGGCCCGCGGGACGTGGCGAACGTGCAGGTCAGGGACCCCGAGCGGGTCGTCTGGCTGTCCCAGACCACGCTCTCGGTGGACGAGACGCTGGAGACGGTGGGCGCGCTGCGGGAGCGCTTCCCGGGGCTGCAGTCGCCGCCCAGCGACGACATCTGCTACGCCACCCAGAACAGGCAGGCGGCGGTCAAGCTGATCGCCCCGCGGGTGGACCTGTTCCTCGTGGTCGGCTCCGCCAACTCGTCCAACTCGGTACGCATGGTCGAGGTCGCGCTGGACGCCGGAGCACCGGCCGCTCGCCTGGTCGAGGACAGCGCGGCGGTGGACGAGCGGTGGCTCGAGGGGGTCCGGACGGTCGGGCTGTCCAGCGGCGCATCGGTGCCGGAGATCCTGGTCACCGACGTGCTGGCCTGGCTCGCCGAGCGGGGCTTCGGCGACGTCGAGGAGGTCGACGCGGCCGAGGAGCGGCTGACCTTCGCCTTGCCGCGGGAGCTGCGCCGCGAGCTGCCCGGCGCGGTGCCCCGCGGCCGCTGACGGTAGGTGGGCGACCGCAGGTCGCTGGAAGAACTCGCTGAGGAGGCGACCAATGGATCGGCGGCCGTCCGGCTGAAGAGCCGAAGGAGTAAACCATGACGGAAGAGCGCGACCTGCCGCCGGCGCTCGTGGCGGAGGCCAGGAGACGGCCGGGTGGCTGGGTTTACGAGATTGTCGGTGATTATGGTCCGGACGACGCCGTGCCGCCCACCGCCATTCGCGGCGGGTGGAAGGTTGATGACGAGGGCCACGTCGTCGGCGATTTCATACCGAATCCCAACTTCCGACCGGCGCCCGCCGAGTAAGGCGAGGTCCCCTTTCGGTTCGCCCGGCAGATAGCGGGACTCCGGTGATGTCCGAACGCAGTTGGCCTCACCGGTTCCGGGGTGACGATTCATACCAATGGCGGCAGGGCGCCGCGACAACCCGTCGTTTCCGTTCAGGGCGCACCCGTCTTTCAATAGCCAAGGTTCGGAGGAACCAGACGTCGTGATCTCAGTCGACGTCCTGAAGATAGATGGCGCGCTTCGGTACGGTGCCGACATTGCCCTCGACGATGGTCAGCTGTTGATCGATGGTCCTACGGGCACCGTCGCAGTAACCGAGGACCTGACTGCGCTTCGACGTGAGATCGAAACGGCGATCGGCAAGGTGGCGAGGTTGTTGACGGCAGTGAAGCCGTGCTCGCGAAAGAGATCGTTCGTAGAACGTGATGCTGGCGGAGGGCTAGCGCCGGTTGCGTAGCGCGCGGATCCCGGCGACCACCAGCGCGGCCCCCGTCGCGGCCGCCATCGCCGGGAAGCCGTAGACCAGCCAGCTCGCCGCGGCGTCGAGCAGCCCGCCGCCCTGTCCGCCCCGGCCGAGCAGCACCGCGATCGCGGACCCGGCGAGGTAGACCAGCGGCGGCGCGAAGACGACGGTGAGCAGATCCCGTCGCGTCACCAGCGCCGCGGCGATCACCGTGCCGAGCACCAGCCCGGCGGAGAAGACCAGCCGGAGCGCGTCGCCGGCGAGGATGTCGACCACCCCGCAGACCGCGGCGACCGCGGCTATCAGCAGCACCGCCCCGGTGCCGGTCAGCCTCGATCCCCGGCGGTCCGACGGTGGCCAGCCTGGATCGGCCCGCTGCCGAAGCTCGCCCGCGTACATGCCCCGCTCCTCCTCGGATCGGTAGCCCGACCGGTCACGGCCGGTTCGACCTGGCACGCGGGCACCGTACGGGACGCCACGCGCTCCCCGCACCGTGGACGCCCGGCCTCTGTCCACCGTTCACCCCCCGTGGTCATCGATCCGGCCTAATACGCGGCTCGACTACCCGTTCGACGCCTCCCGGCCACCGAGCAGATCGCCCTGCCCGGCAGGGAGCACGCCGTTCCTGCCGACCTTCCCACCGGTCAGCGGCACGATCGTGTCGCCGGAGACGAGCACCTCGGCCTGCACGGCGCGGGCAAGGGACTCCACCTGTCGCGGCGCCGGCACGTCGGTCTCGACCACCTTGAGCTCCCGGAGCTTGC
>WNGJ01030687.1_pt1 | contig 10108 bp, 10 predicted proteins | sample 5400611 | NCBI WGS metagenome assembly WNGJ01 (sample SAMN13153375, study PRJNA577476) | soil metagenome | isolation source: 40 cm soil or saprolite under Garry oak tree replicate 1 | place: USA:California | collected 2016-06-15
GAACGCCACACCGCGCGCCACGGCCTGCTCGAGATGTCCGGCGGCCAACGAATAATCGCCGCGCTGGAAGTGCTCTCTGCCGAGGGCGACCAGCTCCCTCAGTTGGTCGTCCATGCGCTCCTCTGGGTGTTATCCCGACAGGAAGCGTAGCACGGATCACCCTCCGGGCGGCTTCTGGGCCGGAGTCTCGCCCTCGGATGGCGACTCCGCCGGCTTGGTCGGGTGCGGCTCGGTGACCTCCCCCGCCGGCTTGTCCGGGGCGGCTGGGGTCGCGGGCATCTGCCGCAACATCGCCTCGGCCTCGCCACGGTGGGGGTCCTGCGGCGCCTCCTGCACCAGCCGCTGCAGCGCCTTGCGCTCCTCCTCCGGATTCTTCGCGTTGCGGTAGGCCTGCGCGGCCCGCCAGAGCGCATCGCCGTGCACCTTGCCGCCGCTGAGATCCCCATACGTGTCCGCCAGGGCCATGAATCGCCCGGCGGCGCCCTTCCACTGCTCCCGCTTCCAGTAGAACTCCGCCACGTAGCGCTCGTGCGCCGCCAGGAGCTGGCGGCAGTCGTGGATCATCTCGCGCGCCTTGGGCACGAAGTCACTCTTCGGATAGGAGTTCACGAATCGGTTCAGGGCCTCCAGCGCCTGGCGCACCGGGGCCTGGTCCTTCTCGTGGCTGGGCGGCAGCAGGAAGACGTTGGAAGGCCGATCGTTGAAGTACGCCAACCCGACGCGGAAGGCGGCGTAGTCGGCCTTCGGATGGGAGGGGTGGCTCTTGACGAAGTCCTGGTACTGCGTCGCTGCCAGGCCCCAGTCGTCGCGCTCGAACGCCATGTCCGCGATGGCCAGCTGCGCGAGCGAGGCGTACTGCGAGTACGGGAAGTTGTTGCGCACGTACTCGAAGAAGCGGGTGGCCTCCAACGGGTTCTGGTCCTTCTTCTCCTGGAGGCCCTTCTCGTAGGCCTTGGCGGCATTGCTCGCCTCGGCGCCGGTCACCGGCTTGGTGATGTCGATGCCGTCCTTGCCGCCCGCGCAGGCGCAGAGCAGCAGCAGGATGAGCGCGCTAGCCGTCGTCGATCTCATTATTTCCTTCCCACTCGATCCCCAGCGCCTTCGCCGCCGCGGAGGGGCGATGGCCTTTCGCGATCAGCGCCCGCAGCAGGCGCCGCTTCTCCCGCTCGTCCGCGGGCTGCCGTCCTCGCAGGCGCCGCTGCAGCGCCCGCGAAGCGAGCTCGTCCTCTCCCACGCCCTCCGCTGCCTCCACCGCCGCAGCCCGCGCCTCCGGCTCGTCGATGCCCTGCGCCGCCAGCCGCTTTGCGACGTGCCGGGGAGCGTCTCCCTGGTCGAGCCGTGACCGGGCCCGCGTCCGGGCCGTCTCGCGGTCGTTGATGTAGCCCAGCTCCCGGGCCCGCGCCAGCGCCGATTCACGCTCCGGGGCGGGGAAGCCGGCGCGCTCCAAGGCGCGGTCCAGCTCGACGGCGGTCCGCGCGCGCAAGGCGAGCAGCGTCAGGGCCTTGTCGAGGGCGGTCTGGACGGGCATCGGGTGAAGATAACGCGTTCCAGCTGGCGCCGGGTCCGAGCGCGAAGTCGTCCGGGTTCGAGCACTGGCGCAGCGCCTCCTCGTACGCGATCAGGTTCTGCTTGAAGAGGCTCATCAGCGACTGATCGAAGGTCTGCATCCCGTACGTGGTGAAGCTCTGCGCGATCGCCTGGGTGATCTCCTTGGTGCGGTCCTTGTCCTCGATCATCTCGCGGATGCGCGAGTTGGCCACCAGAACCTCGACCGCCGCGACGCGCCCCTTGCCGTCGGCGCGGGGGACCAGGCGCTGCGAGACCACGGCGCGCAGCACCGACCCGAGCTGCAGCCGGACCTGCTTCTGCTGGTGCGGGGGAAAGGCGGAGACGATGCGGGCGATGGTCTCGGTGGCGTCCAGCGTGTGCAGTGTGGAGAGCACCAGGTGGCCCGTCTCGGCCGCGGTGAGGGCGGTCTCGATGGTCTCCAGGTCGCGCATTTCGCCCACCAGGATCACGTCGGGATCCTGGCGCAGCGCCGACTTGAGCGCCTGCGCGAACGTGAGCGTGTCGACGCCGACCTCCCGCTGGTTGACGATGCTCCGCTTGTCGCGGATGAGGAACTCGATCGGGTCCTCGATCGTCATGATGTGGCAGGTCTCGTTCGTATTGATGAAGTCGACCATCGCCGCGAGCGTGGTCGACTTGCCCGACCCGGTGGTGCCGGTGACCAGGATCAGCCCGCGCTGCTCGTTGGCGACCTTCTCCAGCACCTTGGGGAGCAGCAACTGCTCGATGGTGGAGATCTTGAAGGGAATCACGCGCAGCACCACCCCGATGGTGCCGCGCTGCTGGAAGACGTTGACGCGGAACCGGCCCAGGCCGGGAACGCCGTAGGCGAGGTCCAGCTCGTTCTGCGCCTTGAACTTCTCCTTCTGGTAGTCGTTCATGATCCCGAACGCCATCCGCGAGATCTCCTCGGGCGGAAGGCGGCGGGCATCCTTGAGCGGGACGAGCGAGCCGTCGACGCGGAACATCGGCGGGAGGCCCGCCTTGAGGTGGATGTCGGAAGCTCCTCCTCGCATCGCGACCTGGAGGATCTCGTTCAGTTCCATCCGACCGACGCTAGCATGCGTAGATTGACGCTCCCAATGAACGGCCTTGGTGGAAGCTGTGGTGCGATGTGGTGGGGTGGAGGGGCGGACGAATGCAGTGTCAGCGGATCCGGACTCGGGCTGTCCCCCTCGCCTGGTCGCCGCCATGAAGGCGGTGGTCGAGTTCCTCGACGGCAGCTTGCAGCATGCGCCCGGTTGACCCCGGCGAGGCATGCCCCCAGGCCGTCCCGCGCTCTGCTACGCTGGCGGCGCGATGGAGTGAGCGGAAATGCCCGAACCGATCCTGTTCGTCGTGGACGACGACGCCGCCACCCAGGACACGCTCGCGGCGGTGCTCGAGCGGCGATTCGGCGCCGACTACCGGATCCTCACCGACGTCTCGCCCGCCTCCGCTCTCGCCCGCATCGAGCAGGCGTGCCGGAGCGGCGAGAAGGTCGCGTTGGTCGTGACCGGTGTGTGGGCGGCCGGGAGCAGCGGGCCGGAGTGGCTCGTCCGCGTGCGCGAGCTCTGCCCGGGAGCCGGGCGGTGCGTGCTGGTCGGTTTCGCCGATTCCCGCGCCGACCCGGTCGTCCGACGCGCCCTCGTCCTCGGCCAGGCGGACACGTACCTGCTCAAACCTTGGGGCAATCCGGAGGCACGGCTGTATCCCGTGGTCAGCGAGATCCTCGGCAGTTGGGCGAGCCAGGCCCGGTTGCGGCTACCGCTTCGAGAACTGGAACCGCTTCCGCGCTCCCGGCCGGCCGTACTTCTTCCGCTCCACCGCGCGCGCGTCGCGCGTCAAGAAGCCCGCCTTCTTCAGCGGCGGCCGGAACTCCGGATTCAGCTTCGTCAGCGCCCGGCTGATCCCGTGCCGGATCGCCCCCGCCTGCCCCGACAGTCCGCCTCCGCAGACGGTGACCGAGATGTCCACCTTCCCTGCCTGCTCGACCACGTCGAGAGGCTGCTTCAGGATCATCTTGCTGGTCTCGCGGCCGAAGTACTCGTCCAGCGTCCGGTCGTTGACGACGAACTCGCCCGAGCCCGGCTTCATGCGCACGCGCGCGATCGACTCCTTGCGGCGCCCCGTGGCGGAAACGATCAGTTCCTTGGCCATCTCTCTCGAATCCTCATGCGTTCGCCGCTTCCATGGCGGCGGGCTTCTGGGCGGCGTGCGGGTGCTTGTCGCCGGCGTAGACCTTCAGCTTCTTCATCAGGGCGCGGCCGAGGGCGGTGCGCGGCAGCATGCGGCGGACGGCGTCCTCGACGAGGCGGGTGGGCTGGCGCGCGACGGCCTGCTCCGCGGAGAACTCCACCAGGCCGCCCGGGTACATGGTGTGGTGGATGTACTTCTTGTCCTGCCACTTCTTGCCGGTGAGGCGGACCTTGTCGGCGTTGATCACCACCACGAAGTCGCCGCAGTCGGCGTGCGGGGTGAACGTCGGCTTGTGCTTTCCCCGGAGCACGCTCGCGATGGTGGTCGCGGCGCGGCCCAGCACCTTGTCCTTCACGTCGATGACCACCCAGGAGCGCTGGACGGTTTTCTTGCTGCCCATCACCGTCTTCATTGGAAGAGACTCCGAGAACAGAAAACCCCCTGCGGCAAGCCGCTGAGGGGCGGCGGTAGATACGCGATCGGGCCGGGTGTGTCAACAGATGCTACCGGGGCGCTCTTCCGGGGCGGGCGGGTGCCTGCCCGGCCGGCTCCGGATCCCCCAGCAGCTCGGTCATCGAGGCGAAAAAGCTCCTCGCCTTCGCCTCCTGCACCGCCTTGGGCGCCGCGGGGCGCGGGCCGGAGAGGTCGATCAGGTCGACCAGGTCCGGCGGGATATCCTCCAAGAACCGGGACGGCGTCCGGGGAACCGGCTTGCCGCGCTTCACCCGCTCCACCGCGCGCGTCAGGACCAGCCGCTCGCGGGCGCGCGTCATCCCCACGTAGCAGAGCCGGCGCTCCTCCTCCAGGTTCAGCGCTCCCTCCGCCCGCGGCTCCACCCCGGCGTCGTCGAACCCGCGGCCCGAGTGAGGCAAGAGCCCCTCCTCCAGCCCGCAGAGGAAGACGCACCGCCACTCCAGGCCCTTGGCGCCGTGCAGCGTCATCAGGGTCACCGCGTCGCCGCCCTCGCCGTCCGCTTCCTTCGAATCGAGCGCGAGCCGGTTCAGGTACCCGGAAAGCCCGCTGGCGAACGGCTCTCCATCGTCCGCGCCGGAGGCGAGCGACCTCTCCGCGGCCTTCTGCTCCTCCCGCTTCTCGTACTCGATCAGCTGGCGCAACAGGGCTTCCATCGCCTCCAGCTTCCGCGCCTGCGCCGCAACGTTCTGCGCGCCGCGCCGCGCCTCCTCGAACAGCCCGACCTCCTCCACCAGCTCGCGCGCCGCCTCCGAGAACCCCTTCGCGCCCAGCCGGCCGCCGTACTTCCGCATCAGCGCGACGAACTCCACGATCCGGCCTGCAGCGTGCGCGAGCTCCGCTGGGGCGTCGCTGAACACGTCCCAGACCGGGCACTTGCGCGCCCGCGTCAGCTCCTGCGCCTTCGCGACGGTCTGGTCGCCGATGCCCCGCGCCGGAACGTTCACGATGCGCAGCAGCGCGATCTCGTCCCGCGGGTTCAGCGCCGCCTTGAGGTATGCGATCAGGTCGCGGACCTCCTTGCGGTCGAACAGCGAGGTGCCGCCCACCACCCGATACCGCACGCCCGCGAGACGCAACGCCTCCTCGAACGGCCGCGCCTGCGCATTGGTGCGGTAGAGGATGGCGATCTCGCGGGGCGGGATCTTCTCCTCGTACGAGATGCGGATGATCTCGTCCGCGACGTGCTTCGCCTCCTCCTCGTCGGACGGCGCGGCGACCACCCGCACGTTCGGCCCGCGCCCGCGGTCGGTCCAGAGGCGCTTGGGCTTCCGCCCCGGGTTCTTCCCGATCACCGCGTTCGCGGCCTCGAGGATGTTCCCGTTGCTGCGGTAGTTCTGCTCGAGGAAGATCTCCACGCACCCCGGGAACTTCCGATCGAACTGCTGGATGTGCCGCACCTGCGCGCCCCGCCAGGCGTAGATGCTCTGGTCGTCGTCTCCCACTACGCAGAGGTTGCGGCGCAAGCCGGCGAGCAGCTCCAGGAGCTTCAGCTGCGGGTCGTTGGTGTCCTGGTACTCGTCGACTATCAGGTATCGGTACCGCGCCCGGTACTGCTCCAGGGCCTCGGGGTGCTCCGCGAAGAGCTTCAGCGGCAGGATGAGCAGGTCGTCGAAGTCCACCGCCCCCATCGCCCGCAACCCCAGCTCGTACTTCGGCAAGAGCTCGGCCGCGCACAGCTCGTACTCGTCGTCCGGGTGCCCGGGCGCGCCGCCGGTCCGCAGGCGCGAGAGGATGCCGAGGAGGCGCCCCACGTCGAAGCGCTTGTCGTCGACCTTGAGGTCGCGCAGCAGCCGCTTCACCAGCGCCGCCTGATCGCCTGCGTCCAGGATGGCGAACCTCGCCGGCAGGCCGACCTTCCCATGCTGCTCGCGCACCACGCGGACGCCGAAGGCGTGGAAGGTGCTCACCAGGACGCGGCGCGACTCGGGCGTGCCGCCGGCCAGCCGCGCGATCCGCTCCTTCATCTCCGCTGCGGCCTTGTTGGTGAAGGTGACCGCCAGGATCGCCTTGGCCGGGACCCCGCGCTCGAGCAGGTGGACCACGCGGTGCGCAATGACCCGCGTCTTCCCGGACCCTGCGCCGGCGAGCACCAGGACCGGCCCCTCGGTCGTCAAGACAGCCTGCCTCTGCTGAGGGTTGAGGAGCGAGAGATCCAGAGGCATGCGGGTGGGGATGTAGCTACCGCGACGGATGCCGCCGGACCAGTCTTGATCTTGCGGCCGAAAGGTGCGTGTTCAGCTTTCCCCCATGCGCAAGCTCCTGCTGCTGCTCCCGCTGGCCCTCGGCTGCTCGCTCCTCCAGCGAGCGGGATCGGCCGCCTTCGATCGGCCGACCCTCTCCTTCAAGGAAGCTCGCCTGCCGCACGTCGACTTCCAGGGCGCGGAGCTGGATCTCGTGTTCCTGGTCACGAACCCGAATGCCATCGGGCTCGACCTGACCCGGGCCAGCTACAACCGGGAGGTCGAGGGCCACCCGGTCGCCTCGGGTGCGCCGAAGAACGGCATGCAGATCCCCGCCCGGGGCACCACCGAGGTGACGTTCCCCGCCAAGGTGCTGTGGAACGAGATCGCCCCCGCGCTCGAGGCCGTCGTCGCCCTGGAACAGATCCACTACAAGGCGAGCGGCGAGCTGGGCGTCGGCCCGGTGACGCTCCCGCTGCAGCACGAAGGGACTCGATCCCGGTCAAGGTGGCTCGGACGGTGGAGCTGCAGCGGTCTACCGGGTCCGCTGGACCCTAGCGGCGGAGGCCGCAGGCCGCTTCCGCAGCGCGGCGAACACCGCGCGAACCCGGTCGCGCAGCCATCCGGATGCGCGCCGCGCCCATGCGAACTGTGTCCCGAGCAGCGCGAGCCCGGCGATGATCAGCGGCACTCCAGGCCCGGGCAACACCAGCAGGGCTCCTCGGCTTGCTCGGCCCGGCGCCTCTCCTCGACCTCCGCACGCCAACGTTCGAGGCGCGCTCGGATTTCGATCTCCTCGCCGTTTCCGCCCGGCTCGTAGAAGTGCTGCCCGCGCAGCGCGTCGGGCAAGTACTCCTCCGGTACGTAGCTGCCGGAAAAATTATGTGGGTAGCGGTATCCGCCGCTGTATCCCATCGACTTCATCAGGGGCGTCGGCGCGTTGCGCAGCTTGAGCGGCACCGGCAGCGGCCCGTGCTCCAGCACCGCCTTGCGGGCGTTCGACCAGGTGGTGAGCGTGGAGTTGCTCTTGGGGCAGGTGGCAAGGAAGACCGCGGCCTGCGTCATCGGCAGCACGCCCTCGGGCAGCCCCACCAGCTCGAAGGCGCGCAGCGCGTCCACGGCGACGCCGAGCGCCCGCGGGTCCGCGTTCCCGATGTCCTCGGCGGCGAAGATCACCATCCGGCGCAGCAAAAAGCGCGGCTCCTCACCCGACTCCAGCATCCGGACCAGGTAGTACGCCGCTGCGTCCGGATCGCTCCCGCGCAGGCTCTTGATGAACGCGCTGACGGTGTCGTAGTGCGCGTCGCCCGACTTGTCGTAGAGCAGCGTCTTCTGCTGCAGCGCCTCCTCGGCGTCGGACACCTCCAGCACGTCCCGCCGCTCGGCCTTGGCGCGCGCCGCCGCGATCTCCAGCGCCGAGAGCGCCCGCCGGGCGTCACCCGAGGAATGCTTCGCCACGTGCTCGAGGAACTCGGGCCGGGCGACGAACGCTCCTTTCAGCCCCCGCTCCTTGTCCGCCAGCGCCCGCTCGAGCAGGACCCGGAGATCGGCCTCCTCCAGCGATCGCAAGGCGAACACCCGGCAGCGGGAGAGCAGCGCGGAGTTCACCTCGAAGCTCGGGTTTTCGGTGGTGGCGCCGATCAGCGTGACGGTGCCGCGCTCCACGTGGGGGAGCAGCGCGTCCTGCTGCGCCTTGTTGAACCGGTGGATCTCGTCGATGAAGAGCAGCGTGCGCTGCCGGTGCTCGGCGAGCCGCCGCGCGACCAGCTCCGCGCGGGTGGCGGCCGCGATCACCCGGGCGAGCGTCGTCTTGCCGGTCCCCGGAGGGCCCCAGAAGATCAGCGAGGGGACCTGGTCCGTCTCGATGGCCTCGCGCAACAGCGTGTTGGGGCCGAGGATGTGCTGCTGTCCGACGATCTCGTCCACGGTCCGCGGCCGCATCCGTTCGGCGAGCGGGACCAGCGAAGGGTCCTTCGCCGCGGCGGCCCGGAAGAGGTCGCTGGTCTGTCCGGTGCGGGCAGGCATTCACACGAGTCTAACGCCGCGATGCGGTAGAATCCCGCCGTGGCGACCGTCGGACTGATCCCGCGCCTGGACAGCGAAGCGGCCGCCGAGCTCGCCCGCGAGATGGCGCGTTGGCTGACGGAGCGCGGACACGTGGCGCTGGTGGAGCAGGAGGCGGGCGTGCCCGGCGTTCCATCCGTCCCCGGCTGCGACATCGCCGCCCGGGCGGACCTCCTGGTCGTGCTGGGCCCGCGCGAACGCGCGTTCCCGATGTTGGAGAAGGCGCTCCGCGGCGAGCTGCCGGTCTCGCGGCGGATGAACTTCGAGGTCGAGGTCCGTTACCAGGGCAAGGTGCTGCTCGGCGGCACGGTGCTCAACGACGCGGTGGTCTCCAAGAACGCCCTCAGCCGCCTGGTGGCGCTGGAGGTCACCATCGACGGGCGGCCGGCCACCACCTACGAGGCGGACGGGCTGATCGTCGCCACCCCGACGGGCTCCACCGCGTACTCCCTCTCGGCCGCCGGCCCCATCGTGATCCCGACGCTGGACGCCGTCCTGCTCACGCCCATCTGCCCCCATGCGCTCACGCAGCGCCCGCTGGTGTTGCCCGGCTCGAGCGTCGTCCGCGTGCGGGTGGCGAGCCCGGGCGAGATGTTCGTCACCCTGGACGGCAGCCGGGGAGGGCCGCTGGAGATCGGGCACGAGGTCTGGGTCCAGCAGGCCCGGCAGAGGACCCTGATCCTCCGCAACCCGGAGGTCGATCACTTCACCATCCTCCGCGAGAAGCTCCGCTGGGGGGCACGCTGAGCAAGGTGGAAAGGAGGCCGATCATGGCCGCGCAGGACGCATCGAAGACGAAGCAGGATTTCGAGAAGGCGATCGCGCGGCTGCGCCAGCTCCGCGACGAGATCAAGGTGCAGGCGCACCTGGCGAGCATGGACGCGAAGGACGCCTGGAAGAAGCTCGAGCCCAGCCTCGCCGAGCTCGAGCAGAAGATGGGTCAGGTGACCGACGCGTCACGCGCCAAGGCGCAGGAGCTGCTCAAGCGGTTCGCCGAGCTGCGCGACCGGCTGAAGCAGCCCAAGCCGAAGTGACGGTCACTGCCGGGTGTAGACGATCTCCAGCATCTTGAACTGCTTGCTGTCGGGTGCGGGCCCGCGCAGCTCGAAGGTGAAGTGATCGTCGTCGGTCATCGTGGTGGTCTCGGAGTAGGAGACCAGCTTGCCGGCGACGGCGTCCGACGCCTGCCCCTTCGTCGTGCACTTCTTCGCGTCGGCGGGGCACTTGCCGCGCATCACCATCAGCCCGGTGGACATGCTGTCCGTCCAGGTGGCGAAACGCTCCTTGGTGACGTTGTCGAAGCCCATGGTCCCGATGCCCTCGAACGGCTCGCCGCCCATGGTGCCCTTGAACTCCTGCTGGACGTACCGGCCCCCCAGGACCGGCTTGAACTCGACCGTCCCTTCGCTCTTCGCCGGGGGCGCCCCGGGAGCCATCCAGGCCGTGACTTGCGCCTTCCACTTGCCGGCCAGCTTCTGCAGCTTCTGGTGCTCGGGCCCCGGCGTCGCGGCCTTCGCGTACTTCTCCATCATCGCCTGCTGGGCAGGCGACATCTGCGGCGGCTTCCCTGCGTCCTGCGCCCGGGCCGGGGCGGCCGATGCGGCGGTGAGCAGCAGCGCGACGGCGAGAATCCTCGATGGCGT
>WNGJ01010004.1_pt1 | contig 10107 bp, 8 predicted proteins | sample 5400611 | NCBI WGS metagenome assembly WNGJ01 (sample SAMN13153375, study PRJNA577476) | soil metagenome | isolation source: 40 cm soil or saprolite under Garry oak tree replicate 1 | place: USA:California | collected 2016-06-15
CCTCTCCTTCGGGAGCGACGCCTTCACCTATTACGAGACGATCGGCGGCGGCCAGGGCGCCTGCCCGAACGCTGACGGCCCGTCGGCGGTACACGTCGCGATGTCGAACACGCTCTCGACGCCGGTTGAGGCGCTCGAGCTCGCCTATCCGCTCCGGGTCGAGCGGTACGTGCTCCGGCTCGGTTCTGGCGGCGACGGCCGCTTCCGCGGCGGCGAGGGCGTCGTGCGGGCGCTGCGGGCGCTCGAGCCCTGCCGGCTCTCGATCCTGAGCGAGCGCCGCCGCCACGCCCCCCAGGGAGCGCGCGGCGGGGAGCCGGGGGCCCGCGGCTGCAACCTGCTGAACGGCGAGGAGCTGCCCGCGAAGGTCACCCGCGACCTCGTCCCCGGCGATCTCGTCACGATCGAGACGCCGGGCGGCGGCGGCTTCGGCTCGCCTGGGGATTCCGTACACTGAAGCGCGTCGGCCATGTGGGAGATCGTCTTCATGCTCCTCGTCCTGAAGATCCCGGTCGTGTACCTGGGCGCCGTCGTCTATTGGGCGATCAAGTCCGAGCCCAAGCCGCTCGAGCCGGCTCTTCTGCGCGCGGAGCCCGAGCCGCCGGCGCCGTGGCGGCCTCGCGGAAGGCGCCCGCGGCCGCGCGGAGGTCCGCATGGGTCGCCGAGGCGCGGCTACGTGCGCGCGGCCCGCACCTCGCTGCCGCGATGAGCGTTCCCTCCCCCGTCCGCAGCGACCGTCCGGCCGACGCCGTGGCCGGCCTCATGGCCTCGGCTGCGCTCTTCGCGAGCTTCTTCGCGCTCGTCTACCGGCCGGTCAGGATCGCTCCCTTCGCGATCGCGGTCGCCCTCGTCGCCGCAGCAATGAGCGAGCGGCACCAGCGCCTCGCCGCGCTCGCCCTCGCCGTCGCAACCGTCAGCTTCGCGCTCGGGATGACGATCGCCGTGCTGCTGAAAAACCCGCTCTACTAGTCGTAGTAACCCGAAGGTCGCCGTTGCCTAGAGCGGGCGGGTTCAGCCAGCCAGGTCAGAGCGGCGAGTGACTCAGGTGCCACGGCGCGTCGCCAGTCTCGGAAGCAAGCCGGAGTGCTTCCAAGGAGGCTGGGTGAGCGCCGCATCCCCACCGGCCCGTCCCTTCGGCACCCCGGCTCTTCTCAATAGACGCCGCAGGGGTCCTCCATCTTTCGTTGCGCTGGCCAAACATGGAGGGAACACCCCCGGTCCGCGCGCGATAACGTCCAGCCGCCGGTCTCACCGGCTTGTGCCTTCTCGCCGGCGGAGCTAGGCTCCCGCAGGTCGCCCGTGTTGCAACTGAGGTCGTTTAGTTCCCGTCCGTGGGTCGTGGCCGCTGTCGGCCTCCTCCTCGCCGCTGCCATCACAATTCCCTTCTTCTTCGTCGCCGGGCGGGGAGTGCGCCTCGCGGTCGCGCTACCAATCTGGCTGGCCGCCGCAATTGCCGCCGGACTCGCCGCCAAGCGCCTTCGTCGAACGGAGAGGGAGCGTCTGACTGAGCGGCTCCGGATCCGCGAGGAGCTGGATGGGGCGGAGCGTAAATATGGCACTGTCGTGGGGGCGCTTCCCCTCGTGACTTGGCTGTACGACGCGGGCGATCGCAGCTCGACCCTCTACTTGAGCCCCCAGAGCGAGACGATGCTCGGTTACGCGCCTGAGCAATGGGACGCAGAGCCAGACCTGTTCTCGAAGCTCCTGCACCCGGAGGACCGCGAACGCGTCCTCGCTGAGATCGAGCGCGCGACGAAGAGCGCAACCCCGATCCAGACCGAATACCGCTTGCTCGCGCGCGACGGTAGCGTCGTTTGGATTCGCGAAGAGGGCACCACAGTTCGCGGTCCTGACGGCGAACCGCTCTATGGGCAGAGCTTCCTAATCGACGTCGGAGAGCGAAAGCGGGCTGACGAGGAGCACGATCGCCTGCTGGCTGCGGAAAGAACGGCGGTTTCGAGCACGATGGAACGGCAACACCGACTCGACCTTCTCCGCGAGGCCGCTGAGGTAACGGCTTCTTCGCTCGATTACAAGAGCACGATTCAGAGGATGGCCGAGTTGGTAGTTCGGGACTTCGCCGACTGGTGTGTCGTGGACCTCACCGACGACGGAGCCCCACTGAAACGTCTTGTGGTTGCGCGCGCCGAGCCGCCGAAAGATGGAACCGGCACGGCGCCAGACCAGAACCCGGAGGAGGGAGTGCGCGCGGTCGTCGAGAGTGGCCAGCCGCAGATCGTCCCCGCGCTCGGTGAGAGCATAAACGGACGAAAGACGGCTCGGTTCCTTGGGGGCATCAAAGCCCGATCGGTGATCTGCGTCCCGATCCGAGCGCGTGAGCGGCCGCTCGGCGCGATCACGGTTGCTCGAACGGGACCCGGAAGGACGTACGGGGCGGACGAACTCGCCGTCGTCGAGGATCTGGCCGGTCGCCTCGCGCTTGCGGTCGACCGCGCACGCCTGTACCTCGAGGTCGAGGAACGAGCGGACGAAGCACGCGTCCTCGCCCACGTCGCCGACGGCGTCCTGCTGCTCGATCGTGGCGGGATCGTGCGTTTGTGGAACCCGGCGGCGGAGGGCATCACCGCGATCAGCGCCGCTGATGTCATCGGTCGTTCGGCGGCTGAGACGATTCCCGGTTGGCAGGATGCTGCCGATTCCGTTCCGGTCTCAGAGGCACCCGATCCCGGGCACGCCGAGGTAGTCATTCCGATCGAGACGGAGAAGGGAGAGCGCTGGATCGCGATCTCTGGCGTCCAGTTCTTCGGCGGGACGGTCTACGCGTTCCGCGACCTGACGGATGTTCGCCAGCTGGAAGCGCTAAAGGCTGATTTCATCGCCACGGCGTCGCACGAGCTTCGCACGCCGCTTGCCGCGGTCTACGGCGCCGCGCAGACCCTCCTTCGTCACGACTTTGCTCTCGACGAGGGTGGCCGCGACCGCTTCGTCTCGCTGATCGCCGAGGAGTCGGAGCGCCTCGGCCGGATTGTCAATGAGATCCTGCTCGCGAACCAGCTCGACGCCGGGCGGCTCGACCTCGATGCTGAGCCCTTCGACGCGGTCGAGCTCGTGGAGCGCGTCGTCGAGGCCGCACGGGCGTATGCGCCTGCCGGTGTCTCGATCACCCGCGTCGCTCCGGAAGGCCTTCCGCGGGTGGATGCCGACCGGGACAAGGTCAGGCAGGTCCTGGTGAACCTCGTCGAGAACGCAATCAAGTACTCCCCCGACGGAGGAGGGGTCGAGGTTGGGGTCGAATCCCGGGATTCGACGGTTCTGTTCTATGTGAGGGACAAAGGTCTCGGGATCCCGCCTGAGGATCAGAGCCGAGTCTTCGAGAAGTTCTACCGCGCTGACCCACAGATGAGGCGCGGCGTTGGAGGTACGGGGCTCGGGCTCTACATCTGCAACGAGCTCGTGACCCGGATGGGAGGGCGGATCTGGGTCAAGTCGAGCTCGGGGGAGGGATCGACTTTCCTCTTCGAGCTCCCGGCGGTGGGAGCGATTGCAACGCCACGACCAGCCGAGCGCGTTCCGCGTTCGGAGAACGTGATCTCCTGAGTGTTCAGAGTTCGGCTTCGCCGCCGCACTCCGCGTCTCACCGGCCAAGTCGCACTGCGTTTCGTCAAGCCCTCCTGAGCCCTCCGGGGCAGGATCCCCCGCTGGTACAACAAAAGGTATGAGCATGCACGATGTCGACGGCTTGAACGCGGGCTATGCGAGCCTGCTCCTCGAGCAGTACCTCGAAAATCCCGAAGCGGTCCCGTCCGAATGGCGCGCGCTCTTCGAGAGTGGAGACAGCGAGCTCGTCGCGAGCCTGCCTGGGCTCGCACGCCTCGTCGAGACGCTGCGCGAGGACGGAAACGGCCAAGTCCCGGCGGCGCCGGTCGCGCCTGCTCCGGCGGCCCCCTCGCCCGCCGACGAGACGCTCCTCGGCGCGGTCGCGGCCGCGATGGCGCTCGTGAAGGCGCACCGGATGCACGGTCACCTGGCCGCCCACCTCGACCCGCTCGGCTCCGAGCCGGTCGGCGACCCCGCACTCGAGCCCGAACGGCTCGAGCCCAAGCTGACGCCCGAGCTCCAGGCGCGGGTGCCGGCCAAGGTGCTGCGCGTGAACGTCCCGGGCGAGACGCTCGCCGACGTCCTCCCGCAACTGCGTGAGACCTACTCCGGGACGAGCGCCTACGAGATCGAGCACATCTCCGACCACGAGCAGCGCGTGTGGCTGCGTCAGGCGATCGAGTCCGGCCGCTACCGGGCGCCTCTTTCTGCTGGGGAGAAGCGCGAGCTGCTGGCCCGCCTCTCCCGTGTCGAGGGCTTCGAGCGCTACCTGAGCCGCGCGTTCCTGGGCCAGAAGCAGTTCTCGATCGAGGGGCTCGACGTGATGGTGCCGATGCTGGACGAGGCGCTCGAGCAGGCCGCAGAGGCGGGGGCGCACGAGGTTGTGATCGGGATGGCTCACCGCGGCCGCCTGAACGTGCTCGCGCACACCGTCGGCCGGCCGTACGAGACGATCCTGCGCGAGTTCGAGGGTGAGCGGACGCTCGAGGCGCTCGGCGAGGAGGCCGAGGGCGCCGCCGGGGACGTCAAGTACCACCTGGGCGCCGAGGGAACCCGCTCCACCGCGAACGGCGAGCTCACCGTCACGTTGGCCGCGAACCCCAGCCACCTCGAGGCCGTCGACCCTGTCGTGGAGGGCCGCACCCGCGCGGAGCAGACCGACCGCTCGACGCGGGAGGGCGCGCACGACCCGAGCGTGGCGATGCCGATCCTGATTCACGGCGACGCTTCGTTCCCCGGCCAGGGCGTTGTTGCCGAGACGCTGAACCTCGCGGCGCTGCCGGGTTACACGACCGGCGGGACCCTCCACCTGATCGCGAACAACCAGGTCGGCTTCACCACTGACCCCGTCGACGGCCGTTCCACCCGCTATTCGAGCGACATGGCGAAGGGCTTCGACTTCCCGATTGTCCACGTGAACGCCGACGATCCCGAGGCCGCGATCGGCGCCGTGCGCCTTGCGATCGCTTTTCGGCGCCGGTTCTGGACCGACATGGTGATCGACCTCGTCGGCTACCGCCGCCATGGCCACAACGAACAGGACGAGGCTGCCTACACGCAGCCGCTGATGGCCGAGCTGATCAAGCGCCAGCCGACCGTTCGAGAGCAGTACGCGGCTCAGCTCGTCAGCGAGGGCGTCCTCACCCAGGAGGAAGCCGACGCGATGGCTCGGGAGGTCGAGACCGAGCTACGAGCGGCTCACGAGCGCCTGAAAGCGTCGTTCGGGAGGACAGTACCGGGGGCCCGTCGGGAGGATCGCCTGCCGGAGACCGCCGATGGAACCGTCGTCACGGCCGTTGCGGAGGACCGGCTGCGCGCGCTGAACGACGAGCTTCTCGCCGTTCCGGAAGGCTTCCACGTCAACCCGAAGCTCGCGAAGCAGCTCCAGCGGCGAGTGGCCGCGCTCGACCAGGGCGGGATCGATTGGGGCCAGGCCGAGGGGCTCGCCGCGGCGAGCCTGCTCGTGGAAGGGATTCCGATCCGTCTGACCGGCCAGGACACCGAGCGCGGGACGTTCTCGCACCGCCATCTCGTCCTCCACGACGCCGAGACCGGCCAGATGTACACGCCGATCCAGCATCTGAACGAGGCGCAGGCGTCGTTCGAGGTCTACAACTCGCCGCTCTCCGAGGCGGCCTGCGTCGGCTTCGAGTACGGCTATTCGATCGCGGCTCCCGACGCGCTCGTGCTCTGGGAGGCCCAGTTCGGCGACTTCGTCAACGGTGCCCAGGTGCTCGTCGACCAGTTCATCGTCGCGGGGCTCGCGAAGTGGGGCCAGACCTCCCGGTTGACGCTCCTCCTGCCGCACGGCTACGAGGGGAACGGCCCGGAGCACTCGAGCGCGCGCCTGGAGCGGTTCCTGCAGCTCGCCGCGCAGGAGAACATCCGGATTGCCAACTGCACGACCGCCGCGCAGTACTTCCATCTGCTCCGGCGCCAGGCACTCGATGCGAGCGCCCGGCCACTCGTCGTCATGACGCCGAAGGGGTTGTTGCGCCTGAAGGACGCGGCCTCGACGCTCACCGACCTGGCCGAGGGATCGTTCCAGCCAGTGCTGGACGACCCGGATGCCGAGCACGAGCAGGTGCGCCGGCTCGTGATCTGCTCCGGCAAGGTCTACTACGACCTCGTCGGCCACGAGGAACGCCCGTACGCGAAGGACCCGGCCGTGGCCCGCCTCGAGCAGCTTTATCCGTTCCCGGTCGAGCCGATGGCCGAGCTCGTCCGCTCGTATCCTCGACTCGAAGAAATGGTCTGGGTGCAGGAAGAGCCCCAGAACATGGGCGCCTGGCGGGCGATCCGCCATCGTCTGGAAGAGGCGCTGCCCGAGGGCGTCGTGCTGCACTACGCGGGCCGTCCGTGGCGCGCGAGCCCGAGCGAGGGATACCCGACGGCGCACCTGCGCGAGCAGGACCGCATTCTCCGAGCCGCGCTGGAACCCCTGGCCTGAGGGATGGCACGAAACGCCTTTTGGAGTCACGCTTCGAGGACTGCGGAATTATCGAAAGGCGGCACCATGACTGCGGAAGAGCTGAAGCGGAAGTTTCGAAACTTCCCCACAGCGAACTTGACTGAGCGGATCGCGACGGCCTAGCCGCGCCTTCCTGACCGGCGACGGCTCCCGCCGGGCGGAGCCCGGCTCCGCCGTCGCCTGCAGCCGCTGACGGCGCGATGCTCTCCGGGCCCGTGCTACTCGCACTGTGCCCTCCAGCCTCGCACCGCCAGCGGCTGCTCAGAAAACCGCGGTCCGGGCGTTACGGGCGGCGTCGGCGCTTCATCAGCTGAGACGCGACGCGCGGGCCGTGCTTGCGCGTCTGCCGCAGGATCATCTTGCGGTGCTTGGGCGGGATGCGTCTCCAGACGTCCCAGGCGGTCAGCGCGAGGCCGAGTGGCCCTGCACGGCGGGTGAGAACACGGCGGAAACGCCCCACCGCGGCATCCTATCGGGCTGCATCTTCCTGCGAACCCGTTAGAATCCGCCGCCAAACGACTGCCCCAATCCCTCCGGAGGAGGCTTATGCCGGTCGAGACACCTTCGCTGTTTGCGAAAGTAATCCAGGACCACCTTGACCTGAAGCAGAAAAACGCTGAGCTCGAGCCCGCGATGCCGCTCGGCCGGTACAAGCACGAAGACCCCTTCCAGAACCATCCGCTCTTCAAAACCGAGGAGCAGGCGCGGATAGAGGAGACCATGGACGGCGAAGAGGTATCGCCGGCCGCTCCGGCGGCTCTGAGCTGGCCAGGAGAAGACACCGACGAGCAGGCACCCGCGCCGTCCGCAGCACCCTCGGACGACAGCCTCTGGGGCCGTTCCCGGGATTTCGACTGGGGCGATTAATCCCGAGCAAAACGCTCTGCGTTTTTCTCGGGACTGGTTTCTCGCCTCGCTTCGCTCGCGAACGTTTCAACTACCTGCCTTCGGGTAGCCGTCGTGCGAGACCACAACGCGTGAGGGGAGTCTGAAATGCCAGTTTTCTTGCTCGCCGGAGCGGTTGGCGCCGCGCTGGCCTACTTCTTCGATCCTGACAACGGCAACCGCCGCCGCAAGCTGACCGCCGACAAGGTCGGCAAGTACTTCCGCAACACGAGCCGGCTTGCCGAGGACGTCGCGGCCCAGGCGCAGGGCGTGAAGCAGAAGGTCACGCACTTGAAGGAGCAGGACAAGCCGCAGCCCGACGACGTCACGCTTGCGCACAAGGTGGAGACGGTGATCTTTCGCGACGCCGACGTGCCCAAGGGCCAGATCAACGTGAACGCCGAGGAAGGCGTCATCTTCCTCCGAGGTGAGGCCGACACCCCAGAGCTGATCGACGAGCTCGAGGCGAAGACGCGCAAGGTCAAGGGCGTTCGCGACGTCGAGAACCTGCTTCACCTGCCCGAGGCGCCAGCCCGCACGAAGCGTTAACCCGAGGCCGTCCGGCCGACTGCTTAGCGTCCGCGTCATGGAGGCGGACGAGTCGACGACCGCCGAGCGCGGCGAGCCCTGCCTGCGCTGCGACGCGGCGATGGACTGGCGCCACCAGACGTGGCAGTGCCCGCGCTGCCTCTTCAAGATCGGCTGCTGCGAGGGCGACGCGCCCCGCGACTGCGCAAGGCCGTAGCACCCGAGGCGGGCTTGACAGAATCTCGGCGGCGTGGATGTCGTAGTCAGCACGCACCAGCTCTCCTGGGTCGGTGGCACGGAGACGTACACGCTGACCGTCGCCGAGCAGCTGGAACGGATCGGCCACGCAACCACGATTTTTGCCCTCGAGGCCGGTGACATGGCCGACGTCGCGCGGGATCGCGGCCTGCGGGTCGTCAGCTCCGAGGAAGACCTCCCCGATGTGGTCGATGTCGTCTACGCGCAGGAAAGCATCACCGTTCTGCAGCTCGCGGCCCGGTATCCAGGCGTGCCTTGCGTGATGGCGCTCCACTCGAAGGACCACTCGCTCTGGGTCTCGCCACAGCTCCCGGGCGCGGTTGCCGCGCTCGTTGCCACGAACGAGATCGTGCGGCGTCGTGCCGAGTCGTTCGCGGTCGTGCCCGAGCTTGTGCGGCTGCGCCAGCCCGTCGACACCGAGCGCTTCCGCCCGCTGGGCCCGCTCCGGCGCGAGCGCCCGCGGGTGCTCCTGCTCGGAAACTACGTCTCCGGGGATCGTCGCGAGCTCGTTTTCCATGTCTGTGCCGAGCTCGGCTACGAGTGCCGCCAGGTCGGATACAAGGCGGACAGCTTCACCCTGAACGCGGAATCCGAGCTCAACGAGGCCGACATCGTGGTTGGAAAGGCGCGAGTGATCGTCGAGGCAATGGCCTGCGGCCGCGCCGCCTACGTGTACGACCACGGCGGGGGCGACGGGTGGGTGACCTCGGAGCGCTATCCGCTGCTGGAGGCGGACAACTTCGGCGGCCGTGCCGAGCCGCTACCCGTCGACCGAGAGCGCCTCGTCCGCGAGCTCGCCGGTTACCGGCCCGAGATGGGCCCGGTCAATCGCGATCTCGCCTACGTCAACCACAGCGCGAGCGACCACGCGACCCAGCTCGCCAGCCTGTTCAAGCGGCTCGCTCCGCGTTCGACGTCGGCTGAGACACCGCTGCGCGAGCTCGCGCGGCTTGTTCGGCTCCAGTGGCAAAGCCAGGCGCGCGAGACGATGCTCGCAGGCGAGGTCGAGACGACCAGAGCCCGTCTCGAGGAGCTCGCCGCCGAGAACGAGCGCATGCGGGTCGAGCTCCTGCGGCGTGACGGGAACGAAGGGGAGATGCCACCTCAGCACTAGAATCGAAGCTCGTGGAGGTCGTCGTCAGCACGCATCAGCTCTCCTGGATCGGAGGCACGCAGACGTACATCCTCACGGTCGCGGAGCACCTCGAGCAGCTGGGGCACGCCGTGACGATCTACGCCCGCGAGACCGGGCAGATGGCCGATCTCGCGCGCGAGCGCGGGCTGCGGGTGGTGGGCTCCGAGCGCGAACTTCCGGAGTCGTGCGACGTCGTCTACGCGCAGGAACCAACCACCGCGCTCGCGCTCGGCGAGCGGTATCCGAGCACTCCCTGCGTCTTCGCGCTCTGGTCGAAGGAAAATCCGTACTGGGTGCCGCCGCAGCTTCCCGGCACGATCGCAGCCGTAATGGCGCCGAACGACCGGGCGCAGGCTCGCGCCGAGGCGTTTGCGCAGTCGACCGAGATCGTTCGCCTCTCGCAGCCCGTCGACATCCGCCGCTTCAGCCCCAGAGGCCCGCTGCGCACCGAACGGCCGCGCGTCCTGCTGCTTGGGAACTACGTGACCGGTGAACGGCGGAAGCTCTTCTTCCGCGCCTGCGCCGACGTCGGCTACGAGTGCGAGCAGATCGGTCACAAGAGCGACGTCGTCAGCCTGAGCCCCGAAGCGGTGCTGAACGACGCGGACATCGCCGTCGGCAAGGCCCGCGTGATCGTGGAAGCGATGGCCTGCGGCCGCGCCGCGTTCGTCTACGACCAGAGCGGGGGCGACGGCTGGGTGACGCCTGAGAAGTACCTGCAGCTCGAGGCCGACAACTTCGCCGGCCGCGCCTTTCCGGACGTCTTCGATCTCGA
>WNGJ01013120.1_pt2 | contig 10106 bp, 8 predicted proteins | sample 5400611 | NCBI WGS metagenome assembly WNGJ01 (sample SAMN13153375, study PRJNA577476) | soil metagenome | isolation source: 40 cm soil or saprolite under Garry oak tree replicate 1 | place: USA:California | collected 2016-06-15
TAAGCTGGCGGACCGAGGTGAGGAGCCGCGGCCCGGCAACAAGTCCGCGCGCGATGGCGTCGCGCAACGGCACGTCGATCGGTTGGCCGATGCTCTGCACCGTGGTGAAACCCGCCATCAGCATCGCATAGGCGTTCGCGGCGGCAGCCAGCGCCGCATCGGCCGGCGTCTCGCCGGCATTGGACGCGCGGCCGTCCTTGCCGAAATGGGCGCCGACGTGGACATGGGTGTCGATCAACCCGGGCAGCACGGTGAACCGCGAGAGATCGTAGGTCACGGTCTCCGCCGCGCCGTTGCCGAGCTTGACGATCCGCGATCCGTCGATGGCGATGGCGGCGTTGCGCAGCACGCCGCCCTTGCCATCGATCAGCGTGCCCGCCCGGATGGTGACGGGCTGCTGGGCGGTAGCGAGCTGGGTTGATGCAAAGAGTGCAACAGCAGCAAGAGCCAACATCGTGGATCGGACGCCCGCCCCTGGGACCGCGGGCGTCTCGCCCGCATCGGACGTGCAACTGGCACTGGCGTCGCCGCGAAAGTGCGGGCGGGACGCCCGCGGTCCCAGGATCAGATTCACCATATTACCGCCCCGCCACATTCCGGTAGACCGCGCCACCCTTCATAACGAATACCACCCGCCGCAGCGCCGTGATGTCGCTTAAGGGATCGCCATCGACCGCGATCAGGTCAGCTTCCATGCCGGGCGCGAGCGTGCCAATCATGCCCTGGAGGCCGAGCGCCTCGGCATTGAGCGACGTCGCCGCCACGATGGCATCCGCCGCTCCTTGGCCGCCCACCTGGACGCGATGGATGATCTCGTTGGCGTTGCGTCCATGGGCGCCGGCCACCGCATCCGTTCCCATGTTGATTTTCAGGTCCTTGTGGCGGATCGCCATTTTGAACATGGCGTCGTTGAGCGGAATGCCCTCCTCCATGAACTTGAAGCCCGCGTCGTTGTAGTTGCCGATGCCCATGTAGCGGGCCTTGTTCTCAAGGTAGTTCTGCAGGAGGAGGCCGGTCTGCGGCTCGAAATAGGTGCCGCGCTTAGCCATCAGGTCGGCTTCGGCATCGGTGATCTGCGAGCCATGGGTGACGGTGGTGCAACCCGCGAGCGCGGCGGCGCGGACTGCGGAGGCCGCATGCGCGTGCACCCAGACCCGCTTGCCCAGCGCCTTGGCTTCGCCGCACGCGGCATTGATCTGGTCATCGCTCAGCGTCTGCCCGCCGCCCTCGCGAATGCTCTTCGAGGCAAAGATCTTGATGACGTCGGCGCCGTCGGCCACCGCCTTGCGGATATGGGCGCGAACCTGATCGAGGGTCAGGCTGGTGTCATTGAGGGGCGTAACGGCAGTCAACAGCCGCGGGCCGGGCAGCCGCCCGCCGGCGATGGCGTCGCGCAGCGGCACGTCGCTCGCCGCCCCAATGCTTTGCACGGTGGTGAAGCCCGCCATCAGCATGGCATAGGCATTCGCGGCGCCGTAAAGCGCCGCTTCAGCAGGGGTCTCGCCGGGGGTCGAGGCACGGCCGTCCTTGCCGAAATGCGCCCCGACGTGAACGTGCGCATCGATCATGCCCGGGAGGACGGTGAACCGCGGGAAATCGTAGGTGGCGGTCTCCGCCGCGCCGTTACCGACCTTGACGATGCGAGAACCATCGACCGCAACAACGGCGTTGCGCAGCACGCCGCCCTCGCCATCGAGGACGGCTCCGGCACGAATGGTAACGGGCTGCTGCGCACTCGCCGGCCCTGCCATGCCCAAAAACCCGGCCAGCCCGGCGAGTGCTGCGGCAACCGGCGCGACGACGATTAATCGGATGCGCATGGGGGCCTCCTCGTGAATCAGTTGCGATCCTCTGTAGGATGGGCAAAGACGCATCGTCCCGAGCGGAGTTGCTGGCACGGGCAGTCGCGCGCCTTTGCCCACGCTGTCCGACCATGCCGCTGACCGCGTGGGCAAAGTCGCGCGAGGTCAGTGCGCCATATCTTTAGCTGCGGCAGGCGACTTTGCCCACCCTACGACGCTGAACGCCCGCCCCCAGCGAGCGCCATCAGCCGTCAAATCTCACTGGTTTTCGTCGCGGGCATTCGCGCGGATGACCTCTTTCCCGCCCGGCAGTACCGCCTGGATGAATTGGCCGCCGCGCGCGCCATCCTTCATCGGATGAATGGTCACCGAGACTGCATCGCCCGCTTTCACCGAATCGGCGCGCATGCCCATGGTGACCAGCCGCCCCGGCGAGCTCAATTCAATCGCCCATAGCGCCGGCTTGCCGGTCTTCTCGTCATTGACCATGACGCGAAGCCACGAGTGCGGATTGACCCATTCGAATTCCTTCACGGTGCCTTGCAGGGTGACGGTCTTCTGCGCGTCGAACATAGCGAAGGAGTGATGCGCAACGGCGGGGGCGGTCAAGGCAGCTGCCACGACGGCGGTCAGGCTGACTACTTTCAGGTTCATGGACGTCTCCCGAATGATTTGGCCCAATCGATTATGTATTTTGCTAACATTATAATACAGTGCGGAAACCGTACAAGAGAGACGGCGCCGACATAAAACTGTCCGCGGCGGCAACACGCCTGGGGCAAATCACGGGAGGCATCGATGCGTTTGACGGCCTTGGCGACCTTGGTTGGGGCATTGGCGGCAATGACCGCGCCGGCAACGGCGGCTTGGCGTGGCTACATCAGCCATCCTTTCGGCTTCGCCTTTGCGGCGCCAGGCGAGCTCAAGGTGGAGAAGGGCGCCTATCGCGGCGCGGTAGCCGGCGCGTACGACACCCTAGTCTACCGCTTTGTCGACGACGACATCGAATACAAGGCGGTAGTCATCGACGTGAGCGACAAGGCCAACGACGCCGCAACGCTGCTTGGCGAGGCCGCATACAACTTCCAGGCGGGCAAGAAAGTGCTGATGGACACGTTCGGCCGCGTCGACCGCCAGTTCGGGCGCAAGCTCACAATCGATCTGCCCAACAATGCTGGACGGTCGACGGCGGCGTTCTATTTCATCAATGGCCGCATCATTTCGCTCCAGGCGACGGTTCTGCCGGCCAACGGCGATTACGATACGCCCGAGATGGGGCGGTTCGTCGACTCCATCGCATTCTTTATGGTCCGTGCAGAAGACGATGCAATCGAGCTGCCCGTGCCGCCGAAGTAGCGGCAAGAGAGGGGGCGAAATCAAGGGAGGACGCAAATGCGCAGATGGATGTTAGCAGCCTTGGCGGGCGCGGCTTTTACGACGGCGGCCATGCCGGCACAGGCCGCCTGGAAGAGCTACATCAACACGGAACTCGGTTTCTCCTTTATGGCGCCAGGCGAGGTCAAAGCCAGTGTAGGCACTTACAGAGGAGGCATCGCCGGACCGCGCCAGACCATCGTTTATCGGTCCGTGGAGGACAATATCGAATACAAAGTTACCGTGATGAGTTTCTTGCAGGCCCAGGCAGAGGGCGCGACCCTTCTCGGGGAACGGCAATATATGTTCCAGGACGGTAAGAAGGTGTTGGTAGACACGTTCGCACGGGTCGAGCCGGGGAAGGACTCGGTCTACGGCCGCAAGATTGTCGTCGACCTTCCGGACAACAAGGGCCGGTCGACGGGCGCGTTCTATTTCACCAAGGGCAGGCTCATCTCGCTAGAGGCGACCGTGCTTCCGGCCAATGGCGATTTCGCCTCGCCCGACCCCGGCCGCTTCATCGATTCCATTGCGTTCGTGCTCTCCCGCACGGAGCCAGGCGCCATCGAACTCAAGACTCCGAGGCTCGAATAGATGCGCAACCATGCTGGCACCCGGTGCGGATGGCATCGTGAGGAGGATGGCATGAACGCGCAGCTGCGGCGTCTCGTTGTGTTGGCGACATTGGCGGCAATGGCGGCGACTCCCGCCTTGGGGCAAACAGCGGCGCCGGCGGTTGGACCGGCCAATAGCGGCAAGCAGGGCGCCGCATCGATCCCGGATTTCTCAGGCGTATGGGCCCACCCATCGTGGCCCAGTTTCGAGCCGCCGCTATCCGGCCCCGGTCCGGTGCGCAACAGATCGCGCCAGCGCACCGGCGAGAGCAACGGTAACCAGTTGGTCGGCGATTACACTAATCCGATCTTGAAGCCACATGCCGCCGATGTGGTGAAGAAGCATGGCGAAATTTCGCTGGCCGGCGTCACTTATCCGACCCCGGCCAACCAATGCTGGCCGCAACCCGTGCCCTATATTTTTTGGACGATCGGCATACAGCTGCTTCAGGAACCGAACAAGGTCACCATTCTCTACAGCAATCCCGATCACGAAGTCCGCCATGTGCGGCTGAACGAGTCCCATCCTGCACAGGTGGCGCCGTCCTGGTATGGGGATTCCGTCGGCCATTACGAAGGCGACACGCTGGTGATAGACACGGTGGGCGTCAAGACCGGGCGACCGTTTGCCATGGCGGATATCTTCGGCACGCCCTACACCGAAGCTCTGCACGTGGTGGAACGCTATCGGCTGCTTGACTATGAAGCCGCGAAAGCGGCGCAGGAACGGGGCCAAAAGGAGAATCGACTCCTGCCCTTCAACGACTCCGGAATGGACGTCGACCCCAACTATCGCGGCAGCGGGCTGCTGCTCGAATTTACGGTCGAAGACGAAGGCGTCTTCACGATGCCATGGTCGGCGATGATGACGTACCGGCGCGCCCGCGGCGCATGGCCGGAATTCGTCTGTGCGGAAAACATCCGTGAATATTATTACAACAAGAATTCCGACGTCCCGACGGCAGACAAGGCGGATTTCTGAGCGAGCGCGCTCACTTCCGTGATCGATTGAAATACCGCAGGTCTGGCGGCGGCTGGCCCTTCTTGGCGGGCATGAGCAAACCGTCCCCGCTCAGGAAATAGTTTTCATTGCCGATGCTGACGTGAACATTGTTTTCCGCGCACACGGTCTCTTTCCACCAGATCGGCTGCTTGGTTTGGGTGCGACGGTAGTCTTTGGTGACAGTCCACGGGCGGGTGAGCGCATGATCAAACGTCGTGATTTCGTTGTGCAGCATGTTCGGATCGACCTTGTCGAGATAAATCCGCTCCCTCACGATCGTCTGATTGTCTTCGTGCAGCGGAATGCCGGTCATCTCATACGTGCGCGGACCCTTCAGCCCCCGGGTCTCGACGACCAGCGAGTCATAGCGGCCGTCGCCGTCTTCATCGATCCATCGGCCGATCGAATAGCCCGTAAACTGCGGATCGTCCGCCATGTTGGCAGGAAAGTCGCGGCCATCGGTGTGAACCCGACGGCTGTCGCGAATGTGGTCGATCATGATGTAGGTGGTCTCAGGCAGAACGACGATTTCCATCGCCCCGTAAGGCCCCATGACGCGCGGCATGCCGGGTGACAGGCACTTGAAGGTCGGATCGCCGGCCTGGCCGCCCAGCGCCTGATCAGCCAGGTTGGCCTCGAAGATCGCCTGATATTCGGGGGTCAGCGGCGCCTCTTGCCCCGGTCCGGCAGGCTTGTGTGGATCGTATTGGACACCGCGGTAGACGCCGCTCGGCACCGCGACGCGGCGCCATTCGCCCTTCAAATCCGGATATTTGGCGTCATCGAACGCTTGAGCGCCGATTGGCGCGAGAAATGCCGTCGTCAGGGCCGTCAAGCAGGTAAAATGCCGGAAGCGCATGCGTGCTCTCCCTATGTCCTCGATCGCCGTCGACCGCAGCTCCGCCGCTCTGCCAAGATGTCGGCAGGTCTCAACTCAAGGCACAGCTTCGGAAAACTTACACTGTATAGTGTGAAGGTGAAAGCGTGATATGCCGATCGGGATTTGGCCAGGGAGGAAGTGCCCATGCACCTCGCACAAGGAGCACGCAAGGATTTGGTTTCGCGTCGCCAGACCATCGTGCTGCTTGGCGCAGCCGCTGCTGTGCGCAGCGCCGACGCGGCTGAACCGGCGATCATGCAACCGGTCTCGCTCGACCACGTCAATATTCGGGTGTCGAACGTCGCCAAAACTGCAGAATTCTACATGGGGCTGTTCGAAACGCCGGTTCTCAGGAATGCGGCTCTCCGAGCGCAACCGACATCACCGCCCAGCGAAGGATTCTTTTTGAAGTTCGGCGACGGCTATCTCGCCATATCGCAGGCGTTTGCTCCGGACTGGCCGGACCTCGATCACTATTCCGTCGGGCTTCGCGACTACGAGAAAACGCGGCTGACGGCGAGGCTGCAGGACAGCGGCATTGCGGTGCCGCCGCGATCGTCCACCGATATCTGGGTTGCCGACCCGGCTGGCGCTTTAATGCAATTGAGACAACCGGGCGGCTGGGCGCGCCAGACCGCTATGCCTTATCAGGGTCCCGCCAGGGTGGGCCCTGCGTTGTCGCCACTGTCGATGAGCCGCATCGGCCTGCGCAGCGCTGACCTCGGGCGCGCCGGCGACTTCTACGGCCGCCTGTTCGGCACCGAGATCGCGTCGGCGGCTTCGGGTCGTTCAAGGGCGTTTGGCTTGGGCGACTCGGTCCTCGAATTGATCTCTGCTCCGGCGAGTTCGGATTCCGCAAAGCGCGGGCTGGATTACATCCGGGTAGCCGTGAAGGATTTCTCCGTCGAGGCGGCGACGCGCATCCTGCGCGAACGCGGAATAAAGATAGACGATGGGGCAGCGCCGGGGTCGTTGCGCGTCTCCGATCCAGATGGGCTGACGATTGAGCTTGCGGCGAATTAGGCGGGACGAACCCAAATCCCCTCATTCGTAGAGCGGCTCGCCTTCGACCGTGCAGCGACGCAGCAGCCGGCGTTCGTCCTTGGGAAAATCGGTCCTCGCATGGGTAGTGCAGCGGTTGTCCCACATCACAAAATCGCTGAGCCGCCAGACATGCTCGAAGATGAATTCGCGGCGCTCGCCGATTTCGTAAAGCTGATCGAGTATCGCTGAACTCTCCTCGGCGCCCAGGCCCTCGATGCGCGTCGTCATCAGGCGGTCGACAAAGAGCGTTTTGCGCGCGGTATCCGGATGAGTGATGAACACCGGATGAAGATGGTGCGGAACGCCGCTGATGTCGCCTGAGCTGTTCGCCTGCTTGGCGCGGTTGTATTCATGGATGTGTAGCGCCTTGCGTCCCCTGAGCTTCTCCTTGAGTGCGGCGGGAACCGCCTCGTATGCCTTGTACATGTTCGCGAACATGGTATTGCCGCCGGTGGAAGGCAGCTCGATCGCGTAGAGAAAAGTGTACCGGTACGGCCGCGGCGTGTAGCCGCCGTCGATGTGGAACCAGAACTCGCCTTCCCCGAAAGCGCCGATCGCCTTGCCGTCGACTTTGATGTTGGAGACAAGGAGAATTTTCTGGTTGTCCTGCTGGCTGCCCTCGGCGCGGCTGCGCAACTGCTCCGGCGCCTTCTTGCGGTCGCCGAGTTCGCCGAAATAGGACGCGAAACGAAGCTGGTCATCCTTTGACAGAGTCTGGCCGCGGAATACCAGCACAAGATGCCTGTTCCAGGCCTCCTTGATCGCCTTAATTGTCGCGGCCGAGAGCGGCCTCGTGAGGTCGATCCCTTTGACCTCCGCGCCGCAGGCACCGGATAGGGGCGTGACATCGATGCCGACGACATCATGCATGACGGAGCCTCCGCAGATCCATGGATTGAGGTTATAACCGATCTGCGTAAGAGGGACAAAACTCGTGGCGCCAGATTGCTGACCGAACTCTACCCTGATGGAACCGCAATCCCAGATAACCCGATCCTATTGTGCGTCACTCGACCGTTCCGATCGGGAGGCGCGCCATGCTCTTCCCTCTCCGCGGATTATGGGATAAGGCTCCGCTCGCCGCGACGGGCAACCGTCCGCAGGCCGGTGGAAGTTTACGGGGCGGCGCGGGCGACGCCGCTTTTTTTGCGCCTGATCAACTCCTGCGCGGTAACGCAATGCCAAAACGAACCGATATCTCCACGATCCTGATTATCGGTGCAGGGCCGATCGTCATCGGCCAGGCTTGCGAATTCGACTATTCGGGGACCCAGGCCTGCAAGGCTCTCAAAGCCGAGGGTTATCGCATCGTCCTCGTCAATTCCAATCCGGCCACCATCATGACGGATCCGGACGTCGCCGACGCCACCTATGTGGAGCCGATCACCCCGGAGATTGTCGCCCGCATCATCGAGAAGGAGCGTCCCGACGCATTGCTGCCCACCATGGGGGGCCAGACGGCGCTCAACTGCGCACTGTCGCTGCGTCGTATGGGAGTGCTCGACGCGTTCGGCGTCGCCATGATCGGGGCTACGGCCGAGGCGATCGACAAAGCCGAGGATCGCGAACTGTTCCGGCAGGCCATGAAGCGGATCGGCCTTGAAACGCCGAGGTCTTGCCTTGCCAACGCCTCCGATCTCAAGAAGACCGACCGCGATCAGCACCACGCCGAGGTCGCCCGCATCAAGGCGCGCGGCCTCGCGGCCGACGAACAGCGGCGCGCCATCGCGGCCTTCGAGGGCGCCTGGGCGGCCGGCGAGGCCGAGCGCAAACGCCGGTATATCGCCAAGGGGCTCGCGGAAGCATTGGACGCGCTGGCGGACATCGGCCTTCCAGCCATCATTCGTCCCTCGTTCACGCTGGCCGGGACCGGCGGCGGCATCGCTTTCAACAAGGAGGAATTTCTCGAAATCGTCGAGCGCGGCCTCGACGCATCGCCCACCACCGAGGTGCTGATCGAGGAAAGCGTGCTGGGCTGGAAGGAATTTGAGATGGAGGTGGTCCGCGACAAGCGCGACAACTGCATCATCGTCTGCTCGATCGAGAATCTTGACCCCATGGGCGTCCACACGGGCGATTCCATCACCGTCGCGCCGGCGCTCACCCTGACCGACAAGGAATACCAGGTCATGCGCGACGCATCGATTGCGGTGCTGCGCGAAATCGGCGTCGAGACCGGGACCGGCTTCCCGATCGCCAAAGTGGCAGCCAAGCTCGCGGTCGGCTACACGCTCGATGAGATCGAAAACGACATCACCGGCGGGGCGACGCCGGCCTCGTTCGAGCCGACCATCGACTACATCGTCACCAAGGTGCCGCGCTTCGCGTTCGAGAAGTTCCCGGGCGCCGAACCACTGCTCACCACCTCGATGAAATCGGTGGGCGAAGCGATGGCGATCGGTCGGACCTTCCAGGAGTCGCTGCAGAAGGCGCTGCGTTCGCTGGAGACGGGTCTCACCGGTCTTGACGAAATCAATATCCCGGGGCTTGGCGAAGGCGATGACAAGAACGCCATCCGGGCGGCGCTTGGCGTTCCGACGCCGGACCGGCTTCTCGTCGTCGCCCAAGCCATGCGCTTAGGCATCTCGAATGAGACGATCCACGACGCCTGCAAGATCGACCCGTGGTTCCTGGCCGAAATTCGCGGCATCGTCGAGACCGAAGCCGAGATCAGGGCAAAGGGCCTGCCCACGACCGCCGGCGCCTTGCGCCACCTCAAAGCAATGGGCTTCTCGGATGCGCGGCTTGCCCGACTGGCGGGCATCTCCCAAGAGGAAGTCGCGCGCCGCCGGCATGCGCTCGATGTCCGTCCGGTTTTCAAGCGCATCGACACCTGCGCGGCCGAGTTCGCTTCTCCGACCGCCTACATGTACTCGACCTATCAGCGGCCGTTCGCTGGTTCGCTGGCGGACGAGGCGGCGCCGTCCGACCGCAGGAAGATCATCATCCTGGGGGGCGGCCCGAACCGCATCGGCCAGGGAATCGAATTCGATTATTGCTGTTGCCATGCCTGCTTCGCGCTGCACGAGGTCGGCTTCGAAACCATCATGGTCAACTGCAATCCCGAGACGGTGTCGACAGACTACGACACTTCTGACCGACTCTATTTTGAGCCGCTGACCGAGGAGGACGTACTCGAGATCGTCGCCACTGAACGTCGCAACGGCACATTGCTCGGCGTCATCGTGCAGTTCGGGGGCCAGACGCCGCTCAAACTCGCCGCCGCATTGGAGCGCGCGCAGGTGCCGATTCTCGGCACTTCGCCGGATGCGATCGACCTCGCGGAGGATCGTGACCGCTTCAAGAAGCTGCTTGAAAAGCTCCGCATCCGACAGCCGAGGAGCGGCATCGCCACCAGCCCCGCGGCCGCGCGGGCGATCGCCGAGGAG
>WNGJ01010007.1_pt1 | contig 10105 bp, 8 predicted proteins | sample 5400611 | NCBI WGS metagenome assembly WNGJ01 (sample SAMN13153375, study PRJNA577476) | soil metagenome | isolation source: 40 cm soil or saprolite under Garry oak tree replicate 1 | place: USA:California | collected 2016-06-15
TAAAGTGGCAACGCTTGTGCCAGCTAATCGGTTAACGGCTGCAAACTATTGCATAAAGCCGACTTCTCCATCCGTTGCCGTGCTTGTTGATTGCTTCGGGGGCTTGTTTTGGGCGTATGAAAACCCGCCAGTTAGAAACTTGGCAACAGTTTTTTAGTTCAGATTCTCAATCCAGGCATGGAATCTCATTTTCGGTTTATCTTCGCCGTATTCGCGGGTAGGTTGACTCGCTCTTGCGCCTTAATTGAAAGATGTATCGATCTTTCTTTTTTGCATCTGGACTTATTGCTTCAGGGGCTGTTAAAGTAAATATGTGCTCGCCGCTCCCAGTGCGGCGAGCGCCGTACGTTTAAGAGCTCGGGTTTTGCACTGCGTCGTTGGTCCCGGACACTCCGTCGCCTCCAATCCTGATCCATTGAAATTCACAACGACAGACACCGTTGTCGGTCGCTTAATCGACGCTCCCTAAGTCCTGCTTAACTGCAACAGCGAGCGTTTTGGAGTACGAGTTATGCCTTCTCCCACCAAGAAAATCGTTGCCGGTTCCCAGCGAGTCACCTTGATTCTTGTCGCTGCCACAGCGGCGGTGCTACTCGTAGCCGGAGCCGTGGTCATCGTTTACCAAAGCCGTGCGCCTCGCCTTACAAAGATCAACTATTCAGAGCTTTACCAAATTGCTGAAACCGGATCAGCGGTGTCGCTCACGATTGAGAGCGACACTTTGACAGTTCAAAGCAAGCAAGGCGTGTCGCTTCAAGCCACCGTTACCAGCGAAGCGATTCGGCAGGGCCTGGTCGAGCAGTTTCGGACGAATAATGTGCCGATTGAGTTTCGACCAGTGCAAACATCCTGGACCACGACTTTGTTGACCTGGGGCGCACCCATCCTGACTGTTTTGTTTCTGGGTGTTATCGGCTGGCGAGTTTACGCGAGCATGAATGGCGGCGTAGGCAACTTCAGCATGACGAACCAGAACGGCAAACAAAACTTTTCGTTTGCCGATGTCGCGGGAGTTGATGAAGCTACGGCTGAATTGTCTGAGACAATTGATTTCCTACGGGATCCGGCGCGCTTTGGCCGGCTCGGCGGTCGTGTACCTCGGGGTATTTTGCTTTACGGGCCACCGGGGACCGGCAAGACCTTGCTGGCGCGTGCAGCCGCCGGTGAAGCGGGCGTGCCTTTCCTGTTGGCGTCAGGTTCCAGCTTCCAGGAAAAGTTTGCCGGTGTGGGAGCGTCGCGTGTGCGAAGGCTCTTCGCCGAGGGCAAAAAACTTTCACCGTGCATTATCTTTATCGATGAGATAGATGCTTTGGGCCGACAGCGCGGACGCGGCAGTGACTCGGCGACTGCGGATCAGGATCAAACGCTCAATCAACTGTTGATTGAAATGGATGGCTTTGATCAAAGCTCGAGTATCGTGGTCATCGGATCAACTAACCGACCCGACGTCTTGGACCGCGCACTCACGCGGCCCGGTCGCTTCGATCGCGAGATTGCCGTTAACCTACCCGACGTGCGTGGCCGCGAGGCGATATTGAGAGTGCATGCGCGCAAACTACAACTCGCTCCCGAACTCGATCTTAGTTGGGTAGCGCGTGGCACGCCCGGCTTCTCCGGCGCTGACCTCGCCAACCTTTTGAACGAGGCAGCCATCGCCGCCACGCGGGACAGTTCTGAGGCGGTCGGCCGTACGCACATTGAATACGCGCGCGACCGAATCCTGATGGGAGCGGAACGCCATGGATTTATGATGGACGAGGACGAGCGATATGCGACCGCTGTCCACGAAGCGGGCCACGTGGCGGTGGGCCTGGCGGTCAAGAATGGCGATCCGATTCATAAAGTTTCCATTCTGCCGCGCGGGCGTGCTTTGGGTGTAACGCAATCCTTGCCGGACCGCGATCGCTTGATGAAGAAACGTGAGTATCTCGAGGACCAGATTGCTGTGCTGCTGGGCGGACGCGCGGCTGAACAGATTCTGCTTTCGACCATGACCGCCGGCGCTTCCAATGATATTCAACGCGCGGTTGAAATAGCGCGGAGCATGGTCAGTGAATTTGGCATGAGTCCGCTGGGTCCGATTTATGTCGGCGATAGCCAGTCAGCCCAAAGTCAGTTGCTGAGTCAGAGTCTCCTCGATCGTGTTGAAGAAGCTGTGAACGACATCATTAACACGCAGCTGACAGTGGCCTGCGACGTCGTGACGTCGAAAAAGGAATCAATAGCCCGCCTGGTTGAGTTGCTCCTGGAACACGACACAGTCGAAGCCGATGGAATCGAGCAATGCTTTGTAACTGGCAGGATAGATCAGCCGGAGACTACTCCGCCGAGGGGTTTTCTCTCGCAACCCTCAACGATGCCTCAACCGGCAGCCTAATCGAGGTTTGTTTCATTAACCTGAAAGAGACCGCCCTGGCTTGGCGGTCTCTTTCATTTTGCCGGCTCGCTGATCTCTAATTTCAGTTTGTCAGTTGAAATGACATCAGGAATTTTGACACGTCGAGGGAGTTGGCATCGGCTTTGTTGGTGATGACTGCGAGTTGATACAGACGACGACCGACCAGATAGATCCTCCAACTGAAAAAGATTTCGGAGCCCTGGTTCATCTTGGTCCCGGTAAAATCACGACCGGTATACTCGACCAGCGCGCCTGATTTTGCGCGACCCTTCAACACGATCTTACTGTTGGAGAGTTCCTGGCCGCCGATACTTTTGAGCACGCCGTCATGGACCCCCGTCAGCACCTGTTCCACGTGGTCGGCATCGACCGGCTCCCGAGGGTAGTCGCCATAAGAGGCCATTAAAAAAGCATCCTTGCTCGATGCGGTATAGGAGTACATAGTGAGTTTGCCGACCTCCGAATCGACATCCTGAACCTCTGTCTTCGGCTCGGCGGGCATTAGCAGACTAAACTTTCCTTCGGCTGAGGTGAACGTCCGCCATGGCGCAGCGTCCTGAAAAGCCGGGGCGACAGAAGCGGCAGCTGTAATTGAGGCCAGCAGTAAAACGAGGATCAGAACGACGCGAAGTTTTTCCAGCATCAAAGAATTCTCCTCGAGAAAATTAGTCAGCAGATTGTAATTGACCTGCCGTAAAAAGGGGAGGGCCGTGGAAGTAGACTCATTCTCAGATTCGTAGAAACGGGCAATGTGGTGGACGGCGGCGACAGGGCGCCGATGGCCAAAGCAAATCTGGATCATCTTGCCGCGCAGGGTGTTCGTTTTCTGAATGCCTATTCCGCTTCGCCCGTATGTACACCCACGCGATGCGCTTTCATCACCGGACGCTACCCGGCACGCACGCGCGTTGGGCTTGAAGAACCATTAACCGAAAAAGGCGATCTCGGTGAGAAAGCCAAAATTCTTGGGCTGCCACCCGAATATCCGACGATCGCTTCATTGCTAAAACAGAGTGGCTATCAAACGGCAGTCCGGCGATGTTCGATGAGCTTCGAAGCGAGTTTAAGAAGTGGGACTCAACCGTGCTGCCGCGTCCGCCGGCGCGCGTGACATGAGGCTAATTCCGAAACTCCTGCGAGATCATCAGGCCACGGATGCCGCCGTCCATGATACCGATGCCGACGCGTCCAAATTGTGGATGCATAATATTTGCACGGTGTCCCGGTGAATTCATTAAGCCGCGGTGCGCGACCGGCACCGTTGGGGCCAGCGCAAGGTTTTCTCCGGCAGTTACAAAACGAACATTTGCTTCACGCATGCGATCGAATGGATCGCGACCTTCCGGAGTGTCGTGCGCGAAGTAGCCGCGCTCAAACATGTCTGCTGAGTGTTGCCGCGCAACCTTCGTGAGCTCCGGATCGAGCGCAAGCGGTTTCAATCCGGTTGCCATTCGCTCCTGGTTTACCAGCTCCAACATCCTCGCTTCCAAATCAGGACGCGGACGCGGATTCGCAATTGTGTAAGGCAGCGAAACGCGTTCGTGTGATTCAGGTTGAATCGTGAGCAGATTCAGCGTTTCGGCTACGGCTTCGGCGAAAACCGGATGCAGCACAGTTTCGAGCCGTTCCGCGTAGACCGAGAGACGGTTTACCAGCGGACTCTCGCGAGCGCGTTCGCGAATCGCCTCACCAAATGGCATGGCCAGCAGCAGCGCCGCAACGAGAGCCGCAGTGATGAGGCCGTTTGCAAGTCCCGGTATGATACCGAGCAGACGATTAAACGTTCGCTCGTGAAGATTCTTCGGCACGCGCCGTAATAGTGCGTAGCCGAGAATTTGAATCAGCGCACCGGTTAGGATGGCGATCGCGATGAACGCGAGAGGTCGGTTCCAAACTTCAGACCAAAGCGCAAGATGCGCACCCAGCCATCGGGCCACGGGCTGGTAAAAACGCAGCCCAGCGATAAGAACCAAAGCCCAACCCAACAAATCGAGCAGGCCCAGAATGAAGCCGCGTCGCCAGCCATTGAGCACGCTCAATAGCACGAGCACGACAAGCACAACATCGATGAGATTGAAAGACATCTTTCTCGACCTAAGACCACTGGGGGATGCGTGGATCTTATCATCAGCGGTAAAGCAGTGGGCAGTGAGCAGTGAGCAGTAAGCAGTGAGCAGTGAGCGGTAAAGTTGTGGGCAGTGAGTAGTGGGCCGTCGGCGGTCAGCCGTGCGGATCGCCCATCGGCGACTAAGCAACAGCTAATGTTTAGCGTCTAAGCAGGATCAAGATACCGGCAACAATGCCAAGCACAGCCAGCGCAGTGGTGATGGTTGAAGAGAGTCTCATGTTAAGCAACGGCAAGAGTCCGGTGAGAATCAACCACAGACCAAGCAAAAGCATTCCCAGGTTTCGACCAGCCAAACTACTTGTTAGTGCCATCGGTTCTCCTTTTTGCTGTCCATCTGATTTTCACGGTCTTAAACCGGCGCGGGTGAGGAGGTTCTGGAAACGTTTATCGGAACGAAGCTTCGCGAAAACCGGATCTACCTTCAAGTTCATCAACCAAACATCGCGTTCGTCGTAGGCCCGCTCCAGCCACTTGAAGGCCTGGTCCTTTTCGCCGAGGCCGGTGTAAATCGCTGCCACTGTATAGGGCGATACATAACGTCTTGTTTCGGCTCCGGCGGATTCGCCGAGATCGTGCAAGTCGCTTAACACTTGCCGTGCTCCGGCAGTTTTCCCTGAAGCCGCGTAGGCATGTCCCAGCAGTGCCAGCATCAGCGGGCTGCCGGAAAGCTTCACACCTTTTTGAAACTCAGCGATGGCTTGCGGGTACATTCCCTTTTGCTCGTAAGCCAGACCGAGGTAACGACGCGCGGGAAAGAAATTGGGATCCAGCTCGAGTATCTTCGTACACTGCGCAATCGCCTCGTCGTTGCGTCCCGACAAGTAGAGAATCCAACCCAGGTGGGAACTGGCAATGAACGACAACGGCTCGAGCTCCTCTGTGCGTTTCGCTTCGGCTATTGCCTCGTCAAAACGTTCCAGCGCGACCAGGTACGAACTGTACCACTGATGCGCCGGCGCATAGGTTGGCTTGTGCTTGATAGCCAGCTGAAACTCGCGCTCGGCTTCGACTCGATCCCGGTCCCAGCGAAATTTTATAAAGGCAAGCGAAGTGTGCGCCTCGGCCAGGGTTTCGTCCATGTCGAGTGCTTTGACCGCAGCTTCTTTGGCCTTCGGGAAGCCATCTTTCGGTTGATGGACGCCGTAGATCACCTGCATGTTGTAGCAGTCAGCTAAACCAGCATAAGCCGCGGCATAGTTGGGATCAGTACTAATCGCCTGCTGAAAATAATCAATACCTTGTTGCAATCCTTCGGGCGTGCGTTTGTTCCAGGCGTTCCGTCCTTTCAGGTAAAGCCGATAAGCCTCCAACTGCTTTTGCTCTTCTACGTTCAACTTCAAGCGCAGATTCTCAAAGATGTCGCGGGAGATCTCTTCCTGGACCAGAAGAATATCGGCGAGCCGGCGGTCATAATGTTGACCCCAGATTTGCGAAACGCTATCAAGGTCAATCAGGTCGGCCTGAATGCTGATGGTGTCGCCGTGACGATGCACGCGGCCGGTGACAACGGCGCGCACATTCAGTTCCTGGCCGACTCTGCGTGGATCGACGTCGCGGCCTTTGTAGCTAACCATCACGCTGCGTGGAACCACACGCAGTTTTGGGAGTTTGGTTAAGCTGTTGACTAAACTCTCGGCAATCTCGTCGTCAAGATACTCAGCGTCAGCATCCGGACTGTCGTCGACAAACGGCAAGACTGCTATCGATTGAATTGCGGTGGGACTCGCTCCGGCTTTGTCGCGTCCGCTGATGTACGCGATAACGACGACGGCCGCAAGTATTGCGGCGAACGTAACCGTTATCGCCGGCATACGCCTGGAGATAGTTCCGAGTTTCGGGTTCCGAGTTTGGAGTTCGGGCTTTTGGTCAGCAGGACTGCGCACCGCTGGGAAATACGCCGGCGCATCAAGCGGGTTTTGTTTGTTTGGATTCTGCTCCAGGTGCTCGCCGTTTGTCCCGCTTATCTTGTTCACCGGCGCCACGAAGCGATAGCCGCGCCTCGGCACGGTCTCAATAAACTGTGGTCCGTCGGCGCTCTCGCCGAGTGCTTTTCTCAACAACGAAACGTTCTGCGTCAGATTGCCCTCTTCGACGAAGGTCTTGGGCCAGACTTTCTTCATCAGATCGTCTTTGGGAACGATCCGGCCGTCGTTTTCCAGCAGCGCAAGCAGTATGTCGAATGCTTTGGGCGTGAGTGGAACGAGCTCCTGCTCACGCAAGAGCACTCGCTCGTCCGCCTTCAAGCGGAATCGCCCAAACTCGTAAAAATCAGCCGTTTGCTCGCCCATAAGCCGGTTTGAGAACCATCATTGAGGAATTATTGAGAGCTTCCTGCGGACTTGCCGCGACGCTTTACCCTAAGCTACTGCCAAACACGGAACTACGCGTGCGAAACGACACTGCAAATTTGCCGGCAAGTCGGCCGTAATTGTAGTCCAGCGACAAACCAATGGAAAGAGATTTGAGGTAATCAGCTACGCACTTTCCCAATCTTCATTTTGCCTTGCGGAACGACGGGCTCGGGTTTGTCAGATCTTAAACCGATCGGCGCCAGACTTGACTGATCGAAAGGGTGATGGTGTTCATGGAGGCTCTCCCTATGATAATGCCGAAAAACCTCGCTGAGGGAATGGAATTCCTGGTTACAGTTGTTCTAAGTGCGCTAGCGGGTCTGCTGGCTTTTCTGTTTGTTTCAATCGTCGCTACGATCCTGGGACTAGCGGGAAGCTGAGATCGCGGCGTGCCATCGACCTTTGGAGTGCGCTGACCTGTCAGCGCTTTGGTCGGCTGCAACCCGTTTGCAGCCTTCGGATGGAGCATACCCGTTTGTAGAAATGCGATTGTGGTAACGGACGGCGGCGACAGGTCGCCGGTGACCAAAGCGGTGACAGGTCACCGCACTCCAAATTAAAAGCGGTGACAGGTCACCGCACTGCAAAATTAGAGGCAATAGAAGTTATCGAAGTTTCACTGCGACCAGGGCGTCGGCTTACGCACCCAGCGGTGCTGCTTTAGTTGTTTCAGTAAGTCATCAGGCAACGGTCCGGCATCGCTGGCGGCGATGTTTGTTTCAACGTGAGAGAGCTTGCGCATGCCGGGAATAACAGTGCTGACGGTGGGATTCGAAAGAATGAAGCGCAAGGCCAGTTCAGGTAAGGTGATCTCTGGTTCGCCGGAATGTTCCTGGTTCCACTTTCGCAATAGCGCTTTCAATGCATCAGTACGCTCCACGCTGGCAATCAGGTTTTCGGGTACGAAGTAAGTGTTGCGCCAATCACCTTCAGGCCATTTGCTTTCTTTCGTGAGCGTGCCCGTCAGCGTTCCTTCATCAAACGGCACTCGGGCAATAACTGCCGTGCGCGTCTCCTCGCAGGCAGGAAATAAATCATCCTCCGGGTTCTGATCGAAGATGTTGTAGATCACCTGGACCGAATCAAGCTGACCCGTCCTTACTGCACGCACACCGTTCCATGGCTCCCAACGGTTCAAACTAATGCCGATTGCATTGAGGAGCCGCTGACTGCGCAGATCGTCCAGCTTGTAAAGCCAGCGGTCATCGCGTAACCAGTCGTCTTCCCAGGTGTGAAACTGGAGCAGATCAAAACTTTCCAAACCGGCACTCTCAAGACTTCGGTGCAGATACTCTTCAACGTGATCCGGCGGATAAGTGTCCTCGAGAGTAAACTCCGGCCGCGCCGGCCATTGCTTGTTCTTCGGCGGAATCTTAGTGGCGGTGTAAAGTCTCTTGTCTCGGTTGGCGCGCACAGTCTGTCCCAGCAGTTTTTCACTGTGGCCCTCGCCATAGGCATGCGCGGTGTCGAAGAAATTACAGCCAAGGTTCACTGCGGTTTGCAAAGATTGGAGCGACTGCTGATCGTCTGAGTCTGACCAACTTGCCATTCCCCACATGCCGCAGCCGATTTCGCTAACCTGCCAGCCTGTTCGGCCGAATTGTCTGTATCGCATAAGCACAATAGTAAATCGTAAATCGTAAATTCAAAAGAAGAAGTGAAAACTAGTGCCGAGTACTGAGTCGAGTACTGAGTGATGAGTGATGAGTACTGAGTCCTGAGTACTGAGCTGCGCAGTCGTTCTCTCGAACTTTAGTTGACTTCGCTTAACACCCATCATCCAGTACTCATCACTCACTACTCAGAACTGCACTCACTACTCAGAACTCAATACTGCAGTGCATTCAGTACTCAGCACTCACCTAGTCTTTATCATTTTGCGATCTTCCGTTTGCGCGTTAGGATTCGCGCAACGAAAAATTTCTTGGGAGAGCATATGAATTACAGATTATTAGGGCGCACTGGTCTGAAAGTTTCCGAACTGTGCCTGGGCACGATGACCTTTGGAAAAAACTTCTATGGCATCGCGGTTGTCGAACAACCGGACGCGAACGCGATGGCAGCGCGAGCGATTGACGCCGGCATCAATTTCTTCGACACGGCTGATGTCTATTCTTATGGCGAATCTGAAACTGTGTTGGGCCAAGCGCTTAAAGATTGCAACGCAGCGCGCGACAAAATCATCGTTGCCACGAAGGTGCGCAGCGCTATGAGCGAGTCGGCGACCGCTGGAACCGGCGACATAAACAACGTCGGGCTATCGAGACAACATATTTTTACTTCAGTTGAGAAGAGTCTGCAGCGGCTGGGGACTGATTACATCGACCTCTACCAGGTGCATGGTTGGGACATACTCACGCCGGTCGATGAAACCCTGCGTGCGCTCGACGATCTGGTTCGCCAGGGGAAGGTGCGATACGTCGGTTGCTCAAATTGGTCCGCACGTCACCTGATGAAAGCGCTGTATCTGGCTCGCGCTCATGATTGGGCCGGCTTCGTCTCATTGCAGGCTTACTACTCACTTGTAGGCCGTGATCTTGAACATGAGTTGCTCCCGTTGTGTCGTGAAGAACGTATTGGCGTCATGCCCTGGTCGCCTTTGTCGGGTGGGTTCCTTTCCGGAAAGTACACGCGTGACAATCCCAATCCTGAAGGCGCTCGGCGCAGCGGTTTTCAGTTTCCGCCGATTGATGAAGCGCGCGGCTTCGATGCGGTAGAAGTGCTGGCGCGTATTGCGAAGCAGAAGGAAGCGACGGTTGCTGAGGTTGCACTCGCATGGTTGCTGGCTCAACCCGGCATCAGCTCAATCATCATCGGCGCGAACAAGATTTCGCAGTTGGAAGATAATTTGAAAGCAGCAGACTTGCAGTTGACGGCGGCTGAGATTGAAGTGCTCTCCGCCACCACTGCGCCGGCGCCGCAGTATCCGGAGTGGATGATTGAACGGCAGAATGAGGGAAGGCAGTGAGCCGTGGGCCGTTGGCGGAAGGCAGAAGAAGAGATTTTCCATTTGTCATTTCAAATTTTTCATTTTCCATTGCCGGATCAGATTTGAATCACAACTGAATAAGAGGATCCGTCGAGAATCTCCTGATCGGCCTTTATTGGTCAGTCGAATAGGTCGTAATTAGTCAGTCGAATAGGTCGTAATTAGTCAGTCGAATAGGTCGTAATTAGTCAGTCGAATAAGTCGTAATTAGTCAGTCGAATAAGTCGTAATCAGTCAGT
>WNGJ01010008.1_pt1 | contig 10104 bp, 10 predicted proteins | sample 5400611 | NCBI WGS metagenome assembly WNGJ01 (sample SAMN13153375, study PRJNA577476) | soil metagenome | isolation source: 40 cm soil or saprolite under Garry oak tree replicate 1 | place: USA:California | collected 2016-06-15
TTGACAGCCCAGGGCACCAGGCCAGGCTGAAGGAGCTCTACGCCGACTTCGAGGCCGCCGGGATGACCCCGCTCTGGCTGACCCGCGAGGGCCTGATGCCATTCCACCCCCAGCCGAGGGCGGTGCCGCACCTGTGGCGCTGGGCCGACCTGCTGCCGTTGGCCGCGCGCAGCGCCGAGCTCGTCCCGGTGGGCCGCGGCGGCGAGCGCCGCGCGATCAGCCTCGGCAACCCGGGCCTGACCGGCGACCCGTACACCACGCCCACCCTGTGGGCGGCCATCCAGTACCTGGCCCCCCGCGAGGACGCCCCGGAGCACCGGCACACCCAGTCGGCGTTCCGCTTCGTGCTGGAAGGCGAGGGAGTCTGGACGGTCGTGGACGGCGACCCGGTCGCGATGCGCCGGGGTGACCTGCTGCTGACGCCCGGCTGGGCCTTCCACGGCCACCAGAACGTCTCCGACGCCCCGATGGCCTGGCTGGACGGGCTCGACATCCCGCTGGTGGCAGAGACCGATCAGGGCTTCTTCGAGTTCGGCCCGGATCAGGTGCGGAACCGGGAGACCCCGGACCGTTCGGCCTCCGAACGACTCTGGGGCCAGCCCGGGCTCACCCCGGTCGCGCTGGCCGGGACCCGCCCGGCGTCGCCGCTGGTCGCCTACCGCTGGGCGCACACCGACGCGGCCCTGGCGGCCCAGCTCGAGCTCGAGGCCGCCGGAAATGGGCCCGGAAATGAGCAGGGCCTGCCCGGGGTGCTCGAGCCGGGCCACGCCGCCGTCCGGTACACCAACCCGACGAGCGGCGGCGACGCGCTGACCACCATGCGGACCGAGTTCCACCGGCTGGCCGCGGGCGCGGCCACCCGCCGGTCGCGCACCTCGGCGTCCTCGGTCTGGCAGGTCTTCGACGGCACCGGTTCGGTCCGGCTGAACGAGTCCGGGCACCGGCTGGAGCGCGGCGACGTCATCGCCGTCCCGGCCTGGACCGAGTTCTCCCTGACCGCCGAAACCCAGCTGGACCTGTTCACCTTCTCCGACGCCCCCGTATTCGAGAAGCTGAACCTCCTCCGCACCGAGGTCAGCTGACGATCTTGATCGCGCTGGACCAGCCGGTGCCCAGCGTCTGCTGCAGGGTCATGTGCAGGAACTGAAAGCCCTCCAGCTCGCGGGCGCGCTTGAGCGGCCCGGCGTCGATGGGCCGCAGCCCGCCCGCGGCGGCCACGTCCGCGACGGCCTGCTTGGCCTCGGCGTCGTCGCCCGCGATGAACACGTCCAGCGGCGCGCCGCCCGCCTGCCCGGCCACCAGGGTGCCGGCGAACGTGGTGCTGAACGCCTTGACCACCCGGGCGTCCGGGGCGGCCGCGGCGATCTGCTCGGCGGCCGACGTGCCCGGCGGCACCACCAGCGAGTCGAAGGTGGCGAAGTCGACCCGCCCTCCGCCCGCCCGCCGCTGACGGGGGCTGTGTGCCCCTGCTCCCAAGCTGATTGGGGGCAGGGGGCCCCTGCCCCCGATAGACGGGGGCAGGGGGCCACACACCCAGCCGCGCCCGCCCAGGCCCCGGCGAACCACAGCTGGCACCTCCTGCACAGCAGCACCAGCGGGCCGGGCGCCAGACCACGACGATGTGACACCGTCGTGGTCAGGTGCACGACGATGTGGCATCGTCGTGCCCATTCGGCCGGCCTGTCTTATTGACAAGTTGATAAATCGCGCCGAGGAAAAGTGATCATGACGGGCCAATAAAGGTTTCTCCACCTTTTCTCCACACGGACTGCATCATGCCTGCATTGGCGGCGATCTAGCATCGCGGCAACGATGTACCCCTGCGGGCGAGCGTCATGGGGGCGCCCGGTGCGCATGGGTGGGAAGCGACATCGGGAATTCACAATGAGCAACCAGATGGTGTTCTTCGATTGCCCGGCATATCCCGGGTGGCCAGCTCATTACCTGGCAGCAGCGTCGCCACCCGCGCCATGACCAACAGCAGCACCACGGCCCCGCAGCTCGGGTCGGGGTGCGCCCAGCCGCTCCTGGCGCTGGAAGACGTCGGCAAGAGCTTCGGGGACCTGCACGTCCTGCGGGCCGTCAACCTGAGCATGGAGCGGGGCGAAGTCCTGGTCGTCGTGGGCCCCTCGGGCGGCGGCAAGTCGACCCTGTGCCGAACGATCAACCGGCTTGAGCCCATCGACTCGGGACGCATCCTCTTCGACGGCAGGCCGCTACCTGCCGAGGGCCGCGAGCTCGCCCGGCACCGGGCGGATGTGGGCATGGTGTTCCAGTCGTTCAATCTGTTCGCGCACAAGACGGTTCTGCAAAACGTCACGCTCGGCCCGGTCAATGTGCGCAAAACCCCGAAGGCACGGGCCGAGGCGCAGGCCATGGATCTGCTCGAGCGGGTGGGGATCCAGAGCCAGGCGCATAAGTACCCCGCGCAGTTGTCCGGCGGCCAGCAGCAGCGGGCCGCCATCGCCCGCGCCCTGGCGATGCAGCCCAGGCTCATGCTCTTCGACGAGCCCACCTCCGCGCTGGACCCCGAGATGGTCAAAGAGGTGCTTGACGTCATGACCGGCCTAGCCGAGGACGGCATGACGATGATCGTGGTGACGCACGAGATGGGCTTCGCTCGTAACGCCGCCAACCGCGTCGCGTTCATGGCCGATGGCCAGATCGTCGAGGACGGCCCCCCGGACGAGTTCTTCAGCCAGCCGCGGACCGACCGCGCCCGGGATTTCCTTTCCAAGATCCTCACTCATTAGGGGTAACAATGCGCTCATCACGGATGGCCGCCGCCGCCGGCGCGGTAGCAGCCGCGCTTGCTCTTGTCCTGTCGGCGTGCGGCAGTGACAGCAGTACCACCAGCGGAAACGGCACCAGTACCAGCACCAGCAGCGGTAACTCTATCGCCGATAAGGCCAAGAACGACAAAGCGCTGAATATCGGCGTGAAGCCTGACCAGCCTGGGCTCGGGCTGCAGAGTTCGTCGGGCCAGTATTCCGGGTTCGATGTCGACGTCGCCACGTACGTCGCGAACAAACTCGGTGCCACGAAGATCAATTTCGTGCCGACACTGTCCGCCAACCGCGAGGCCTTTCTTCAGCAGGGAAAGGTAGACATGGTCGTGGCGACGTACTCGATTACGCCGGAACGGCAGAAGGTGGTTTCGTTTGCCGGGCCTTACTACGTCGCCCACCAGGACATCCTCGTGCGCGCGGACAATACCAGCATCAAGCAGGCAGATGACCTCAAGGGCAAGAAAGTGTGCTCCGGGCAGGGATCCGCATCGGGCGACAGGATCGAGGAACTGTACGGGTCCCAGGTCAACCTGATCCGGCTCCCCGGCTACGGCGACTGTGTCAACCAGTTGCTGGGCGGGCAGGTCGAAGCCGTCACGACCGACAATACGATCCTGGCCGGTTTCGCGGCCCAGCCGCAGAACCAGGGCAAGCTCAAGGTCGTCGGCACGTTCTTCAGCAACGAGATCTACGGAATCGGGCTCAAGAAGGGCGACACTAAGGGCGTTATCGCCGTTGACGGCGCCCTGCGGACCATGTTCCAGGACGGCCAGTGGCGGGCGGCCCTGACCAAGAACCTGCCGCAGGTCCCCGCGGAGACACCCCCCGCCATCGGCAAGTTCGACATCCCGTTCCAGCAGTAAACGCCATCTGACCGCACCGGGGGGCCCGTCGGGCTCACCCGGTGCGGTCATCCCGAACGCCGGAAGGGGCCATGAGCGATTTCGTGAGCAGCGAAGGCCACACGATCCTGCTGGCCTTCTGGATGACGCTGAAGGTGTCAGCGCTGAGCGCCGCCGGGTCCCTGGTCCTCGGCACGGTCCTGGCCGCGATGCGGGTGGCGCCCCTGCCCGTCCTGCGCACTGTCGGCACGCTCTACGTCAACGTCCTGCGCAACACGCCGCTCACGCTGATCATCTTGTTCTGCGGGCTCGGCCTCGGCTCGATCATCACGGTCGCGGACATGCAGACGACGAACTACTTCTGGCTGGCCGTGTTCGGGCTGGTCGCCTACACGTCCGCGTTCGTCTGCGAGGTCCTGCGGGCCGGGGTCAATACGGTCCCGTTCGGCCAGGCCGAGGCCGCCCGCTCGATCGGGCTGAACTTCACCCAGACGCTGCGGATCGTCGTGCTCCCGCAGGCCTTCCGCGCGGTCATCGCCCCCCTCGGCAGCGTCCTCATCGCCCTGATCAAGAACACGACCATCGCGGCGGCGATCGGCGTGCCCGAGGCCTTTTACACGATGCGCAACCAGCTGCAGACCCACGGCGACATCGTGATTCCGATCTTCGCCGGCTACGCCCTGTTCTTCATCGTGCTGACCCTACCGGTGGGCTTGATCTTCGGCTGGCTGGCCAAGCGGTGGGCGGTGGCCCGGTGAACGAGGCGACGGTCCTGTACGACGCGCCCGGTCCCCGCGGCCGGCGCCGCAACCGCCTGCTTACCGTGGTGTTCGCGGTCGCCTTCGCCGCCGTGGCCGCCTTGGTCGTATGGGCGCTCGGCCAGAAGGGCCAGTGGGCGGCGCAGAAATGGAAGCCCTTTCTCCAGAGTGACATCTGGACGGTCCAGATTCTCCCGGGCCTGGTGGGAACCTTGAAGGCGGCCGCGATCGCGGCGGTCCTCGCGCTGGCCTTCGGGATCATCTTCGGGCTGGCCCGGATCTCCGGTCACTGGTGGGTCAGGGGCCCGGCCGGGGTGGTCGTCGAGTTCTTCCGCGCGATCCCGCTGCTGCTCCTGATCTTCTTCGCCTCGTACGCGCCGGGCGCCCTGACCAACTTCACCTGGAACCCGACCGCGCTGCAGGCGGTGGTGTTCGGGCTGGTCATGTACAACGGGTCGGTACTCGCCGAAGTCGTGCGCGCGGGGATCAACGCGATCCCGAAGGGCCAGTCCGAGGCGGGTTACGCGGTCGGCTTGCGCCGGGGCCAGCTCATGAGGCTCATCCTGGTACCCCAGGCGATCACCGCGATGATGCCCGCCATCGTCAGCCAGCTCGTCGTCTTGCTCAAGGACACCGCGCTGGGGACGATCATCGCCTACGACAACCTGACGTCCAAGGTCTCGATCCTGCAGAACCTCTACACCAACGCCATCCCCGCGGCGATCGTCATCGCCTGCGTCTACATCCCCCTCAACCTCGCCCTGTCCGGGGCTGCCATCGGGCTGGAACGGCGCAACCGGCGCCGCCGGATCACCGCCGTAACGGTGGCCGCCGATGCGGAGCTCGTGGCCGAGCGGACCTGACCGCTCAGCTGGCGGCCCGGCGGCTGACCTCGCCCAGGGCGTCGGCGATGACGGCGAGCTGCCCGGGTGTGAGCACGTCGATGAGCAGCTCGCGGACCAGGGCGACGTGCCCGGGGGCGGCCTGCTCCAGCTTGCGCCGGCCGGCCTCGGTCAGCATGGCCAGGACCCCGCGCACGTCGGACGGGCAGGACCGGCGCGCCACCAGGCCCGCCTTCTCGAGCTGCGTGACCTGGTAGGTCAGCCCGCTCTTGGAGGTGAGCACGGTGTCGGCGAGCTCGGTCATCCGCAGCTCGCCGTCCGGGGCGGCGGCCAGCCGGACCAGGATCTCGTACTGCGGATGGGACAGCCCGACGGCATCCTTCAGCTGCTGGTCGACCCGCCGGTCGACGAGTGCCCCGGCGGCCAGGAAGCTCTGCCAGGCCCGCATCTCGTCCTCGTCCAGCCATCTCACCGAGCCCGCCGCCCCATCCCCACCCGCTACCTTCACCGCAGCCACGGACCCATCCTCGTCTGGTCCTCTCACCGCTCCCATGCGCCCATCCTACGCTGGTTGTACAAATTTGAATCATAATGCTAGGCTCTTGCAGCAGTAATTCGTCACCCTCGGCGCGGCAGCCGACGAACTGGTCACCCAGCGCACCGTCATCGACGGGTTCTGGCACGGCATGGCCCGGCGTTCGGTTCAGTTCGGCTGACGGACCCGGATGACGGAACGGGCGGCGGTCTCGCGGCATTTAAGGGACCGTGGCCACCCTGACGAGGTTCGCCCAGGCCTTCCGGACACCGGACCTGCGCAAGAAGCTGCTGTTCACCCTGTGCCTCATCGTCTTGTTCCGGTTCGGTTCGGCACTGCCGGCGCCCGGTATCTCGGCGGCGAACGTCCGGTACTGCTCGGGGCTGGAATCGAGCCGGGGCGCCGCGGCGAACCTCTACGCGGTGCTTAACGTGTTCAGCGGCAACTCGCTGCTGCACGTGACAGTGTTCGCGCTGGGCATCATGCCCTACATCACCGCGAGCATCATCGTGCAGCTGCTCACCCAGGTCATTCCGCGGCTGCAGGCCCTGAAGGACCAGGACCGGGCGGGCCAGGCCAAGCTCACCCAGTACACCAGGTACCTCACCGTAGGACTTGCCGTCATCGTGTCGACCGGGTACGTGGAACTGGCTCGCTCGGGGAACCTGTTCCCCGGCACGGACTGCTCCGCAGTGAACCATCCGCTGATCCCTCACCCCACGGTGCTCACCATCGCCACCATGATGATCACGATGGTGGCGGGCACGGCGGTGATCATGTGGATGGGCGAGCTCGTCACCGACCGCGGCATCGGCAACGGCATGTCGGTGATGATCTTCACCAGCGTGATCGCCGTGTTCGTCGGCGAACTCGAGCAGATCTACCTGATCAGGGGTATCCCAATGACCCTGACGGTGGTCGTGGTGGCCGTCGCCGTCATCGCCTTCGTGGTCTTCATCGAGCAGGCGCAGCGGCGCATCCCGGTCCAGTACGCGAAGCGGATGACCGGCCGGCGGGTGTACGGCGGGGCGACCACGTACATCCCGGTGAAGGTCAACCAGGCCGGCGTGATCCCGGTCATCTTCGCCTCGTCGCTGCTGACCATCCCGCAGCTCGCCGCGTCCCTGTTCGGTAACCAGAACAGCCCGCGGGGCTGGGTGGCCTGGGTGGACCGGTACCTCGTCCCCAGCGTGCACGCCCTGCCGGTCTACTACCTCGCGTTCTTCGCGCTGATCATCGCCTTCACCTACTTCTACACCTCGATCACGTTCAACCCGGCCGAGGTCGCGGACAACACCAGGAAGTACGGCGGTTTCGTGCCGGGCCTGCGGCCCGGACCGCCGACCGCCAGCTACCTGGGCTACGTGCTCACCCGCCTGACCGCGCCCGGGGCGGTGTACCTCGCGGTGATCGCGCTGCTCCCGATGGTCGCGCTGGGCATGATCGGTATCGGCAGCCAGGCCCTGTTCAGCGGGGTCAGCCTGCTGATCATGGTCGGGGTCGGGCTCGACACGGTCAAGCAGATCGAGAGCCAGCTGCAGCAGCACCACTACGAGGGCTTCCTGGCCAGGCCCGCCCGGCCCGTTGAAAATGTCATTGGAACCTCGGATGCTCCCGCGGCATTGAAAGTGTCGTGAGACGGGTACGCGGTGCTCCGCCGAGCCGGGAGGCGGAGTTCACCGAATTCGTCGGGGCGGCGTCGGCCCGGCTCCTGCGGGCGGCCTTGGTGCTGCTCGACACCCGGGAGGAAGCCGAGGATGCCCTGCAGCTGGCGTTGCTGCGGACTTTCCGGCGCTGGGACCGCGCGCGACAGGCCCCCGAGGCCTACAGCCGGACGGTCCTGGTCAACGTCTGCCGGGAGCGCTGGCGGTACCGGGCGCGCCACCCGGAGGTAAAGGGCGTGCCGGCCGACACCAGCCCGCAGTCGGTGGTCACGTCGTTCACCGAGGCGGTCGACCGCCGTCACGTGCTCGTCCGGCTGCTGCGCCGTCTGCCCGCCGTCCAGCGCGAGGTGCTCGTGTTCCGCTACATGCTCGATGCCTCGGTGGCCGACACCGCAGCCGCCCTCGACATCGCCGAGGGCACCGTGAAGTCCGCGGCCAGCCGCGGGCTTGACCAGTTGCGGATACTGCTGTCCGCCGAATACGAAGACAAGAAGGTTCGCCGTGTCCATCCACGCTGATGACGAATTCAACCTCCGGCTGGCTCTAATGAGCGAACTAGACGACGTGACGCCGCGCGCCGGACTCGCCGGTTCGGTCATCGCGCGCTACCGGAAGGGCCGCCGGCGCCGCTTCGCCGGCGTGGTCGGCCTGTTCGTGGTCTTCGTCGGCATCGGCGTGCCGGTCGGGATCGCGAGTACGTCGGGCGGTACGCCGGACGGGGCCGCGGCCCCGTCCGGCCCGGTCTCGCTCCGCCTCGGCTCGTACACGCTGACGCTGCCCGGCCAGTACCACCTCAGCGACGCCAAGACCGCCCCGTGTGCCACGGGGGCCAGGGCGGTTCAGGAGACAGCGGCCGTCGCGTCGGGCGTCTGCGTCCTCATGTTCTTCATGCCGCCGGCGAGCCCGGGGCAGGCCGGCCAGGACGTGCCGCGCGGTGCCAAGGAGGTCACCGTCGGCCGCTACCGGGCCTGGCTCGCACCGTCCGGCTACGTGCCCTCCGGTGACGGGCCCGCCCCGGTCCCCACGGCCCTGGTCATCGAGGGGGATGGCCAGGACCTCGTGATCGGTGCCTCCGGTTTGTCGCGGTCCGCGCTGGTCTCGCTCGTCTCGTCCGGCCTTTCCGCGGCCTGAGCTCCATGGGTTACCGTCTGAACTGTGCGTCTCGCCTCAATCCACATATATCCGCTGAAGGCGGCCCGCGCCGTGGACCTCGGGGAATCCTTCGTCGAGCCGTGGGGACTGGCCGGTGACCGCCGCTGGCTCCTGGTCGACCGCAAGGGCCGGTTCATCTCCCAGCGCGAGAAGCCCTCGCTGGCCCGCGTGGTGGTCCAGCCGTGTGGCGGGGGGATCAGCGTGTCGGCGGACGGCCTCCCGGGCCCCACGATCACCCCGCCCGCGGGCGGCGCGCCGCTGCTGACGGTGGCCGTCTGGCGCTCCACGCTGCTGGCCGCCGCGGCGGGCCCGAAGGCCGACGCGTGGTTCTCGGCCTATCTCCGCTGCCCGGTGCGCCTGGTCTACCTGGATGACCCGACCCGGCGGCCGGTCGATCCGCAGTACGGACGGGACGGGGACGTCGTCAGCTTCGCCGACGGCTACCCGTTGCTGCTCACCAGCGCCGGCTCGCTCGGCGAACTCGGCGACTGGCTCGCCGCCGCCCGCCAGTCGCCGGTGCCGATGACCCGGTTCCGGCCCAGCGTGGTGGTGGCCGGAGCCCCGGCCTGGGCGGAAGACCGCTGGCGCCGCATCCGCATCGGCGCGGTACCGTTCCGCGTGGCCAAGCCCTGCGGGCGGTGCGTCGTCACCACTACCGACCAGATCACCGGCGAGCGCGGCAAGCAGCCGCTCAAGATGCTCGGCAAGCGCCGTCCCTTCGGGAACGAGCTCGTCTTCGGCCAGAACCTGATCCCCGACTCCGGCGGCGTTATCCGGGTCGGCGATCCCGTCGAGATCCTGGAAGCCGCGTAGCCGCAGGCCCCCAGCCCGCCGGGTAGCAACCCTCAGCCCGCCGGGTAGCAACCCTCAGCCCGCCGGGTAGCAACCCTCAGCCCGGCCGGTAGCGGATGTGGATGTTCTTCTGCTGGGTGAAGTCGAGCAATTCGTCCAGGCATTCCTCGCGCCCGGTGCCCGACTGCTTGTAACCGCCGAACGGCGTGCCGAGGAAGTGCCTGGCGACCTCGTTCACCCAGACGAAGCCCGCCTCGGCCGCGGCCGCGGTCTCGTGCGCCACGGCCAGGTCGTTGGTCCAGATCGAGCACGTCAGCCCGTACGGGGTGCTGTTCACGTCGGCCAGCATGGCCCGCGGGTCGTCCCAGCGGAGCACGGAGAGCACCGGGCCGAAGATCTCCTCGCGGGCGATCGTCATGTCCTGGGTGACGTCGGCGAAGACCGTCGGCTCGATGAAGCAGCCGCCGGCCAGCCCCGGGCCTGGCGGTGGCCCGCCGCCGGCCACCAGCCGCGCGCCCTCGGCCTGGCCCCGGGCGATGTAGCCGAGTACCCGGTCGCGGTGAGCCTGGCTGACCAGGGCGCCCATGGTGGTGGCCGGGTCCTCGGGTGGTCCCGGCCGGATCTGTTTCAGCTCGTCCTGGACCCGGTCGAGCACCTCGTCGTGGATGGCGTCGTGCAGGAAGGCGCGACTGGTCGAGCCGCAGGACTGGCCGCACCAGCCGAAGTTCAT
>WNGJ01012067.1_pt1 | contig 10104 bp, 10 predicted proteins | sample 5400611 | NCBI WGS metagenome assembly WNGJ01 (sample SAMN13153375, study PRJNA577476) | soil metagenome | isolation source: 40 cm soil or saprolite under Garry oak tree replicate 1 | place: USA:California | collected 2016-06-15
GACGCGCCTATGGAAATTGTCTCGTTTGCGCGTCGTGTGCTGCGCATCCGAACGCATTCTTTGGCGCGTTTAGCGAGCTTTGTGCCCATGGGATTAAGTCTGCCCTTACTGAAACCCAACAGGAGGTCGTCCCGCAGACTCATCGTGGTTTTTCTAGGCGAAACACAGCAGCCTAGCACCTTTCACCTTATTTATTACACACTCGCCAGTCTCTGAAGTCTCTGCCAATCCGGTTCAACGTCGAAGTCCTGGCAACTGTCGCCATTCACGTCGGCGAATAGATTACACGTCTCCATAAGCCGGCAAGCGGTACCGATGGCACGAATTGTCCTGAAGCTGCCAAATGCGCACTCGGCACCCCTGGAAGACTGGCAGTGTCAAACGACCGTGACTTTTGGCAAATTCTTGGCAAATCACTTTTTGGGAGGTACTCCGGAAAACGGAGAAGTGAGAATAGCCGCGTATTTATCGGTGTGAATGGTGGGCCTGGGTGGACTTGAACCACCAACCGCGCCCTTATCAGGGGCTTTTGTGGTGCTATATGTATAGTATGATGCGTCTGCCTGCCAAGCAGGCGGCCGGGGCTACCTTCGCAGTGATCTCCGGTGACCGCCGCCGTACAGACTCTTATTGCACCCCAATTGCACCCAGATTTTCGCGAGATTAGTCAATACAAGCGCGTTGTCGGTACTAATCACCGATAACTTCCGGGTTGTCGTCATCCGCCTACGATCAGCAATAGGCTCAAGACAGGAATTTTCATTTGCTACGCCCGGGCTTTTGGAGAGTTAGCGGGCAGGGCAGGTTACGCCGTTTACCGGGAGTTGGTTCATTTAACAGCCTTGTTGGACGAGCTTTCCTTGAGCAGTATTTGGATTTCGCTCTCAAAGGCATCTTTGTCCACCATGCCAACGTGCAAGTCGGCGATCTTGCCGTTGCGATCGATCAACAGCGTTGCGGGCATCGAGTTGAAACCGAAACGGTCTCCCATTTCCGAATTTCCAATCACAATCGGATAGTTGATTTTATGCTGTTGAAGGAATGGCTTGACAGATTTCCAGCCGTCGTCGTCCATTGAAACCACGTGGCCCAGAAATCCAGTAGCACGACCCGGCCTTTGTAGGCGGACAATTTGACCGGCCTGCCTTTCGCGTCAGTTAGCGTGAAATCTGGTGCGGTCTTCCGGGACGTGGCCGGTGTCAAGTCGGCTGGTGTTACCGCTGGCAGAACGAGCACAACCACGAGAGCGACTGTTGCGAAGATGTGACGAAGCATGTGTAGTAACCTCCGTAGTCAATTCGCGCGGCCGCCAATCAGGTGGCTGCGAGCCGACGCGCCGAAGCCGATCTAGCTTTTCGCACAATGACTCCGGCAGTGACGATGCCGATCAAATCAAGGGCACGGCTAAACAGAAATGGCGCCAGGAATGGAATCACCGGCCGAGCGGGTGGCGTGTGTCCGAAAAAAATGAAAAGAAGCGAGGCAATCATGGCCGCGCGCAGGACGCTAACGGTCATAGTTGCGACCATTTCTCTTCCCTTCGCTAAAACTGCCACAATACAACCGATGAGAAGCGACTGGGTGAAGCGCACAATCGGAATGCCGTAGGTCAGGAGCCACACATAAGCTTCGTAGTGGCGGTTCGAATAAGGCCGCTGAGTGCGAAGCAAGGCGACGATGAACTGTTCGGGCAGGGCTGCGCCGAACAATGAAAACGTGAAACCGAGGAAAACGATGGCGGCGAGCCACAATGGCGAAACGCGAAACGCGGCACCCGCGAGATGGGCGATGGTTTTGGCACTTTGTCGCCAGTACCAGCGGCAGGCATGATCGATGCCTGAGCGTGAGGCTAGGTCGGAGAATTCCTCACTGAGGTCGCCAAGAATGGACTCTGCCTGCTCCGCAGAAGCGAACAGCTCGACAAGCCAGGAGGCAATGCGTGGCGGATGAGCCAAAGTGGATGGGGACATCATGAGTGACTCCCGATCAGATCAAGGCCTTGGGTCATGCTCTGAACTGCGCGATGCGTCCGATTTACTGCTGACATTCCCTTGGCGGTGACATGGAAAAAACGTTTCGATCGTCCGCCGCGTTCTGGCGTAGGTTCGCCGAATTGCGATTTGAGGTAGCCCTTCGTTTCCAGGCGGTCAAGAGTGGCATAAATGGCGCCGATCGACACTTCACGACCAGTCCGTGCTTCGATCTCTTGCCGCACTGTAACTCCATAGGCCCGACCAGCAAGACGAAGAAGGGCCAGAATCACGATGTGCTCGAATTCACCGAGATAATCGCGGCTAGACATTAGCTATACAATATAGAATAAATTGGCAAAGTCAATCGGTTCCAGGCATCGGGAAGCTAGTGGACGTGTAGTCGGCTACTCTTACCTTGGGATTACTTCAGGCTTGCCCGTCACTTGCCCAGAATCTTTGGCAAGCAGTAATGGGCTCTTCGCTCGCTAGCGCCCGACATTCGTTAGTCCTTCCAACATAACGATGTCAGAATCGCCCTCGGCGACCGCGGCCAGGACAAAGCGCCCGTCGGGCGACCAGGATACGCGGCGCGCAATGAACGTCGCGCGTTCGCCGAAATCGGTAATCTGACGCCATTCGCCAGTCGTTGTCGAGAGGGTCCAGAGATTAGTGGTAAACCCGTCGGTCAGTGCCTGCGCCATCCATTTCCCATCGGGCGACAGCGCGGGATTGACGATCTGCCAGATCGGCGCTCGCGAGGATGGAATGCGTGCGAGCACGCGATAGGGTCCGTCCTCGGGAGTCGCAGCCCGGATTTCGAATTCTGGTGTGCCATCGACAATCGGCCGCTCGAACACGTAGTACAGGGTGGCGCCGTGTAGCCCAATCACGTTGCGCAGCCGCTCGGTCCTCACGGTGACAGCCGGACCTCCGTCAAGAGGCACTTTTTTCAGCACGACATCGTTCGATGTCACGCCGCTCCACGTCGAGTAATAGACCCAGCGGCCGTTCTGCGACCAAGCAGGACCGAGACCGGGGTTCGCGACGTTACGCAGGGTGCTTCCATCTGAATCCACCAGCCAGACTCCAAACTTCAGCCCATGGTTGCCGCGCGAAGAGACGAACACGATCGTGCGTCCATCGGGCGACCACTGTGGGACGCCCACGGCCACGCTCGGATCGCGCTCATGAGTGATCTGGCGCAGCCCGCCACTTTCGGTGTTCACCACCCACAGGTTTGCGTGACCGCCGCTGTCAGATAGAAACGCGACTTCTTTGCCGTCGGGGCTGGCCGTGGGGGTGAGGACCTGCCCGGTCTGTCGCGTCACACGAACGGCGCGGCGCGTGGGCGGACCGTCGACCGGGAACTTCCAGATGTCGGTCTGCAGTTTCATGCGGCTGACCAGTATTGCGCCGCTCTTGGAGATGTCCGGAGTCATGTACGACGTCTCGCCCGATGTGACCCGCCGTACCGTTCCATCACTCAATGTCACCTGCCACAAGCCTAATGTCGGCAAATAAGGCATCGTGCTGTCGCGGCTTGAGCTGTAGACGATGCCCGTGCTGTCGGGCAGCCAAGCAAAACCGCTCATCATAGTGTTGTCATGCGTTAACTGACGCGGTTCCCCTCCCTTGGCCGGCGCCACGAAAATGTCGAATCTAATCGTGTCTCCTCGCTGAAAGGCAATCCATCGGCCGTCCGGCGACCAGCGGGGATACAAGTAGTATGTCGTGGGCGTGAACTGGGCGACCAGGTCGAATCTGGAACCGTCTTCGGACGCCGTCACCAGCTGGATGCCCTCTTTCGCCAGCCGAAAGAGCGCAAGCCGCCCATCCGTTGGGCTGACGTCAGTTCCTCCCACGCTGTCGACGACACGCCGTGGCACGCCACCAAACGTCGGAATCTCCCAGATGCTCCCCTGAACCGCTCCTGATACGGCCGGCGAGAAATACAGGATCGAACTTGAGTCGGGCGACCAGCGAGGGAACTCGTGGTCGACTGTGTCGCGCGTGATTTGCAGGGGCGCGCCGCCCGCAATAAGCTGCACGAAAATCTGTCGTTTGCCACCCACGCCGGCGGTTAACGCCACAGACTTGCCGTCCGGTGAAATGGCCGGAGACTCCTCGAGGCCGGGAAGATCCGTGAGACGTGTGACGCGAATATCGGTCGGCGATGACCTCGCCGACGGCCTTCCGAACTTGTCGCGCACCACCCAGAGCAAGACGAGGGCTGTCGCAATCCCGAGCGACAGTGCCGAGATTGCCGCGGGGGACCACTGTCGCGGCGTCGGCCCTGGGGCCGCTTCTGCAGGCGTGGCCATCGCATCTTCGATCTCGATCCGCGCATCTGCGATGTCGTGAAGTCGTCGCCTGGCATCTTTCTGGAGACAACGCGTCAGCAAACGCCGGATGCTGACAGGCGTATCGGCCGGCAGCGACTTCCAGTCTGGTTCGGCCCCGACAACGGCGACAATGGTGTCCGTGACGGTCTCGCGTCCGAACGCTGAAGTACCAGTTAACATGTCGAAGAGCACGCACCCGAAGGCCCAGATGTCGGTGCGCTTGTCGACCGGCTGACCTCGCGCCTGCTCCGGGCTCATGTACGCGGCGGTGCCGAGAATCGCACCCATGATCGTCGCGCCCACCGTTATGGTCGGGGACTTCGACATATCCGAACTGGACCCTTCGGCCGCGAGAGCTTTTGCGAGACCGAAGTCCAGCACCTTGACTACTCCATCGGGCGTGATCTTGATGTTGGAAGGTTTGAGATCGCGATGGATGATCCCGGCCCTGTGCGCGGCGTCCAGTGCGTCGGCGATCTGTTGCGCGAAAGCCAAAGCCTCCGTGAGTGGCAACGGGCTCCGGTGCACGCGATCGTACAACGTGTCGCCTTCGACCAACTCGAGCACCAGGGCTGGCACGTTGTCGGCGTCTTCGAAACCGTAGATTGCCCCGATGTGCGGATGATTGAGCGATGCGAGCAGTTGTGCTTCGCGTTTGAAGCGCGCTACGCGATCGGCGTCCTCCGTGAACAGCGGCGGCAGGAGCTTCAGCGCGACGTCGCGCCCAAGCTTAGTGTCGCGGGCGCGATACACCTCCCCCATGCCGCCAGCGCCTAGCGGTGCGACGATCTCATACGGCCCGACTTTCCTCCCAGAGGTTAGCGCCATTCGTGCGCGCAATTATAGTCCCAAGCACGCGGTTTCACATTGACCTCTAACGGCCTACCGGCGCGATAACTCCCGAGTCGGCAACCCTTCCCTTACCAGATCATGGAAGGGTTGCTCGTCACCCAGAAGTTGATGGGTCATGGCAGTCAGATCGCGATGAAACTCGGCTTTCGTCATCAAACCTCTATTTCTTCTCAAAATGCTTGCCGAAGTAATAGACCCTGTGACGGGTGCCTTTCAGCTCGGCTGCATTAAGCGTCAGATCCGCAGTATTGAGGCGACGAACATCCGCATGATGAACCTTCTCCTGATCATTTACCCATCCATCGGCCGACTCCAGACCCGAGACGTCGGTCGTCAAGCCGTCAAGAAAATAATGGGATGGAATTAGAGCCTTAGGATCATATTTTCGCACGATTCCATCCACCTCAGCGCGCGTGAGGATTGTCTCGACGGGTAATACCAGCACGTCAACATTTTTCAAGAAATGGTCCAGAGCGGGATCAGGCACTGCGCGATTGTCGCCCCAGATGGCGATCCGCAATCCCCCGGTTTCAATGATCTGAATCGCGTTATCGAACGCGATCACGTTGTTTGGCGGACAGGTCTCTACGTGGAGGTCTGCAGAGGCACTACGCGGCTCATCAGGAGGCGCCGGTTCACATTTGTGCTTGTCGGCGAGGCCCGTTATTTCGATATCGCCGAGCTTAAACTGCCCAACCAAACGCTCGAGAACCATTAGCCCTTTCGGGCGCCCGACAGCATCGTGGTCGAAATGAGCGTGAGTGGAAAGAACTATACCGACGCGGATGGTGGGAAACTCGTTTAGGAACCACTTTGGGTAAACGCCTGTTGAGTCATTCCGCCAAGGATCGGTCAAAACCGTCACACCGACCGGCGACGTGATCTCGAATGCATCGTGTCCGTAGAACTCGATCTTGACATCACCTGCTCGAGTAGGGTCTCCTCCCGTTTTCTGAACGGTGATTAGAGAATTGTCATTCCATGCAGGGGAGGTAGGTACGGACTTCCCAGACTGTTGCGCACGGGCGTCACCGGTCAAGGTCAATACGACAAACAAGACGATCGGGGCTAGCGTTTTGACACGCATATCATCCTCTCGTGTTTCATGGATGACTCTACCACCAAGCCTCGATGCGTAGTCGCAGTCACTACATGACGCTCTTGTCCGGATCGTCGGCAACTCGGAAGCTATTCGTTGACATTCAGAATTTGCCCACCGGGGCAGCGGCTTAGCGCCCCCTTAGTGCCCCTTGAACTATTTGCTATCAGATTGAAAAAAAGAGGGATAGCGAATCAGGCGATAAGGATCGAAACTACTGCCGTATTGGAAACAAAGGAGTTTTGCGGCGCAGCTCGGCCTTCTAAGGGACCGAAAAGAAAGGAACGGAATTCTTGTTGCCCCCTTATTGCCCCCGAAGAATTAGCGGTGGAGATCTGAGCGCCAACGCATCATGCTAACAACTCGGTCTGAATAACTGTCTACAGCGCCGCCGGTGAAAGAAATCCAAAAATGTGGTGGAAGTCCTTGGAACGAAAGCAGGCACAACTACTCTTGAACCGTCACTATCTTATCTTATTCGCGGCGACGTGCTCCATCTCGCGGACGATACCGCTCGGAAATGTGACTTTGAGATGGACAACCTCTTTTTCGTGGTTCAGACCGAAATGGGCCTCCTGGAAATTCTGTGAGAGATACGAAGTCTGGCCACCGATTTCCTGAGCCTGTGTTTGGCCGCCGGCTTCGATCTCAACCTTTGTGCCAAATCCTGTCCGGTTTGACTTCGTACATTTTGCGCGCACTTTGATCCAATTTTTCTTGTTGCCTCCATCGTTCCGCAGAAGCGTGGGACGACCTTCTTGGTTCACGATGAACACATCCATCTGGCCATCATTGTCGTAATCCGCAAAAGCTGCACCGCGGCCGATATGAGCCTCCTCGAATGGTGCACCGCTAAACGTACCGACTTCATAAAAGCGCTGGCTGGACATGTTGCCAAAACAAGTGATTCTTCATGGGGACCAGATGCGTCGGGTCCTTGTCATCCTGGAACGTGCTCCCGTTTACGACAAAGAGATCGAGTTTGCCATCATTGTCGTAATCGAAGAACGAGGTTCCCCAGCCTATATAGTTCCGAAGTCTTGTCGTTTGATGCATTTGGCTGACCGTCATCAATATGCCGTCGACCTTGTTGCTCGCTCGCCCGTTGCAGTCGGCAGTTGTTATAGCATTCCAGTTGATGCTGCGCTAGAAAATCGTCACTCCCGCCTCTTCGAATCACAGGCGATCTTCTAACCCGGCACTAGTACGAAAATACGCATCCAGGATCTCCCGCCATTACGGTAAATACCCGAGTTTCTTTCAGGTAAAAACCTTAGTGCTTAGCATATGAGTATCTATACGATTATCCAGCATTATGCAAATAACTTGGCATCACAACGGCTTCGGTCCCCTGGCCCTGATGGTCGCTTCGAAGGCTTGCTGGAACTACCAACTACATTTTTTGGCAAGAACTAAGGGGATTCACTAATGCTAGTTCAGTGGAGGTGAGCCTTGTCCTACGATTCCAGCATGCTCTTTCACAATGTATCTCTGTGCCTACAGCAAAAACCTTCGATCTCGCTCGAAAACCTTTCCCGAGAGTTGCAAGTGAGTCGTCGCACTATTCAGAAGACAATTGTCTTTGCGAGCGGCAAAACATTCAGGGACCTGCGGGAAGAGATTCTAGTCGCGCGAGCCAAGGCCCTTTTCATTTCGAAGCCGAACCTGCCGATTAAGGCTCTGTCCTTCAGCGTCGGGTACGAGTCTCCCCGCTCCTTCGCACGTGCAATTAGACGTGCGTGCGGGTGTTCTCCCGAACAGCTTCGATCTGTTGCTTCGCAGGAGCTCTTGAGCCGAGATGAAACGGTCATGAGCTGGGACGAGAACCTCACAAATTCATCACTTACACGAACGACGCAAAGATCCTAAACGGTCGCATATTCGCACGATCTGCCCCACTTTAAGACTTGTATCTGGGCATCTCTATTCTAGAATTTCACGGGCAGTACGGGACCACTCTTAACGCGAGTTGGCGCGCTGACTACAACCCAGCCTGACAGGCCGGGCTCCTACCCTCGTTAGACTGTGGGGGCTTCAGCACTACTGGAAATCATCGGTAAGGTTGCAAATCGATCGCGCTTTTGCGCGATGACGTTGAGTTTCATTTTTTAGTGATCAGATCCGCAGATGGCGGACCGTGAGTGACTTGACCAGAAGTGAGTGTCGCTTCAGCGGAGAACCTGGAGCTAGTCTGTATGCCAGCGCGTTGTTGGAAGTCGACAGTTCTGCTTGCGTTCCTATTTCTCCCTCTTGTTTGCGCGACGCCAGTGCTGGGCGTGGGGCCTACCATCTCGAGTCTCTCCCCTACATCTGGGGGCGTCGGTGCGTCAGTGACAATCACGGGAACGAACTTCGGCTCAACACAAAGCACCAGCACCGTCACATTTAATGGAACTACGGCAACGCCAACAAGTTGGAGCGCTACCAGTATCGTTGCGCCCGTGCCGAGCGGTGCGACAACCGGAAACGTAGTGGTGACGGTGTCAAGCGTAGCCAGCAATGGCGCGACCTTCACCGTGGTTCCTTTCGTCATCACAGGCAGCATGACGAGTGCACGCTTCAATCATACGGCGACGCTGCTGAACAATGGGCTGATCCTGATCGCAGGGGGTGACCAGGGTTGCAACGAATGTCCTACTTACTCTTCCATCCCTATCTCCAGTGCGGAACTCTATAACCCTTCGACCGGAACTTTCGCTGTTACTGGGAGTTTGAACGTTGCGCGTACGTTCCATACATCGACTCTGCTGAACAACGGAATGGTCTTGATTACCGGAGGTTACGATATCAATGGCTCCCCCATTGCTAGCGCGGAGCTGTATAACCCCTCGACCGGAACTTTCACTGTTACGGGAAGCGTGAACACGCCACGTAAGTACCACCCATCGACACTGCTAAACAACGGAATGGTCTTGATCACCGGAGGTTACGACATCAGCGGCTCCCTCCTCTCCAGCGCGGAGCTGTACAACCCCTCAACTGGAACTTTCACTGTTACGGGAAGCCTGAACACGGCGCGCGCGTACCATACATCGACTCTGCTGAACAACGGAATGGTCTTGATCGCTGGAGGTTACGACAGCGGCGGTTTTCCCATGTCTAGTGCGGAGCTGTACAACCCCTCAACTGGAACTTTCACTGTTACGGGGAACTTGAACACAGCGCGTTTGCTCCACACAGCAACATTGCTAAACAACGGAATGGTCTTGGTCGCAGGAGGCGGTGACTGTCCATACGCCACTACCTCCAGTGCGGAACTGTATAATCCTTCGCCTGGAACTTTCGCTAGTACTGGAAGTTTAAACGCAGCGCGTGAGTACCATACATCGACACTGCTGAACAACGGAACGCTATTGGTCACAGGGGGCATCAGCGGCAGCGGTAACACCCTTTCCAGTGCGGAAATGTATGATCCCTCGACAGGAGCTTTCACTCTGACCGGGAGTTTGAACGTTGCGCGTGCGACCCACACAGCAACTTTCCTGAACAACAGAATGGTGCTGATCGTAGGAGGATCGGACAGCAGCGGTTCCCCGCTTTCGAGCGCCGAACTCTACCAGCTTGCTTCTGTAGCACCAAGCCTTGGAAGCCTGTCGCCCACGTCTGGGCCAGTCGGCACATCGGTGACGATCACTGGATCGAATTTTGGGACCACGCAAGGTTCGAGCACGGTCACGTTTAATGGTACGACTGCCGCGCCAACGAGTTGGAGCGCGACTAGTATCGTGGTACCGGTGCCGAGCGGGGCGACGACAGGAAATGTTGTAGTGACTGTATCTGGCGTGGCGAGCAATGGTGTAACGTTTACCGTCACAGCCGCTCCGGCGCCTACGATCAC
>WNGJ01011379.1_pt1 | contig 10103 bp, 8 predicted proteins | sample 5400611 | NCBI WGS metagenome assembly WNGJ01 (sample SAMN13153375, study PRJNA577476) | soil metagenome | isolation source: 40 cm soil or saprolite under Garry oak tree replicate 1 | place: USA:California | collected 2016-06-15
AGAAGGGAGAATCAGATAGAATTTCCAGGGAAATATTGTACTTTTTCTCTGTATTACTTGTCGGCTCGCGTTCTATGCCATTTGGACATGTCATGCTCTGAATGGATGAAGCGCTCGTCACTGAGATCTTTGCTGTTTGCACTCATCGTGAAAGGAAGGAAGATCACATGGCTCTTGAAGATTATTTGGAACCCGAGATAGCTGTTACTGCTGTGGTGACTGCTGCCGTCTTCTCGCCACGGGCACGTAAGCTCATTCGTCGTGGCGCAGTCTATGGAATGGCGGGGATACTTATTGCTGGCGATGCCATTTCTTCAGCTGCTCGCAGCTTTGGTCAAGGCGTTCAGCAGGCAGGAGCGGCAGCTGCAAATGCCACGCAGAATACGACGAACCAGGCCAGGGCTGATGCCTCGGCAGCTGGGAATTCGACTGCCAATGCAGCCTCCAAGAAAACAACTCATCATAAGAATGCGACGGACCAGGCAAAGACATCCAGCGAAGATACGGAAGGTCAAGTCTGATGAGCCAGACGCAAGGGGAGAAGCCGAATCAAGCAGCCACAGAGCGGGCTGAAGAGGTGTTTGAGCAGCTAGGACAAAGGATTGGCCACCTGGCAGTTTTTGCCCGTCAACGCATTCAGGACGCTGCGACCGCTATAAAGAATGAAGCCGATCGGATGGACCAGCCAACAACGACACCCGATAAGAAGTCGAGCCAGCCGGCGACAGCACAGGCTGAGGAAACAGGGAAGCTCGCGACAGAAAGAGCCGAGGAAATAGTAGATCGCATGGGGAAACGCCTTGGTCACTTCGCATCTCTTGCCGGTCTACAAGTCCAGAGGGTTGTGGCTCGTGCACGCGAAGATGCTGAAGATATGTGGGTAGAGGCGCAGAACATACGCAATCAGAACGCTCGTAAACCACAATAGTGTAGGGTCACAATATCGAACCTTGAAGGGGTCAAGCCATATCCTGTTCGCAGTTGCCCTGCCCATTACCCTAGAAAGAAGCTGAGGGATTACATGAGTGTAGCTGTAGCTGAGGAACCTCGCGTTCTTCATAGGGTTCCAGGCCGGGTACGCGTGCATTTACCAGCATGGACAGGACAAGGAAAGCGTTATATTGAAACAAGACTGCGCCAGGTGCCAGGAGTACGGAGTGTACAGGCCAATAGTCTGACAGGCAATATTCTCATCCAATTTGACCCCACAGTCATAGATGAGCAGCATATCCTGGAAGTGGTACGCACCCTCGAAGCGGATACAACCACAGCCGTATCTGAAGGACAGGTAAAGCCTGAAGACGAAAAGGCTCCTCCACCTGCTATACGTGAGAAGCAAGGAAAAACTGTACGCGCACGTATTGCCGTGCGTGGCTTAGACCGCGACCCGCACCTCGCGAAGCGCGTCGTAGAACACCTTGAGCGCCGGCCAGGAGTGCGTGCAAGCGTGAGCCACCTCACAGGACGTGTGCTGGTGGAGTTCACGGAACACCAGATCGAATTAGAGGAGCTTCTTGCGGACGTTGCTGACGTGGAACTCCCAGACCTTCCAGGTGAGGACCGACCAGTACATCCACTCGATCCAGGACCGTTGATACAGAGCGCCACCCGCACGATTGGAGCCACGCTCGGCCTTGGACTCCTCACCACACGCCAACTCCTGGGTTTTCAAGAGGAGCTCCCTGGCGCTGGTGCCGCTACGCAGATTGCCAGCATCATTGGGATTCTGCAAGGCATTCCCCCCATTCGCTATGGACTGCGCAGACTTTTCGGGCGCACCGTCGCTGATCTTCTCGTGAATATCCCAGCCATCATTACCCTTACTCTCTCAGGTAGTCCGCTGGGCCTGCTACTGACCGGAGCGGAGTCCGTGCGCCTGATTACTGAAGTGCATGCGCGGCAGACCGCGTGGCGTCGTCACGAGGAACGAGTAGCCAATGCTCCTTCGGCGCAACCAGATGCCGTCATACGTCTAGAGACCGGTGAGCGAACTCCTCTGAAGGCGAAGGTTTTGGAGGGGACTGGAACTGCAATTGGGCGCGATGGTATGCCTCTGCCGGTCGTTCAGGGCGGCAGCGTTCCCCCTGGTACACGCCTCTATGGGGGACCATTCGTCTTGCAATTGCAGAGCGATGAATCCTTCCAGGGATTCACACCACAGCCCCGACCGGCACCAGTTGCCCCATCAATGTATGACCGTTACCTGCAAGCAGTAGGTCCCCTCTCGCTGGTGTACGCGGCGGCAACTGCCCTGCTCACACGTTCGTTCAACCAGACGCTGGCGGCATTGCTCCTGGTCAATCCGCGCACCGCTGCTATCGGTCTGGACAGCGCAGATCTGGATACAGCCGCACGAGTAATACGGGCAGGTGTTACTGTCGTCGGAACGCGTACCAACCGCACTATTCGCCTTCCCCGCTTTGTGCTTCTGGATGGCATCCGCCTCCTCACTGACAGGCTCGAACTTACCAGCGCTTTGCCGCTGACCGGGGACTATGATGCTGCCGAGATTCTTGCACGTGCCGCGGGGGTAGCCGCGGCAGCTGGCTCACCATGGGGCGGTGTCTTTAGAACCACAGGGAGCCTGCCAGCTACCCATGGTTCCTTCGACGGTAGGACAGCTACCGCGTATGCAGAGGGAGTACGCTACACGCTTGGCCCTGTGGAGGACTGGAGCTCACTCCCAGAAGCTGCACGTCTACGGCAGCGTGGTAACTATGTGCTTGTGCTCCGCTCTGAGCGCGAGGAGAAACCTCTTGGCATCCTGGCTCTACGGCCCCAGCTTGCCACAGGAATACAGGAGTTGGTCCAAACGTGTCAGCGCCATGGAGTGGAACTTGGCGTACTGAGCAGCGGTGATCAAATTGCGCTGCAAGCGTTCGCCCGGCGCGCGCAGGTAGCACTCGTTGAGAGTGATGATGCAGTGGAAGCTATCTGTGCGAAGCAAAAAGAAGGAGCACTGGTCGCATTCGTCTCGGACAATGCAGGCGCTGCGGCAGGGTTCGACGCCTGTGACCTGGCTATTGGCATCACGGATGACCGTTTCCGCTTGCCTGCTCGCGCTGACCTGTTAGCTCCCGATCTCACGGCAATCGCGGCAATCATCGATTCAGGCGCACGCCGCGAAGCCGCGGTGCGGGACTCCGTTGGGCTGTCAGTGGTATCCAATATTATTGGCGCTATATGGGGCTTGCGAGGGATGCCCGGCGTGAAGCGTGCCGGACGAGCCGTGCAGATTACCGCGCTCATTGCTCTGGCAGATGGATGGTTGCGCCTGCGCGGCGGGAAGCGACCTGGATCGAGTGTCGCTCATCTTGTCGATCCGCATCCAGAGCGCTGGGGGCAACGAGGTGTGGAGCAGGTGCTCCACATCTTGAAAACCTCTGAGGAGGGCCTGACAAACGAAGAGGCTGCTCACCGGCAGCAGCAAGCTCCCTTGCAGGCACGTCGCCATCCATGGTTATCCGCGCTCCTTGAACAGGTCCGTTCTCCATTGCTTGGCATCCTCTTCGCCGGAGCGGGCCTCTCACTGCTTTTGGGAGCTACAACTGATGTGGTCATCATTGGCGCCACCATCATGGCCAACGTCGCCGTCGGTGCCTGGCAAGAGCAAAAGGCCAACCGGGTTTCTGAAGCACTGGAGAAGATGGGAACATCTACCGCTCAAGTCCTGCGCGCTGGCCAGGTAGCGACCATAGCAGCCAATGAAGTGGTGCCGGGAGATGTGCTGCTGCTGGCACCTGGAGATCGTGTCGCTGCCGATGCACGCGTGATTCGCGCTCAGGGTTTGGAGGTAGACGAGGCGGCCCTGACCGGCGAGTCACTGCCAGTCGCCAAGGCTCCAGACGCGGGGAGTGATGCCAACCGCATTGTCCTGGACGGGAGTGATATCACCACTGGGACGGGACGTGCGGTGGTCGTGGCTGTTGGTCGCCAGACGCGGATGGGTGCGACCGCCGCCGCGTTATCGACAGAAGAGACGGAGCAGAGCCCTCTCGGTACACGTCTGAGCCAATTGCTGCGCTTGATTCTGCCCATCTCCATTGGGGGTGGTGCTCTCGTGATCTTGTCGGGAGTACTGCGCGGTCGCTCTATGGCATCCGTGATTACCACCGGGGCAACACTTGCTCTTACAGGCATTCCCGAAGGTTTACCGCTTCTCACCAGGGTGAGTGAAGCTGGAGTCGCCCGCCGTCTCGCAAGTCGCAACGCTGTCGTCCGTCGCCTCTCAGCGATCGAGGCCCTTGGACGAGTGGATGTTGCCTGCGCCGATAAGACAGGTACGATGACCGAGGGGCATCTCACATTGAATCTGGTTGCCGGTCTTGATCAGGAAGCACGATTGCCGGGTGAGCTGCCGGCAAGTCTGCACTCTGTGTTGCTCACAGGTGCCCTCGCCAGTCCGCGTCCAGATGCTCCTGATGCAAATGCCCATCCCACCGATGTCGCCGTGATCCGGAGGGCGCTGCAAGCAGGCCTGGGCGAGCAGCTGCGGGTACCGCGCGAGGAGGAGTTACCATTCGATCCTGTACGTTCCTTCCACGCGACCGTCGTGCAAGGACGCCTGTGTCTGAAGGGAGCTCCGGAAGCATTGATCTCTCGCTGCACCTTGATCCTCCAGCATGGAGAGAAACGTCCCCTCGATGAGGCTGGTCAACGTAAGTTGCTTGCGCACTCCACTCGTCTTGCTGAGCGAGGTCTGCGTGTGCTCATGGTTGCCGAGGGACCTGCCAATAGTTCTCTTGACAATCCGCGCGGGCTGACCGCACTCGGTTTTCTAGGGATCAGCGACCCGCTGCGGCCTACCGTCAAGAGCGCAGTATATCGCTGCCGGGAGGCAGGAGTCCGTGTCATGATGATTACGGGTGATCATCCCGCCACTGCTCGCACTATCGGCATGGAAGCGGGTTTGCTTGATGGCCAGGGAGAAGTGCTGACGGGAACTGAACTGGCCGAACTGCACAACGGTGAGCTTGATCAGCGCCTGGAGCATGCCACTGTCATCGCACGAGCCACCCCTCTGGATAAGTTACGTATTGTCGAAAGTCTCCAACGCCGCGGTCATACCGTTGCTATGACGGGTGATGGCGTGAACGATGCACCAGCCTTGCGACTGGCAAACATTGGAGTGGCCATGGGACACGGTGGAACAGAGGTGGCACGCCAGACGGCCGACGTGGTACTTGTTGACGACGACTTCTCCACGCTTGTAGAAGCCCTGGTCGAGGGACGCAGTTTTTGGCGTAACATTCGTCGCGCCCTTGGTTTGCTCCTCGGTGGCAACCTGGGCGAATTAGGACTGGTGGTTGGAGCCAGTCTGCTGGGACTCAACTTCCCACTGACGGCAAGCCAGATTCTGACGATGAATGCAATCACCGATATCCTGCCAGCCACTGCTGTAGCTCTTCAGCAGCCAGAGCATCGCAGTCTTGCTGGACTTCATCGTGAGGGTGCAATGGCTCTCGACAAGCCCTTACGCAACGATATCGTGCGTCGCGGTCTCGCAACCGCCCTTCCGGCACTTGCCGCCTATGGGGTTATGCTCGGTTCTAGTACCCTGCCACAGGCTCGTTCTGTTGCCTTTGCCAGTGTGGTTATGAACCAGCTCGCTCAGACGCTTGATGCCGGTCGATTTGAAGGGGGTCTGACCCGTAGCGTCTTCAGTGCCGTCGTTGGCTCTGCTGGTGTGCTCGCAGCCACCTTCGCGATCCCCCCCTTGCGCAATTTTCTCAGCCTTGCTATACCAACACCAGCGGGACTGGCACTCATAGGAGGTGCAGCTCTGCTGGCTGTCGTAATGAGCCGTGCGCTTGCCTCTCCGCTTTTTGGTCAAACTGCCCTTCCTGCGCTGCTAGCTGCAACACAAAAGGCAGTACTTACTTAGTAAATGGAGGAATATCTTGAGGCAACCCAACCCGTGAAAAGAAGTGCCCAAATGCGTGGGACAATTTCTCTTTATAAGGGGACAAGAGTCTTAGTCGTTCCCCTTGTGACTCAGCAAACTGGGTTAAAAAATTAAAGGGCATTGTAAACGTCAAGCGAAAATCTACAATCTGTATCCCATGAGGCATCTTACTTAAACCGCATTCATGTAGCATATGATAATTAGGTATATAGCCTTGCCTAATTTTTTCCTGCATCTTTTTGGGTCGAAGGTTTTCATCTCTTGCAATCATCTCTTCTAAAGACCAATATGGACATAAAACTACAAACGAAATCTTGTCGGGGCGAAGATCACAAGATTGCGTCATTACTACAACATTAAAAGTATATTCTTTTGTTTGTAGTGAGTATTTATTTGTTTTTTCTGCATCAAATTCTTCAGCAATAGTAGGAATGTATTCGGGAACATATACTGGACACCGCTTAATAAAATCGCCTTGTTCGAGTTCCTGCCCATCTACTATCCCGTATGGTTCATCTACACCCACGTGGTATCTCCTGAATACTACAATTTACTCTTCTGCGAATTCTTCAGGAAATGGAAGCGGCTCGCCCCAACCCATGCGTTCTACATTAAAAACCACATTTCTAACCGAAAGTGGAGGCATGTCTATCCAGATATCTTGCTCTTGAGGTTTCTGTTCAGCAAATGGGATTGAATGTATTAAGCGTATTGATGTTACAGTTGCTTGAGTCAATCGTCGAACAACTCTATGGAGTGATACGACCATTGCCCTTGCTTGGCTATCGAGTATGTCATACGCCTCTGAATTTACCATATCATACGTATTGGGAATTTGCACTTCTCGTAGTGTTGTTGCGGAACTTATTTGCTCAGTCCACTTTGTGCCAGATAATGGAGGCAACTTATCTAGTACATTTTCTTCTTTCTCTTGTAAAAAAGTTGTTCCTGCTCTACTCATTTGCCTACCTCTCTAAAAAGCTCGTAATGTGCTCTTTCAGTAAATGACGCATCAAAAGCAACTTCTATACGTTCATGCGCAATTTCTAACCAATCTGAGACATGCTCATTAGTAGGTACAGAATCATTTGTACTATACATATTAAGATCCAGTACGTAAGCAAAATCTCCTAGCTTCTTAGGAACCACCGTTCCAAAGATGATTCTTAATCCACTCACTGGCGACTCGTAAGGTATATCTACATTTAGCAAAAATGCCGGGAATATCTGAGGAATTGGTTGAGGTATCTGAGGCATCACGCGGAAATAGTCTTCGAGCTCTACATCTGCATAAGGAAGCTCTATATGGTTTATATAGCGTAGCGCTATATTGCTTAAGCCAGAAGAATTGGCTGCATTAGAATAAGTTTGCAAGTATTCCAAGATGCGTTTTTTAAAGTGTGCCCAACCATCATAAGGAGGCAGTTGATGAATTGATAGGTTATTCGGCCCAATCTGTATTACTTCACTACGGGTTTCACTTGCAAATTGTAGTTTAGGCTGAGCCTGTTGAACAAACCTGCCTTGATCGGGGTCAACTACGGTCTCAATAGTGTTTAATTGTTCCTTGATAGGGAACCTATCTCGTATTTGTTCATAAAAAAGCCCCGGAATGGTCCAATCCCATGGCTGTGAACTTGAAAACCTGAAGTCACATACAGCTTCAATGAGAGGAGGCTTATTATAAGTTCTTGCCATGCACATTCCACTCCGTCATTAACTTACTTACTGTCTAAGCCTATTATAACACAGATTTGATCAACCCCAAGATTATCTCGCGTCTTTCTGTTCTCTGCTCCATTTTTTGAGTGAGGTCCTCTTTACACAACTATGAGGATAGTGTCCGTAGCGCAATACAACGGCTCCCTTTGTGAGAACTCTTACCCACCAGCGCGCTTGACCTTGTATCCCAGAGCGGTCAATTTCGCCATCACTTTATCACAATGGTCGCCCTGAATCTCGATATTCCCATCCTTGACAGTGCCGCCAGAGCCGCACAACTTCTTGAGTTGTTGAGCCAGCGTGGTCAGCTCTGCCTCGCTTCCCATCACCCCATCTATAACTGTGACGGTTTTCCCTCCGCGCCCTTTACGGTCACGCATCACACGCACAATTCCATCGCTTTTACGAGTTGGTTGTGTAGATTGAGAGCAACGGCAGTTTTTATATGGCAGCCCACAACGCGGGCAGTTAGAGACTCTTCCACCATCGGTAGAGTAGACAAGACGATCTGGCATAACAGCTCAATCCTTTCTTGACGTATCCAATCCCGTCGAGAAAATTGTATCATAAAGGAATGACACTAATAGCTAGAGTGAACCGTATATCTACTAGGTAGTAAAAGACAAATGAAACACAAAAAACCATGTTGGAACTGATATGCAGGATTTAGAAGAAAAAAGGCTTGCCCATTATTCTATTCAACGCCGCTTAGCGCGGGGGGGCATGTCGCAAGTCTATCTCGCGTTTGATGAACAGACGCAACGCAACGTGGCTATTAAAGTGGTCCATTGCAGCGAAGATGATCACTTCGCGCGCTTTCAACGCGAAGTAAAAACCCTCGCTGTCTTGTCGCACAAGCATATTTTGCCCATCATAGAATATGGAATACATGGTTCCTGGCACTACTGTGTCATGCCCTATATCGAACGCGGCACACTACGTGAGCGCCTGGCTAAAGGACCGCTTACCCAGGAAGAAGCAGGCAGCTTTCTCGAACAGATTGCATCTGCACTGCAATTTGCTCATGACCACGGTATTCTCCACCGTGACATCAAACCCTCAAATATCTTGCTCAAAGATGAGCGCCATATCTATCTCGCGGATTTTGGGCTGGCTAAAGATATAAAAGAGCCTTCCACTATCACGCAAACAGGCTGTTTGATCGGAACTCCTGAATACATGGCTCCCGAGTTAGCAGAGGTGCCTGCCACTACCAGCAGCGATATCTATGCTGTCGGTATTTTGCTCTATCAAATGTTAACGGGACGAGTGCCCTTTAAGGGCGGCTCTTCTCTGTCGATCTACTGGAAGCATATTAAAGAACAACCCGCATCTCCATCGCTCCTCAACCCTGCTATTTCTTATCCTGTCGAGCAGGTCATCCTGCATGCCCTGGAAAAGGAGCCCCGTCGCCGCTTCAAAACAGTGCAAGCAATAGCACAAGCCTATGCACGAGCACTGCAAACTTCATATCAGATGAAAGTGGTGCAGTTACAGGATACCCATGCAATCGGCGGAATTACGTTAGCCCCTCCTACACAGCGAGTGATACCCATATCCGCGGTGGTAGGAACTTCTCGCCGGAGAGTTCATCCAGCGATTGCCACACTGATAGCCACATTGTTTCTATGCATGATACCTCTATCATTCGGGTTTTCAATGTACAAAAACGATTCGTTACAGGTACCTATGATGCTGGGCGCGAGTACTGAGTTTGCTAATATAAATGGTACACTTCATCAGGGCCCCCCTATACAGATACAGAGAACCACATCGAGCAGTGTTCATACTTATAACCAGCAAGAAAATGAACAAGGCAAGGGCAGTCAAGGTAAGGGGCATGGACAAGGCAACGCCGGCCAGGGTAAGGAGCATGGACAATTAGTGCACATGGTTGATATTCGAACCTGCACCCATTTAGCAATAAAAAGGAAACAACATGCCTGGACTAACAGGAACAAGACTAGGCCGTTACATGATTTTAGAGCGGCTGGGCCGGGGAGGTATGTCGGAAGTCTACCTTGCCTACGATGAACGCATGCACCGCAACGTCGCCATCAAAGTCGTCAGTAGCGTTCATGCCGATTACCTCGAGCGTTTTCATCGTGAGGCCGAAGCGATTGGTAGATTGGATCACGCCCATATTCTTCCTGCTTATGATTATGGCGAGCAAGAACCATGGCACTACATGGTTATGCCATATATTGAACATGGTACTCTGCGTGATCGACTTCTCGAAGGACCCCTCTCATTAGAAGAAGTAGGGATCCTATTCGAACAGATCGCGGGTGCATTGCAGTTTGCCCACGATCAAGGTATCATCCATCGCGATATTAAACCGTCGAATATTCTCTTACGTGATGACCATTACGCCTACCTGTCGGATTTTGGCCTGGCCAAGTCGGTCGAGGGGGGAAATACCATTACGCAAACTGGCAATTTGCTGGGCACCCCTGAATATATGGCGCCTGAATTA
>WNGJ01017366.1_pt1 | contig 10103 bp, 8 predicted proteins | sample 5400611 | NCBI WGS metagenome assembly WNGJ01 (sample SAMN13153375, study PRJNA577476) | soil metagenome | isolation source: 40 cm soil or saprolite under Garry oak tree replicate 1 | place: USA:California | collected 2016-06-15
CGCCGTCGGCCCCAATTACAGGCGTCCAGTCATTGAATCGCCCGCAACGTTTCGCGGCGATAGCGCTCCCACGAACGCTTCGTTCGCCGATCTGGATTGGTGGAAGATCTATCAAGACACCACCCTGCAGGCTTTAGTTCGCGAAGCCATGACGAACAATTATGATTTGCGCGTTGCCGCAACTCGTGTGGAGCAGGCCCGCGCGATCGCCATGCAGGCGCGGTCACAGTTCGTTCCGAACGTCAACTACAACGGCGCAGTCAGCCGCGGGCGCAATGACGCATTCGGGTCAGCCTTCCCAAACAACGGCGCCACCGTCAGTTCAGTATCAGCAACACTGAATGCCTTTTGGGAGGTGGACCTCTGGGGCCGCGTCCGGCGCCTCAATGAATCGGCTCGCGCCAAATTGCTGGCCTCCGAGGAAGCCCGCCGTGGCATTCGGCTGAGCCTGCTAAGCGAAGTCGCGGCTGATTACTTCCGGTTGCTCGAGTTGGATCAGGAGTTGGAAATAGCTGGCCGCACCACCAATTCCTTCACCGACAGCCTGAGAATTTTTAGCCAACGTGTCGCGGGCGGCACGGCATCGGCATTGGAGGCCTCGCGCGCCGAAGCCGCTCTGGCCGACGCTACCGCCGCGATGCCGGCGATCCTGGACGAAATATCCAGCACAGAAAACCAGCTTTGCCTGCTCTTGGGGCGCACTCCCGGTCCGATTGAGCGCAGGGGCCCGCTCTCCGACACCGTGATGCCGCCGCGCATTCCGCCGGGTCTGCCTTCGTCCCTTTTGGAACGCCGACCGGATGTGCGAGAGGCCGAGCAACTGTTGCGTTCCGCCTACTCCCAAATTGGCGAGTCCGTCGCCGAGTTCTTTCCCAGGATTGGCCTGACAGCGTTCCTGGGAAAGGTCAGCCCGGAGCTGTCAGCCTTTACGCTGGGCAGCGCCAACGCCTGGGGCGTCGCCGCCGATGGGAGCGGGCCGCTGTTTGAAGGAGGCCGGTTGGTGGGGCAGTACCGCCAGGCAAAGGCCGCCCGGGACGAAGCCCTGCTCCGCTACCGGCAAACTGCGCTCACCGCCTTGGGCGACGTTTCCGACGCGCTGATCTCGCGCGAGAGACTTGAGGAAGTTCGCGAGCAGCGGGCGCGGCAAGTAACCGCCTTGGAAACAGCCGTCAAACTCTCCTCGGAACGGTACACCGCCGGGAAAGCAAGTTATTACGAGGTACTCGAAGCCCAGCAACAGCTCTTTCCCGCAGAGCTAGATCTGGCCCGCACACGACGCGATCAACTCCTGGCAGTGGTAGCTCTTTACAAAGCCCTCGGCGGAGGCTGGCAGGACGACACGTCCCGGCAAACAACGAAACAAAACTAGAACAGAAAGAAAAAAGTCATGAACAACTGCACCTCGAAGAAACTGAAGGGCAAGGTCGCTTCGGACCACCGGAAAACAGGACATCCATACCAGAAGCAGAAAGTAAGCCCCACACCCACACGCAATAGCCCGCTTCTCACCCCAGTTGCCCCACGACGCGCTTGCCCCACCCGCCCGCCCCGTCTTTTGCCGAAACCGTCCGCCGCTAAACTTGCCGAGTTTGTCCAAGAAATAGCCACCGACATCACCATACCCATTGGCTATGCTCAGGCAATAAACTTGATCTTTTCCAGGCTCGCCGATTATGTGGCAGGGTATTGCCATGATGAAAATTCGAAAAGCAAACGAGCGGGGCCACGCCAGCCATGGGTGGTTAGACACCTATCACACCTTCAGTTTCGCGGATTATTACGACCCGCAATGGATGGGCTTCCGCAGCCTGCGCGTCATCAACGATGATCTCGTCATGCCAGGGATGGGGTTCGGAACGCATCCGCACCGCGACATGGAGATCATCACCTACATCCTCAGCGGAGCGCTGGAGCATAAGGATTCGCTGGGCAACGGCCGCGTGATCCGCGCGGGCGAGGTGCAATACATGGCCGCCGGCACGGGAGTTCAGCACAGCGAATTCAATCCCGCCAGCGATGAGCCGGTGCGTTTGCTTCAAATCTGGATTCAGCCCGACCGCAAGGGCGTGACCCCGAGATACGCGGAGAGGTCTCTCAAAGACGCTGCCGCGGGGAGGCTCCACCTCGTGACGAGCAAAACCGGGCGCGACGGTTCCATCGCCATTCACCAGGATGCCGACCTCTGGCTGGCCAAACTGGACGTGGGCAATCGAGTCACACACAAATTAGCGCCAGGGCGCCATACCTGGATCCATGTGGCTGAAGGGGAGGTCTCTTTCAACGGAGAAATACTTCGCGGCGGCGATGCTGTGGCCGTCAGCGAAGAAAAGGCGCTCGAACTTAGCGCGACACTGCTCGCGCAGGTCCTTTTGTTCGATCTCAACTAGGATTGCCAGGACAACAAACCATCGCGCTCAACAGCAGCGCCTTACGCCCTTAAATCGCTGCTCCGTTTCTACGAGGTAGATTTGCGCATTCGTCCCGTGCGCTTGGCAGTCGTTGTTCGCCGCGCTTGGGCTGCGTCCCTGGTCCCCGCACTCGCGCAGCTTCGCACTCTGCTGCGCCAAATGCAGCGGTTTGGATTCTGCGCGCGCGTAATGGGGCAGCCAAACCGGCTCGCTCTCGTGCAGCACAGCCAGCTTGCGCCGCGCCAGTAGCAGAATCCACTCGCGCACGCTTAACAGTACGATCGAAGCGACCAGCGCCAGAAAAACTGCTGCCACTGCCGCATCGAGGATGTTGTTGAAGTGTAGAACACGGTTCGTGCGCAGCGCTTTCTCAGCAATTTCAAGGTTGCGGGGATTACCGGTTTTCCGGGCTACCGAGACCGCTTCTTCCAACGCTGGAGCTTCGTCATTCAAGACTTTAGCCTGTGCCAAAAACCCGATGCGCTGATCCGAATGAAAGATCTTTTCCACGCCGGCCGTCATCGTGACTGCCAGCAGCCAAAACAACGGAACCAGCGTGATGAGCGCCAGCGCCGGTCTGCCCGCCGTTGAGCCTCGGCCCTCGGCCCTCGGTCCTCCTTGCAGCGTCATTTTCAGAATAATTGTCGTGCCCAGACAGAGCGCAATGGACGCCAAGAGCTGGTTGGCGATGCCGAACAGCGGCCACAACGAGTTGATGCCACCCAGCGGGTCGCGCACGCCCTGAATCAAGAAGTGGCCCCAACCGAGCACCATCAGCACGCTGGCCAGCACGTTGGCGCCAATGCGCTTCGTTTCGCCCAGTGGCCGCCAAAGGTTTCCCAGAACTTCTTGAAGCAAGTAGCGTCCCACCCGCGTGCCGGCATCCAGTGTCGTTAGAATGAACAGCGCCTCGAACATGATCGCGAAGTGATACCACAGATCGAGCCAGCGCCCGCTGACCGCCCTGGAGAAGATCTGCGCCATACCCACGGCCAAGGTCGCCGCGCCGCCGGTGCGGCCGAACAAGCTCTTCTCGCCGATCTCATTGGCCAATTGGCTCATCTGATCCAGGCTGACCGAAAAGCCAAGAGAAGTGATTTTGGCGGCAGTGGCCGCGGCTTCGCCCTTCACATTCATACTGAGATAAACGCCCGGGTCCAGCGTGCACGCCGCAATCAGCGCCATGATGGCCACCAGCGATTCCAGGCACATCGCGCCGTAGCCGATGGGACGCGCGTAGGACTCGCGCGTGATGAGCTTGGGCGTTGTCCCGCTGGCGATGAGCGTGTGAAAACCGGAAATCGCCCCGCAGGCGATGGTGATAAAACAAAAAGGAAAGACTTTACCTGCCACCACTAATCCTGAGCCATCCACGAACTGGCTGATGGCCGGCATCCTCAAATTCGGCAGCACCAGAAAAATCCCCAATGCCAGGGCGAAAATCGTGCCCAGTTTCATAAAGGTGCTCAGATAATCGCGCGGCGCCAGCAGCAACCAGACCGGCAGCACGCTGGCCGCCAGCCCATAGACAATGATTGCCCACGCCAACGTGATGTCGCGCAGCCCCAGTACGCGAGACAACTCCGGACTCTGATGGATCAATTTTCCTCCCCAGACAGCCAGCAGCAGGCACAGGACTCCGATCGCTGATGCCTCCAACACTTTGCCGACCCTTCCGAAACGCAGATAACAACCCATTACCATCGCGATGGGAATGGTGGCGCCGACCGTGAAGACGCCCCACGGACTTTCCGCCAACGCGCGCACGACCACCAACGCCAACACCGCCAGCAGAATGATCATAATGGCCAGAATTGCCACGATGCCGATGGCGCCCGCCATGGTGCTTAGTTCCTCCTTGACCATTTGCGCGAGTGACTTGCCATCGCGACGCATCGAGCAAAACAAGATCATAAAGTCCTGGACCGCCCCGCCCAGCGTCACTCCAATCAATATCCAAAGCGTCCCCGGCAGGTAACCGAATTGCGCCGCCAAAACCGGCCCCACCAACGGCCCCGGCCCGGAAATCGCAGCGAAGTGATGTCCGAAAACAATCCACTTGTTGGTCTTACAAAAGTCCTTGCCATCGTCGTGGACTTTGCATGGGGTCGCCCGCTGGTCGTTGAGCAATAGCACGCGCGCGGCGATCCACTTGGAATAAAAGCGGTAACCGATGGCATAGCTGCACAGCGCAGCCAGCAGGACATGGGCCGAGTTGAGTGCTTCACCGCGATGCAACGCGAGCGTCGCGTACGCCCACGCGCCCGCGACTGCCAGCAGAACCCAAAACAGATTCGCCACGACTTTTTTCACGGCCTCATGCTCAAGATACCTTGCTTCGCGCCAAGCTGCTCCCGACCTGCGGGAAGAACGCCGCGGCCGGTTTCAGTTTCGCGGCGGTTTCCCACTACAACCCTTTGTATAAACTAAGATGTGCCATGCAATTCTTAGGGGATTCAAGACTAGATTACTTTCTTTGAGGGTTCGTTCTGTGTGCGGCGTATAAATGGATGTTCGATACACTTAAGACAGAACAGTTATGAGGTCATGGCCTGTCAAAACACCGGCCGGTGCCCGTTTTCGCCCCCGGTCCAATCCCTGGGACCCATGTCCAGCCCGGCTCCGGCGGTGCCTCCTGATGCGGCGTCGGATGTGAACACAAAATTGTTGGAGCCGTTGAACGACAGAGCAGTGTTCGATCGCCCAGCGACGTAAGTTGCGCCGAGGATGGTCCCAGAGTGGTTATTGCCGGAGGAGTCCAAAGCGGTTGTGCCGGAGCCTTCGTCAAAGGTCCAAAGGGCAATTGCATCATTCGTGACCTGTCCCTGGGCGGATGGTCTGGAGAGGAGCGGGCAGATCGACGCGGATGCGACCGCGAGGAGGCTCACCACGCGTCGCAAGTGGATCGTGCAGGCCAGATTCGGTTGTCTGGCGGGTTCAGAGCTTGGTGCGCACTGCGACACAGCATTTAAGGCCATTCACAATTAAACCTTTGGATAGACACCAGTTCCAGCGGGGGCGTGGAGCGGGGGAGCGGGGGGCGGGCGCGTGGGAAAGAGTGAGGATGTCCCGGGCGCGGTTTTCTGGCCTAGTAAAAGATAGCGAAGTTGCCATCTGGTTCAGCAAAGGCGGTGGGCAGGCTCCATGGCTTGAGGCCCTCGGCGCGGCCTTTGGCGGAGATGGGTTTGCCTTCGCGGTCGTAAAGCTGCCAGGCAACTGAGCCGCCTTCGTTCCATCCGGTACCTTCGGCCCACGCCAGGAGGACTTCGCCCCGCGTGTTGCCGATAGCGACAGGATGCTTGGTCTGTGTGTCTGGCGAAACAGGGGATGAGACTTTGCCGGTTTGAGGATCCAGTCGGATGAAAAACACCCGACCGTGGGTTTCGGCGGCGGCGAGGATTTCTCCTGAGTTCTCGGAAATGGAGGCACTGCTCATTGGGCAAGTGCCGACGTTCCAATGGTGCGAGTAAGCAATTTCGAAGTTTGCGCCGTTGTTGCGGGAGATGAGCAGGGTTTCATCGCGATTGGTCATTTCGTAGGCAGCGCGATAGAGAGCGAGGACATCGCCCCGGGAATCGGCGAACGCTCGCATGCCGCAACAGCCGCACACGCCGGTGGGTTTGGAGATGGCGGGGGCTTCGCGCTGGAAGGTTTTGCCTTCGTCGGTGGAGCGGGCAACGAACACAGCGCGGCCAGCTTCGCCCTTGGTGTTGCCGGGTTGCGGGGCGTGCCAGGTGACATAAACGTTGCCTTGCAGATCGGCGGCAACGGAGCTTCCGCCGTCGAGACCGTACGCATAAGTGATGACGTTGCGTTCGGGTTCGAAGGCTCTGCCGGCGTCATTCAGGCGGGTATAGAAAAGCAGTTGTTTGCGACCCGACGAAGCCGCTTCGCCCATGCCGTCCCAAGCGACGTGAACACGGCCATTTTTTCCAATCGCGAGTTGAGCGCCACGGATGGTGCCAATGGCCATGGCGGTGTGTGTTTCAGTGTTGACCGGGATAGGTTTGGAAAATTCGCTCTGTCCGGGTTCGCGGCGGATGTAGAAGATGTCGCCGGCTTTCGGGTCACCTTTGAAATAAATCAGGTGGACGACGCCTTTGGCGTCAGTGGCCGCCTGAGGTTGGATGCCGTCGTCTGGAGTACGGAGCAGACGGACCTCTGGCGCTCCATCGTTGGCTCTGGCGACCGCAGTGAAGAGGACAGGTATAAACGAATAAAGCAAAACGGGCATTCGGTGCCTGGTGCTTTTCATAATCGTGAATTGTTAATCGGTTTACCATCAATTGCCTTCGGGCAGGAGGAGTGTTGCGCCCGGCGCGAGAGTGATGGATTCGAGATGGCCCATGGATTTGCGGTCGTCGGAAATAATATGGATGTGGGTGGTCTGGCCCTGGTGCACGAAGGAGCCTGCATCTTCTTCGAGATTTGAGAAGAATCCAACCAACTGGACCGGCGTGTTGGACAATTCGAAGAGCACTTTTGATTTATCGTGAGCTTCGTGAGTCAGGTCCTGCGCTCTGCCGTGATAATTTTGAATGTGATACTTCGCCCGCAGAGCAGTTCCTCGCACGAGAAAAGGGGAACGGGCTTTCACCAGGAGTGAACATTCCACAAAGGTTGCGAGGTCGGTTTCGGTGGCGACGTTTGTGGAAATGGTGATGGAACGCCACGCGGGCACACAGGCGTAAACAAGAAAAATGGCTTTTGCGGCGGGGTCAAGGGTAACAATGGCCTGATTCCCGTTGGCTTTGCTGACGAACACCTGGCCGTCCACTACGGTGATCTCACCTGTGAGCTGCGCGAGGGGACCAAGAGCGTAGAGGTGCGGTTCCTGTGTGACCTTTCGCAGTTCGACGTTGGGCCCAATGTCGTGGGCCATGAACATACGCCGCATCTGGCCGATAACGCGGACTTCGGAAGTTGAGGCGATAACTGGAGTTGAGAGCGCTAGAATAAGAGTGATGCACGCCAAGGTGTTCATTCGGTTTGGGGATTGCACCGCGTTCGATGAACCATGGAGAGTGGAATATTCAGCAGGCGGCGAAAAAATAAAAGGAATTTCAGGACTTCGCAGATGAAGAGGGAGTGAGGCGGCTCGTCCAATCATTTGTGGGCAAAAAACCAACCCGCGTTAAGAAAAATGAAGAAAACTAGGTGATCCACCAACCTGCTATGGCATAAGAATTTTTGGAATTACCAGACGAGCCGTGATTACGCTAAAGAACTCGACGCAAAGGGTTCCGCATAGTTTTCCATCCCCTCGGGCTGCGCTAGCCACCCACTACCGTCGCGGCGGCGATTCCGTCCAACTCCGCCAGGATTTGCGGCGACAGGCCTAACTGCCCGGCGGCCAGGTTCTCGCGTCGGTGGACGACTGACGACGTGCCGGGGATCAACAGGATGTTGGAGGACCGGTGCAGCAGCCACACGAGCGCGACCTGCATCGGCGTAACCCCGAGCCGAGCCGCGACAGCAGACAGCGTGGACGACTGCAGCGGCGTGAAACCGCCCAGCGGGAAGAATTCGAATGTCAAAGGCTGGTTGACTTGGAGTTGGATGCTGACCGCGTGGGCGGCAAACGGTGAGCAACGAGGCCCTTTATTGGCTCCCGATCCGGATAAGTGGAGAAATGATCCGGCACTGACTACGCTTCCATTTCTTCCATTTGGGTTCGGATGGCGGGTTTCGCTGTTCTCAGGATTTCCACGAAGGCCGCCAGTGCCGGGTTGTCGGCGGATTTGGGCCAAGTGGCGCACAGGGGAATGTCTGCCGATCTAGGTGTGATCGGGCGGATGATAACGTGAGGACGATTGAGGCTGCGCACGCAAGAAGGGATGAGTGAGACGCCGAGGCCGCTCTCGACAAGGGTCATCACAGTGGCCATGAAATTGGGTTCATTGACGATGCGAGGGGAGAATCCGGCGCGGCGGCACACTCCGATCACCTCATCGAAAAGGCTCGGTGCTCCGATCCGATGAAACTGGACGAACGGTTCCTCGGCCAAGGTTTTCAAACTGACAACTTTTTGCTTTGCCAAAGCGTGGGCCGTGGGCAGGGCAATAACCAGTAGGTCCTTGTAAAGCAGTTCTTCCTCGAATTCCGAGCGGCGGTCCGGAGGGAGCGCGCGCGTAAATCCCAAATGGATCCGGCCTTCGTCGAAGGCCGCGATCTGCTGGTCGGGGTTCATCTCGAACAGGTGCAGTTCGACATCGGGAAATTTGCGGCGGTAAGCCTGCACCAGCGCGGGCAGGATCGGCGCGGAGGCTGCGCCGAAAAAGGCTATGCCTAAAGTGCCGACCTCGCCGCGGGCAGCTCGCTGTGCGAGGTGCTGCGCTTGGTTGGCCCGACGCAAGATTTCCCGGGCTTCGCGCACGAAGGCAGTTCCTGCCGCAGTGAGTTGGACTGTGCGTTTGGTGCGGAGAAGCAGCTTTACGCTGAGTTCGTCTTCAAGATCGAGGATGGTTTGGCTGATGGCGGGCTGGGCGACGTGCAGGCGGCGCGATGCTTCGCTGTAGTTCAAGTATTGGGCAACGGCTGCGAAGTAACGGAGATGGCGGAGTTCCATTATTGAAGCTTATCGCCAAATCCGATTACTGCAAGAGAATCATACGATTTCTACGATTTTGAGAATCGTGCGATACAGGAGATGTCAGCGGCATAAAGCCGAAAACGAGAATGAAAAAATAGACGGAAGAGGAAAGGAACGAACATGAATACTTCACTGAAAAACAAAGTGGCATTGGTTACTGGCGGCACTTCGGGCATCGGCGAGGCTGCTGCTCTGCAGTTGGCCAAAACGGGAGCGAAGGTCGTTGTTGCCGGCCGGCGTGAGAGCGAAGGACAGGCGGTCGTGAAAGCCCTTGAAAAGGCTGGCGGACAGGCCCTGTTCGTCAAAACGGACGTCAGCCGCGAGGCTGATGTGAAGGCGCTTGTGGACAAGACTTTGGCCACGTTTGGGCGGCTGGATTTCGCCTTTAACAATGCGGGCGTCGAAGGCGCGGCTGGCCTCACAACGGATAAGCAGACGGAGGAGAATTACCGGCACACTTTCGACATCAATGTGCTCGGGGTGCTCTTCAGCATGAAACACGAAATCCCTGCCATCCTCAAAAATGGCGGTGCGATTGTGAACACCTCGTCTGTCGTCGGACAGATCGGCATGCCCGGTTTTGGAGTATATACCGCTTCCAAGCATGCCGTGAATGGCTTGACGCGGTCGGCCGCCTTGGAGTTTGCAAAGCAAGGGGTCCGCGTGAACGCCGTGGCATTCGGCACGATTCAGACGGAGATGATTGACCGTATGGTGGGAGAAGCGAAGACGGACAACCCACAACGCGACGGGTTGGCCAGCTTGCATCCTGTTGGGCGGATTGGCACTGCCGAAGAAGCCGCGCAGGCCGTGATCGCGCTACTGGAAAATCCGTTTATCACCGGAAGTATTCTGACGGTGGATGGGGGCTGGACTGCTCAATAAGTGAATCCATGGAACAAACAGGACAGGGAATAAAATGAAAACGACACAACATTTGGACGATCCCAAAACGGCCGGCGGACCGGCACCCGCCATTGAACCGGAAGAATACGACCTGCTCATTCTGGGCAGCGGAGCGGCCGGCAAGCTCCTCTCCTGGACTCTGGCCAAAAAGGGGATGAAGACGGTGGTGGTTGAACGGAAATATGTTGGAGGTTCCT
>WNGJ01010017.1_pt1 | contig 10102 bp, 5 predicted proteins | sample 5400611 | NCBI WGS metagenome assembly WNGJ01 (sample SAMN13153375, study PRJNA577476) | soil metagenome | isolation source: 40 cm soil or saprolite under Garry oak tree replicate 1 | place: USA:California | collected 2016-06-15
CATCAAACGAAACGAGTATACCGACTTCTGTTCCAGCATATAAAAGTCCTTGTCGAACGGGGTCTTCGCGGATCACTCGTGTGAATTCATTTTCTGCGATACCCGTGGTAATTTTCGTCCAGGTTGTTCCATAATCATTTGTTTTATAAAGATAAGGCTGGAAATCGTTCCACTTGTAGCGGTTTGCTGCCACATAGGCAGTTGCAGGATCATGCGGAGATGGCTCAATGATACTGATAAGTGTCCATTCAGGTAAATCTGGTGGAGTGATGTTCTTCCAGTTCTTGCCGCCATCTTGTGAAATATGAATCAAACCATCATCGGAGCCAGCCCAGAAAAGTCCCCGTTCGATAGGTGACTCGGCAAAAGCGAAGATGGTACAATAGAACTCAGTACCCGTATTATCTCTGGTGACCGGACCACCAGAAGGTTCCATCTTGGTGATATCGTTGCGAGTGAGATCAGGGCTAATAATTTCCCAACTACTCCCCTCGTTGGTTGAACGAAACACATGATTACCAGTTACATAAAGCACATTGGGGTCATGAGGTGAAAGCAGGGTGGGAAAAGTCCATTGAAAACGATACTTCACGTCCTTCGCACCCCAGCCAGTCGCGGCTTCGGGCCAGACAGTGATATCACGTATCTGCCGAGATTGGTGGTCGTAACGGGTGAGATAGCCATGATAATTTCCTGCAAACACAATATTCGGATTATCTGGACGAACAGCAATATAGCCGCTCTCGCCACCTCCAATCTCATACGAGTCAGATTGCGTGATGCCAGCAAGGGCCGAACGGCTAGGCAGGCTGATAGTCGTGTTGTCCTGTTGCGCAGCATAAACCCTGTAAGGTACCTGGGTATCGGTTGTAACATGGTAGAATTCCGCTGTGGGCTGATTGTAGATTGTAGACCAGCCAGTCCCTCCGTTGAATGAGATGCAGGCGCCACCATCATTACCCTGAATCATACGTTGGGGATTGTATGGGTCAATCCACAGGTCATGGTGATCACCATGAGGAATATATATCTCGAAAAAGGTTCGCCCACCATCGACCGATTTCCAGGCCTGGACATTCAATACCCAGACGGTTTCCGGATCCTGTGGGTCAGCATAAATATGCTGGTAATACCATGGGCGCGCGCGCAGATTGCGATCCTCGCTGAGTCGCTCCCAGTTCTCACCCCCATCATCGGATCGGAAAACTGCCCCATCCTCCGCATCAATAACAGCCCAGACGCGGTTTTCTCTAGCAGGCGAAACAGCAAGGCCGATCTTACCCAGCAGCCCCTTCGGCAGACCTGGTTTGCGTGTAATCTCAGTCCAGGTATCGCCACCATCAATCGATTTGAAGATGCCACAGCCTTCACCGCCACTAATGAGCGTATACGGCTTACGTTCAGCTTCCCAGAAGGACACATATAAGATGCGAGGATTATTTGGATCTAACGCGAGATCAATTGCCCCTGACTTATCGCTGTGAAAGAGGATCTGCTGCCATGTTTTTCCGCCATCAGACGAACGATATAATCCCCTTTCAGGATTTGGCCCATGCGCATGCCCCAGCGCTGCTACATACACCAGATCAGGATTCTGGGGATGAATGCGTACTTTAGCAATATTTCTGGTATTCTCCAGACCCAGGTGAGTCCAGGTTCTTCCTCCATCAGTAGATTTGTACACACCATCGCCATGAGAGACATTACCTCGGATGGTAGTCTCACCCATACCAACATACACAACGTTAGGATCGGAGTCTGAGACAGCAATCGCTCCAACTGAAGCACGTTTAAAGAAACCGTCAGATACATTTTCCCAAAGAATACCACCATTGGTTGTTTTCCAGACCCCCCCGCCCGTCGAGCCAAAATAGAATACCTGGGAATGCACTGGATCTCCCGCCACCGCGACAACCCGTCCACCGCGAAATGGGCCGATAAGACGCCATTCGAGCGAGTTAAGCATGGATGGATCGATCACAGGTTGAAGTTCGACCGACCTCGTGTTGAAAGAAAGATTTACCTGAGGATTTACTGAGCCATTCTCATTTTCCATAAAGTACTGCTACCTTTACTATTTCTGATGTTGGAGGTGTAAGGCGAACATCCTCCAGCACAAACGATATACTACATTCAAGGAAAATGCTCACAAGAAGCATCTTTACAGTTTATCATACACAATCGGGAAAGTAGGAATATCAGGAGTATGTAGAAGACTTAAAAGCATACGAATATGTTATAATCTTTCAAGATTGTTTAGTCGATTTCTACAGCCAGAAAGAAAACCTGGTTCAACCGTGATCTCTGGCATACCATATAGCGCAGATAATCCTCTGCATAGCCATTATCATCGTTATCCAAGAATACGCTCGCAGGTGAAAGTCGTTTTTTCGATTGCTTCACTCTGTTTCCTCATACTCTTTTTAGTAAGTTGTGGCAAGTCACCGGAAGGCCAATCTAGCAATACTGGCAACCCGAAGCAGGTTAACCAGGTATCTAATTCCCAGATTACCTACGTGGCAATTGGCGCTTCCGATACCTTTGGAATTGGCACGTCAGATCCCTACACACAGAACTGGCCTACAGACCTGGCGGAAAAACTTGGTCAGAAGGTCCATCTCATCAATCTTGGTATACCGGGAATAACCTTACATGATGCTTTAAACATAGAACTTCCGGTTGCGCTCGACTCACATCCTGAATTGGTAACTATCTGGTTAGGAGTGAACGACATTGCTGATAAAGTCCCAATTAACAGCTATTCTCACGACCTGGATCTCATGTTGACGCGCTTAAAGTCTCAGGCGCCGTCTGCGCATATCTTGATCGCAAATATACCAGATCTAACACTTTTGCCTTATTTTACATCGTACAACCAGCAGTTATTGCATCAAATAATCGAGAAATACAATGTAACCATCGCTCACGAAGTGCAACAACATCACGCCATTTTAGTTAACCTGTCGCAGCAAAATTATAACCTGAAAGAGCATCCTGAATACATCGGCAATGATGGCCTACACCCAACGGACCTCGGATATTTACAGCTTGCAGAGTTATTTTACAAAACTTTACAGCAATCTCAGGGATGAACATTCATACATGACACAACTTTTTGGAATACCACTCGATACCCTCACCATCATTTTACTAGCGTTAACGATTAGTATCGTAGCTGGAGTAGGATTGCTGGCAATCACAAATGCAATTTTTTTCAAAATTGGCATTCGAAATATTCCCCGCCGCCGCACACAAATGCTGCTGATTGTATTCGCCCTAATGCTTTCAACTACACTCCTCTCTAGCGTACTGGCAACTGGTGACGTGATTACTGCAGCAGTGCAAACAATCGCAGTTTCAAACCTTGGCAATGTGGATGAGACCATTCAAAGCTCCGGCTCACCTGGATTCTTCGACGATAGACTCTATTTTGAACTGCGCAATCGGGTACGAAATGATCCCAATGTTGCAGCGATCGGGGCCGCATTAATAGAACAAGGAGTATTGGTAGCAGATGCATCTTCTCGCCAGGTACGCTCCAAAGTTACAGCCCTTGGTGTCATACCTGGTAGTGAGCAAGGTTTCGGCGCAATTCAGGATGATATCAGTAAAGTACCGTATCATATTGCTGATCTTCAAACTAACCAGGTCTATCTCAATCACACGCTGGCAGTGCTATTGAACGCACATGCTGGAGATACGATCTACTTGTATTCTAAACGCTGGCCCGGAAAACGCTATACGATGCATGTGCAAGCAATCATTGCAGATGGAGGACTTGTCGGGGAGCAACCGTATATTGTAAGCCAGGTTAAAACATTTCGTGACATCGAACACCGCTTTGATGATATCACCCAAATTTTTGTGTCAATTCATGGAACGGATACAATTGGATTTGATGTTTCAGAAGCTGTAAAGCAGACACTGAGCCAGAGGATTCCCTCCTATCTACACGTCAACGAGGTCAAAGAACAGGGTGCGCAGTTTGCGCAACTCGCGGATGATATCTTCTCCCGCATCTTTTCGCTTTTTGCTCTCTTTGCCCTGGCTATAGGTCTACTCTTGATATTCCTGATATTTGTGCTATTAGCGGCTGAACGTCGAGCAGAGATGGGCATGGCACGCGCTATAGGTGTACAGCGCCGGCATCTCATATTGATGTACATCTTTGAGGGAACAGTCTACGACTTAATTTCTTCATTTATTGGCCTTTTTATCGGTTTAGGTATAGGAGCGATACTTTTCCTCTTCCTGGAACCCATCCTTGCGCGTTTTAATTTTCCGCTTAAACTCGCCATTCAGCCACGCAGCCTGATGATTGCCTATTGTCTGGGAGTGATCTTCACATTCTGTTCAGTAGGATTTTCGGCATGGGTAGTAAGTCGTATGACTATAGTAGATGCATTACGCAACCTTCCTGAGTCAGAACGGCCTTCTGCATCTCTTGTCGAGCTTTTAACAAAGTTCCTTGATTTAACGAAACGCATTGGCTCGACACACAATATACGGCGTATCTTAGTAGAACAAATTCCCGACACGTTGATTGGATTAATTAGTAGGCTGGCACGGTTAGGCATCTTACCCCTACTGGCAGGCTACCTGTTGCTTGAGCTGGGGTTAAAGAGATCACAAATTACGCCCTTTTCTCTTGGCCTTTCGTTGCTTGTGATTGGCATCGGGTTGCTATTCGTGTCTGGCATTGACTGGACCTTAGGCAAGTTGGGGAAAAATAATTGGAAGAAGTCAGTTCAAAGAATATTCGCCGCCGTTGTAGGGCTTACGATCTTTGCCTATTGGGCGCTGCCCTTTGACGCATTAGCAGTATTGGGTTTGCCACGTTTTCAGGGAGGAGTAGAGGTTTTTTTCGTAGCAGCCCTAATGATGGTATTTGGAGTTGTCTGGGCTTTCATTGCTAATGCAGATCTACTTATACGCCCGCTGTTAGCGCTCTGCTCGTGGTTACCAGGATTACAAATCATGACCAGGCTGGCCTCAGCATATCCTCTGCACCACCGCTTCCGAACTGGTTTAAGTATTGTAATGTTTAGCCTTGTCGTTTTCGCAATGACGACCATGGCAGTTATAACGAATGCGATGCAGAACAACTATACCGATATTAACTTCCAGACTGGCGGCTACGATATTCAGGCGGTGGCATATTTCAAGCCAATCCCTGACATACGCTCTGCATTAGCGAGCCATGGCATAGATCCCAACGCTTTCACCACAATAGGTACCCAGGCTTCAACAGCAGTAGGAGTGATTCAGCCAAACGCTGATACTCCGGCCTGGCACATTTATCCAGCGCAAGTTGTAAGCGGAGGGTTTTTGCAAGGTTATGGTTTGCACCTTGCAGCGCGAGCTGTGGGCTTCAACGACGATAACGCCGTATGGCAGGCATTACAATCACATCCCAATTATGCACTCATCGACAATACGGCATTACCTTACCGTCCCTTTAGCCTGGTCAATTCGCCTGTATATGATCCAAACGCGCCATCACCTGCCGCTGCTGGTTCACCCATTTATCCACCAGGTTTTGATCCCTATTTCACCTACTCAATGAACGGAGTATACCAGGGTGATACAAGCTTCACACCTACACCGATCTGGGTAGCTGGTTTCCAGCAGCGTTCAGCACTAAAGCTGACCATTATCGGTGTCGTAGATAATAGCGATAGCGCTCATTTCGGACTTTACATCTCCCAAAAAGCTTATAGCAATTTCCAAACTGATCCATCGACACCTGAAGCTGAGACATACTACTTTAAGGTGGCCCCAGGTGAGGATAAACGGGCTTTAGCTCTGGCACTGGGATCAGCCTTTCTGGATAATGGCCTGGAGACAACCGTTTTGGAAGATGCGATTTGGACGCTACGAGGGCCACGCATTCTACTCAGTAATGTGCTATTAGGAGTAGTCGGTTTGACATTGTTACTTGGAGTCGCCGCGCTTGCCATTACCGGCACTCGAGCTGTGGTCGAACGTCGGCAGCAGATTGGAATGCTGCGCGCACTCGGATCTAAGAGACGCCTGTTGCAAGGAGCTTTCCTATGTGAATCGTTCTTCATAGGATGTATTGGCAGTCTGATAGGTGTAACTCTTGGACTCATTCTCTCGCGTAACATATTTGCGGTAAATTTCTTTGAGCAATTTCATACAGGCTTAACATTTACAGTTCCCTGGGAAGAACTGGGGTTGCTTGTGGGTATTGCGTTATTAGCTTCTCTCATTGCGGCTCTGCTACCTGCATGGCAGGCTGGGAGGGTTGCTCCATCAGAGGCATTGCGGTCGTAGAAGGAAGATCAAATGCTAGAACAACCAATTATTGAAGCACAAGAAGTACATAAAATTTATCATAGCGGGCAATTACGAGTGGAGGCGTTGCGCAAAATTGATATGGTAGTGGCTAAGGGCGAGATGGTGGCTATCATGGGCCCAAGCGGTTGTGGCAAAACAACGCTGCTCAACTGTCTTGCAGGTTTAGATACCATCGATGACGGAAACGTTTTTATTCAGGGTGATAACCTGCGTGATTTGACTGATAACCAACGTACAACATACCGTGCCAAACATATGGGATTTGTCTTTCAAGATTTCAACCTTTTGCCTATGCTTAGCGCGGTGGAAAACGTTGAACTTCCTATGTTAGTTTCTAAGATTTCTACAAGGAAAGCCCGCAGCCGAGCATTGGAGTTGCTGGATCGTGTTGGTCTTGCAGATAGAGCACGCCACCGACCGGCTGAACTTTCAGGAGGACAACGCCAACGCGTTACGATTGCACGCGCGCTGACTAATGATCCTGCTATTGTTTGGGCTGATGAACCCACAGGAAATCTTGATAGTGAGTCCGCTAATGACGTGATGGATTTGCTCTCTCTTTTTCATCGCGAACACGGTCAGACGTTGGTTATTGTGACACATGCCTTAGAAGTAGGGCAACGAGCAAATCGTATCATTCGTATGCAAGATGGGAATATCGTCTAGGTAAATAGGGTTAATGCGCTAGCTCATAGCCTTTTGATTCGGCCTCCACCAATTCCCGTACCACATCCTTAATATGCGAAGAAGTCAGCCCATACAATTCTTTGAGAATAGAAGGTGCGCCATGCTCGATCAGCCTATCAGGGAAACCAACGAGCCGCAGTTCCACAGTCTGTAGAAGGCCATGGGACTCTAAAAGCTCAAGTACCGCACTACCAAAGCCACCAGCAACCATGTGATCCTCAACTGTGACAACGCGACGTGTTCCTGCCGCCAGCTGTAAAATCAACTCTTCGTCAAGTGGCTTAGCCCAACGCGCATTCACAACAGCAGCGTAAATTCCGTTTTCACTCAACTCTTTTGCCGCCTGCTCAGCCTGTGCAACTGTGGTGCCATACGCAAGAATGACACATTCTTGCTGCTCAGCTTCCTCAAGTGTAGAAGGGCTAAGGAGTTCTGCTTTACCGATCTCTAACTTGTGAAGTTCGCGATCTGGAGAAACTCCAACGGCCTTTCCTCGCGCATAACGCAAACCTACGGGGCCATCCATATAAACAGCCGTATACAACATGTGACGCAGTTCATTCTCGTCTTTAGGCGCCATGAGCTTCATATTGGGGATAGTTCGCATAAACGCAATATCAAATATGCCGTGTTGAGTTGGGCCATCCTCACCAACAACTCCTGCTCGATCCATTGCAAACACAACATGTAAATTTTGCATACAAACATCGTGGATAACCTGGTCATAGGCCCGTTGCAAGAATGTCGAATAGATGGCAACTACAGGGCGCAGGCCACCAACCGCAAGCCCGGCCGCAAACGTAACAGCATGTTGTTCAGCGATGCCAACATCAAAGTAGCGTTCTGGAAAACGCTGATGCATCTTCTTCAAGCCGGTACCCTCGGCCATAGCAGCCGTAATACCAACAATAGTTTTATCTTTCTCAGCCATCTCTACAAGGGTATTGGCAAAAACTTCTGTATAAGTTGGAGGATCATTGAGATTTTTCTTTATGACACCTGTAGCAAAATCATAGGCTCCTGGTCCGTGCCACTTGGTCGAATCGTTCTCAGCGTGTTCCCAGCCCTTGCCTTTTTTCGTTACGACCTGTACGATTACCGGCCCTTCAACATGTTTAATATTTTCAAAAACATCTAGCAAGAGAGGCAAATCATGCCCATCAAATGGCCCAAAGAACTTGATACCTAGCTCCTCAAAAATCATTCCATTTTTATTGTGCAAGACAAAATTCTTGAAACTCATCTCTGCCCATCCAGCGGCTTCACGAGCCCTATCTCCCACCTTAGGCAGTTTCTCAATCGAACCTTTAGCCATCTCGCGTAAGCGTCTATAACTCGGCGAGGTTTCCATACGCCGTACATTACTCAAATAATGGTGGAGCGCACCAACATTATCAGAAATTGATTTTTCGTTATCATTCAGTACAATGATCAGATTTTTCTTTAAGCTGCCTGCATTATTGATGGCCTCCAAAGCCATACCACCTGTCAATGCGCCATCGCCAATTACAGCAACCACGTTGAAATTCCGGCCTTGCAAATCACGAGCAACAGCCAACCCAAGCGCCGCTGATATCGACGTGCTGGCATGACTTGCTCCAAATACGTCGTATTCACTCTCTTCGCGCCTGAGATAGCCCGAAAGACCTCCAAATTGTCGAATTGTATGAAAACGCTCACGCCTTCCTGTCAAAAGTTTATGCACATAAGCTTGATGCCCTATATCCCAAACTAATAAGTCGTCTGGTGTATTGAAGACATAATGCAGAGCCATAGTTAACTCAACTACACCAAGATTAGGAGCAAGATGGCCACCTTTCACCGCAACTGTTTCGACGATTTCTCGCCTAATTTCTTCGGCCAATTGGGTCATTTGCGCTGGTTTCATAGCGCGTAATTGTAATGGACTATCAATATTGTCGAGAATCCTGGTCAATTATTTCCTCCAATTGTTGGTGTACCTATGTTGGGTACCACTGGCAAATCTGCCTATTAGCTTTATATGGTTATATTAAACCAAAGCCATAGTCATTGATTGTGAAGCTCTTGTTGATTGAGAAGCGGTAGGAACTAAATTTACTAGTATCGGTATGTCGCTACAATTATGACGCTTTCTTCAAACGAAAAGGGTCTATCAGGTCATTTACATTACATTATATGGTTGAATGCATGTCTCTGCAAATACCTTGACCTGAAAATTCATGCACTTGAGGTCTTGACAGCATCTCATTCCCCTCCAGAGGCGGCTTGAGCATGATCAGAATACATCTTGACATGTTTGCACTTTCTTCATATGATGGCAGGAGAAATACCACTATCAATGAAGTGGTATTAAATGCGATTCTTGCAGGGATAATCTTCACATGGCAATGGAGCCAGAGACGCTCCAGGTACCGATTCAGGTTTCGGACTGCTTGTGTGATCCTCTCTTGCATAAGAAGGTGAAGAATGACAAGGAAAGATAGCGAGAAAGAAACGGACAGGCCACATTACTACTCCCAGTTCTGGTTAGACGTGGCCGCAGGACGCGCAGTCATTGGCGCCGCCAAGGTCGAAGATGAGACTGATCTTGTCGAAGACGAGACCGAAATACCAGAATTAGAGCCAGAACCAACGCCTCTACGAAGAGCCGGGCGCAATCATGCAGCCTCGGTCACTGATGGTTATAAGGCGACACGAACACAAACCGTGGTCGAACCAGCATTTGTGCCCGAGGAATTCGAAGAGAGTGATGAGAGTGAATTTGAACTGGCAGATGATGTAGTTGATTTAGAGCTTCCGGACAATGTTTTAGATGAACCAGTAGAGGAACCGATTACCCCCGAAGCTGACATACTGCCGGACGAGGAAGAAATAGAAGAGCCTGAAGATGAACTCTTCTTTGAAGAAGACGTTGAAGATGAAGATGAAGATGAAGATGGTTGGAGCGCTCGTGGTCGCAAAAAGCCAAAGCCCGGTAGGCAGGTGAAAACGCCAAAACCGACGAAGAAGCCAAAGCGGGAGCCCCGCCGGGGGTTTTAATCATCGCAAGTTCATGCAATAAAGGGAGAGATTGAAGGTTACAAAGCCTATCAACCTCTCCTTTCATTGCATA
>WNGJ01010020.1_pt1 | contig 10102 bp, 10 predicted proteins | sample 5400611 | NCBI WGS metagenome assembly WNGJ01 (sample SAMN13153375, study PRJNA577476) | soil metagenome | isolation source: 40 cm soil or saprolite under Garry oak tree replicate 1 | place: USA:California | collected 2016-06-15
CCCCTCACCCCGACCCTCTCCCCGCGAAGAGCGGGGCGAGGGGGGAAGCAAGCACCGCCATTTTCGTGAATCCGCAAAACGCGGTATGCGTTGATTCATGCCGCAGCCGCTTGCCCGCATCGTCGAACAGCTCAAGCGCGAGCCCTCGCGCACCGGCTCCATCGTCATCACGGTGTTCGGCGATGCGATCGTGCCGCGCGGCGGTTCGGTCTGGCTCGGCACCTTGCTGGAATTCTTCAAGATGTTGGACATCGACAGCGGCGTGGTGCGCACGGCGATGTCGCGGCTCGCCACCGACGGCTGGCTCGAACGCAACAAGGTCGGCCGCAACAGCTTCTATCGGCTGGTCAAGAAGGGGCGGCAAACCTTTGATACCGCGACCAAACATATCTACGATTCCCAACCCTCCGACTGGACCGGACGGTTCGAGCTCTTGCTGATCGGCAACGGCGAGGACCGCGACGCCTCGCGGGAGGCGCTGAAGAATGCCGGCTTCGGCAGTCCATTGCCGGGTGTGTGGATCGCGCCGTCGGGCGTGCCGGTTCCCGAGGAGGCCGCAGGCGTGATTCGGCTGGAAGTTTCCGCCGAGGACGACAGCGGCCGGCGGTTGCTCCGCGACAGCTGGCCGCTCGATCGTACCGCCGACGCCTATCTGAAATTCATGAAAACCTTCGAGCCGTTGCGCGGCTGGATCGGCCGCCGCAAGCGGCTGACGGACGCCGATGCATTCACCGCGCGGATCCTGCTGATCCACCATTACCGGCGGGTGGTGCTGCGCGATCCGCTGTTGCCGACGGCCCTGCTGCCTCCGGATTGGCCGGGAAGGGCGGCCCGCCAGCTCTGCGGCGAGATTTATCGCGGGTTGCTGGCCCCGTCCGAACAATGGCTCGACCGCAACGCCACCAACGAAAATGGGCCGCTGCCTGCCGCCGGGAAGGAACTGGCGCGCCGGTTCGACGACTAGGCTTTATGTTACATAAATTACTTGAAGTTAGAATTTTTTGTTATACATTAAGGACCGACGTCCCGGAGATCGGCCATGTACACCCAGGCGCTCAACACGTCGGAAGCCGAAGACCGCAACATCGAGGACGCCGCGCGCGCGGCGCGGTTTCAGGCGCGCATCGACGCGGAGGACCGCATCGAGCCGAACGACTGGATGCCCGCGGCCTACCGCAAGACCCTGACGCGGCAGATATCACAACACGCGCATTCCGAAATCGTCGGCATGCTGCCGGAAGGCAACTGGATCACCCGCGCGCCGTCGCTGCGCCGCAAGGCGGCATTGTTGGCAAAAGTGCAGGACGAATGCGGCCACGGGCTTTATCTTTATGCCGCGGCCGAGACGCTCGGCTCCTCGCGCGAGGAACTGGTTGACCTGATGCTGGCCGGCAAAGCAAAATATTCGTCGATCTTCAATTATCCGACTCTGACCTGGGCCGACATCGGCGTGATCGGCTGGCTGGTTGATGGCGCTGCGATCATGAACCAGATTCCGCTGTGCCGTTGTTCCTACGGGCCCTATGCGCGCGCGATGATCCGCGTTTGCAAAGAGGAATCCTTTCACCAGCGGCAGGGCTTTGAGATCATGCTGACGCTGGCGCGCGGCTCCGAGGCGCAGAAGGCGATGGCGCAGAACGCGCTCGATCGCTGGTGGTGGCCGGTGCTGATGATGTTCGGACCGCCCGACAAAGCCAGCCAGCACAGCGACAGCTCGACCAAATGGAAGATCAAACGCTTCTCCAATGACGAGTTGCGCCAAAAGTTCGTCGATGCCACCGAGCCGCAGGCACAGTATCTCGGCCTGACAATTCCCGATCCCGGCATGAAGCAAAACGCGGCCGGTAACTGGGAATACAGCGCCATCGACTGGAACGAGTTCAACCAGGTGCTCGCCGGCAACGGCCCCTGCAACCGCGACCGGCTGGCGGCGCGGCGCAAGGCACATGACGACGGCGCCTGGGTGCGCGAGGCAGCCCAGGCCTATGCCGAGAAGCGCAAGCAAAGAATGGCGGCGTAAGCCGTAACCAATTCAGGGAGGCCGGGATGGCCACGCCGAACACTCCGTTGTGGGAAGTCTTCATTCGCAGCCGCAACGGGCTCGCGCACAAGCATGTCGGCTCGCTGCATGCCGCGGATGCGACGCTGGCGCTGCAGGCCGCGCGCGACATCTACACCCGCCGCGGCGAGGGGCTGTCGATCTGGGTGGTGCCGTCAAGCGCGATCACCGCGTCCGATCCTGCCGAGAAGGGCATGATGTTCGAGCCCGCGGAATCCAAGATCTACCGCCACCCGACTTTCTATGACGTACCGGAGGAAGTCGGGCACATGTGATTCCACCTCATCATGCGGCGGAGTTCCCACAGGTTTAAACCGTCATTGCGAGCGCAGCGAAGCAATCCATCTCGCCGCATAAAGGAAGAGCGGATTGCTTCGTCGCTTCGCTCCTCGCAATGACGAGAGTAAGCAGGATAGTAAGAATGGCAACCGCATCTATCACTGTCTCCGAAACGCCGCTGGTGCTGTACGCGCTGCGCCGCGCCGACGACGCCTTGATCCTGGGGCACCGGCTGTCGGAATGGTGCGGCCACGCGCCGATGCTCGAAGAGGACATGGCGCTCGCCAATATGGGCCTCGATCTGCTCGGCCAGGCGCGCGAACTCTATTCCTATGCGGCAAAGGTCGAAGCCAATGGCAACGACGAGGACAAGCTCGCATACTTGCGCGACGTCAGGCAGTATCGCAATCTGTTGCTGGTAGAGCAGCAGAACGGCGATTTCGCGCGCACCATGGTGCGGCAGTTTTTCTACGCGGCCTTCGCCGACCTTTATTGGCGTGCGATGATGCAGTCGAGCGACACGACACTGGCGGCCATCGCCGCGAAGTCGGAGAAGGAAAGCGCCTATCATCTGCGGCATTCCTCGGAATGGATCGTTCGGCTCGGCGACGGCACCGAGGAAAGCCATCGTCGCGCGCAAGCCGCGATCGACGAACTCTGGGCCTACACCGGCGAGATGTTCGAGGTGGATGACAGCGAGCGTGCACTGATCGATGCGGGAATTGCGATCGATCCGGCGACGTTGCGCCCGCATTGGCTCAAGACGGTTGTGTCCGTTGTGAGCGAAGCCACATTGGTCCTGCCGAAAAGCGACTGGATGCAGCAGGGCGGCCGCAGCGGCCGGCACAGCGAACATCTCGGGCACCTGCTCAGCGAATTGCAATCGATGCAACGAACGTTTCCGGGGGCGACATGGTGAGCGCCGTCTTCAGCGATGCCGAGCTACGGCAACACGCCTGGGATACCGCGGCCAGCGTGGTCGATCCCGAGATCCCGGTGCTCACCATCGCCGATCTTGGCGTGCTTCGCGATGTCGCGGTGAACGATGGCTGCGTCGAGGTCGCGATCACGCCGACCTATTCCGGCTGTCCCGCGATGAACATGATCACATTGGAAATCGAGCTGGCGCTGCAACGCGAAGGTTTTCGCCAGTCAAAAGTCCGCACCGTGCTGTCGCCGGCCTGGACCACCGACTGGATGAGCGAGGACGGCCGCCGCAAGCTCCGGGAATACGGCATCGCGCCGCCGCTGGCCGCGAGCTCCCGCCGGGCGCTGTTCGGCGTCCAGCAGGTGGCGTGCCCGCAATGCGGTTCCGGGGATACCGAGGTGCTGTCGGAATTCGGCTCGACCTCCTGCAAGGCGCTGTGGCGCTGCAAGCGCTGCCGCGAACCGTTCGACTATTTCAAATGTCATTGAGATCTACACCGTCATTGCGAGCCAACGGGTCGCGCGAATGCGCGCCCGATGACAGGCTCCGCGAAGCAATCCATAGAGCGGCAAGTATGGATTGCTTCGTCGCTTCGCTCCTCGCAATGACGATGATGACTGAGTTCGTAGTTTGAGAGCCGAAATTTTCGATGTCCCGAGCACCGCGTTTTCATCGGCTGGCCGTCAACGATCTGCGCCGGGAATCTCCCGACGCGGTGTCGCTGACCTTTGCGATCCCGAGCGAACTGGCGGACGACTATCATTTTACGCCGGGGCAATATTTGACCTTGCGCACGACCATGGACGGCGAGGAAGTGCGCCGCTCCTATTCGATCTGCTCCGGGCCCGATGACGGCGAATTGCGCATCGCGGTGAAAAAGGTCGATGGCGGTGCGTTTTCGAGCTGGGCGGCCGAGGAGTTGAAGGCCGGCGATGAACTCGAAGTCATGACGCCGACCGGCCGCTTCGGCACGACAATGGCGCCGGGCGAAGCACGGGTCTATGTCGGTTTTGCCGCCGGCTCCGGCATCACGCCGATCTTGTCGATCGTGAAGGGCGTGCTGGCGCGCGAGCCGGATAGCCGTTTCTTTTTGTTTTACGGCAATCGTTCGACCGCGGGCATGCTGTTTCGCGAGGCGCTGGAAGACCTGAAGGACCGCTTCCTGCAGCGGCTCTCGCTGTTTCATGTGATCTCCGGCGAAGAACAGGACATCCCGATCCTGCACGGCCGGCTCGATGGCGAGAAGGTGAGGGTGCTGCTGCGCTCGCTGGTTCCCGCGGCAAGCGTCGATCACGTCTTCGTCTGCGGCCCGATCGGCATGAGCGAGGACATCGAGGCGACCTGCAGGGATATCGGCATTGCCGCTGATCGCATTCACGTCGAGCGTTTTGTATCGGAGTTTGGCGGCAAGCCGCGCCCGAAAGCGGTTGTGCCGGTGTCTGCGCCACCGAAGGCGATCGCGTCGCTGATCATAGACGGCAAGCGCCGCGAGGTGCCGGTCGCCGAAGGCGAGGCCATTCTCGATGCGGCGTTGCGCGCGGGCATGGATCTTCCGTTCGCCTGCAAGGGCGGCATGTGCTCGACCTGCCGCGCCAAGCTGGTCGAGGGCGAGGCCGAGATGGAAGTGAACTATTCGCTGGAGCCGTGGGAGCTCAACGCGGGATTTATCCTGACCTGCCAGGCGCGGCCGACCTCAGACAAGGTCGTGGTGGATTACGACCACGTGTAGCGCGCGTCCTTCAACCATCGTCATTCCAGGCCTGCGCCTTGCGGCGCATCCCGGAATGACGGGAAAAATTTCATCCCTTCGGCGGCGGCGCCATCCCCAAAATACCCTCGATCGAAAGCCCGAGCCCGAGCAGTTTGGTGTCGCTGCCGAGGGGACCATCGATCTCAAGTCCGACCGGCAAGCCGCCCGGCGTCAGCCCTGCGAACAGCGACAGGCCGGGAAGGCCGGCGTTGCTGCCGGGATCGGTGTTGCGGATCATGGTGTCGAACGTCGCTACCGGCGCGCCGCCGTTGATCGACATCTCGCTCGATCCGTTTTTCGCGTCGATCGCAGGTGCCGGCGCAATTGTGGTCGGAAACAGGATGGCGTCGAGATTGTTGTCGCGGAAATACGCCTCGTAGATCCTCTGCAGCGCCGGCCGCTGCACCGCGATTGCATCCGGATAGGCGGCCCCGAAGGCGTCCGCGGTGATGGCGCCGAACGCCTCCTGCACGTCAGGGCTGGCGATTTGGCCGGCGATGTCGGCGAGCGTAATGCCCTCGATGCCGGATGCCCTGAGATAGGCGGGGATGTCGGAGATCGGTTCATGCAATGCGACCACGAACGACACCTTGCCGTTCTGTTCGAACAGCCCGGTCATGTCGGCATCGACCAGAACGACGCCAGCATCGGCAAGTTTGATGCGCGCGGCCTTCGCCACGGCTTCGACGTCGCGATCGAGCCCGCCCCAGAATGCCGCGGGAATGCCGAGCCGCTTGCCGCGCAAGGGCTCAGCCTGCGCCATCGGGATGCCGGTGATGACGGAATCCAGCAATGCCACATCCGCGACCGTGCGGCCCATCGGACCAACGGTGTCGCGGGTGTGGCTGATCGGGACCACCAGATTGGCATCGTCGTAGCGCCGTTGCGCGCCGCCATTGCCGACCGATGGCCGCAAGCCCACGGTACCCGTGAACGCCGCCGGCACCCGCGTCGATCCGCCGGTATCGGATCCGAGGCCGCAGGTGACAATGCGCGCCGCGATGGCGGCCGAGGTTCCGCCGGATGAGCCGCCGGGAATCCGGTTGCTGTCATAGGGATTCTTCACCGGTCCCGCGAACGGCGACAGATTGGTGCTGGTGATCCCGAAGGCGAGTTCGTGCATGTTGGTCTTGCCGATGATGATGGCGCCCGCATCGAGCAATTTCTGCAGCGACGGCGCATTTTTGGTGGGCCGTGCGTGCTGCAATGCCGGCGTGCCCGCCGACGTCGGCATGTCCGAGGTGTTGATGTTGTCCTTGACCACGATGGGGAGACCGGCGAGCGCACCGGTCTTCTCGCCCTTGTCGACCAGGGCTGCCGCCGCCAGCGCGCCGTCCTTGTTCAGGATGATGAAGGCGTTGAGCTCCTTGAGTTGCTCCGCGCGTTCCAGTGCCGCCCGCACCGCGCTGGTGGCAGTCATCTTCTTGTCGCGGATCGCAGCGACGATCTCGGCGGCGGTCGGTGAACTGGAATCGGCCATTGCTGAACTCGCATATCCGAGGAAAGGGAGCACCGCGGCACCGGCGGCGAGGGCTATCGATGATGTCAGAATATTGCGGCGTGAGGGACTGGCGACCATGGGCTGCTCCTCCCGATCTGCAGTGGTCCGGTGTTTACTCCCTTGGCCGCTTGTCGAACACCCGTTTTGCCTTGCCGAGCGAGCGCTCCAGCGTTTCCGGCGCCACTGCCCGGATCCGCGCCGATATGCCGACGGTGTTCTTGATAAAGGCGGTGACCCGCTCGGTGTGTTCGACCAGCCCGCTGCCGTCCCAGTGTTCCGGCCGCGCTTCCGCCAGCACCGTCATCTCGTCCATCCGTCCCTCGCGCGTCAGCTCGATGATGAAGTGACCGCCGCACCAATCGGTCGCGAGCAGTACTTCCTCGATCTGGGTCGGGAACACGTTGACGCCGCGCAGGATGATCATGTCGTCGGAACGCCCGGTGACCTTTTCCATGCGCCGCATGCCGGGCCGCGCCGTGCCCGGCAACAGCCGCGTCAGGTCGCGGGTGCGGTAGCGGACGATCGGAAACGCCTCCTTGGTCAGCGAGGTGAAAACCAGTTCGCCCTTTTCGCCGTCGGGCAGCACGGCAAAGGTCTCGGGATCGATCACTTCGGGATAGAAATGATCCTCCCAGATATGCAGGCCGTCTTTGGTTTCGACGCATTCCTGAGCGACGCCAGGCCCGATCACTTCGGACAGGCCGTAGATATCGGTCGCGTCCATGTCGAACGCCGATTCGATCTCGGCGCGCATCGCATTGGTCCAGGGTTCGGCACCGAAGATGCCAAACTTCAACGACGATTGGCGCGGGTCGAGCCCCTGGCGTTTGAATTCGTCCAGGATCGCCAGCATGTAGCTCGGTGTCACCGTGATGATGTCGGGCTTGAAGTCGTTGATCAGCTGCACCTGCCGCTCGGTCATGCCGCCGGAGACCGGCACCACGGTGCAGCCGAGCCGCTCGGCGCCGTAATGCACGCCGAGGCCGCCGGTGAATAGGCCGTAGCCATAGGCGTTGTGGATGATCATGCCGCTGCGGCCGCCCGCGGCGCGGATCGAGCGCGCCATCACCTCCGACCACATGTCGATATCGGCTTTGGTGTATCCGACCACGATCGGCTTGCCGGTAGTGCCGGAGGAGGCGTGCACGCGCACCAGCTTTTCGCGCGGCACCGCGAACATGTCGAACGGATAGTTGTCGCGGAGGTCGGTCTTCGCGGTGAACGGGAAGTTGCCGAGATCGGAGAGTTGCCGAAAATCGCGCGGATGCACACCCGCTTTGTCGAAGGCTTCGCGGTAATGCGCGACATTGTCGTAGGCGCGCGCCAGCGTCCAGGCCATGCGCCTGGTTTGCAGCGCGATGATCTCGTCGCGGGACGCCCGCTCGGTCTCGTCCATCTCGGCGTTGTAACCACTTGCCTTGGATTGAAGTTTCATCGTGGTCATCACGCGTCGTCCTGTGTCTGATTTATTTGGTCTCGGGTTCCCCGACCGGCAGCCATGTGCCGCCAATCGTGCGGGAGTGGCCGCGGAACTCGGCAATCACAACGTCACCTGCGGTGACGCGCACATCGTAAATTCCGGATCGCCCGCTGCGCGAGATTTCCCGTGCGGTCGCGACCAAGAGGTCGCCGAGTTTGCCCGGGCGGATAAAGGTGATGTTGCCCTGGACCGCGACGGCGCGCTCGTTATGGGTGTTGCAGGCGAAAGCGAAGGCGGAATCGGCCAGCGTGAAGACGAAGCCGCCATGGGCGATGCGCTGGCCGTTGACCATGTCCGGCCTCACCGTCATCGTCAGCGTCGCCTGGCCCGGCTTGATCTCGACAATTTCCATGCCGAGTCCCTTGCTGGCGTCGTCTTCCTGCCACATCGCCTCCGCACAGGCGCGGGCGAGATCGTCGGGCGAAAGTGTGGCCTTGGCGTTCACGGCGCTCTCGGCGCGTTTCCGCGGCCGCTGGTCGATCCGGATCGGGTCCAAAACGTTCTCCCGTGTCGCTGTCGGGCTTGTTCGAACAAGCCTCTTGAACTAAGCGATCAGTCGTTTAGTCATGAAGTGAAGCGGCCATGGTGTCAACGATCCCGGCAGGCGTCAAATCGCGCTCGAAGTCGCACTCGAAATCCGGAACACTCTGATGGCAGCCTCCCCAAGAAACGCTCCGGTCTCGGTCGAGGCGCGCTGCGTGCGGCTCTCCGCGAAGGCTGACGACCCGGCTTCGCTCGCACCGACGGTCGAGTGGCGTACGCTGTCGCGGACCGCGCATGAACTGCTGATCGAGGTGAGGGCGGCGGCCGTCAATCCGTCCGACGTCAAGGCGGCGACCGGCCTGATGGCTTACGCGGTGTTTCCGCGCACGCCCGGCCGCGATTACGCGGGTACCGTCATCGACGGTCCAGCCGGCTGGATCGGACGCGAGGTGTTTGGCTCGTCGGGCGATCTCGGGATCCGGCGCGACGGCACCCATGCCACGCATCTTGCTGTTGAAGCCGATGCGGTGGTGGCGAAGCCGAAAAATTTGTCGTGGGAGGAGGCCGCCGGGATCGGGGTTCCCTTCGTCACCGCGATGGAAGGTTTCAGGCGCGCCGGCATGCCCGACAAGCACGAGACCGTGCTGGTGATGGGCGTCAATGGCAAGGTAGGCCAAGCCGCCGTGCAGATCGCAAGCTGGAGCGGCGCGCGCGTGATCGGCGTGGTGCGCAAGAGCGAGGCCTATGAGGGCCACGCCAATTCCCATGTCGAAGTCATCGATTCCTCGGTGACGGATGTCGCCCCGCGCGTCCGCGAACTCACCGCGGGGAAGGGCGCCGACATCGTCTTCAACACCGTCGGCGATCCCTATTTTCAGGAGGCGCATGCCTCGCTGGCGTTGCGGGGACGGCAGATCCTGATCGCGGCGATCGATCGTATCGTGCAGTTCAACATCCTGGAATTCTATCGCGGCCAGCACACCTATGTCGGCATCGATACGCTGGGGCTGTCATCTGTGGCGACCGGCGCGGCGCTAAAGGAACTGGTCGACGGTTTTGCGGGCGGACACCTCAAGCCGTTTCCGATTCTGCCTGGCGCGATCTATCCGCTGGAGAACGCCAAAGATGCTTTTCTCGCAGTCGCCGGTTCCTCGCGCGACCGCGTCATCCTGCGGCCGTGACAGACAGAACAATGAAGTTTTAGACCGTCATTGCGAGCGAAGCGAAGCAATCCATCAAGCCGCAAACATGGATTGCTTCGTCGCTGACGCTTCTCGCAATGACGGCAGGTGTGGCCAATGCCATTGGCCTCATTTCTGGTTAGACTCTGAGGAAGTGAACCGATGGATTTCGCTGCCAACATCGTCATCTGTGCCGGCCTGTTGATCGGCCTTGCCTATGGCGCGGTCGGGCTGCTCAGCGGGTTTTGCCTGATGAGCAGTCTGCGCGGCTGGTGGTCGACGGGTGACAGCCGCCTGATCCGGAGCTACGCGCTGGCGCTGGGCGTGGCGATCTTCGTCGCGCAGCTTTTAGCCGCGCGCGGTGTCGTCGATCTCGGCAAATCGATCTATCTGCAGCCGTCGTTTTCGGCGCCGCTGATGTTCTTTGGCGGACTTCTATTC
>WNGJ01010021.1_pt1 | contig 10101 bp, 8 predicted proteins | sample 5400611 | NCBI WGS metagenome assembly WNGJ01 (sample SAMN13153375, study PRJNA577476) | soil metagenome | isolation source: 40 cm soil or saprolite under Garry oak tree replicate 1 | place: USA:California | collected 2016-06-15
TACGCATCAAAACCTTCGTCAAAGCTGCAATCCTCCCTCAAAACTCAAGAACTAACCGGTCCAATAATCCGAAGAGCATGTGGGAAGGTTAATATTAGCTAGAGGAACCATATGGTAGTGTAGAAAGCCAAGGAAACAGCGATATGGATCAGATTCCAGATCTATTGTCCTGTAACCTATATAAACCCAGTAAAAGCGCAAGGGAATCTCTAAGCGATAGCTTGGGAGACCCACAGCGCAATAGACCTGACCGTCTTGTAGTGTTGTACCCATTTTATTGTCTTCTGAAGTTTGTAGCAGACACTGCAAGCTTAAAGTGAATCTTTATCTTGAATTTCTGGAAAGATATTCTAAGTTGGAGACAGACCTAGAGACCAAAGAGGCCTCTTGCTTTTTGAATTTTGCGAAACTTGTTACAAAGACAGATCAAAGGATCTCGTCTCAAGCCGGGTTGGTAGCCCATAAGAACAGATCAAAGGATCTGCAAGTGGAAGATCAAAGGATCTGAAGCTAAGATAGAGCAAAGGCTCTAAAGAAACAAGTCAAGTAAAGTTTAAGAAGTCAAGTAACCAAAGTGGTTAATCCAAGTCCAAGTCTTTGACCAGAGTGTCAATTTAAGAAGTACAAGTACAAGATAAGAACCAAAGAACCAGTCCCAAGTTTGTGTTTCTGTGAAAGGAAGCACTATAAAATTATAAAACACATTTGTTCATCCCAAAAGACTAGCCATCTTTGGTTTGTTCCGTTCTGAGACCCTTAAACCGATCTCTAGAAGCTTGCAGAACGCACCTTTACCAAGCTTACTCCCCAGACAGAGCCTTGACAATCTACATATAACTGTTATAGGCCTTGGCAAGGGAATAGGTGTGAATTGTATTTGGTTTAACTGTGTACAAGCGGTTTTACTAAGTATAGTTTGAGTGTTCTACTCTACTGTGCGGCCAGCATACCTACAGTCTTATAAAGACCCCACACACAACATAACTGGAGCCCACCGCGAGGGGTTCTTTTATTTGATAAAGGGTTGCTGCTGTTTAGAAAAGTTTCTTCGGTTTTTGTTATAAGCTCTTGGAAAAGATCGAACTATAGTTGTTGGTCTTTTAAAAATTCCCCATTCCGTTATACCTATATTTTGTGGAAGTCCCAAAGTTCTGCTTAAAGAAAAGTGGAGCGCTCCAGATCGTCCCAACCGAGATCCAGTGCGCGCCAACCTTCTAGAGGTAGACAAACACAGAATTCCCTTCGCGCAGGTTTGCCAAGTGAAGCGAGTAGTTCAGAAACTCGTCCAACTTCGAACCGGCGTTCGCAAAGCGTCTCTGTTCCTTTTATTTCTCAATCTCCTTCTCAGTTTCCTTTAAATTCTATTTCTTCTTCTATTGAAAAGTCGGAAAATCCAAAAACAGCGATGTCTAGTTTAACAATTGGACAGAGCAATGTTCCTAGTACCTCTACGGGTGCCGGAAACACCAATACCCCCAATATACCCGCTGGCGCAAGCCAAGCGCAGCCGTCTTCGGTGCGGTTAAGAATGCCTAAACCAGGAGAGAAAAATGCTCCTACCTTTGATGTGGACAAACCAGAGGAATTGGGCCGCTTCTTTGATCGAATGGAAGATTGGTTTGCAGATGACGGATTAAAAGATGATGGCGAAAAGAAGAAGCGTCTGGTGAAATACCTAGACGCTGATTCAGAAATCCAGTGGAAAGCTTTGCCGAGCTTTTCTGCTGGTACCTTTGAAGAGTTCAAAGCGGAAGCGATGTCCTCTTATCCTGCGGCAGAAGAAGTCATGAAAGGCTCTGTTGCTGCATTAAAGAGAAAATTAAAGCGTCTCGGTCCTATTGCATCGGACGAGCGTGATGATTTATTAGCGCTTGTTAGAGTTATGACGGCTGAAGTCATGAAACTGAAGAAAATTACCCCACCGATCCACACAAACAGAGAGTTAGTGGAATTGTTCCTGGGAAGGCTGACGCCTGACTTTGCGAACAGTGTGGCGAGTAAATTATCAGTTCATAGACTGGTCGACGCAACTCAAAACAAAAATGTAAGCCCCAGAAACCCGGAGGATATGTATGATATTGAGGAAGTCATGAAAATGGCGAAGCAATCCTCTCTAGAACAAGCAAATCCTTTTGGAAAATTCTTATTGGGAGCTCAGAGTGGCCAGTCGGTCGCAAGTGTCAAATTGGAAGAAGCGGTTGCACAATTGACCGATTCAATAAATCTGCAAGCTCAGTACAACAGACAGAATGACCAAAGAGTGTCTAATCTGCAGAGTGTAATGAGCCAAAACAGACAAGTCCAAAGTCAAGGATATGGTGTAAATAACCAGCCGGCTTATAACAGAAGTCAGATGCCAATGCCGAACGCTATAAGTGCGATTAGGTCTGGTAATTGTTTCTACTGTGAAGAAGCGGGCCACCGAATTCCTGATTGCGGAGAGGTAAAAAGACACTTGGAGCTCGGTTGGATCATAAAAGTGGATGGTTTTATGCGGCTCCCCGATGGTTCAAAATTACCTAGGGACCCATCTAAATCTACCAAAGAATTGATCGATAATTTGCATAAACAAGTACCTGGGATTATTAAGTTGCCTGCAAAGACCAACTTGTATTCCAGTTCTTCTGGCGTAGTTTCCTTACTGCAGACACAGGCAGGAAATGAACAGAAAGAAGAAGACAGACTTGTATTAGAGTTAGTACAAAGGATCGGCTATGATAAAGCTAAAGATCTATTGACTACTCAAATGCAAACTATTGAAGAGGAAGAATGGGAACAAAATTTCGAATAGGTCCAATGATTGACGTGTTCCAATATCAACGACTTGAGGACCATTCTCGGAATAGATACCCTACTAGAAGCCGACAGGCTGAAAAAGAAAAAGAAAAACGGAAAGTAGCTGTAGAGGAGATACCACCTTCACCAGAAAAAGGAGGGGCGTCAACTCAACCAGTGAAAAGTACGAAAGAGCCAGATAGCGACGAGATAGCGACGAGCGCGCGTACGCCGTCCAAATTGATAAAAGCGCTTCCATATGTGGATGTACCTCCACTTAGATCCGCGTTAAAGCCGGTGACGTTGACAGCACCTGTCAGCGCCCGTAAAGTGAGAATGACGTCAGAGACTGACCAGACGGACAGTGACGTCATTCTGAATGACAGGAATGACATGAATGACATCCCAAAAGGGGAACCTGCTTATCGAAGTCGCGCGCCAGTGGAAGCCGGCCTTGACATTGAAGGCATAGTCGATAAAGTGTTAGACCTGGAAATAAATATACCATTGAGGAGCCTAGCGGGCGTCTCTGGTACTATTCAAAAGGAGATCCGTAGACAAGTTACTAAAACGCGACAAGTCACGGATGATAAGAAAAAGGTACATTGGGCAAGCGCAGAAATGCAGAATTTGACGAATGTCGATTCTTTACCCATGTCCGAATATATGATCATGGAGGAAGTGTCCGATGAGATTCCGGAAGGACATCTCGTGGCCAGTGATCCAGTTTTACAATATATTCTAGAAAATGAGGACGCAGAGCCAAGAAAGCTTATTGTGGCAAGGCCGAGCGAATCTCTAAGAGCCATCTTCGTTACTATTAATGGAGTGGGTCAAGAAGAATGTTTATTGGATGACGGCTCTATGATTATATCGATGTCAAAAGTTGTGGCTACAGAACTAGGCTTAACATGGGATCCTGATGTTAGGATTAACATGGAGAGCGCAAGTAATCATGTGGAGAAAAGCTTGGGGATCGCTAAGAACGTCTGTTTTAAAATAGGCGGTCTAGATCTATTCCTACAAGTTCATATCCTAGAAAAGCCGCCTTATAGAGTTTTACTGGGAAGACCATTTAATGTCTTCACCAGTTGCCAAACAAAGACTTTCCCTGATGGTGCCACAGAAATAACCATTAGGGATCCTAATACAAGGGCAACGGCTACTATTCCTACTTATCAAAGAGGGATGGGGCCTGAGCAATTACAAAAGCAGAGATACCAATCTTTTTAGAAAACCTCGATGATTCTATATCAGAAGGAGGAGAGGTGGCCTTAATGATTGAGTATAATAGCGAAGCTAAGCAATTAAATTTGCGCGGCTATGCTAGAGCAAAGCATGGGTGTTTCTCCGAAAAAGAGAAGAGAAATACTTATCTAGCCGAAGCATTAAATATTGCGAACATACCAGAAAGTTCGAAGGGACAAATTACTAGTTATTTCCTAAATGAATACAGGAAAGAGCCAGAAGTTTGTAAAGTGACGGCAGCAAGTTTGCTAGCCGCAAAGAAATATAAACCAGTAGCTTTGAAAGTGAGGCCCGTCTACACTGAGCTACCGGATAATTTTAGAATCAGAAGGGAAATCAGAGGCGATCCATTGGAATATATGCCGCAGCTGAACCCTTGTCCTCCAGACTTTACGCCTACAGGAAGATACACCCAAGAGAGAAAAGAAGCGCTAGATTTAGTGCATAAAGGGGACTTCCTGTGGCCAGAAGAAAGGAAATTGTTTCACCATTTAATGATGGAACAGAACCAGGCATTTGCTTGGGATGATACAGAGAGAGGACGCTTCAGGGAAGATTTCTTCCCTCCAGTTGTAATTCCTACAGTTGAGCATAGCCCATGGGTGTACAGAAATATACCCATCCCTTCAGGAATTTTTGAAGAGGTATGCAAAATTGTACAGAAGAAAATTGAAGCAGGCGTTTATGAGCCGTCAAACGCATCTTACAGATCTAGATGGTTTACAGTGGCTAAGAAAGATGGGAAAAGTCTAAGGATTGTGCATAGTCTAGAACCCTTAAATGCGGTGACTATTGCTCATTCAGGACTCCCACCAGCTACAGAAGAACTAGCATCCAGATTTTCAGGACGCGCATGCGGTGGAATGCTGGATTTATATGTCGGTTATGATGAAAGATTACTGGCAGAAGAATCTAGAGATATGACGACTTTCCAGACACCTTTTGGTGCTTTGCGATTAGTGACTTTACCTATGGGGTGGACGAACTCAGTTCCGATATTCCATGACGATGTAACGGAAATTCTGAAGGAAGAAATACCAGAATATACTATTCCTTACATTGATGATGTACCTATAAGAGGCCCAGCCAGCCGCTTTGAAATTAAACCTGGTGTTTATGAAATGATTCCTGAAAATAACGGAATAAGACGATTCGTGTGGGAACACATGAATAATGCGAACAGAATTTTGCAACGGATGAAGTACTGTGGCGGTACTTTTTCTGGAAAGAAAACTCTGTTATGTTCAGATTCTATTGAGGTGTTAGGACATAAATGTGACTACGAAGGCCGCAAGCCGACGGAAGAAAGAATTGATGTCATAATGCGCTGGAATAAATGCAGCAACCTCAGTGAAGTGCGAAGCTTCCTTGGAATTACAGGAGTGCTACGTCCTTACATATTAAATTATGGAATCAAAGCACATGAATTAACTCGGCTATTGAAGAAAGGTGTACCATTTGAATGGGGACCTAAACAAATAGAGAGTATGGAATTAATTAAAGAAGGGGTCAGGAATGCGGAAGCAGTCCGTCCTCTAGACTATGAAAGTCAAGGAGCTATTGTATTAGCAGTGGACACATCGTATATTGCGGTTGGGTTCTATATTTATCAAGAAGACGTAAATGATCCAAAGCGGCATTACTATGCTAAATTTGGATCAAGGCCGTTAAATGACCGTGAGGCGCGCTTCTCACAACCAAAGAGAGAATTATTTGGTTTAAAGGAGGCCCTCAGAATGAATAAAAGATGGTTATTCGGCGCGCGTAAATTGATAGTAGAAACCGATGCAAAGTACATTAAGGGCATGTTAGAAAACCCTGACATGATGCCTACCGCTACTATTAACAGATGGATAGATGAAATCCTGTTATACCACTTTACCTTGAGACACAAGGCAGGTGCGACTTTTGGACCAGATGGTTTATCCAGAAGGCCGATGCAGGAAGGTGATCCATTATTAGAAGTCGATGAGGAAGAGGCTGGAGAACCTGAACTTCCTAAGTTCGAAATGAAACAGGAAACAGATCCTCCACCTTTATCAATCGATAACTTTGTGGATAAAATAGACACTCGCAGAGGATATTTTCAAGGGATAGCCAAATCCTTAGATGACTTTGTTGAGGAGTTAGAAAAAGCGGACATGCAAAGAGACCAGGAGCACAAATTTTTGAAAAGCAGGTTAGAAAAATCAAAAGCTGATTTACCTGTGGAACAAATCAATTATGTACAGCAATTGGTCAATGTCCTAGCTTTAAAATCAAGTGTTCCATCAGTGTCGGACAGCGTGGGAAAAAGTACCTCGCACGCAAGGTACTCTGAGCACCGTGGGAAAGGAATACTCAAAGACGCGACAACTTGGAAATCTGATTCCCAGGGTGTTAGCAATAATGAGAATCATGGAGAAGATGTGTTCTATAATGAATTGCATCGTAGTGTGGGTGCAATAGAGCAAGATGAATATATGCCGCATGTAAAGCGATGGTTAGAAAACCGAAGCTATATACCGGAAGGATTTTCTGATAAAAAGCAGAAGAGACTTTTTAGGTTGGCAAATAGATTCTTGATCTATGAAGGTCGAATTTACCGAAGAGGTATAGAAGGTCAACACCGACTATATGTACCTAAGAGTAATCGAACCAAAATGATGACAGAAGCCCATGACCATAACGGACATAGGGGATTCTTTGCAACTAGAGCCTTGCTAAGCCAAAGATTTTGGTGGCCGGAAATGGAAAGCGATATTAAAGAATTTGTAAAGACTTGTCACCCTTGTCAAGAAAGACAAAGGATGCTGGTTAGGATTCCTCCTACAAAGACCCATACGCCTTCTATTTTTGAGGTACTACATGCAGATATTATGCATATGAGTCCGCCATCAAATGGATGCAAATATATTGTACATGGGAGAGATAGATTATCTTCCTATGCTGAAGGAAGAGCTCTGAAAGATGAAAAAGCGAGGTCAATTGCCTTGTGGTTATATGAAGAAATTCTATGCCGCTGGGGAGGCCTTTGTCTAATCATCACGGATAATGGAAGTTCCTTTATAGCCGCAGCGAAATGGATTGAAGAAAAATGGGGTATTAAACATATCACTATTTCTCCCTACAATTCAAAAGCGAACGGTGCGATTGAAAGACCTCACTGGGACTTGAGGCAAATGTTATTTAAAGCGACTGGTGCCGCTAATGTCAAGAAATGGTATTGGTTTTTAAACGCAGTACTATGGGCAGACAGAGTGAGCATTAGAAGAAGGACAGGATGTTCCCCCTATTTTATGGTGACAGGAGCACACCCTATCCTACCTCTAGACGCAACCGAAGCTACTTGGTTAATCAAGCCGCCATCCGGAGTTATGACAGAAATAGAACTGATCGGACTCAGGGCGCGCGCGCTAGCTAAACATAGCATACATGTTGCCGAAATGAGGAAACGAGTTGACAAAGATAAGCTCAAGTGGATTCAGACCTATGAAAAAGATTATAGGGCTGTAATTAAAGACTTCGAGTTTAATCCAGGTGATCTAGTGCTAGTGCGCAACACTGCAATAGAGAATGCCTTGGATAAAAAGATGAAAGCACGATATATGGGACCCATGATCGTTGTAAAGCGAAATAAAGGGGGATCGTACATTGTAGCTGAGATGAATGGTGCAGTCTGGCAGCACAAAGTTGCGAGATTTAGAGTGATTCCCTACTTTGCTAGAGAAAAACTTGAAATACCAGAGGGCATAATGTCTATTATAGACGCAGATCAAGAGGCATTAGAGAAAATATGTTCGCAACCAGAGGAGCCCGATCCTATAAGTCGAGATTACCTCTTGGAAGATGTTCATATGGACCCTGATAATTCTGATGATAAAGTTGGAGAAGAAATCGATTTTGACATTGATAATTGAAAAACAATGTAACTACAAGAGGAAAAAACCGTGTCTACACTAAGAACAAAGTGAAGACTGGATAAAAGAAAACCTCTGTGTAAAATCGAAATCTTTAATGGTCAGACTGTCCAAGGAGAGTCTGAACTTCTACCAATTTTGATAAGAGAGAACTTCTCTTAGAAAGGAGCCCTTCAAAACGATATTCTGCTCCGCGCAGCTCGTTTTCAAGGTCAGCAAGTGATGCGGATAAAGGAGCAAGACAAGGTTCGAGGATAGCGCGTGTTTCGCTAGGGCGATCGCGGGCGTTTTGAATCAGCTCCTCCGTATAAGAAGTGATCCGTTTGAAGTCAGCGGCTAAATAAAAGCTGTTAATATCAAAGGATAAAAAGAGGGGTGAAATAAAAGAAAGCGCACTGTTAGGACCAACGCCTGGAGCATTGACACTTGGCTTGAGTTTCTTGAACCGCTTGGCAGCGAGCTCCTGTGCATAAAACAAGAGCGGACATATTGTCATGCCGGGGACATCTGCGTATTCAATTAACCTCACCTCAGGACGCTTTTCCAGAGCCTAGAAAGGCAAGGAAAATAAAAAGATTGAAAGCGGAATAAAAAGAAGCCCTACCCGTTTTGCAATAGAGCTTTTGCGAGAGGGACCGGCCTCAGAAAGAGCTGGTAGATTGGATACAGCATTAGCTGGAGAAGGGGCATTGACGGCCACATCTCCATCCAACGCCATAGCCTTGATGAGTTGAGCGAGGAAAGAAGCTGAGAAAGAGGTCTAAAACATACCATATCGTCAGCTATGCTATTAGAAGCTTGTGGCGAAGGTGCGCTCACATTGCCAGTGGCGACCTCAATCTCGTCTTCCTCCTCTACGGTGGCTTTTGATTTGATAACGCGACCAGCGCGTTTGGTAGGCTATTCACGAAAGTGTCAGTCTATTAATGGAAACAAGCGCTTAGCTAAAATTAGCGAACCTTTGGCGGAATCTTGTCTTTACTGGATTTTTGCGCTTCATTAAGCTTAGTGATAAAAGCTAAGAAGTCGTGGAAAGGGGTAGGCAGATCGGCCGGAGCGATTCCCAAAGAGCTCTGAGTAAAGAACGGCGCCAGGAACAAGTCCTTGCGGATCGCAAAGATTATGTTGATAGGAGTCGGAGACACTGTGAACTCTAGCATTAGGGGGATCTGACTTGACCATTGATTGACTTGGACAAGTTGAGGAGCGATCATTCCCGCACGAACTTCAGGAGCAAGCTCGGTGCTAAGGGTGTTTGTGATCGAGCTTTTGATCGAGCAGACTGCGTTAAATGAAGGGTTTAGACTATTCGCCATGAGATAAAAACAACTCTGGTAGAAGTGCGTTTAAATACCCCTCGGAAGTCCGTTTCGACCCGAAAGTAAGATAAAATATTGCAACAAGTAGGCGACAGCATGCACGCGGTGCAAGTGACCCTATTTGGAACCAAGAGGTCGGTATGATCGATCTCCACATGTGGAAATCAATTAACCTGATCTAAAATGATTATAATGATGAACATTGTAATAATGAGAAATGAGGAGTCGGCCGTGAGGATATAAAATCCCCAAGGAATTGGAGAGATAACCCTCAACCCGTCTCCGTCAGTGTTTTAAAGTCCTAGAATAGGGATTGAGTTGTTCAGACTACAATCACCTTTTAAAGGGATAGTCGAGATGGTTATGTAGTTAGTTAGGACGAGCACGACCGGGTTGTTGAGTTGGACCTTGACTTGGTTGTTTCTGGGCTTACAAGTCCAACCAACCGGGTTATGACCAATTCTGCTATTCCGAGTCTGTGGCGACTTAACTAGCATAGGCATATCATCCAAGTTTGGATTGATACATAGAACGAACCGAGTGCGGTCTCGTAAAAGAAGCTGGTATGATCGGCCTGAGTGCAGAGCGATTTAATCGAACAGCAGCAGGACGATTTACCAATGTTTTCTTTAACGAGATAAGCAATCTTGGAGTCGGGATAAATGATAACTTTGTACCCTTGGGACACGCTTAAAGTGTTGTCAGCAGGAGTATTAAAGAAAAAGTGATTCTTGATTGGCGAAAGTCCGGCTTACAGAAAGGGCGGCCCTTATTAGGATTTTTAGAAAGGGGAATTTTCTTGTCGAATGACTTTGCGATTAGAAAGGTCATAGATGGAAGATTGTGCCCATTTTGAATCT
>WNGJ01010022.1_pt1 | contig 10101 bp, 13 predicted proteins | sample 5400611 | NCBI WGS metagenome assembly WNGJ01 (sample SAMN13153375, study PRJNA577476) | soil metagenome | isolation source: 40 cm soil or saprolite under Garry oak tree replicate 1 | place: USA:California | collected 2016-06-15
CGTGAAGCGATGTCAAGGGCTTTTTTCCCCGCGCCGGTTGAATGGACCGGATAGGTGGGGAAGTTCCCTGGCGCAGGACGGGATACTTGCCCTGTCGCTTGCTTCTGCTCCTCTCCATGCTCACCAAACGAAGGTTTTTGACACTGATGGAAGAGATTCCTGTTTTCATCAGCGAGGTTGCATAAAAACCAGAACATGGCGCTTCTCTCACCTATCCTGGCATTGGGTCAAAAAAACGCGCAAAAGAGATGAGCTATGAATGTCTCGATACAAGATAATGTTGTCGCGCCAAATTATGAGAGAAAGCCCATCCGCTGAAAGCGCTTGGCGACGTGGCATATTTTCTGAGAAGTAGCCAATTTTTTAGGATAAATGACACATCTCGTAGGCTAAGTAGCCTCTTTAAAACGAGAAGCGTATCGTGTATACTATCAACGGGCAATACTGAAAGAAGAAAGGGATACCCCATGTACACTATGTCCTGGCCTCTAAACCACACTCTCTGTTAGCCAGACGTCTGATTCTGCGTCTGAGCAGTCTCCGCTTTCACTCGTCTTGTCGCGCGAGCCTGAGTTATGAACACGTTACATGTCCCTGTTCTTGCAGAGTGTCTCTGTATGTTCTTCTCAAGAAGAGTCAACACCGGCACCTGTCCTGCTCTCTCGCCTCCAGGCCTTGCGAGGGCCTCCGTTCTCCGAGTGAATAGCACTGTTCATGCCTCCTCGTATCAGATGTTCCTTCTGGCCACAGAGGGTGAGCGAGGCTGAACGGTTCTTTCTTGTTGTCTTTTTTCTGCTGACTCGTGCCTGAGTCTCACTATCCTTCCGTTCCCTCACTTCACCCTCCTTTTCAAACATTGTTCCCGTGCGACAGATTTACTCGTCGCGTTAGTCTAGCGGGTGTGATGTCTCTGCCTCTCGTTTTCTGCTCGACGGCAGCCAACCCATCACCCCAAATGAAGTAAGAGGAACAGGATATGTGTTGTTCGGCCAAAACCCTGCCATGCTTTGTGCTGACCACCTCCGGGTTAGAGGCGACTTCCGCCAAGGAAGTCGCCATGCTGCCCCACGTCAGCATCAACAGCATTTCCTATCGACGTATCTCAGCCACCTGCTCTGGCTCGCTTGCATCGCTGTGCTCCTTGCGGACTGTTGACGATGTGTTTCTCGAGATCACAACATGGACGGATATTGGGCGATCTCGTAGGAGCCTTGCAAGGCTACGTCAACTGGGAGCGCGTCTCGATCTGTACGCTGCGGCAATGTGCTGCGCTCGTCTACGGCCAGTGTGCTTGCCACCGGCGTTTTCGCTGACCGTGAGTTTTGTGGGGAAACGCAACTACACGAGTGAGGAAATCAAGGCCGTGCTCGCCCACGAGATTGAAAGGAAGCATCGTGGATGGACCTACCAGCAGGATGATCGCGCGGCTGATCTGAATGTCCGTGTCTTTCTCGAGCATGACGTGGCTGCTGTAGGAGTCCGGCTAGCAAAAACGGCGTTGCATGACCGCTGGTATCAACGGGTACACCTGCCGGGGGGACTCAAACCCCCTGTTGCCGCAGCGCTGGCGCTGCTTGCACAGACGACCTCAACAACAAGGGTGCTCGATCCCTGTTGTGGCAGCGGCACCATCCTTATTGAAGCTGCGCTCCAAGGAGCCAGTGTCTGTGGAGGAGATCGCAATCCCCGCGCCGTGGCAGCAGCACGGGCTAATGTGGCAACTGCTGGGGTCAAGGTGTCTGTCCACCAATGGGACGCAACATCACTTCCCATCGCTACCGCTGCCATGGATTGCGTGATTACGAATCTGCCGTGGGGACGCCAGGTGCCTGTGGATAAAGCCCTGGCATCGCTGTACCAGCACATCTTTATGCAGATGCGACGGGTACTCGCTCCAGCGGGACGTCTTGCCGTCCTCACTAATACTCCACAGCAGATCGATCCGCTCGATCTGTCTTGTGTGGAGCAGATCGAAATCAGTCTGTTTGGGCAACGCCCTACCATTCTGATCTTCTCAGCCACTCACGCCAGTCGCTGAAATCATGATGGCCTGTCTCGTCTGAATCAGGAGGCCACCGGAGAACCCCTCTGCTGTGGCCTCCTGTTTCGACAGACGCTGGTTCTTTCTCACGATGAAGTCGTTCCGCCAGGTGGAGACTTTTGAGCGAGAGCTTGCACCTCTCGCCAGCGGAAACACTCCACGACGTGATCGTTCACCATCCCCACGGATTGCATAAATGCATAGCAGATGGTCGAGCCGACAAAGGTAAATCCGCGCTGCTTCAACTCCTTGCTCATCGCATCTGATTCGCTGGTGCTCGCGGGAACTTCACTCATGGTGCGCCAGGCATGCTGCTGAGGCCGTCCATCGACAAATTGCCAGATAAAAGCATCGAAGCTTCCAAAGTGGGATTGGATTTGAAGAGACGCGCGCGCATTCCGAATCGTGGCCTGGATTTTCAGCTTGTTTCTCACAATCGCAGGATTCGCAAGGAGCTCCTGGACTTTACCGTCATCATAGCGAGCGATTCTGTCCGCGTCAAAGCCATCAAACGCCTGGAGGTAGCCAGTGCGCTTTCTAAGGATCAACGACCAGCTCAACCCTGCCTGCATCCCCTCCAGGATCAGCATTTCAAAGAGCTTGCGGTCATCATGCACAGGTACTCCCCATTCTGTATCGTGGTAATCGGTGTATTGCTGGCTGGCTAAGGCCCAGGCACATCGCTTCAGCATCAGTGTCTGACTCATTTCCTTGATCCTTCCCCCTTACATACAAAGAGGTTCCCTTTTATCTCCGGAATTTTCTCTTACTAAAAGAAGTTGTAATTAGTAAGAGGTCTCAACGTATTAAATATTAAGCGATATTTAATCTGAAAGGTGTATCGTAAGGGTACTTTTCAGCGTATATATATCATAAAGACTTGCAAAAGTCTGCAGGAGCAGAACTTGTAGTTCGTTCCTTTAGTATAGAGGGAGTAGTGTTACTATGCCAGAGAACCTGTATGCCACTGATAATGCAGACTTTGAACATCTGCTTTCACTAGGATTTTCAGAAATTGAAGCCACTCGGCTTGTCTATATGAAAAATCATGTGACCGAACAAACTGAGTATCGCGAAATACTTGAAGAGCAACATCGTTTAGGTTTCATTCGCTGGCTTATCGAACATGACCGGCTGGAAAAATAGCTTGAGGTTCTAATGCAAGGTGACCGTGCAGGCCATAGAGGGGCTTGCACGGTCACTTTGTCTTTTACACCTGCTTGTGGGGTGGGTTCGAGCAACACGTAAGCCAGACTTATTATTGAACGTGATGCTGTGATAGTTGCTCAAAACGTCACCAACTAGTGCATTGGTGAGTCTTTTCGCTTTAACCTACGTCCGTTGAAGTCTCTGAGTGGTCCCAGAGGCCCAACTGGACGGGAGGCTCAACTACGGTGAGCCTGTGTTGCTGTTTCCACTGCTCATGCCGCCAGAGCAGGAGGGCTTTCACCTCGGCCTTATTCTTGCACGCTGCCAGTTCTGTATCTCCAAAGCGACTGGCCAGATTCGCGGCGGCGTTGTGGTCTGCATGGTCACGGTGATGACAAGCCACACAGGCAAAGGTTGCCTGATCTGGTCGGTTCGCTCGGTCCACGCAGTGGCAATGCTGGCACTCTTGTGAGGAATAAGCGGCACGGACTTTGTGTGCCGCCATGCCACGCTTGGCGGTCGCCCAGGCCAGCTGTTCCGGTATATGTCCAAGCTGCGATGCGTACAAGTAGGAGTTCATAGCTCGTGCCTTGAAGCGCATGGAAGCCACCGAGAGGTCTTCATAGATGATGCGCGCATCCGCATGATCCCGCAGCAGCAGATTGACCGCCCGGTTGATCTCCTGCCTCACTTGGCGGCCCAGGCGTTGGCCGGTGGCACTGCTGGTGGAGGGTAGGTTCTCCTTTGGCACGCCCTTCTTTTCCAGACAGGCCCGCAATTTGGCTTTGCGCCGACGCTTCTCTCGGTCGCGCTTGTGCTTTTTGGCAAGACCGTCATGAAAGCTGCCATACCTCTTTCCGGTTGAGGTGGTGAGGAAGTTCGCGATGCCCACATCCACCCCGACACATTTGGCTGTTGGCTCGGTCACGAGAGGAACGTCCTCATCGAAGCTGAATGTAAGCCACCAAATCCCCTTGCGCCTGACGAGCGTGGTGGAGGTGTTGAGCGTGTGTCCTTCCAGAGCTTGTTTATGATAGGAGGCCAGTTTGACCGGAATCCGCACAGGGTTGCCCTTGTCAAGGGTCGAGATCCGCAACCAGTAGTCGAAGGTGCTGTCCTCAGCCTGCTCCACAGCCACCACGTTGGCGTTGGCCTGGATAGTCGGGACGCGAAGCTCAGGAATCCTCCATTCCCGCCACGTGGGTTCTTGGCGGAGGTGTTCGAGAGGCCGTCCTTCAGCCTCGGCTTTGGCTTTGGCTTCAGCGTAATCTGCCACGTCTTCCAGGTAGGCGTCATAGGCGGCTTGCCGATTGGTGCGCCAGGATTTAGCGATGCCCGCCGCCTGCTGTATGGCAACCCGATGCCACCGCTCTGACAACTCTGTGTCAAAGACCGGTTCCCCATATTGATCTGGGGACGAATTCGCCTCACAGAACAGCGTCACGTACTTCTGGGTCAGCGCCAGAAAGGCTGTGGCCACCTGATCCAAAGCGTCAAGCTTGCTAGCATTGGCCTCGATCAGGCGAATAGGCGTCACCGCGCGGGTGATGTTCTGCTTCGTCTTCTTTTTGCCTTGGCGCTGCTTTTTCTCTTCTTCCGTAGCTTTTTCCGGCTTCCTGCTCATGCCTGTTCCCATTCCGCTGCAAAGCAGCCAGCACTTGTTCTGTTTTGCGTTTGGCTCGCCTGCGCCCGTAGAGACGGGCGGCAAATGAGGTGATGATGGCCACGAAGTCCCCCATGAGGTCATCCTGCGCGGTGTCAGCAGTGTTGACCACCACCAGTTCCCGCTCTTGCATGGCCAGCAAGGTTTGGATGTAAGCCACGCCAAAGCGCGACGCCCGATCTTTATGCTCTACCACGATCCGGCGGATGGCTGGATTCGCTAAGAGCGCCAAGAACTTGGGGCGCTGGTCGTTGATGCCACTGCCTACCTCTTTGACCACCTTGCCAACCGACCACCCTTGCGCATTGCACCAGGTGATCAGCCGTTCGGCTTGGGTGTCGAGATTCTTTTTGTTCTCGCTCGAAGACACCCGCGCGTAGACAGCTACCAAGTGCCCGCCCTCTGGCTGCACCACTGCCTTTTCAATGGGCTCCTCGATGATCACGGTGCCGGTGGGCAGTTGATAGCCGGCGATCTGGCCCCGTTTAAACATCCGGTAGGCCGTGTTGTAATGGATCCCCAGTTTTTTGGCGTAACTCGACAACTTCATACATCTATTGTACGCTCTAAGCTTGCAATTTGCAAGAGATGATAACATTTTGTAAGAGTTAGTAACAAAAAAGAAAAGCTTTTCTCAATACGTAGAAAGGTCTCATCATCGATGGTGTCAGCTTCCAGTCCCAGCAGAAAATCGTCAAAGTCCTCACTATCGCTCACATCATTAGCGTGCCAATCGATTTCCAGGTCAAACGCTTCCCGTACCCACGTTGCGATCATGAGTCGCTCTTCCAGAGTCGTCCACCTGACCAGCATTGCTGGGACTCTGCTGCTCATGACCGGTTCATCATTTTCCAGGCTCGAATCGAAGTCGTAGACATCATACAATGTCTGAATAATTTGCTTACGAACGGCAGCATCATCCTGTTTCCCACGAAGACACCTGCCCAAGCCTTCTACACACTCCTCGACCACATCATCTAAGTCACCCTCGTAAGGGTGCCAGCGGAACGAATCATAATTGTCGAGAATACCTCGGATGATGATCTCGTAGAGCGTAGCAGCATCGACATAATCCTGTTGTTTGACATAATCATTCCCGATATCAACAATTCTCAACAGTGGCCCGGCTGCTCTGCCTTCTGATCCCCAGGTGTTTCTGTCAGTCGTATAGAAAATCTCATTGACCTGGCGGCGATAGAATTCTGGATTGAATGGAGGGCGCTGCGGCTTGTGAGACGGAGTGGTCTGCTGAGCCGTTTCTATCAGCCCTGCCAGGTCAGGATACAGTTGTACCATGCGCTTGATAAGGCTTAGCAACTCAGCCTTACTAAGGTGTCCTAATGTTGACTCTATATCCTGTCCGCCAGGTATTGGGTTGGTACTCATAGCTAGTCGGCCCGTTCTAAAGCTGCCAGCAGCATCTCATAGCGTTCGCCGCTGCTCCAAGGTGCTTTTTGCTTGAGCGCATCCTGTGCCCAGCCCGCGATAACCGGTCGTTCCTCCGGCGAGGTGTTGCCAACAAGCAAACCGGCAATATCCTCATCCAGGTCCATCCCGCTCTCCGTATAGAAGCGGTAAATGGCAAACAGCATGCGTAGGACGCGCAGTCGCATCTCCGGGTTGTCCTCTTCCCCTGCGAAGCAGCTATCCAGTCCATCGATACAGCCGATGAGAATAACACAAAACGCGACGTACTCATCCCGATAGTCATTGAAGTGTGCAATGACCTCGGTGATCAGCACTTCGTAAATGGTGAGAGCCGCAGCATACTGTTCCTGTGCGGCAAACTCGTCGGCGATGGTCTTGATAGCAGTCAGTCTTCGTAGGACCTCACCGCGTTTGTGCTTACGTTGATTGTCGTTTACTGACATCGCTGCCACCACCTGCCGCTGGTAGATCTTTGGGTCAATCGATACCTCCCGAGACGCGGCGATTGGCAGCGGTGTTGTCAGCAACCATTCCAGGTCCGGCTCCTGACGCAGCATGTGTTGAATGATGGCGATGAGTTCAGGTTTCTCGCGGTGTTCCAGGTTTTTCTTCAAATTGTCCATATCTGTTACTCCTAATATGATGGATCTATCTTACCATAGGTGGCTAGATAGAGCTGTCGCGCTTTTCTTCTTACCGCTAATATTGTATGCTGTGACTGTGTAACTCACAGAGCGTGGGCAACCAGGAGAGGAGGAAGTATATGGCAAGACAGACGTCAAAAGGAATATGTGCCTTTTGCCATGGGGAGTTTAGTAAGTCAGCTATGACCAGACATCTGGAGACGTGCGAGCAAAGGACAATCACTGAAGCGAAAACAGAGAGTCGCCGGAAGGCACAGAAAATCAGGACATTCCATCTTTTGGTGGAAGGACGTGATCTCCCGATGTACTGGATGCACCTGGACGTGACAGCGAGTACCACGCTGGCAACCTTAGATCGCTTTCTCAGGGATAGCTGGCTGGAGTGCTGCGGGCATCTGAGCGCTTTTGAAATTGGAGGCGTTCGCTATGCAGTCGACGCGGGAATGGATGGTGATTGGGGGATGGATGAGAAAAGTATGCGGGTGCGGTTGGACAAGGTCTTCAGTCCAGGACAAAGCTGTTCCTACGAGTATGATTATGGCACGACGACGGAACTGAAGCTGAAGGTGATCGCAGAACGGGAGGCGGAAGCGAGAGGGAAAGCTATTCGGGTGCTTGGCAGGAATACACCGCCGGTGATCTTGTGCGAAGAGTGTGGCAAACCAGCCACGAATGTCTGCTCACAATGCATCTTTGACGGGAAAGGCTGGTTATGCGATGACTGCGTGGAGGACCACGAGTGCGGTGAAGAGATGCTCTTGCCAGTGGTCAACTCCCCACGTGTGGGCATGTGTGCCTATACCGGATAAGATATTGCATCTATCTGGTAGCAGGTAGTGGCTCATTTGAGAAGGATAGCCTGATCGAGATTGTAGCGATAGAGAAAGAGCAGAAGACATGCTTCGTGCATGACCTCAGACTTGGAAAACGACAACGTCATGCGTACAAAACGGGCCAGACGCTGCCGCAGTGTGTAATTCCAAAGCTCGATATGGGCCGTTTCTCCCGTCACTTTGCCTACTCTGCTGTGTGCTGCTCGCTCGGGATCACCGCCGCTATGCCACTACCGACCCCGCAGGGCATATCAGCGACCGTTCGGGTGAATCGACCATGAACCCGATCCGGAGGAGTTACGCCGCTCTCTCACCTTCACCTGGAAATGGTTCCCCGGTGCGGGTGTGGGATGCTTTTCAATGACCAGTTGATAGTCAGGTGGATCAAACTGCAAGGTGTACATGGAGAGCAATGTCGCCATCGTGACCATCAGCTGCACTTCGGCGATGCCGGCGCCCAGGCAGGTATGATCGCCTAATCCAAACGGCGCATAGGCGCCGCGTTGGCGATGTTCGTCGCGTGGCGCACGGAAACGATTGATATCAAACTGCATGGGATTGGGGTACAATTCGTCCATTTCATTTGTGTGTTTGCCTGGATCTCTTCAAGCCAGGTGAAAATCCATTGCTTTCGTCGTATGAGCGCGGCTCTACCTGAAAGTTTGCGCGGTGGCCGCATCACTCAGCTTGCGGAGTTGGTCGAAGATGCGCTTGTTTTTGCGAAAGTAGACCACACTCCAGTGAGCGGCGGGCAGGATGATCGCAACGTTCAGGATAGGACCGATCCCCACCATGAGCGAGATGGGGAGGGTGAAGGCCAGCAGCGCGACCAGCATCACCTGACTAATCGTGACGCAGCCCCACACGACGGACAGCACCCGATAATCAGCATCCAGGAAGCGCAGGGATGCTGGCATTCAGCCTGGCGCTCGTTGGCGGCCTGTGCTGGTTCGGATGGGCACAGCGCGCACAGTATCTGCTCGTGGTGCGATTACACGAGACGCAGGAGCAATTGAGGGAGCAGATGGCGCGCGGCGAGGCGTTGGCGGCGGAACAGGAGCGCACGCGCATCGCACGCGATATTCACGATGTGCTTTCGCACTCGCTGGCCGTCCTTTCGATCCAGGTCCAGGCGGCACGGCACTTGATGAGCGATCCCGAACGACTCACGGCCAAGCTGGATGACATGGCGATGCTCATCCGCGAGAGCATGGCCGAGAGCCGTCGCGTCGTGGGTATGCTGAGGGAGAATCCACCAGCGCCTTCAAGGCAGGACGAGCTGAGCGCGAGCCTGCGATCGATCGCCACCACCTTCAACGAACGGACCGGGGTGTCCTGCCGCTTTGCAGAGAGCGGAACGCCCCACAACGTCAACCCTCAACAGAGGGAGACGCTGCAGCTGGCCTTGCGTGAGATGCTGACCAACGCCCACCGCCATGGCGCGGCCCAGACGGTGTGGATCACAGTGGGCTGGCAAGCAGCCGGCATCACCTTAGAGGTGCATGACGATGGGCTGGGCGCGAGCGCAGCGCCTCCTGAAACGTTTGCAGACGAGAGAGGCAACGGGGCAGGTGGACATCATGGGCTCCAGGGGATGCGCGAGCGAGCCCAGGCGCTCGGTGGCCAGGTCGAAGCGGGACTGGCGGCAACGGGCGGATTTACGGTCAGCCTGAGACTGCCATACGAGCAATCCGGTGAGCAAGCCGCCCAGAAGGGAAGACGATCGTGAGCGAACAGAAGATCCGCGTCCTGATCGCAGATGATCAACGCCTGATGCGGGAAGGGTTGCGCATCATCCTTGAAGACACGCCAGACGTGGAAGTCATCGGGGAGGCCGAAAATGGACTGATCGCGGTGCAGCTCGCGGAGAGCCACCAACCCGACGTGATCCTGATGGATATCCGCATGCCCCTGCTGGATGGCATCGAGGCGACCGAGCGGATTTGCAGGCAGGCGCCACAGGTGCAGAGACCACGCATCCTGCTTCTCACGACCTTCGATACGCCGGAGCTGGTCGTGGAAGGGATGCGCGCAGGAGCGGCGGGGTATCTCCTCAAAGATTGTAGCGCCGAGGAGCTCTGTACCGCCGTGCGGGCCGTCGCACGTGGGCAGGTGCTCTTGCAAGCATCCAGTGCCGCACAGCTCCTGGCCGGGCTGCATACACAGGAAACACCAGCCTATGGGTCGTCTATAGATGCATCAGTATCGCCGGAGGTGGAGCAGTTGGGGTTGACCGCGCGCGAGCTGGAGGTCGTGCGGCTGATCGCGCGAGGGCACAGCAACACGCAGATTGCAGCGGAACTCTTTGTGAGCGACGCGACCGTCAAGACGCATATCAATCAC
>WNGJ01011368.1_pt1 | contig 10101 bp, 9 predicted proteins | sample 5400611 | NCBI WGS metagenome assembly WNGJ01 (sample SAMN13153375, study PRJNA577476) | soil metagenome | isolation source: 40 cm soil or saprolite under Garry oak tree replicate 1 | place: USA:California | collected 2016-06-15
GGTTCGGCGCGCCGCTCTTGATGGCGTGCACTTGAACGCCATCGGCTTCAAGATCGGGTTCGAGGTGATCGCGCGCGCGAAAACGAAGAAGATCGTCGAGGTGCCGTACACGTTCCGCGACCGCGAGCTCGGCGCCTCGAAGTTCGGCCGTCGCGAGGTCGTGCAGTATCTGCAGCAGCTCGGCATGGTCGGTCGGGACAAGGTCCTGGGGAGACTTCGGAAATGAAAGTGGCGGACATGACACTTCGCGAGGCGAAGCTCGCCGACGCCGAATTCGTCGCCGACATGGAAACCGCTCTTCGCCCGGACGAGCCGCGCGACCCGGTCACGCTCAAGAACTACTGGCGGAACCCCGAGGAGAACGCGAAGATCGAACGGTTCGTCGGCGAGATGGGCGGCGACCGAGTCGGCTTCGCTTCCCAGCGCCACGAGCTTTGGAAGACCCCGAAACGCTACGGCAACGTCTCGGGCGACCTCATGCCGTCGCATCGCACCCCGGCGCGCGTCGACGCGCTCTTCGCCGCGATGGAGGAGCGCTCGCGCGCGGACGGCACGAAGACGTTCACGACGTGGTGCTGGGAGGACGACAACCTCCGAGTTGGCGTGGTGGAGGCGCGCGGCTACGTCGAGGAGCGCCGTCAGCGCTTCTGGGAGCTCGACCTCGTCGCTAACCGCGGGAAGCTCGAGGCGACAGCTGCAGAGTCGCGAGCGAAGATGCGCGAGCAAATGATCAGCGTTCTCACGATCGACCGCGACAGCGACCCGGAGAAGTGGAAAAAACTCTGGAAGATGAGCGAAGAGGCCATCCGCGACATCCCGACCACGGCGCCGTTCAACGAAACTGTCATGCAGGCGATCGCGCTCGGCGTCGACAAGGTTCGTACCGACAACGACTTCAAGAACACGCCGATCCTCCACATAAACGAAACGATGGGCTACAAGAGGCGCGCCGACGGAATCCAATTCATGCGCAACGCCTAGGGCTCTACGCGAGGAGCATCGGAACCGACGCGGGCGAGTCCGCGCCGTGGCGGGTGGCAGGGGCGAGCAGGTTGTGCACGAGCCGCGGGTGCCCCGGGGACCCGCCACGCGGAGTGAGCGAAGCGAGCGACGCGAATGGTGGGGAGGGTGCGGCGAGGGCACGGCCTCGAGCCCCTGACAGGACCCGCAACATGAGAGAGGGACCCCGCGGCGGTTCCGCGGGCGACGAGGTACTAGGCGATGTGGAAGCGGAAACTGGCGCCGAGCTGGTAGACCTCGTAATCGTCGTTTTCGGTTTTCAGAAATGCGGCGCGGAGCTCGGGCCGCGCATCGAATTCGCCGAATCCCTCGAGCGCGACGTAGGCGTCGAGCGGGCTCTTTGTCGTGATCAGGAAGTCGGTCTCTCCCGCGCCGGCGTCGTGGCGGTCGACTTTGCCGGTCTCCCCGATCGCCGCCGTGACGCGCTCTTCGAGGACCATGAACTCGTCGAGGTCGCGGTAGGACGAGCCGGGGACCGGAAGGACGAGGAGAAATTCCACTGCTGCGAATCTAGTCGGACACGCGGCTCGTGCCAGAGCGCGATAGTCCTAACGGCTCGCAGTACTTCGCGCCAGCGTCACGATGGGACCCTCGCGCGCGTTGCTCTCCTCTACGCCGCGCCGAGCTCCTCACGGAGCGACTCGATCACGTAGCTTTGCTCGTCATCGGTCATCGTTGCGAACAGCGGGATCAGCATGGTTGACCGCGCCTTCTCCTCGGTGATCGGGAGCGAGACTTTGCCGACGCGGTCCCGGTAGACCTTCTCCAAATGTGAGGCCATCACGCCGCGGCGCGTAGCGACGCCGCGTCGGAGGAGCCTCGCCATGAGGTCGTCGCGGTCGACCGATCGATCGAAGTCCAGGCAATAGGACTGGTAGGTGTGGGTCGCGTACGGCGGGGTGTACGGGGTCCGAACCTTCTTCAGGTCCGCAAGCTCACGCGTGTACCGGTCGGCCTTCGCCACGCGGATCCGCAAGAGCTCGTCGAGCCGGCGAATCTGCACCAGCCCGATCGAGGCTTGAATGTCGGTCATGCGGTAGTTGAAGCCAAGCTCGTGATACTCCTCCAGGATCGGCCGGTCGGCCTTGTGGCGGTCGAGATCCGACACGCTCATCGCGTGCGCGCGCAGCTTCCTCGCCTTGTCGGCGAGCGCGTCGTCATCGGTCGTGATCATGCCGCCCTCGCCGGTCGTGATGACCTTGCGCGGGTGGAAGCTGAACACGGTCTGGTGCGCGTTCGAGCCCACGCGCCGACCCTTGTAGGTGCCGCCGATCGTCGGCGCCGCGTCTTCGACGACGTCGATCCCGTGGCGCTTGGCGATGTCGTTGATGGCGTCGATGTCGCACCCGAGGCCGATCTGGTCGACCGGCATGAGCGCCTTCGTCTTCTTCGTGATCCGCCTCTCGATGTCGGCGGGGTCCGCGTTGAACGTGCGCGGGTCGACCTCGCAGAAGACGACCGTTGCTCCGGTGTAGAGGATCGCGTTCGCGGATGCGATGAACGTGAACGACGGGACGATCACTTCGTCGCCGGGCCCGATGCCGATCGTCGCGAGCGCAAGATGAAGGCCCGTCGTGCACGAGGTCGTCGCGACGCCGTGCTTCGCCCCGACGTAGGCGGCCACCGCCTTCTCGAACTCGGCGACCTTGGGCCCCTGGGTCACCCACCCGCTCTTGATCGAGTCGTACGGCGCGTGTGCCTCTTCCTCGGTCAACGCGGGCTTCGTGATCGGCACGCTCATCTTTTTCAGCGGCGCGATGGCCATCTTCGGACTCCTCTACGCGGTCTGTTTGGGTTTGGCTGCGAGGGACTCGCGCCGCCATGCGATCAGCTTTTTCACTCCGTCGCGAAGATCGGTGCTCGCACTGAATCCAAGCAGCTCTTTTGCACGGCGCGGGTCACCGTAGCGCCGGGCTGGAAGTGCTCCAGCCGGTTGCGGACGGTGCTCGAGGCCGACGTTGCTTCCGGTGATATCCAGAAGGATGGCCGCGAGATCGCTCATGCGGGTCTCGATGCCGCTGCAAATGTTGACGACGTCGTCGATCGTTTTGGTATCGCACGCGAGGAGGTTCGCGCGCGCGACATCTCCGACGTAGATGAAGTCGACCGAGGCCGAGCCGTCCCCGAACAGCACGAGCGGCTTGCCCTGGTCGATGAGGTCGAGCCACTTGACCATCACCTCGACGTACGGCGAGCGGATGTCCTGACGGGGGCCGTAGACGTTGAAGTAGCGAAGGATCGTGGTCGGCAGGCCAGTGGCGTGGGCGAACGCTCGGGCCATCTGCTCATTCGCGACCTTGGCCGCGCCGTACACGCGCGTGCCACCGACCGGATGGTCCTCGTCGTACGGGAGGCGGATCGGATCCCCGTAGACGACCGCGGACGAAGCGAGCACGACCCGCCGAACCTTCGCTTCGGACGCCGCCTCGATGACGTTGAAGGTGCCATCGACCATCACTTCCTGGCACTCGCGCGGATTTTCCTGACAGCGCGTCCAGCGAAGCGCGGCTTGGTGAAAGACGAGATCGGCGCCCTCGATGTTCGCGCGAACGGCGTCCCGGTTTCGGATGTCCACCTCGACGAGCCGCGCGCGGCCGGTCGCGAGGGCCGCGGCGATGTTGTCGCGGTCGCCGCGCAGAAGCATGTCGATCGCGATGACTTCCGCGGCACCGGCCGCGAGCGCGGCATCGACGACATGCGAGCCGATCGTGCCCGCGCCTCCGGTGACGACGACGCGCGCGCCCGAAAGGCCGCTCACACCGTCTTCTTGGTGAGGCTCATCGTGAGATGGGTGAAGCCTCGATCTTCCGCACCGAGGTCCGTGACGCGCTTCGCGAGAGCTTGATGCGCGTCTCCCGCGGCAACGCTTGGGTCGTCCGGTGCGTCGAAGACGACGACCCACTTCGAATCCTGCTTGCTGATCCGGGCGCCAAGGTCGTCGTCTATGAGGCGCTCGATGGCGCTCAGCGCGCCGTTCACCGTTTCGAATGCGAACGCGTGCTCCACACGCGCGCCAGTCCGGAAGAGAGGCGAGGCGAGCGCGTTCGCTTCGCCCGCCTCGAGCGGGACCACTGTGAACCGCGCCGGGTCCATCCCCGCCTTGCGCAGAGCGTCGACGATCGTCGGATCGAGCGGCGTTGTGTCACCGGGCGCACGCGGCACCAGGCGGTACTTATTCGTCTTGCCGCCGAACAGGTTCATGTTCTTTGCTGCGGATCCTTCCGGGAGCGCAACAGCTTCGCCGGGACGCCCGCAACGATCGCGTAGTCGGGCACGTCACCGGTCACCACGGCACCGGCGCCGACGATCGCCCCCTGTCCCACGGTGACGCCAGGGAGGAGCACGGCGTTCACGCCGATGTCAGCCCACTTGCCGACGCGCACGGGCTTGATCACGAGGTCGGTCTGGATGATCGGCTTGTCGATCGGCTCGCCCGTGTGTTCGCTGCCCAGGACCTTCGCGCCCGGGCCCCAGCCGACATATTCGCCGAGCTCGAGATCGCGGCAATCGAAGTAGCTCTGCGGGCCGATCCACGTGTGCGCGCCGATCGCGCAGTGACCGTCGTGCCGCCCCTGCAGGAACGACTGATTGCCAAGGAAGACCGCATCGCCGATCTCGAAGGTATGCGGGTGCAGGACCAGAACGCCGAGGCCGATGCGTACGCCGTGGCCGAACGATTTGCATAGCGCTCGCAAAAGGAGGCGGCGCTGGCGAGCGCCGTCGGCGCTGTCGACGAACGCCGCGGCGGCGTAGCGTTCGACGAGCGCGTCGCGCGGTTCCCGCTCCCGAAGGCGTGACGACTCCGCGATCTCGTCGGGCGAATCCTGCGTGACTTGCTGAACGCCGTGGACCGCCTTGACGACGCGCGAGCTCAATTGCCCTTCATGAACTCGCGGATCGAGGTCGTGACCCGATCGACCTGGTCGTCCGTGAGCTCTGGGTACATCGGTATCGAGAGGACCTCAGGTGCAAGTCGCTCGGTCACGGGAAGATCGCCTTTGCGGTAGCCGAGGAACTCGGCCGACTGCTGAAGGTGGATAGGCACCGGGTAATGGATCTGCGTGCCGATCCCGCGCTCGCCCAGATACTTCCGTAGATCGTCGCGCCGCCCGTTGGGCACCCTGATGCAGTACACGTAAAACACGTGGCGCTCGCCGCTTGGGATCTCCGGCGTGATCACGCCGGAACCTGCGAGAAGCTTTTCGTACGTGCGAGCAAGCTCGCGCCGGCGGGTGTTCCATCCCGGAAGGCGGCGGAGCTTGATCCGCAAGATAGCGGCTTGGATCTCGTCGAGCCGCGCGTTGTACCCGACGACGGGGTGGTAATAGCGGGTGGATTGGCCGTGCTCGCGAAGCGCGCGAAGCTCCTCCGCCAGGCGATCGTCGTTCGTCGTGATGCTCCCAGCTTCGCCGTATGCACCGAGATTCTTCGAGCAGTAGAAGGAAAAGCACCCCACGCGGCCGCTCGCACCGGCCTTGGTCGAACGATCGTCTGTGACGGCGCCGTGCGCTTGCGCGGCATCCTCGATGATCGTGATGTTTCGATCCTGCGCGATCTGGCGGAGCGGCTTCATGTCGACGGTTCGGCCGTACAGATGGACCGGAATGATCGCCTTCGTGCGAGGAGTGATCGCCGCGGCCACGGCGGCCGCATCGATGTTCATCGTGCGCTCGTCGACCTCGACCAGAATCGGCCGCGCATTCGCGTACAGGATCGCTTCGACGGTGGCGAAGAACGTGAACGAAACGGTAATGACTTCATCGCCGGCGGAGACCCCACACGCTCGGATCGCGAGCTGTAGCGCATCGGTGCCGCTGCCGACGCCGACGCTGTGTCTCGTTCCGATGAACGAGGCGAACTCCTGGTCGAACGCTTTCACGTTCGGACCGATGGTGAGCTGCATGCTCTCGAGGACATCGTCGATCGCGCGCCGGACCTCGTCGCGGATCGTTGCGTACTGCGCTTTCAGGTCGACGAGGGGAATTTCCTGTGTGGCGACTGCGGTCATGGCGCTTTGGTCTCCTTCATACCTTCACCCGCTCCGGCAGGTCCTTGAGCCACGCGTAGGCATGCGGGTAGATGCCGACGAAGCACGCGAGGTCGCGGATGTCATCCTTGACCTGCACCGCGGGGTTCCCCGCCCACACCGTGCGCGGCGGCACTGTGTGGCGCACCACGCTCCCGGCACCCACGAGCGCGTCCTCGCCGATCTCGACGCCCGGTAGGATCGTGCTGTTCGCACCGATCCGCGCGCGGCGGCGAACGGCGCCGCCCTTCACGCAATCGAGGTACGCGGGGCACTGCGGGTGCGGATCGTCCGTGAAGACCACGTGGGGCCCGAGGAAGACGTCGTCGTCGATCTGCGTCAGCTCGAGGAAGCAACCGGTGTGGATCCGTACACGCGAGCCGACGCGGTTGCCGAACTCGAGCGACGCGTGCGTTCCAACAGAGACGTCGTCGCCGATGACGTTGTCCTCGCGGATCGAAGCGCCCTGTCCCGTCTGGAGGCGCGCGCCGATGCGCGTGCCGGCGTAGATCGTGGTGAACGGACGGATGACCGCGCCCGGCCCGATGACGAGCTCGAGCTCGCCTTCCTTCTTGCCGCGAGGCGCGCGGCCGATGATCGTGTACTCGCCGACGATGCTCCCCTCACCGAGTCTTACGTTCGGCGCGACGAACGCCGTGGGATGCACGGTCGTCGCCATGGCGGCGCTCATGCGCGGACGGGATCCAGCCGATACGCCACGCGCGCGCCGCCCGACCGGAGTGACCGCATCGCCAGCTCGAGCACCCGAACGACCATGAGTCCGGCCTCGCCGTCGCTTCGCGGCTTCTTGCCGTCGCGAACGCACTCGATGAAGTGGCGCATCTCCACCTGCAGCGCCTCGGTCATCGGAACACGGGGGCTGTGGATGTCGCCGGCCCGATAGCTGCGTCGAAGCTCGTCGCTCTCGAGCTTCTCGACGCCCTGGTCGTAGATCTTCACCTTCTCGACCGCCTGATTGTCATCGTAGATGACCATCTTTTGTGAGCCGATGACGGTCGTCGTGCGTAGCTTGCTCGGCGCGAGCCACGAGAGGTGCGCGTGCGCGATCGCACCCGATGGGAACCCGATCATGAGGAACACGACGTCCTCGATACCCGGCTGCACAAAGCACGCCCCGGAGCATTGGACCCATTCGGGCTCCTCGTCGAGCCAGTACAGCGCGATCGATACGTCGTGCGGGCCAAGGTCCCACAACACGTTGATGTCGAACTGGTGCAGCCCGAGGTTCACGCGCTGGCTGTCGAGGTAATGCACCTGGCCGAGCCCTTTCGAATCAAGGATGCCCTTCACAACGACGACCGCCGGGTTGTAGACGAACGTGTGGCCGACCATGAGCGTCTTACCGGCGCGCTCGCCGGCGCGAACGATCGCCTCGGCGTCGCTCACGGTCTTGGCGAGCGGCTTCTCCACGAAGACGTGCTTTTCCGCCGCGAAGGCTTCCTCCGCAAGCTTCCGGTGGGTGCCGACGGGCGTGACGACGCAGATCGCGTCGATCGACCGGTCGTCGATGAGCTCGCGGTAATCGGTCGTCACGCGCACCGCGGGGAAGCGTTTGCTGATGGCGTCGAGCCGGTCCTGCGATAGATCGGCCACCGCCACCGCCTCGGCCCCGGGGGCTTCGTAGAGGTTCCGCACGATGTTCGGGCCCCAGTAGCCCGCACCGATCACACCGACGCGGATGGTCTTCGTCAAGAAGACCGAATTCTAGGGTTCGCCTCGCGGATCGACGTTACTGCCCGGTGGCGGCACGCAGCTTCGCGAGATCGTCCTCCAGAAGCTGCAGTTGACGGCCGTATTCAGCGAAGTCGCCTGCTTTGAGGGCGGCCTGCGCCGCGTTGTAGTGGTCGCTCGCCGACTTCACGAGCGCGGCGATCTCCGGCGGCGGCGTCGTGGTCGGCGGCGGGGTGGTGCTCGGTGGTGGCGTCGTCGTCGGTGGCGGCGGTTGTTGCTGAGCGCCGAACAGGGCGTCGAGAGATTTTTCGAAGGAGTCGGTCATGACGACCCGGCCCTGCGTCGCGAGGATCACGCGCTGGAGCTCGGGGATGCGGCTCGTCGAGGCGGCTTGGACGAAGATGGCCTCGACGTAGACGAAGCTGCTGGCGACGGGCAAAACGAGAAGGTTCCCGCGGATGCAGTTCGCGGCCGACGGACAGAGCAGCGTGAGCTGCTGGCGGATCGTCGAGTCGGCCTCGATCAGGTTTTCGACGTTGAGAGGCCCGGCGATCGGACGATCGCGCGGGAAGGTGAGCACGCGCAGCTTGCCGTAGTCGGGTGCGTCCGCGCGCCCGGCTATCCAGCCGACCATGTTGTTGCGCTCCCCGCCCGCAGGGGTCATCGGCACGAACAGCACGAACTCGGGTCGCTGCGAGCCGGGAAGCCGCGTCGTCACGTAGTAGGGCTCGATGGGCTGGGCCGCTCCGCCCGTCGCGAAGACCTCGTTCGCGATCCTCCACGCATCCGACCGGTTGTAGAAATCATCCGGGTTCGTCATGTGGTACAGCGCGAACACCTGCGCCTGGATGCTGAAGAGCGCCTCCGGGTAGCGGAGATGATCCCGGAGCGCCTGCGGCATGTCGGTGATGGACTTGAAGAGATCGGGGTAGATCGCTTTCAGGTTGCGGACGACCGGATCCTTGTCGTCGATGACGTAATAGCTGATCGTGCCGTCGTAGGCGTCCGTCACGACCTTCACGCTGTTGCGGATGTAGTTGAGCTGTCCACCGGCGAGGGAGGTGCTCGTCGCGCCGAGTGCGGTGAAGCGCTCGCTGTACGGATAGTGGTCTCCGGTCGTGAACGCGTCGTTGATCCAGTAGAGCTTCCCATTCGCGATGACGAGGTATGGATCTGGATCGTACTCGAGGAACGGGGCGATCAGCCTCTCGCGCGGGAGGATCTGGCGGTGAAAGAGCAGTCTGCTCTGGTCGGTGATCTGGTTGGAGACGAGCAGGTTCTGGTCGCCCAAGCGAATAGCGAAGAGAAGCCGATCCCAGAGCGAACCGACACCGACGCCGCCGTTCCCGCTGAAGCGCGTCTGCACGTTGCCCTGATCCGTCGTGTAGTCGAACTCGTCCTGGTTCGGACCGACGATGACGTAGTCGCTCGTGAGCTCTCCGTAGTAGATCCGCGGCTGGTCGATCTTCGGTTCGCCGACAGGCGGGATGTCTTTCACGAGAAAGAGCGGTGCACCGTCCGCGGCGACACCACCGACTGGACTCACGACCGCGCCGAGGCCGTGGGTGAACACAAGGTGACGGTTCACCCAGGTCTGCTGCGGAAGGCGGTTCGAGGAGAGCTCGCGCGCCGAAAGCATCACCGGCTGCTCTTTGCCGCCCACCTGGTAGCGATCGATGTCGACGTCGACGAACGTGTACTGCTGGCGGAGCGCCTGCTGCTGATCGAAGACCTGCTGCAGCGGCCGGTAGTCCCAGAGGCGAACAGTCGACGTATCGGACAGCGCGGCGCGTGCTTCCGCCGCCGTCGGCGTATCCGCGACGTTAAAGGCGCTCTCGTCGACCGTATCGAGGGAATAGGCGGCACGCGTCGCGGCGATGTTCCGGGCGATGTAGGGACGCTCCTTGTTGAGCTGGTCGGGCTGCACGATGTAGTTCTGGATCAGCGCCGGGTAGACGCCCCCGATGACCAGGGTCGCGACGAACCAGAGAACGATCGACCCACCGAGGATCCAGAGCGTTCCACGAAATGCGTTCGCGAAGCATGCGAGCGCGGCGACGCCGACGATGACCGTCAGGATCGTGAGCGCGGGAAGGCGCGCGGTGATGCTCGTGTAACCAGCACCGACGAGGACGCTCTCCTGCCGGAAGAGGAGCTCGAACTGGTCGAGGAGATAACCGCTCGCGATCAGCGCGAGAAACAGCCCGCCGAGGATGGACAGATGTGCGCGCGCTGGGCGCGCGAGCGCGAGGGCGGTGCGACCCGCGACCCGTATGTCCGCGCTCGCGAGCGAGCCGGTGGCGACCCCGATGACGCCGCGCGTGAAGTAGAGCGTGACCACGCCGATGGCGATGACGATGAGC
>WNGJ01010024.1_pt1 | contig 10100 bp, 8 predicted proteins | sample 5400611 | NCBI WGS metagenome assembly WNGJ01 (sample SAMN13153375, study PRJNA577476) | soil metagenome | isolation source: 40 cm soil or saprolite under Garry oak tree replicate 1 | place: USA:California | collected 2016-06-15
GTGACCTGCGAGTTCTGCCATCGGCCGTATCGCTTCGACGCAGCGGACGTGGAGGCGTTGTTCGCCGAGGGTCCAGGCTCCGAAGTGATTCATTGAGCTTCCCCATCTCGATGAGTGCCTCACTGGGAGGACAATCGCAGGACTTCCCTCACGACGTCACGTGGCGATTTGGCGGGCTTATTAAAGAGTTGTACAATTCTTGAATGTTGTCCCCGTCGACCCTGGTGAAGTGGTTGCGGGCGGCCGGCGAACCGAGCCGCCTGCGCCTGCTGGCGCTGTGTGCCGACGGTGCGTTGAGCGTTTCAGATCTCGCGCAGGCGCTGAGGCAGAGCGAGCCGCGCGTGTCGCGGCATCTGAAAATCCTGTGCGAGGCGGGTCTCCTCGTGCGCCTGCGGCACGGACAATGGGTCGATTACCGACTGGCCGAGGGCCTTGAGGCCGCGAGCTTTGTGCGCGGCCTGCTCGCGCAGCTCGACCGCAGCGATCCGGTGCTGGTTCGCGACCGCGCTGGCGCGCACGCCGGCGCCGTGCCGCGCACCGAGACGCTTGCGCACGGCGCGGAGTCGCGCCTGGGCCGGGCGCTGGCCGAGCTGACCGCCGGGGGGCTGGGCGCCTCGCTCAAGGCGGTGCTGGTATACGGCGTCAGCCATCCGGAACTGCTGGAGAGTGCAGCTCACGCCAGCCGGCAGTGCACCGCCATCGCGCATTCGGGGCGCGCGGCGCAGAGCGCGCGGGCATTTGCCGAGCGGCGGGGCTTCGCCTGCCGGGTTCTTCGAGCCACGACCCCGGACGTCCTGAGCGATGCGGATCTCGCGCGCGCCGGGGAGCCATTCGACGCCGTGCTGCTCGACACCTTCGCGAGCGGGGACACGTTCGCGCGCATGCTGCAACAGGCGCGGCGCGTGCTCACCCCGAACGGACGGCTGTGGGTCTTCGAGCGCTATGAATCGCTCGAGAGGTCGCGCGAGCGCATCGTGGAACACCCACTGGCGCGGCTGCGCCGCCTGCTGGGCGATGCCGGCCTTAGCTGCCAGCGTCTCAGTCCCGTCGAAGCCGACGGCGAGCACGTGCTCGCGGCCGTCGCGCGGCCTGCAACCGCGGCCCCCGGGCAGCTCAGCGGCACGGCAGGGGTCCGACCGTGAGCGCGCGTTCCGCAGGGCTGCCGATCCGCGTGTCGTTCGAATTCTTCCCGCCCGCCGATGCGGCGATGGAGACGATCCTGTGGAACTCGATCGAGCGCCTGGCGCCGCTGGCACCGCGCTTCGTGTCGGTGACCTACGGCGCGGACGGCTCCACGCGCGATCGCACTCACAAGGTCGTGACGCGCATCCAGCGCGACACGCCGCTCACCGGCGCACCGCACCTCACCTGCATCGGCGCCTCGCGCGGCGAGATCCTCGCCATCGCGCGCGGCTACTGGGACCTGGGCATCCGCCACCTGGTTGCCCTGCGTGGCGATCCGCCGCAGGGGCAGAGCGCTCATCGGCCGCACGCCGCGGATTTTCGCTACGCCGCGGAGCTGGTCGCGGAACTCGCCGCGGTCGCGCCGTTCGACGTCTCGGTCGCGGCTTACCCGGAGGTGCATCCGGAGGCGCGCTCGGCGGCTGCGGACCTGGATAACCTCAAGCGCAAGATCGACGCCGGCGCGAGCCGTGCCATCACCCAGTTCTTCTACGACACCGGCGTTTTCCTGCGCTTTCGCGATCGCTGCGTGGCCGCCGGCGTGCGCGCGCCCCTGGTGCCGGGCATTCTGCCCATCACCCGCTTCCCGCAGGTGCGGCGCTTTGCCGAGCGCTGCGGCGCGAGCATCCCGCGCTGGCTGCACGAGCGCTTTGCCGGCCTCGATGACGATCACGAGACCTGCCGTCTGATCGCCGCCAGCGTCGCGATCGAGCAGGTCGAGGCGCTCACCCGCCACGGCGTGCGCGATTTTCACTTTTACACCCTGAATCGCGCGGCGCTGACCTACGCCATCTGTCACGCGCTCGGGCTGCGCCCCGTGGCGCGCGCGGCGGGCGCCGCACACCAGGAAGCCTCGGCGTGAGCGCCTGCCGGCACGCCGCGCACCAGCCGGGAGCTCAGGTGCGCGCCGACCGCGAGACCGGACGAAACCCGCCCGCGGGGGCGCCCGCGGTGGCGGCGCCGTTCGCGCTCGAGCCGCCCGATGAAACCGAGCGACGCACCCGTATCGAGCGTCTCAAGCGGCTGCTCGGGGAGCGCATCGTGCTGCTCGACGGCGCGATGGGCACGATGATCCAGCAGCGCAAGCTCGACGAGCGCGGCTTCAGGGGCGAGCGGCTGCGCGCGCACGGCCATGACCTCAGGGGCAACAACGACATTCTGACCCTGACCCGGCCGGAGGTGGTCGCCGGCATCCACCGCGCCTACCTGGCCGCCGGCGCCGACATCATCGAAACCAACACCTTCAATTCGAATGCCATCTCACAGGCCGACTATGCAACGTCCGCGCTGGTGCCGGAGCTGAACTACTGCGCCGCGCGCCTCGCCCGCGCCGCCGCCGACGAGTTCGCGCAGCGCGCCGGCGAGGTGCGCTTCGTCGCGGGCGCGCTCGGACCCACCAACCGCATGACCTCGATGTCGCCCGACGTCAACGATCCGGGCCATCGCAGCGTCAGCTTCGATGAACTGGTCGTCGCCTACCTGGATGCGGCGCGCGGGCTGCTGCTCGGCGGCGTCGACCTGCTGCTGATCGAGACCGTGTTCGATACCCTGAACGCCAAGGCGGCGATTTATGCGGCCTTCACGCTGTTCGAGGAGAGCGGGACCACGCTGCCGCTCGCGCTCTCCGGCACGATTACCGACGCATCGGGAAGGCTGCTGTCGGGACAGACCACCGAGGCGTTCTGGAATTCGATCCGCCATGCGCAGCCGCTGTTCGTCGGGCTCAACTGCGCGCTCGGCGGCCGCCAGCTGCGGCCCTACGTCGAGGAGCTCGCCGCCGTCGCCGACACCTACGTGTGCGTGTATCCGAACGCGGGCCTCCCCAACGCCTTCGGCGAGTACGAGGAAAGCCCCGCGGAGACCGCGGACATTCTGCGCGAGTATGGCGAGTCGGGTCTGGTGAACGTGGTGGGCGGGTGCTGCGGCACCACGCCCGAGCACATCCGCCTGTTGCACGCGGGGCTCAGGGGCTGCGCACCGCGGCGCGCGGCGGCCGTGCCGGTGAAGTCCCGCTTGGCGGGACTCGAAGCGCTCAACATCGACGACGACAGCCTGTTCGTGAACGTCGGCGAACGCACCAACGTCACCGGCTCGGCGAAATTCCGCAAGCTGATCGAGGCCGGCGACTACGGCGCCGCGCTCGAGGTGGCGCGCCAGCAGGTGGCCAGCGGCGCGCAGATCATCGACGTCAACATGGACGAGGGCATGCTGGACTCACAGGCGGCCATGGTGCGCTTCCTGAACATGGTGGCGGTGGAGCCGGACATCGCCCGCGTGCCGGTGATGATCGATTCCTCGAAATGGTCGGTGATCGAGGCCGGGCTCAAGTGCGTGCAGGGCAAGCCGATCGTCAACTCGATCAGCCTGAAGGAGGGCGAGCAGGTTTTCCTCGAGCACGCCCGCAAGCTGCGCCGCCACGGGGCGGCGGCCGTGATCATGGCCTTCGACGAGCAAGGTCAGGCCGACACGGTGGAGCGCCGCCTGGCGGTCTGCGCGCGCGCCTACCGCATCCTCACCGAGCGTCTCGGCTTCCCGCCCGAGGATATCATCTTCGATCCCAACATCTTTGCGGTCGCCACCGGCATCGAGGAACACAACGGCTACGGTGTGGCGTTCATCGAGGCTACGCGCCGCATCAAGCGCGAGCTGCCGCACGCGCTGGTGAGCGGCGGCGTGAGCAACGTGTCGTTCTCGTTCCGCGGCAACGATGCGGTGCGCGAGGCCATGCACTCGGTGTTCCTCTATCACGCCATCGCCGCCGGCATGGACCTGGGGATCGTGAATGCCGGACAGTTGGGCGTCTACGAGCAGATCGAGCCGCAGCTGCGGGCGGCGTGCGAAGACGTGATTCTCAACCGGCGCTCGGACGCCACCGAGCGGCTGCTCGAGATCGCGGCGCGCTTCAAGGGCGAGGGCGGCGCGCGCCGCCAGGAGGACCTGCAGTGGCGCCACCTGCCGGTGGCCAAGCGCCTCGAGCACGCGCTCATCAAGGGTATCGACGACTACATCATCGCGGACACGGAAGAGGCACGGCTGTCGTTCGAGCGGCCGCTGCAGGTCATCGAAGGGCCGCTCATGGACGGCATGAACGTGGTGGGCGATCTGTTCGGCAGCGGCAAGATGTTCCTGCCGCAGGTGGTCAAGAGTGCGCGCGTGATGAAGCGCGCGGTGGCGCATCTGGTGCCGTTCATCGAACAGAGCAAGGATGCCGGCGCGCAGCGTTCCAACGGCCGCATAGTGGTGGCCACGGTCAAGGGAGATGTGCACGACATCGGCAAGAACATCGTCGGCGTGGTGCTGCAATGTAACAACTTCGAGGTCATAGACCTCGGCGTCATGGTACCGTGCGAGAAAATTCTCGAGACCGCGCGGCGCGAGCACGCCGACTTCATCGGCCTGTCGGGACTGATCACACCCTCGCTGGAGGAGATGGTGCACGTGGCGAGCGAGATGCAGCGGCAGAGTTTCCAGCTGCCGCTGCTGATCGGCGGCGCCACTACCTCCCCGGCGCACACCTCGGTGAAGATTGCGCCGCAGTACGCGGCCGGGGTGGTGTATGTGAAGGACGCCTCGCGCTCGGTGGGCGTGTGTCAGAAGCTGAGTGCGCCCGCGCAGCGCGCCGCCTTCATGGCCAAAGTGGGCGAGGAGCACCAGCGCCGCCGCGAGCAGCATGCCGCCAAGAAGCTCAAGGCTCCGGAGGCTTCGCTGGCCGCGGCGCGCGCCAACCGCCGCCCCATCGACTGGACGGCGTGCGCGCCGCCGCCGCCGCGCGTGCCGGGCGTACAGCGCTTCGTGGACTACCCGCCGACCGAGCTGCTCGGCTACATCGACTGGATGCCGTTCTTCAACGCCTGGGAGTTCGCCGGGAGATTCCCCGACATTCTGAGCGATGCGGTGGTCGGTGAGGCGGCCAGCAACCTGTACGCCGACGCGCGCCGCATGCTCAAAGCGCTCATCGCGCAGCGCTGGCTCAGCGTGCGCGCCGTGGTGGGCCTGTTTGCGGCCAACTCCGTCGGCGACGACGTGGAGATCTACTCGAGCGAAGCGCGCGATGAGGTCCTGACGCGGCTCAATTTCCTGCGGCAACAGAAGGGCAAGCCGGACGGCCAGCCGCACGAGTGTCTCGCCGACTACGTGGCGCCGAAGGCTAGCGGGGTGCGCGACTACTTCGGCGCGTTCGCCGTCACCGCCGGCCTGGGGATCGAAGAGCACCTGGCGCGCTTCGCGCGTGGCCACGACGACTACTCGAGCATCATGCTCAAGGCGCTGGCCGATCGCCTGGCGGAAGCCGCCGCCGAGCACTTCCACGAGCGGGTGCGGCGCGAGCTGTGGGGCTACGCCGCCGCCGAGACGCTCACCAACGAGCAACTACTGCGCGAGGAGTATCGCGGCATCCGCCCGGCACCCGGCTACCCGGCGTGCCCGGATCACACCGAGAAGGCCAAGCTCTGGAGCCTGCTCGACGTCGAGCGCAGCGCGGGCATCCGCCTCACCGATTCCTACGCCATGTACCCCGCGGCGACGGTGAGCGGCTGGTACATCGCCCATCCGCAGGCGCGCTACTTCGCGGTAGGCAAGATCGACCGGGAGCAGCTCGAGGACTACGCGGGCCGCAAGGGGCTCACGCGGGAGGAAGCGCAGCGCTGGCTGGCGCCGAATCTCGGCTACGAGCCGTAGAGGGCGTAGCGGCGCCTCACGCCGCCGTCACAACAGCTCGATCCGCAACCGCCGGAACCAGGCTTCCGTGCCGCGATGCTGCAGGACGATGTGACCTTCGCGCAGCTTGCCGAACTGCGCAAAGTCGCGGAAGCGGCTGCGCGCGATGCGTTCTACGAGTTCCTCGCTCGCGAGGTCGCAGCCCAGCACCTGACGCTCGTCGATCCAGTATTCCACCAACGTGCCGTTCACCACGATGCGCGAGCTGTGATAGGCATTGGCGCTGCTGCGCTGATCGTGCCACGGCGCGATCAGCCCGTAGAGGGCGCCACAGGAGGTCAGCGCATCCGCGCCGTCCTGATGGTGCTCGTCATCCAGCAGCTGCATGGCCGGTCCCGTGTGCGCGGCGGGCCCGATCTCCTCGGCCACGCGGTACGCGACCGCCGAGCTGCCGCCGCGCGGCAGACGCCAATCGAAGCACAGCACGAAGTCGCGAAAACGCTCGCGGCTGATCAGGTCGAGCCTGGGACCGGTGGCGATGGCGCGCAGCAGGTTCCCGTCCACGCTCCAGGCCGCCTGCGGAAACTGCGGCTGGGCATAGCCGCGCCAGTGCGTTGCTGTGAGTTCGTGCTCCATACCCCGATGCTACCGCAGGAAAATGCCGCGTGACATCGTCCTAAAGAGGCGAACCGGCCGAGAGCGCAATCCAGCGGCCCACCTTCAGCGCGCCGTGCGCCGCTCGCTCTCCAGCGCGCGCAGGTACCCGGGGCCTCCCAGGCCGCGCATCTGGCCGAGAATCCAGTCGCGCCGCGCCAGCACGTAGCGGGAAGGCCGGTCGACGCGCAGCCGCAGCGGATTCGGCAGCACGGCGGCCAGCAGCGCGGCCTCGGAGGAGCTCACGTGCCGCGCGGACTTGTGCCAGAAGCGCTGCGCAGCGGCCTGCACGCCGTAGATGCCGTTACCGAACTGCGCAACGTTCAGATACATCTCGAGAATCCGCTCCTTGGGCCACAGCGCCTCGATCAGCACGGTGAAGTAGGCCTCCAGGGCCTTGCGCACGAAGCTGTGCCCGGGCCACAGGAACAGGTTCTTCGCCACCTGCTGCGAAATGGTGCTCGCGCCGCGCAGGCGCTTGCCGCGTTCACTGGCGCGCACCGCCTCGCGGATTGAGTCGAAGTCGAAGCCGGCGTGGAACGGGAACTGCTGGTCCTCGGAGGCGATCACCGCGCTGGCTGCGTAGGGTGAGATCTGCTCGAGACTCACCCACTGGAAGTCAGCGCGATAGGCGCTCTCCTGAGCCGCCCAGGCCTGCGCGGCCGCTTCCAGCATGAACGCGCTGGTCAGCGGATGCAGCCAGCGCAACAGCAGCACCGGAACGCCGGTCAGCAGCAGCCAGCCAAGCAACGCGACCGTCAGCCACTTCAGCAGCCGCCCGGTGACACTGCCGCGCTGCCACAACGAGCTTCGCGCGCCGCTGCGCCGGCGGGGGTATTGCGTCGCGGGCCGTTCCAAGGTACGGCGTGGCGGCGCTAGGCCGGCTGTGCGCGGCGGGCGGACACGATCACGACATCCTCGAGCGGGGCATCCTCATAGCCCTTGCGCTTACCCGTGCTCACGCGCGCAATCCTGTCGATGACCTCCATGCCCTGCGTGACGCGCCCAAAGACCGCATAGCCGTAGTCGCGCGGTCCGTGATCAAGGAAGGCGTTGTCCGAGAGGTTGACGAAGAACTGCGAGGTGGCGCTGTTGATGTCGCTGGTGCGGGCCATGGACAGGCTGCCGCGGGTGTTCTTCAGCCCGTTCCTGGCTTCGTTGCTGATCGGTGCGCGCGTCTTCTTGCCGGCGAAATCGGCCGTCAGTCCGCCGCCCTGGATGACGAAGCCCGGCACGATGCGATGAAAGATGGTGCCGTCGAAATGGCCGTCATCGACGTAGCGCAGGAAATTCTCGACCGTGACCGGCGCCTCCCTGGGAAACAGTTCCACCATGAACTCGCCGTGCGAGGTTTCAAATCTGATCATCGCTGTGCTTCCGTCATGCGCTCGTGGCCGGCCAGATCGCCGTGCGAGCGTACGTGACGGAAGCCCGCGTCGACAAGCTCACGCCGCACGTCCGCGCCCTGCGTGGCGCCATGCTCGAGCAGCAGCCAGCCCTCGGGCGCCAGGTGCCGAGGCGCGCCGTGCACCAGCGTGCGCAGGCACGCGAGCGCATCCAGGCCGGGCGTGAGCGCCCGCGACGGTTCGTGCCTGAGCGGGGGAGTGGCGAGGACCGGATCGTCCTGCGCGATGTAAGGAGGGTTGCTCACCAGCAGGTCGAAGCGCTCGCCAAGCAGCGGCTGGTACCAGTCGCCGTGCCGCAATTCGACCCGGCTGAGCCCGAGCGCCGCCGCATTGGCGCGTGCCACGGCGAGTGCCTCCCCACAGGCGTCGGTCGCCACCACCTGCCAGCGCGGGCGCTCGCTGGCGAGCGCGAGCGCGACGGCGCCGCAGCCCGTGCCGAGATCCGCCACGCGACCCTCGTGCGCCGTGCGCACTGCCAGCGCCCGCTCCACCAGCAGTTCGGTTTCCGGACGCGGGATCAGCACCGCCGGGGTGACCTTCAGGGTGAGTGACCAGAACTCCCTGGAGCCCGTGAGGTAGGCCACGGGCTCGCCGGCCGCACGCCGCGCGAGCAGACGCCGGTAGTGTTGAGTGCACGACGGGTCGGGCAGGTCTTCCGGATGCGATTTCAGGCGTGCGCGCGCCACCGCCATGCCATGCGCCAGCAGCAGCTGCGCGTCCAGCTCCGCGGTTGCCGCAGGCTCAGTGCCGGCGGGCGAGGCGCGCAGCTCACGCACGCCCTCGGCCAGCAGTCCCGCCACGGTCAAATTCGCCCTCATACGCGCAACTGCGCCGCGTCCCGGTAAGATGGAGGCATGGGGAACATACTGTACCCGCCGCCGCGGCCGCAGTCCGTGGGAGAGATCCTGGACTCGGCTTTCCGGATCTTCCGCGCCACGCTGTTGAAATGCCTCCCCTACTCATTCCTCGGGGTGATCGTCGGCCACCTTACAACCTTCTATGACCTCGCCATCGGGCATCCCGTAGTGCCGACGACGCTGCGCGCTCGGCCGACTCACGATCCACTGTGGTGGATTCTGTTGGTCGTGGCCACATTCGCCGTCACGACACTGACCAACGCCGTGCTCCTGCGTCAGTATGCGCTCGCCACGGGCCGTCCGGTGGCGACCGGTACCGAGCTCTCGACCGGCGCGCGGCGGGTTCCCGGTGTCTTGCTGATCGCCATCCTGATGACGCTGGCGGTTGTGGCGACCTTCATCCCGGTGTTCCTGGTCGCATCCCTGATGAGTATCGGCTTGTCGACTGCCCCATCACCCGCCGTCATCTGGGCGATCGTTGGCCTGTGCGTACTGGCGCTGATTCCTGCCTCGTGGGCCCTGATCCGCTGGGTCTGCGCAGTCCCGGTGTACCTGCTTACCGATCGCGGTCCGGTGGCCAGCATGAGTCACAGCTGGCAACTCACCTCGGGTAATTTCTGGCGCCTGAGTGTCATCTATGCGGTCGGCATCGCGTTGATCATCGTCCTGTACGTGCTCTCGGGCGTGATCGGCGCTGTGATTGCGTTGCTGCTCGCGCGCGGGGATGTGGCTGTGATTACCGCAACATCGGCCGTGGTAGTAACGCTGCTGGGGGCTGTCGTCACGCCGTTCTACAGTGCGCTGGTCCTCGCCGTCTTCGGCGACGTTTCGGTGCGCCGGGAAGGCGCCGACCTCGCACAGCGCCTCTCGGCCCCCGCCCGATAGACATGAGCCGCTGGCTCCTGGCGCTCGTCCTTGCAGCCGCTGGGCTGCCGGGCGCGACAGCGCGCGATGCGCTCGGGGCGATCGATGCGTGCCTCGCGCAGCTGGATCGTGGTCTCGACGTCGGCTATCAGCGCATTGCCGCGCGCTGCCCGGACCTCACGCCGAGCCTGACGCAGAGTCAGTGGGCGGCCTGGCTGCCGCGCGACTGGAACCAGCCCAAGAGCCTGCTCTCTGCCGACGGGCTCACCGAGCTGCGCACGCTGCTCACCCGTGAACCGGCCTCCGCACCGCAGGGGCGTGCGCCGCGCGTCGCGCGGGTCGCCGTGGTGCTCGCGACGCTCACGCAACCGGATCGGCCACACGGCGGCTGGTGGGCGCGTTTCAGGCAGTGGCTGCGTGAAGCACTCACGCCGCCGCCGCAGCACGCGGACCCGGGATGGTTGCGGCGCATGATCGCGGA
>WNGJ01027013.1_pt1 | contig 10099 bp, 8 predicted proteins | sample 5400611 | NCBI WGS metagenome assembly WNGJ01 (sample SAMN13153375, study PRJNA577476) | soil metagenome | isolation source: 40 cm soil or saprolite under Garry oak tree replicate 1 | place: USA:California | collected 2016-06-15
GCATGATGATCATGCGGTTCATGGCCTGCGACCCGGACTGGGAGAACAGCCCCACCAAGGCGACGACGCCCGGCACGGAAGCAAAGGTCATGGGGCCGTACTACCCCACGGGCTACTACACCACCAAGGAAGCCTTCGAAGCGGACGGACCGAAGAAGTAGTAACCCTGTCAGAGAGAGGGCCGGGCATGGACACCCCCCAGTATCAATTCGACAGCACGCGCGATATGCGCTACGGCGAGATCCTCGTCTTCAAGCAGGCCCACATCGACGTGTACAACACGACGGGCGTGAACGACTGTCCCGCCGAACTGTGGGATGCGCTGGACCCGGAGAAGCTCAAGAAGGAATACCACGCGCACAAGGTCATCAAGAACGGGCCGCATTACTGGATGATGGATTCGATGACCGCGGAGTTCGGAGAGACAGCCTCGTTTGAGGGCCTTGACGCCCGCTGGGCGGCCAAGCTGGGCTTTCACATCGCAATAAAGGCGGCCCATGGTTCGGTGCCGTACAAGGTCTTCGAGCCGAAGAAGACGCAGAAGCTGGTGTACTCGGCGGGCAAGGCGGTCTACGAGCTCGTCGATCCCGACGGCAAAGCCTACGTTCTGCAGGCTCACGATGAGGCGCACCCGATCGAATCGCTCGCCGAACTCGGCGAGCAGATGAAGCAGCTGCCCGAGGGCTGGCAGTACCGAACCCGCACCCTGACAGCGGACCTGGTCCTGGACCTTAAGCCGGACCAGACAATCTACGCCGTCGGGGACGAGTTCCTTCAGTACTACACGGCCCCCCCGGCATAGCCAGGCCAGGCCGGCAACCGCGAAGGACGTCCTGGCGATGGTGGGCGCCGCCATCGAAGCAATCCTTGCGATCGTCCTGATCGCGCCGCGCTAGCTCCGAGCCACCAATCCCAGTCCAGCCACGAGGAGGTCTCATGAGTGATCAGTCCGCAAGCTCCAGCGCCCGCCGGCGAGCGCGGGACGTCGCCCTCCTTACGGTCGCAGCAGTCGGCAGCTGGCTGCTGGCCAAGCACGTGCCGTCGCCCGGCGCCCACGTCGCGGTCATCCCGACGCTCGTCGCCTTGGGGGCGAGGCACTTCAGGCGCGGCAAGCGGAAGGGGGAGCACGAGCCGAAGCACCCAGCCGTGAAGTTCATGCTCGCTGCCTGGAACGAGGGCGACTTCAGCGAGGCCGCCAAGTACGTCGCACCAGACCTGGCCATGTCCATCAATGGCTTCACCAACGACTCGACCCCCGACGGCGACGGCCCGGCGATGGCCAAGGAGAGCATTGAGTACTGGCGCGCGATCGTGCCCGACCTCAAGATGGACCTCTCACAGGAGATCCGGCAGAAGGACCGGATCGCAATCGAATGGCTGATTACCGGCACGCACACAGGCGAGCGGCCCGAGCTGCCGGCCAGCGGTAATGTGATCGAGCTCCAGGGCTCCGCGTTCCTGACGCTCAAGGACGACAAGATCGTCCAGGTCAGCACAGTCTTTGACGCGCTCGCTCTCGCCGTCCAGACCGGCGCCGCCGAGGCGCCGGCCTGGTGGCCGGGGCGCAGCCATGCCGAGTAAGGGGTTCATCACCCTGCAGGTGCTGCCAGCCCCGAAGTCTCGGTACCCCAGCAGCGCTCGGCGCCGCTCGGTCCATTCGTGGCCGCAGCCGACCGGGGCTGACCAGCACCACGGCCGCCCGCGGAGTTCGGATGGAGGGGGGAGGTGACCCATGTCCGGCACCAACGGGGGCGAGCGCCAGGCGCCCGCAAGTGAGGGCCCCGGCTCCGGCCAGCGCCCCGAACCAGAGGCCCCGCGCGCCGAGGTGGCCGAGCCGCGCGGCCGGCCGCGGCAGGCTCGCCGGCACCGGTTCAGCTGGCGTACGCCGGTCGCGGCGCTGCTGATCTTTGCCGGGTGCGTGCTGGCGCCCATCTCGGTGCTGGCGGTGTGGACCGCGAACCAGGTTTCTGACACCAGCCGGTATGTCGCCAACGTGGCGCCGCTGATCAAGGACCCGGCCATCCAGAACGCGCTGACCGACAAGCTCACCAGCGACATCGTCGCCAAGATCGATGTGAAGGGGCTGACCGATCAGGCGGCGGCCGAGCTGTCGCAGAAGGGCCTGCCCAAGATCGGCGGGCTGCTGCAGAGTGTCTCCGGGTCGCTGGCCAGCGGGGTGCAGGGATTCGTGCACAGCGGCATCCACAAGATCATCACCGGGCCGCAGATGGCGGCCGCGTGGGTATCGGTGAACCGGGCGGCTAGCCGGGCGCTCGTCGCGGTCCTGTCCGGCCGCGGCGGCAAGAACGGCGCGCTCGGCGTCAGCAACGGCCAGGTCACCCTCGACCTGGCGCCGCTGGAGGCCGTCGCCAAGCAGGACCTGGTCGCGCGCGGGCTGACGATCGCGGGCAAGATCCCCATCGTCCATGCCACGTTCGCGCTGTTCCCGTCCAAGAACCTGGCCAAGGCGCAGAAGGCCTACCGGCTCATCAACGACCTGAAAATCGTGCTCCCCATCCTGACGCTCGTGCTGCTCGGCCTCGGCGTGTTCGCCGCCCGGGGCCGCCGGCGGGCGCTGATCGGAGCCGGGCTCGGGTTCGCCGCGTCCATGCTGGTGCTCGGCGCCGGCCTGGCGATCGCCCGGGTCATCTACCTGAACAGCGTGCCCGCCAGCGCGTCCGCGGACGCGGCCGCCGCCGCCTTCGACATCTTGGTCCGGTTCATCAAGACCGCGCTTCGTACCCTGCTGGTAGTGGGCCTGGTCGTGGCCGTCGGCGCGTTCTTCACCGGGCCGTCCGCGGCGGCGGTGCGGACCCGGTCGGCGTTTTCCTCCGGACTGGGCCGGCTGCGCCGCGGCGGCGAATCCGCCGGCCTGTCCACCGGCCCGGCCGGCGCCTGGACCTATACGAACCGGCATGCGCTGCGCATCGGGGCGGTGGCGCTGGCCGCGCTGATCTTCGTCTTCTGGGGCCAGCCGACCGCCGCGGTGACCATCGTGATCGCCGTCCTGCTGCTGGTGGTGCTCGGCCTGATCGAGCTGATCGGCAGGCCCCCACCTCAACCCGCGCCCGCACCGCCCGCCACCAGTGAGTGACATATGCCTCGCCACCGTGAACACGCTCCTATGACCCCCAGCGGCCCGGGCGGCGGCGAGGCGGCTTCCATCAGCGAAGACGGCGGCGGCGGGCCGCCAGCCAGGCGCCTGTGGCAGATCCCGGCGATCCGCGGCGCGATCGCCGTGGCCCTCGGGGTCCTTGCCCTCGCGACCGGAAGCGACCGGGCCGCGCTGGTCAACTTCCTCGGGATCTACTGGTTGACCAGCGCCGTCCTCACGCTGGCCTGGGCGTGGCGGGCCCGGTGGAGGCCTGGCTCCCGGCTGGGCCTTCTGGCCGGGATGATCGGTCTCGTGGCCGGGCTGCTGGTGCTGGGCCGCCACGTCCTGGAACCGGTGGTGTCCGCCCGGTTCCTGGTGGATGCCTTTGGTATCTCGGCGGTCCTGACCGGGACGCTTCGGCTGGCAGGCGCGTTCGAGGTCGAGCGGCGGACCGGGCGCTGGTGGACCTTCGGCGGGCTCGCGCTCGGCTCGGTCGAGATCGTGCTCGGGGCCATCGTGCTGTACGCCGGCTCGGGCAACCTGCGCCTGGTCACCGCTGCGGTCGGCGTCTGGGGGCTGATCGGCGGGACGCTGCTGCTCCTGGAGGGCTTCAAGATCCGCCGATCCCTCAGGCCGCACTGAATTCCTTTCCTGCGCCAGGACCGCGCCGCCGGATCAGGGAACCATGGCGATGATCCCGGGCCGCCAGCAAGGTCTTAACCAAGGCAACTCGGTGATCGTCGCGGTCGATCCGAACACGCTGGAGGTGCTCGACGGTCAGCCAACACCGGGCAGCTCAGGCCTCAGCACGCCCGTGCAGCCGACGCCCGCCGGAGCGCGCCTTGAGCGCCGGGGCATGGCCGATTGCGACGGGGAGGTGGCCGGTCACACGGGCAACCCCGGTAGCGGGGTCGAACTCTGGCACGACATCTGCCGGGCTGGAGTCGCGGTCGCCGCCGAAGAGACAGAACGGCCCCGCCGGCCACCGCGATTGCCGGGTAATGGACCAGGACCGGAACTGCCCGGCCACGCTCGCGGCTAGCCGCTTTCGTCCCACTCGAACGGACCGGGCAGGGTCTCGTCGAAGTCGTTGACGTCGAAGACCAGGCACCGTTCGGCGGATGGCGGCGCCCTACTCGGCTAGCGTCGCTGGCGGCCGTGCGCCCGTGACCCGCTCGTGGGCTTACTGGTCGGCTTTGAGGGCCTCGTCCGAGACTGTGTGCTCCTCGGGGGCACCGCCGAGCTCGCCTAGCTTCGCCGAGATCATCGACGACTCGTTGAAGGGCGTCAGGACGCCCACCGCTGCCTTGCCGTTGGTGAGCTCCTTGCCGATGCGCTCGCGGTCGGAGTCGGTCAGTCCCAGCCCCTTGTGGTGCAGGGCCCCGGCCGCCGCGCCACCCAGCACTCCGACTCCCACGGCGGCCGGGCCGAGCAGGAAGAGCGCCGCTCCGATCCCGGCGCCCTTGCCGGTGCTCCGGGCGCCGACCTTCTCCTCCTTCAGCTTTCCGGTCGCGTCGACCGCCAGGACCCCGATGGCGTCGGTGGAGGTGAGCCCGGTGTCCTTCAGGGCGGCCGCTGCGTTGTCTGCGGCTGCCTCGTCCTCGAAGATCGCGAGGACCAGCGTCCTGTCTGCCATTGCGTTGACCTTCCGTCAGGGTGAGGCCGCCAGGTCCCGGGCGGCCAGCCGGCGGAGCCCGACGCTCGCGCCGGATGACGTGGCCCAGACCTTGCGCCCACCTATTGGTGCGCTTGTAGGGACTGTTTCGCTCCCCGAAGGCGGTGACATCACCCAGGCCTCACCCTCAGCAGGGTGAAACTTCGCGTCTCGCTGCGCGGCGCAGCGCCAGCACATAGCGCTCACGGCTCCGCAGGCCGCGATCTGGATTGAACGAAAGTGGCCGTTTACCTGCGCAGATGGCTTTGCCCGGAGGCGCGGTGTTCCCGGCGATTCCGGGTATGTTCTGGATCATGCTTACGCCGCGGACAGGGGCACGGTTTGTCAATGGATGGCCGGCGCCAGTCAGGCGCCATTCGCAGGCGCGGACCCCGGCTCGGGTTTACCGCCGCCCCGGGTCCCACGGACCATCGCAGTCTGGTCAGCAGCTCCGAGTACGGACGCGAACGATGTGCGCGTGCCGCGAGGACGACCAACCGTGGACGAGCGACCTGGCCGTCCTGCGCTGATCCCGGACCCCGTGCCTAGCTTTACCGCGCACGGGGTTCGCCAGTCTCAGTGGCCGGGGCGGCCGGAGCGGAGAACGAGGACTGAGACCAACGGCTCGTCCGGGAGCACGCTCAAGCCGCTGTGTAACAGCTCAAGCTCGACTTCATCCCGGGCCTGTGCCTGGCGCCCGGCCCCGGCCTGGGCCCGGGCTTCCAGCTCGATCCGCGCAGCGTATTCGCGGCTGGCTTGCCGTTCGGCTTGCTGCGCCGCGATACGCTGCGTCGCCTGGTTAGCTCGCATTATCAGCTCGTCGAGTCGCGCGGTCCGGTTCTCTTGCACGGATTTACTTTCCGGGCTTGTCTGCGGCTGCGGTTTGAGAGCGGGCTGCGGGTTCATGTCCGGGATGCGCTGTGGTGGGCGGAGGTCCGTCGAGTTGCTGGCGGCGTGGTGCCCGCTGGCATCGGCGCAGTTCACGGCCTCGGCATCCGCCTCGAGCTGGTGCGACCATCCTGCCATCGACTGCTGTTCGTTTCCGGGCTGCGGGTGTGGTTCGCTGTCTGGCTGGGCGTGCCCGCGGCGCCGCAGTTCGGCTGTGGCTCCCTCGGCTGCGTCCCTGGTGGCGTGGGTGTCGGCGGCCCATTGCTCGTATCGGGTGTTGGCGGCTTCGAGGCGCTGGCGTTCGGCGGCCAGCTGTCCGGCCAGGGCGGTGGCGCTGGCCGCGGCGGTGTGGTCGTGCCGGGTTTGGGCGTCGGCGGCTTGCTGGTGGGCGTCGGCTTCGGCTTGGGCGGTGAGCCGCAGCTGGCTGCTGACGTCGGGTGGGGCGGCGGCGCGGGCGCGGGCGCCTTGGAGGGCGCGTGCTTCGACTTCGGCGCGGTCCAGGTGGCGGATGAGGTCGGCTTCGTCGCGGATCTCCAGGGGGTTCTGGGGTGGCGGCCGCGCGTTCGCCGAGGGCGCGGGCCCGGTCGTCGAGCGCGGCGGCGAGCTCGCGGGCGAAGGGCGGGGCGGTGGCAGGGGTGCGCCGGGCCCAGGTGGTGTCGTGCCGCATGTCCGGCAGGGCGAGGCGCTGGAGGCGGTGGTGCAGGACGCTGGTGATGGACCGGGCCCGGTCCATCGGGGCGGCGGTGATCTGCTCGATCAGGGCGCTGATGTCGTGTCCGGCGAGCTGGGCGGCGCGGAGCCGCTGGTGCAGGGTCGTGCGGGCATGCTCGCGGTCGTACCGCCAGCATTCGGGTTCGGTGAGCCTGGCTTTGATCTGCTGGTCGAGGTCCGGGCACAGGGTCTGGCGGACGGCGGTGAACCACAGGGTGAGCAGGTGGCCGGTTCCGCCGGCCCAGTCCTGGGCCTGGCGGATCTGCTCGGTGGCGGACAGGTCGCCGTCATCGCGCTGCATGATGCCGGCGAGGACGGCTTCGGGGGTGGCCTGCCGGTAGGGCTGGCGCCCGGGCGGCGCGGTCTTGCCGGTGACCACGTGGGCGGTGTTGGCCTGGCGGCCGCGGGTCATGCCGACGTACAGGGCCTGCCGGGACAGAGTCTCGGTGACGAGCAGGTGCGCGGTGTCGACGGTGCGGCCCTGGGCGACGTGCACGTTGCCGGCGTAGGCGAGCTCGGCGCTGGCCGCGAGGTAGGCCCGGGACACCCGGAAGGGCTCGGTCCAGGTCCCGTCCAGGCGCTGCCGCCGCACCTCGGCATCCGGCCCTGGGAACGCGGTGACCTTGAGCGTGTCGCGGTTGGTGAGCTGGCGGCCGCCGGCGTCAATCTGGGTATTGAGGCGGGCGCGGACCAGGTCGCCGACGCCGGCGTGGTTGCCGTCCGACAGCGGGGCCTGCGGCGGGCCGACAATGCCCGTCTGGGTGAGCTTGGCCTGGACGCGCCGGGATAGCCCGGCGGCTTCGGCGTTGGATCCGACCAGGAGCAGCGCGTCCTTGCCGCGCAGATGGTCGGCGAGCCACATGGAGGCGGCGCGGTCGCAGGCGGTTTCTTCGTCGGCGCCGCGGATGCGGCCGTGCCGGTCGTAGGCGGCGGCCGCGGCCAGGTCGCCCTCGCGGAGCCGGACGCTGGCGTGCCGCTCCCACCCGGCGGTGAACCGTCGGACTTCGTGCAGCTGCGCGGTAGGTACTTCCTGGGCCAGCAGCCGGAACGTGCCCCCGGCCTCGACGGCGCCGAGCTGCGCGGTGTCGCCGGTGGCGATGACCCGGGCCCCGGCCTGCCGGGCAGCCTCGCCGATCATGGCCAGGTCGGTGGTGTTGAGCTGGCTGGCCTCGTCCAGGGCCAGCACGTCGTCCTGGTGCAGCGGGACGGGGCGGCGCAGTTCGTCGGAGCCTTCTGTCTTGCCGAGGAATCCGGCGATGTTGTAGCTCTCGGCCAGGCCCTCGTGCGCCAGGACCCGGGCGGCATTGGTGGAGGTGGTCAGGCCGATGACGCGCCGGCCGGTGAAGGTGGTCCACAGCCGGGCGAACTGGGCCATGGTGTGGCTCTTGCCCGCCCCGGCCGGGGCCACTAGCACCGTGACGGCCGTCGTCGCGGTGAGCATCTTGACTACGGCGTCGCGCTGCTCGGTGTTCAGCCCGGTGCGCTCGACGGTGGTTCGCGCCTGCTCACGGCTGACGAGCTGCGGGACGGTTCGTTTGGCGGTGGCGAGGATCTGTTCTTCGGTGTCGAGGTGGGCCAGGGTGCAGTAGCGTTCGGCGTTCGGCGGCCGGTAGATGCTGCCGCCGTCGGAGGCGCGGACGCCGAGGCTGGTCACGTCGGCGATGTCGGGCGCGGTGACCTGGACGACTCCGGCGCCGGCCCGGCCGCAGACGGCCAGCTTGGCTACCTCAGTGACCAGCGCGTCGCCGTCGGCGCCCGGGTTGAGGACCGGGAGCGCCCGGTGCACCTCGAACCGGAGCTGAGCCATCGACCAGACCGCGTGCTGCTTTTGCACCGCGGCCACCGCGATCCGCGCGGCCGTGCGCTTAGCCGCATCATCCAGCACGGCCCGTGCACGCCCGGCGCGCTCGGCGGCGAACGCCGCGACCTGCTCGTGCACGGCCGCCAGCTCCTGCACTTCGTGGTGCGCGGTCTGGGCTTCCCAGGCGGCGAGCCGCTGCGCCTCGTCGGGTTCGGCGGTGCCGGTCTGCCCGGCGATGGTGCGCCGGGCCTGGGCTTTAGTGCGGCGGGTGTTCTGCCCGGCCTGCTGGTGCAGCAGCCACAGCGTGCGCCGCGATGGCGGCTTGCCGTGCACGGCCTGGTATTCGCGTGCGAGGCGGTCCAGCTCGCCGGTGACCGCGACCGCGCGGGAGGAGAACAGGTCCATGACGTCCTGGCTGACCCCGCCCACCTCGGCGCCATTACCGTCCGCCCGGGATACCATCACATAGCCCAGCGCGGACAGCCTGGTCTCCAGGATCCGGTCGGCGACCGGCGCGACGGCGAGCCGCTGGCTGTGCAGCGAGCGCGAGTCCAGGGTCCGCCACTTCTCATCAGCCTTGTCGGCGCGCTGGACCCGGTTCCAGATGGCCACGTGAACGTGCAGCTGCGGGTCGCCGTCGCGGGACAGGTGATGCAGGAACAGCCCGGCGACCAGGCCGTCGCCGTCGCGCCACTCCCCCGTCCGGGCGGAATGGTGCCCGGTGCGGGTGTAGGTGGCGTGCCGCTCCAGCCAGGCCACGGCTTCGCGGGCGGAGTCCATCAGCGCGGCCTCGATCTGGTCGGCGCAGACGTCGAGCACGGCGGCTTGGTCCTGCTCGCCGCGGTCGCGGGCCTGGCGGGCGGCGACCCGGTAAGAGGCGTGCAGCACGGACACGCTCTTGACCGCGCTGATGGTCAGGTCGAAGTACGGCACCTGGTGCGGGTCCGTGCCGCGCCCGGCCGCCCGTACCTCAGCCAATTCCACCGCGCTGGCGTACGGATGCGCGGCCAGGTACGCCGCCACCGCCGCAGCTTCCCGATCAGCGGCCGCCTTGGACTGGCGCCGCTTGACCAGCAGTTGCCCGCCGGGCCCGATGTTCTCCTGGTACAGGCGCTCAATGACGTCCCGGTCCACCATGCCGCTCAGCCCGAGCACCGCAGCGCCCTTGCCGGCCCATTGCCCAGGTGGTTCTCCGGCCGCGGTGTAGTACGACATGGCCCCGGCGCAGCCGCCGCGGCCCTGCCCGCGGGTGAAGTAGGCCACGTCGTGGCCTGCGTGCAGGGTGACGTTAGTTGACACGATCCGTTACTGCCAGTGCCGTTTCCGCGTTCATCGTTCGTGATGCCTGTGTCCGGTGCTTTTCGATCACGACGCGAAGGTAAGCGGGGACACCGCACGTTTTGCGGATTTGCCCGGCGGTCGGGCGGGAGTCTGCGCGCCGGAAGGAGGAGGCCGTCCTGGGCTACGGGGGCAGAGCCACGGACCGGAAATCTGCGCGCTGAGATGACGGCACTGTCTGCGCTGGCGCCCGCGACCGCGTCCGAGACCGGCCTGGTCCGGCAGGACAACGAGGATGCGGCGTATGCGAGGGCCGCTCTGTCGCCGTGGACCGACAGCCTGAGCGGCCATACAGCCGGCATGGGGACCGTGCTAACCGCGATGCTATTCTCCGGCGGCCACGTCGCGCCGACTCACATCGGCGACTCCCGCGCGTTCCGGCTCCGCGGCGGTCAGCTCCGCCAGATCACCGAGAACCACACAATCTGCAAACCTCGTCGCTACGTCGGCTTGCTCGCGCTGGTGCTCGCACGGCACCTAGATCGTTGACCGGAGAATATGGGCAGCTCAGTGATCGTAAGCGATGAGGGATCGCTTGACGGGCGCGCCGATCTGCCAGTTGAACCAGATGACAGCGTTAAGCGCGAGCAGGCGCTGCACGATGCGGGCCCAC
>WNGJ01010028.1_pt1 | contig 10098 bp, 10 predicted proteins | sample 5400611 | NCBI WGS metagenome assembly WNGJ01 (sample SAMN13153375, study PRJNA577476) | soil metagenome | isolation source: 40 cm soil or saprolite under Garry oak tree replicate 1 | place: USA:California | collected 2016-06-15
AGCATGGCTCTCCTCGACGCGGTGCAGGACGAAGACCAGCGAGAGGGAGAGAACAGAGAGGAGGTGATCGAGCTCAACGCCGCCTGAGCCGCGAGCGTCACCGACGAGCTGGCGTTACACCACTAACTCCGACTTGACTCCTGCGCACCCAGGCCGCGACCTGGACCGGAGCAGCGAGAGGCTGAATGGTGCAGCCGCGGCTCCTGTGCTGTCTCGCGGCACAATCGCCTGGGCGGCCTAGGCGAAGGGTAGGATCGAGGGGCAGACACGAGGGCACTGAAGATCACCACCAACGGACGCTTCGAAACTCCCCTGTACACAACCGCCGAGGCCGCGCGGTTCGTTGGCGTTCCTACCTCGACGCTCGCGACATGGGCGCAGGGATATGTCCGTCGGCCGCCGGCGCGAGCGAAAGGGGAAGGTCATCGGCGCGCCGATCGTCACGAGCGTCGCCGCCGAGCGGGGCTACGCGTCGATCCCCTTCGTCGGCCTGGCCGAGGCGATGGTGCTCGCTGCGTTTCGCCGCGGCGGCGTGAGCCTGCAGCACATCCGGCGAGCGGTCGCGATCATCGGCGAGGAGATCGGCCTCGCGCACGCGCTGGCGTCGCGGCGCCTGTACAGCGACGGCGCGGTGATCCTCTACGACTACGCCGAGGCGGAGGGAAACGAGGAGCTCGGCGGACTCACCGAGGTCGTCTCGCGCCAGCGTGTGTTTGCTCCGGTGATCAAGGAGTACCTGGAGCGCATCACCTACGGGCGCGACGGCTGGGCGAGCCGCGTCGTCTCGCCGACAACGGCCAGGCCGCTGGTGGTCGCCGATCCGGAGCGCTCGTTCGGCCAGCCGATCTTCATTCACGGCGCCGTGCGCGTGGAAGACGTGCTCGACCGCTGGCGCGCCGGCGAGCCGCTTGTCGAGGTCGCGGCGGACTTCGGCGTTCCTCACGAGGACGTCGAGGACATCCTCCGTGTCACGCTCCCAGCGGCCGCCTGAGTTCTTCATCGACCGCAGCCTGGGTTGGCATCGGATGCCGCACGCGCTGCGCGAGCGAGGCTGGTGGGTACGCACCCACCACGACGTCTTCGGCGAGCGCGACGAGGATATACGCGACGTCGAGTGGCTGGAGCTGTGCGGACGGAGGAACCTGCCGGCCCTGTCAAGGGATGCGCGGGGCGATGAGCTGCCACCGGGGTTCTCGACCGCCCACGGCCGGCGCGGGTGGTTGCGCGAAGCAGAGCGCCAGCTCGATCGCGAGCGCGCGGCGAAGGCCCGGCCGGTCCCGCGCTCGAGGCAGAAGGGCCTGAGAGAGGCCAAGCGCCAGCTGGATGAGGAGCTCGCGGTGGAGTGCCGCGCCAACGCTGAGTACGAGCACTATCGCGTGCGCGGGCGTGACAGCAGCGGCCGCCGTCTCGGCGCGCGGCCGAAGCCGTTTGAGCCGCCCGCGACGCCGGCCGGGACGATCAACGTGACCGACCCCGACTCGCGCCGTTTGAAGGCCTCGCCGGGCTTCGTGCAGGGCTACAACGCGCAACTCGTCACGAACGCGCCGCCGAGATAACGGTCGACTCGCCGGACTTCGGGCAGCTCGAGCCGATGGTCAGCGCCACCCGGCGCGAGTTAGAGCACGTCGGTGTGAGCGACAAAGCCGGGGTCTCGCTAGCGGACAGCCGCTACTGGCATGAGCAGCAGATGGACGAGGTCGTGAACATGGGCACCCGACCTGGACGGTGTGGTTGCGGCCTGGCGGGAGCACCGCAACTTTCTCGCCGAACGGCTGAGCTGATCGGCGGTGTCGGCCCGGTGGCCGCCAGCGGGGGCGCCCCCAAAGGCGAACGTGAAGCTGAACATCTTCCCCGCGCCCACCTCCTGGGCCACGTATAGCGCTGCATGGTCCTCCCAGGCCAGCTCCAGTAAGCTCGACGGCGAGGCAGCTTCCGGCGCTCTTGGAGCAGCTGCGTGCTCGGCTTGGGCCTCGCTAGTGATCGCGTGACGACCCGGTCGTCGAGAGCGGCGAGGGCAGCCCCCGGGTCACCGGAGCTTTCATCATGGGGCGCAGCTCGTCGAGTTCGCGTGATGGGATTGAGTGAGCGAAATCACCCACCAGTTACGCAGTCAGGTCGCCTTCGCGACTTGCCAGTTGACGCGCCTGATTAAAGCCCTGGTGCCGAGAGCAAAGCCAAACAGTCATGCGCGCAGGTGCACGAGCTGCGCCGCCAGACGCTTGTGGGCCCTGAACGAGCGCGACTTCACCGTTCCCACTGGTAGCCTCAGCCGCTCAGCGATCTGGGTCTGCGTGAGGCCTTCGAAGTGCTGCATGCGGACGATCTCCTGCTCGTCCTGCGGCAGCTCGGTGACGGCCCGGCGGACCTCCCATACGTCGCTCACCGCCCCAGCCGACTCCGGCCAGGACACCAGCGCAGGGTCACCCGGCGCCACAGACTCGATCGGGTCTGCGCTGCGATGCGCCTCGCAGCGGTAGACGTCGATCGCGACGCGTCGCGCGATCGTGGCCAGCCACGGGCCCATGTCGCGGTTCTCGTCCAAGTTGCCTGCGGCGCGCCACGCCTTCACGAAGACCTGCTGGGTTGCCTCCTCAGCCAGCCCCGGATTTCCCAACGCCCTGAACGCGACCGTGTAAACCAGCCGTCCATAGGCTCTGAAGACGGTGCGGACGGCGTCGGGATCTCCATCACGGAACCGGGTCCTCACCTTCCGAGCCACGAGCGCGCGGGGGCCACCAGCAGGAATGCGACTACTGCCCGGATCGGTTGCTGGGGCTCTCGTCGGATCGGCTTGCACGGTTGTCACGGCGGCCTCTTTATGAGTTCAATCTCGAGGCGAACACCGGCGGAGCAGCCATGGGAGCGCGGCGCTGTCGAGCGCAGGGGCTAGGGAGCGCCTCTGTGTCGCTGATCGGTGCGCTAGCGACGTGCCGTCGTTCGCGGCACAGGCGTGTCGTGATCGTTGGCTCGCGGGCGGGTAGGGCGCGTGCGCGGGCTCGCGATAGGACAAGCCGAGGAGGCTCACGGCATTACCGCGTGTTCGCGCGATTCTCTCGTTCACCATGTCCGCGCGTCTCCGATTGCGGATGCGCTAGCAGGATGGGCAGTCGGGGCCGCGATGCGGACTTGCTCGGCGCGCTGCGCGCGCGCGCCACACTGGCGAGATAGCTGCGCGCGCTCGACTTCAGCCGCGCGCATCGCTGCGACCTTCGTTGTCATCGTCTCTGGTCCGTCGAGCTGACGAGTGACTGGGCGACGCGCGGCCGTTCGGCATGGCTCTGGGCGCGAATCGTCAGGCTTGCCAAACGGCGGAGGGGTGACGTGGGGAGGCGTGACCGGCGGAGGTACGGCGTTCGGCGTGCGGTCGATGCTCTCGAAGCCGTTGAGGACGTCGAGGTTGCCGGGGTCGGCCACCGCCGTGTCATTGCCTTCGCCGCCGAAGGCCACGTCGGCCGTGCGGTCGCGGACGTTGACGCGGTCGTCGCCCTGTTCGCCGAAGACCACAATCTTCAAGCGGTTCACGTCAAGTCCTCCTTCCGGTTCACTGTGGTTGCTTCTGGATCGGTTGCGAGCAGGTTCGCACCCGACCGTCCCAGCGACCGTCACAGCCGGCGTGAAAGGTGCGTCGAACCCGGGACCTCGCGCCCCGGGACTGGCCAAGTTGCGCCGAGCCGGCCCGGCGCCCTAGCGGGACGCGCTCAAGGTCGCGTTCGCGTCGCGCAGCAGCTTCTTCATGCCGAGCTTCTCCGCAATGGCCAGAGCCCGGCCGCGAAGCTCATCCGCCCTCGCGCGGTCGGCGTGGTTGCTGTTGCGTCGGAGCACTTGTGAGAGCCCGAGCAGCGAGTGAGCTTCATAGGGCCGGGCACCCATGGAACGGCTCTTGGCCAGGGCCAGCTCGAAGTCGCTCTGGGCCGCGCCGAGCTTGTCCTGGAGCAGGTCGAGCAGTCCTAGGCAGTAGGCCACCGGACCGAGCGTCGAGACCCCGGGTCCCATCACGACCCAGTACTCGGCCAACGGTCGCAGCAATGGCTCGACTTCCGCCGCGAGCTCGGCGTCGCCGAGCTCGCCGGCGACGTGGCTCACGATGGCGAGCGCCGCGTCGTAGTTGGCGTCGCGGGGCAGGATCGCAAAGTTGTCGCGCCGGAGTTCCTCGAGCTCGGCGTAGGCGAGTTCGGGTCGGCCGGCCTGAACGTGGGCCCAGGCGACCGGTGTGCGCCACCCCGGAAGGGCGGCGATCTCACGCGCGAGTCGCTCGGTGTGCTCGGTCAGCTCGTCCATGCGCAGCTGCTCGTGGAGCAGGGCCATCATCTCCACCCCGTAGTACTGGAGGGCGTCGACCGCGGTGGACCGGGCTCCGGCGCTGAGCACCTCGTGTGCCGCTGACTCGCCTTCCGCCCAGTCGCCTTCCAGGAGCGCGCGCATCGAGCGGAACGCAGCGGCGTGCATGAGCACCTCGGGCTGCTTGAGGCGCTCGGCGAGCTCGGCGTGGCGGGCGATCCCGGCGTCTGCATCCTCGAGCCGGCAGAGCTCGAGCAGGACAGTGACCCTCCAGGCGTGGGCAGCCGCCATGGCCTCGAGATCGCCGAGGCGCTCGGTCACCTCGAGCAGCTCCTCGGCCAGCTCCCATCGCGCCTCAGCCTGCCCCGGCCTCCAGAGGGCGAACTGCGCCGCGAGCAGGGCGGTCGCCAGGGCTGCGTCGTGGTCGAGGCGCTTGGCCATGGCGATCGCCTCGTGAGCTAGCGCCGCCGCGCTCTCCTCGTCTTCGGAGGAGTAGTACAGGACTCCGCTGAGCCGCGCGAGCACCTGGGCGCGCAACGACGAATCCTCGTCGGGCAGCCATCGGAGCGCCTGGCGCAGGAGGGCGATGCTGGCTGGGTCCTCGGTGCCGTAGCGCTCCCACGCTCCGCCGGAGTGGCCCAGCGTGGCGCGCGCGAACACAGTCGCCTCTCCCCCCGCGCTGGCGTACTCCGCAGCCTGGGCGTACGTCTCGCGCGCCTCGTCCCAGCGCCCGGCGCGCAAGCGGGCCGCCGCGAGCGAGAGCAGCAGCCGCGAGCGCTCGCGGTCGTCGACCGGGTTGACGCGCTCGAGCGCGGCCAGCGCGCCGGCGAGGAGCCGTACGGCCTCCTCGTAGGCGAGTCGCTCGGTCGCCTGCTCCGCCGCGCGCTCGGCGTAAGCCACGGCCCGGTCTACCTGACCTTGGCCGGCCGCGGCGAAGTGACGCGCCAGATCGTCGAGATGCTCGTCGAGGTGTTCGCGGTAGCGGCTTTCGATCGCTTCGCCGACCCGGCGATGCAGCAACGCGCGGCGGGTGGAGGTCAACTCCTGTTCCAACGTCGTGCGCAGCAGCGCGTGCACGAAGGAGTAGCAGCCGGGCGCGGTCTGGATCTCCGTCAGGATCCCTCCCCGCACGGCAGCGTCGAGCGAGTCGAGCAGCTCGTCCTCGGGGAGGTCGACCACCCGCTCGAGCACGTCCCATTCGAAGTCCCGGCCGGCGATTGCCGCTACGCGCAGCACCTTGCCCGCCGCATCGGGGAGCCGGGCCACCCGCCGAGCGATCACGTCGCGTAGACCGGCCGGAAGCCGGAATTCACCGCCGGACAGGCCCTCCCGCTCCTCCTCGAGATGGCGCAGGAGCTGCTTGACGAAGAAGGGATTTCCCTGGGTCTCCTCGTGGATGGCTCGGAGCGTCTCGGGCTCCAGCTCGCGACCGTGAGCCTCCGCGAGCTCCGCCACCTCGTCCTCGCCGAGGCCGCCGAGCCGGATGCGCTCGATCGGCTGGTCGCGCTCGAGGTCGGCGAGGACCTCCAGCAGCGGGTGGTGCTCGGACAGCTCCGTGTCGCGATAGGTGCCGACCATGAACACGCGTCCCAGACCCGCCGCCCGCGCCAGGTGGCGCCCGAGGAGGAGCGACGAGCGGTCGGCCCAGTGCAGATCGTCGATGATCACGAGCAGCGGGCACCGCTGCGCCAGGCGCGCGATCACGGCCACCACGGCGGAGAAGAGCCTCCCACGCTCGGTCTGGGGGTCGGTTGGAGGACGTTCGTCCAGCCCAGGCAGGCGCGATCGAAGCCCAGGCAGGAGCCGCGCCAGGTCCGGGCCAGCGTCGCCGAGCAGCGCCCCGAGCTCTGCGTCGGGCACCCGGTCGAGGTGTCCCCCGAGCATCCCGATCCAAGGACCGAAGGGAAACAGCTCGTCCTCGTCGCAGCGCCCATAGAGGACGGCGCACCCCCTGGCGCTTCCCGCCAGCTCCGCCAGCAGCCCTGTCTTGCCGATTCCGCCTTCACCGGTCAAGAGCAGCAGTCGAGTCTCCCCCTGCAACGTGCGGTCGAGCCCAGCCCGGAGGCGCCTCAGCTGCTGCCCGCGCCCGACCCACGGCGACGCCGCGGCCTGCGCCAAGCGGTCCGGAAGCCCTGTCGGAGGCGCAGGCGGCGTTAGTGACTGCGGCTCTACGCGCTGCGGCTCGGCCTGTGCGGGAGCCGCGCCCTCGCGCAGCTCCCGCACGAGCACGTGCGTCTCCTCCGAGGGTGAGATGCCGAGCTCGCTCTGGAGCCGGCGACGCAGCCGGCCGTAGGCGGCCAGGGCGCCCGCACGGTCGCCGGAGGCAGTCAAACGGGCGATCAGCGCGCGCTGCGCCTCCTCGTCGAGCGGATCGAGCGACACCCGTCTGCGCGTCCACGCGATCGCGCCCGCCCGGTCGCCCGCCGACTCGGCGCGCGTGGCCATGCGCTCGAGCAACCCCGAGACACGCTCCAGATGCGCGTCCCGGTGCTCGTAGATCCATTCTTCGTCGAGGCCGGCGAGCAGCTCGCCGCGACACAGCGCAAGCGCCTCGTCAAGCCTTCCGGCAGCGAGGTGCTCCTCGAAGGCAGCGGCATCCACCCAGACCTTCGGCGGACCCGCGAGGCCTACGCGCTCGCGGGTCGCGGCCACGGCCTCGCCGGCTTGGTCTCCAAGCGAGCGCCGAATGGCCCAGAGCGCGTTGCGCAGGCTCGCGCGGGCGCTCGAGTCGAGCACGTCCGGCCAGAAGCGCGGTGCGAGGTCGCTTCGCGGATGGCTGCCTGGGTGGAGCGCGAGCCAGGCCAGCAGCGAGCGCCCACGCCACGAGCCGGTCAGCTCGATCGGGCGGCCGGAGACCTCCACGACGAGCTCGCCGAGCACGTGGATGCGAAGCATTTGGCCATATCGTATGCCGCCCGCGCGCACCCGAACCGGCGCGCGCCGCTGGAGCGCCGCTCGCGCACCGAGCTCGCTGCGATCGGCGTGCGACCCCGCACCACCGATCGCTGGGGAGCGGACTCGCTCACAGCGAGTGAGCTGCGCGTGGTCGAGCTCGCCGCGACCGGCGGCACGAACCGGGAGATCGCCCAAACTCTGTTCGTCACAGAGAAGACGGTTGAGACTCACCTGGGGCGTGCGTTCCGGAAGCTCGACGTGTCTTCTCGGCGGCAGCTTCCGGAGGTGCTCGCGCGCGCGGCTGACTGACCCGGTTGGCCGACGCGGGCACGATCAGGAGCGAGGAGCGTGACTGGCCTGGATCATTCGGACCTAGCTTGCGAAGCTCGCGATCGAGCGCTCGAGCAGCGGGTACAGATCCGCCCAGTCCCGAGAGCGCGCGGCGCCGACCACGACGGTCGTCGACCGTGGTCCGCGCACGATGCACGCGATCTCCTTGTAGTGGGCTGAGACCGTCGTGTAGTGGTCGACCACGCAGGAGCCGATGCCGGAGCGGAAGCGAAGTCCGCTCGCCGCCCCGTCCGAGACGACGTTGCGGTCGCCCTCGTCACGGTTATGGGCGGGACGGAAGTGTCTCCAGTTGCGGAGCGTCTCCTCACCCGAGCGGGGCGTGGCGTTGAGGTAGCCGCGGATTTGCCGGTGCTCGATTAGCGCTGCCGATACTGAGCCGGCGTCGCTCTCGATCGCGCGCCAGCCGGGTGGGTAGGCGAGTGTCGCGGTACCGGCCGGGAGTCGGGCGAGGTGCCAACCCTCAGGAGGCCGGCCCGGACGCAGCCAGGAGAACTCGGACGGTTGCGTCTTGGCACTTCGCCGCTAGCCGCCGGCGAGTTGCCGAGCTCTCCCAGCCGGCGCGCTGGAGGAGTCCTCTACTCCCAGGATGTAGAGGGACGCCGCCAGGATCAGAACGGCGCCGCCGAGCGTGAGCGACCAGCGCTTCATCTCCCTAGACGTTGCCATCGCCGTCGCTCGGTCCGCCGTTGTTGTCGGCGTCCTGGTCGCCGCCATTGCTTTGTGGTATTCCGGTGGTTTCGACGGTCGTCGGCGAGGACGGCGTCGACGCGCCGGCCCCGGTGACCGCGGGAGGCACCGATGAGGCTGGGCCTTGCGACGGCTTACTCGAACCGTAGGTTGACCCGCACCCTGCGATCAGGAGGGCCAGCGCGACGCCGCCGGCGGCCAGCCACCTCGACCGCTCGCGGTTACTCGGTTTCACCCTGTTGTCGCTGCTTAGAGGCCTCATCAGACATTTCCGTCGCCGTCGCTGGGACCGCCGTTGTTGTCGGCATCCCGGTCGCCGCCGTTGTGCTGGGGGATTGGGTTGGCTGTGTGGTGGTTTCTGTGGTGCGAGCGATGATGCGAGTGGTGCGTCGCGGCAGTGGCGGGCAAGACTGCGATCCCGCCGGCGCCGAGCATCATGATGCCTGCAGCGATGATGCTGGTGAATCCGTTAATAGACATCGTGTTTCCTTTCTCTGAATTAGTCTGGGCAAAAGGCGTTGAACTATTCACACTGTCAAGGACGCGCATCTCCGTTGCGACCTTTAAAGACCAGTACGGGACACGGCGCTAAACGGTTCGCCAGGTCCGCGGGTTGTCTTCGGACGTCACGCCGCGGCCTCGCTGGTGGTACCGGAACATCGGCGGGCGGCACCCTTCGGTACCCGGATCGGGCCGCCCGGTCCCACCGTCGGCCTCTCGGAGGCCACCAATCGACATTTTGAACTCGGCTCCGCGTCGTCAACGAGCCGTCAACCAGTTGGGCTCGGGTAGAGGCAACGCGCCGAGCGCCGCGCTGCGGGCGTCGCGCGCCCGCTCCCGCGTGCGAGCGAGCGCGTTGGTCATCCGGCCCGACACGCCTCATGGGACGAGGGCGGAGGTACCGACGCGGACAACCTGATCACGACTGCTTGCGCGTCGTAAACGAGCGCGTCCCGACCCTCAGCCGGGGCGCGCGGCGATCGTCCAACCCGACACTGCCACCCCCAACGGGCTGGCGCGACCGGCTTCTAGCCGCAAAGCGGCGCCGCCGGCGCTTGAGCTGGCAGCCGACCTCGTTAGCTTGCGGGAGGGAGCTCCCCGTCCCAGTATTCGACCTGATCTTCAAGCCTCAAGAACGTGCGTAGGCCGCCGCCTCGGGGCAAGCGCTCCGATGCTCCGATCTTGTTCGAGTCTGGATAGAGCACGACATCGGGATCTCCGTGCGTGCTCACTGCGACAAAGCGCACGGTCTCCTCGGAGCGATTGATGAGTTGATGGGCGCCGTGCTCACCACGTGGAAAGTCGACGACCTCGCCCTCCTCGAGTTCTCGCCAGCCGTCTGGTGTGCGGAGCGCAGGAGTGCCCGAGAGGACGATCACCATCTCCTCCTCGGCGAGGTGGTAGTGATACGGGTAGGCGGCTTGACCTGCGGGCAACTCCCACAAGCTGGCACCCACTCGCTCACTACCCAGCTGGTGGCCGAGTCGCGCGCGGCGAGCGCTAAATCCCTCTTGCTCGCGTGGCTCGTCGAACTCGGGGTGGTCGATGTTCGGCACAGCCTCGAGGTTCGACGAGCCGATTGTGCATCCCGCCTTCCGAGGGCCCGTGTGCGACCTCGCTGAATGGCGCCACCGCTGCTGAGCAAGAGCCGGCGGGCGCCAAGCCTCAGTCGGTACGGCCCGGATTCGGGGCATGAAAATGACTCTCGAGGACCGTTGTTCTGATTCCGGCCGGTAGGGTCCGGTAACCGGGATAGGGGCTCTCAGGGAGAACGCATGCTGGGTAGGCCGATTCTTGGACGATGGGCGTGTTGAGCCCGGGAGTTTCATTGGCCGCCCCTGCGACTTGTCCGGTTGCGCTCAGAGCGCGGATCCGTTGGTGTCGTTT
>WNGJ01010031.1_pt1 | contig 10096 bp, 5 predicted proteins | sample 5400611 | NCBI WGS metagenome assembly WNGJ01 (sample SAMN13153375, study PRJNA577476) | soil metagenome | isolation source: 40 cm soil or saprolite under Garry oak tree replicate 1 | place: USA:California | collected 2016-06-15
ATCGGTGTGCACGACATCAGGGCGGGAACGTTGAAGCTGGGCAGTCTGTTGCTGGTGATGGGCTACCTGGCGCAGATCTACACCCCGCTCAAGACCCTCAGCAAAAAGATGGCCAGCATGCAAACCAATCTGGCCGGCGCCGAACGGGCCTTCGCGCTGCTGGACGAATCGCCCGACGTGGTCGAGCGTCCGCACGCCTGGCCGCTGGCGCGCGCGTCGGGGGCAATGGCCTTCCGTAATGTTTCATTCGCTTACGATAAGGTGCGGCCAGTTTTGCGCGACATTTCCTTCCAGATCGAGGCCGGCACCTGTCTGGGCATTGCAGGCACGACTGGGGCCGGCAAGACGACCCTGGTGAATCTGCTGACGCGGTTTTACGACCCGACCGCCGGGGAAATTCTGCTCGACGGCGTGGATGTGCGTGACTACAAGCTTGCCGACTTGCGAAACCAGTTCGCCCTGGTGCTTCAGGAGCCGGTGTTGTTCTCAACCAGCATCGCTGAGAATATCGCTTACGCCCGGCCACGGGCCAGCCAGAGTGAGATCGTGGCTGCGGCCAAAGCCGCCAACGCCCACGAATTCATCCTCCGCCTGCCACAAGGTTACCAGACCCCCGTGGGCGAGCGGGGCATGCGCCTGTCGGGGGGAGAACGCCAGCGTATTTCGCTGGCCCGCGCCTTCTTGAAGGACGCGGCGATCCTCATCCTGGATGAACCGACCAGTTCGGTGGACGTGAAGACCGAAGCGGCGATCGTCGAAGCCATGGAACGGCTGATGGAAGGACGCACTACGTTCATCATCGCGCACCGGCTCAGCACTCTCAATCATTGCGACCTGATTCTGAGGATCGAACATGGAGAATTGGTGGAGAGCCGGCCCAGCGGTGCGCCGGTGGCGGCAGGGATTCTTGCGGCGGGCACAGCGGAGCTCGCCGCGCATGGGAGCAATGTCGATGCCTGACCCGGCGCTCAACGAACCTTTGCCCGACAGCCTCCTCGAGCGCCGCGCCGTCAGGGCCTGGAGCAGACTGCGGCCGAATAGCGTCGAGCCGGCGCGCCTGGAGGTCTTGAAACGAAGAGCCAAGACCCCCGTCTATCGTCTCGAAGGAGTCGGGCCGGACGGCGCGACAGTGATCGCAAAACGTTGCCACGCCAAAACCGCGACTGTCGAGTGGATGATTTACAAAGACTTCCTCGCGCGTTTACCGATGCCCGCGCTGGGCACCTACGGCTTTCTGCCCGAGCCGGACGGTGAGTCATGCTGGCTCTTCATCGAGGACGCGGGCCCGCACAAGTACTCGCCGGCCAACGAGGAACATCGCGCCCTGGCGGGGTGCTGGCTGGCGACAGTCCATCGCTCGCCTTCGTTCACCGGGTTGCAGGCGGTCTTGCCAGACCGTGGTCACGGCCATTACCTGCAACGGCTGGGTTCGGCCCGTGCGGGACTGCTCCGGGGCGTGGAGAATGCTTTTTTGCATGCCGACGAAGCGGCGTTGCTGCGAACTCTACTGGCGCAGTGCGAGGTGATTCAAACGCACTGGCCGGAGTTGGAACGATGTTTCGAGGATTTCCCGCCCACGCTGGTGCATGGCGATTTTGTGTCCAAGAATTTGCGCATCCAAAACGCCGCGGCCGGGCCCGCGCTGCTGGTGTTCGACTGGGAGATGGCGGGTTGGGGCGTGCCGGCGACCGACCTGGCGCAGTCCATCGGCAAGGCCGCCAGTCCTGACCTTGAGGCCTATGCCGCCGTGTTCGATCAGGACCATCCGCAGTTCGAACTGGGCGACCTGCAGCGCCTGGCCCGTTTCGGCAACTTGCTGCGCGTGGTGGACAAAATTTTTTGGGAAACCGTCCGGCTGACTGGCGAGAGTTACGAGCTTCTGCTCAGGCCACTCACGACCCTCCGTGAGTATGTACCGCAACTGGCCGCCGCACTGCGCGCGCTCGACTGGACATGGCATGATTGAGCGAGTGGGAGACATGGCCATGCCCGAATCAACACTCACACAAAGCGCGCACGACGCTGGCCTGATGCACCCGGCGGTACGGGCTTGGTGCGAATTGCAGCATGCGGGGACCGAATCGGGCGGCGTCACAGTCTTGAATTACAAGACCAACTCCCAAGTGTATCGCCTGGAGGGCGTCGGGACGGCAGGAAGGGCGGTAGTCGCCAAGAAATGTCCCATGGCGACGGCGCGGGTGGAGCGGCTGATATACACGCAGTTTCTCCCGCTTGCGCCAGTGCCGGCGTTGCAATTCTACGGATTCCTGGAGGAGGCTGACGGGCGGTTTGCATGGTTGTTTCTCGAGGAGGCTACGGGCCAAGAGTATTCACCAGCTTCCGCTGACCATCGGGCGTTGGCCGGCCAATGGCTTGGAACGATTCACCGCGCAGCGCTCGGTGCCGATTTCCGGGCAATACTGCCCGACCTTGCGCCGGGCCACTACCTTGAGTGTCTGCGCGCGGCCCGCGCCAAGCTCCGGGAACACATTGACAATCCGGCCCTGCGGTCTGGCGACGCAGCGCTGCTGGAGGCCAGCGCCGAGCAGTGTGATGTCGTCGAGGCGCATTGGGGCGAACTGGAACAATGCTGCGACCAAATGCCGCGCGTGGTGGCGCATGACGACTTCGCCGCCAAGAACGTGCGCGTCTGCCCGGGGCCGACCGGGCCGGCGCTGCTCGTGTTTGACTGGGAGCATGCCGGCTGGGGCGTGCCGGCCATTGACCTAGCGGCGGTTGGGGAATTCACCGTGAGCCCGGACCTTGGCGCGTACACCGCGGTCTTGAGCCGTGACTTTCCGGATCTGACGATTCAGGATGTCCAGCGCTGGGAGGCGTGCGGGAGGATTCTGCGTGTGATTGATTCCATTTACTGGACCGGCTTCCGCCTCGTGTTCGATTCCTACGATTGGCTGGAACGTCCGTTATCGTCCCTGATGATTTATCGCGCGCGCTTGGACGAGGCGCTTCGGGCGGCCAACTGGGGAACCTGAGCCGTAGCGATTCGATGAAGAACAGGAGGAAACAGAAGAAACAGAGGATGGGCTTGATGTTTGGGCCTCAGACAGCGCGCCCTGAGGCACCACCTTTTGGTGAGGAGAATTATTCGCACGGAAACATGATACCGGCCTGTGAATCCGGCTCTGTTTTCTGTGTTACCTCCTGTTCAACCCCATGAATACGGCTAAGCCAATGCGACCGGCGGCTACTCCGTTTCCCGATCTGCCGGCGCTCGCCGACGGTCTCACGGCGGTGCTGCACGACAGCGGGCTGACCGGCAGCCGTGTCACCATCCTCAACCGGAAACCCAATCTGCCGGCCATGACGTTTCCCAGCGAAGTCGTGACGTGTCGGCTCGGAGACGGAAACGAGCTGCGGTTGTTCTGCAAGTACGCCGCTGGCCGTAACCATAACGCCCACGGTCATCGGGGAGGCGTGAGCTATGAAGCCGCAATTTATGATGGCTTGCTCCAGGACCTGCCTGTCCGCACTCCGAAATTTTATGGCACCTTCCGCAACGGGCGCGCAGGCGAAACTTGGCTCATCCTGGGCTTCCTGGAGGAGGGCGAGCTCCTGCGCGATGTACATCTGGACCTCGAGCACAAACCACAGCCCACAGCCATCGGCCTGGCGGCGCGGTGGATTGGCCGATTCCATGCGCTGACAGCGGCGGCCCGCCTGACCCAATGGCCACCCCCCCTCTTGAACCGGTACACTCCAGCCTATTATCGCGGCTGGGCCGAGCGGACATGGCGATTTGCCGGCAAGCTCCATCGGCAATATCCATGGCTCGAAACATTATGCCGCCGGGCAGGAGAACTGTTGGACCCTCTGCAAGCCGCGCCTCAGGTGGTTATTCACGGCGAATACTACGAGAACAACATCGTCGTGTGCGGTCGTCAGATTTATCCAACCGATTGGGAATCGGCGGCCATTGCTGCCGGAGAAATCGATCTGGCGGCGTTGACTGACGGGTCGTGGAGAGCCGGGCTCGTGCGGCAATGTATGACCGAGTACAAGCGCGCACGCTGGCCCGGGGGCGCGCCCGGCGGTTTTCAATCCACACTAGAAGCGGCAAGAATTTATCTCCATTTCCGTTGGCTGGGCGAGCGGCCGGAGTGGACAACCGGCCAGAAACACCGCTGGCGCTTCGAGGAATTGCGTTGCGCCGCACAAAGATTGGGTTTGAGTTAGGAGAATTTCTTAGCTGGACGCATCCCTAATCTTAAAGTCAAAGCGAGACTCTCCCAATTGCTGGCTGCGCCGATCCAGTTACATTGGCTCTGAAGCTACGCTCGCAGAAAGAATACGAATTGCGGATAGCGCAACACATGAAACTCAATTGGATGTTTGCAATGGCTGTCATGGGCCTGATGACCGGCGAAACGAGCCTAGTTGAAGTACAGGCAGGCCCTTTAAGAGAGAACGCCGGCCAGGGCTCTCCGCAACCAGAGGGCTGGAAACTGGTTTGGGCCGATGAGTTTGACAAAGACGGCCCGCCGGATCCGCGCAATTGGACCTACGAAACCGGTTTTGTCAGAGCAAAGGAATACCAGTGGTATCAGCCCGACAACGCCCGCTGCCAGAACGGCCTGCTCATTATTGAGGGCCGCTCCGAGCGCAAGCGCAACCCGAGCTACGAACCGGACAGCAAGGATTGGAGGAAAAAAAGAGAGTATGCCGATTACACCTCCGCAAGTCTCACGACCAAAGGGCTGCATAGCTGGCAGTATGGCCGTTTCGAAATGCGAGGACGGATTGACACTCGCCCGGGGCTCTGGCCTGCCTTCTGGACCCTTGGGGTCCAAGGCGAATGGCCCAACCGGGGTGAGATAGACATCATGGAGTATTACCGGGGACTGCTGATGGCCAACGCGGCCTGGAACTCGGAAAAGCAGGGAGTGCCCAAGTGGAATTTGGTTCGCACGCCGATCGGCGACTTCCACGATCCGGATTGGTCAAAGAAGTTTCATGTGTGGCGGATGGATTGGGATGAAACCAGCATCCGGCTTTATGTGGACGACATTCTGCTGAACACGATTGACGTGACGAAAACTTTCAACGTAAACCTTGAGGGAAAGAACCCGTTTCGCCAACCCCACTTCCTGATGCTCAATCTGGCAATTGGGGGGAAAAATGGTGGCGATCCCTCCCAGACCGCATTCCCGGCTCGGTTCGAAGTGGACTACGTTCGTGTCTATCAGAGACAACCAAAGATGCCTCCGAGAAATTTGTCGAGCCTCGAGCCCGGTAGGACAGACTGAGCGGCATAGATGAAACAGCAAAATGCGGCTTGGTTGTTCAATTTGTGCCTGGTGCTTGGCATTGGCTATGGCCAAGCAGCTTGGGCTCAAGCGGATCGGCCGCTTCCAACTACCAATCTCGCGGCGCATCGGGCAACGCAATTTGACGCCGAGTGGCGTTTTCAACGTGGCGGTGCGCTTGGGGCTGAGGGATTTGCATTTGACGATTCGGGTTGGCGGCAAATCGATCTTCCTCACGATTGGAGCATTGAAGACCTGCCGGGGCGCGATTCGCCGTTTGACCCGGGTGCCATCAGCCAGGTGAGCGGTGGTTTTACGACCGGCGGCTCGGGATGGTACCGCAAGACATTTGTCCTTCCCGCCGAGTTCAAGGGCAAGCGGGTTGTCGTCCAGTTCGATGGCGTCTATATGAATGCCGAAGTGTGGCTCAACGGCGTGAAGCTGGGCCTCCATCATTACGGTTACACTTCATTCAGCTTCGACGTAAGCGGACAGGCCAGGTTCAGCGCCACGAACCTGCTGGCTGTTAAAGTGCAAAACGAGGGCGAGAACAGCCGGTGGTATTCGGGTTCGGGCATTTACCGCCACGTCTGGCTGGACATTCTGAACCCTCTGCATGCCGCACAATGGGGAGGTTGCGTTACGGCGTCCGAAGTCACCGCGGCGCTGGCGAAAGTCAACATTCAAACCCCCGTCGTAAATGAAAGCAGCCAATCCTTGCAAGTGGGTTTGGTTACCCGAGTCCTGGACCCCAACGGGACAGAAGTCGCCACACTCCAATCTGAACAGGCCATCAAATCGGGAGACGCGTTCGAATTCCTCCAAAGGGCGGAGCTCAAATCACCCCGGTTGTGGGGCCTGGAAACTCCGGAACTTTACACCTGCGTGACTGAGGTTTACCGAGGCAAGGAACTGGCGGACCGGCTCGAAGACCGCTTCGGTATCCGCTCCATTGCTTGTGATGTGGAACACGGGTTCCGGCTCAACGGCAAGACTGTTAAGTTGAAGGGTGGGTGTGTGCATCACGATAACGGTCCGCTGGGCGCGAAAGCTTATGATCGCGCCGAGGAACGGAAGGTCGAACTGCTCAAGGGCGCCGGGTTCAATGCCATTCGTTGTTCCCACAATCCTCCTTCGGCGGCATTTCTGGACGCGTGCGACCGTCTGGGCATGCTGGTCATTGATGAGGCGTTCGATACGTGGGACGCCGGGAAGAACCCGTTCGATTACCATCTCTATTTCAAGGATGACTGGCGGAAGGATGTTGAATCAATGGTGTTGCGCGACCGCAATCATCCCTCGGTCATCATGTGGAGCATTGGCAACGAAATTCCCAATTGTGACCAACCTCAGGTGGTGGCGGTTGCCAAAATGTTGGGCGGCTTCATCCGCAAATTGGAGCCAACCCGCCCGATCACTTCTGCGGTCAATCACCTCAAGGACGACAAAGACCCGTATTTCGGGACGTTGGATGTCGCCGGCTACAATTATGCCTTCGGCGGTGATCACAAGAAAAAGGGCCTCTGCGAGTTGGACCACGCGCGCGTGCCGGGGCGGATCATGTATGGCTCGGAATCATATCCGCTGGAGGCCTTCGGAAGTTGGATGGCGGTCTTGGATCACCCGTATGTGATTGGCGACTTCGTTTGGACTGCCTGGGATTACATCGGCGAGGCCAGCATTGGATGGCGCGGTTATTTTCAATTCCACGATTTCTATCCCTGGACGCTCGCTTATTGCGGGGACATGGACATCTGCGGATGGAAACGGCCTCAGTCGTTTTATCGCGACGCGCTCTGGAAAGAGGGACAAGTCTCGCTGTTCGTTAAGCCGCCGCAGCCGTCGTTCGAACTGAATCCCAAGCGCAAGAGCTGGAGCAAGTGGCATTTCCACGACTTGGTTGCGGATTGGAACTGGCCCGGACAGGAGGGCAGGCCGTTAGAGGTCACTGCATTTTCATCGTGCGATGAAGTTGAGTTGACTCTGAATGGGAAATCGCTGGGCAAGAAGCCGACCAACCGATCCACCGAATTCACGGCGGCGTGGCAATCGCTCTATCAACCGGGCGCGGTGGTCGCGATTGGTTATATGGGCAGGAAACAAGCAGGGGTGGCTGAATTGCTCACAGCGGCGGCAGCCAGCCAGTTCAGGCTGCAAGCAGACCGGACGACCTTGCACGCGGATGGCCAGGACCTGAGTTATGTCACGGTGGAGTTGACCGACGCCAAGGGGGTTCGCAATCCCAAAGCGGAGGACCTTGTCCAATTCGAGATCGAAGGTCCCGCAACAATTGCCGGAGTGGCTAATGCGAATCCCATAAGCACGGAGAGCAACCAACAGCCGCGAAGAAAAGCATGGCGCGGGCGTTGCCTGGCGGTTGTCAAAGCTGGCCGGAACTCCGGCGAAGTTGTTTTGAGGACCAAAGCCCAGGGACTCATACCTGGCGAGGTCAGGCTCAGGATTCAATAGAGCCATCAAGCCAGACCGCTGACAGGCAAGGTCCTTGAAGTCTTCGGCAAGGCAGGAAAGGGTGGTGCGGCGATGTGAGCGCGAATATCAGCGCAGCCGCTGGCCCGAGGGCGCGCCCCGCGAGTTCGGGCGGACGCTTGATTCAGCCCAGCTTTATCTCTATTTCCGCTGGTTAGGCGAGCGGCCCGAATGGACGACCCGCGAAAAAACCTTCTGGCGCTACTAGCATCTGCGGGCTGCCGCCAAGCGGCTGGGGCTGATTTAGTGTCATTTGGTCGGCAGCAACAATAGACGGTACCGTCTGACTTGCTTCGCCGTCCACGCGCGCAGAGCAGGAGCGAGGAATTCTGTTGTCTTGTCCAATCTCAGATGGCTCGCGTAGCTGGAGAATACCGCCACGCAGGTCAACTGCGGATTATGCCGACTCCGATACAAAATCCCGGCTGGCTTTTGAGTGTGCTCAAAAAAGGCCCGCGACCACAAACCAGGCATTCGGCGTAGGACACTTGCCGACACGAACGAGCGAGCTGCTTAGGATTGTCCACTCGCCGTCGGAACGAGTTTGGAACCAGGGCGATCACTGCCTCGGACAACTTGCACATCTGCAAGCTTCTGTTCCGAGGCGAGTTGGGTTGCGCGTTCGATTTTTTTGAAGTCCAGCGCCCGGGAGGGTTTGCTGACCCAGTGGTTTGGGCCTGCGTAGTAAAGCCCGATTTTTCTATTTCGCAATAGCACTCTCACCACCGTGAACCTCACCCCAAGTGCATGAAATTTGCCATAGGGTATTACCCCAGAATCCAGCCGAAAAAGACCCGCCGCGCACTCCATGCGCTGGCGAACTTCGCAAAGCGTCTGGAGTGCGTCCAGCTTGCTGGCGCTTTGGGGCCACCCAGCGTGCTCGAAAGCGGGAGCAAGCTCCACGCTCTCCAAACGCTTCGCGCGATCCACCCGGCTGGCCGCACACGCGCCGACGTTCGGCGATGGAAACGCCGCTGGCCCAGTTGCCGCACAGCCGCCCCTAGGAGAATTTCTTAGCCCGATACATCAATTATCTTAAAGTGAATGCGAGACTCTGCCAATTGCCGCCTACGCCGATGCGGTTACATTGGCTTCAAGCTTGGCTCGCAGCAGGAATAAGATCTGGTTTTATTGTGAAATGATTTCACCTGGATTTGACACTAATGTAACATCCATTTGACTTTCAAACCGGATCACACCGGTGAAATGCTTACGGATCGGCTGTTAGTACTTCATTTTCAACTGGTTGTCTGGCCGCCACTGGATTTCAGCCAGCGTGGGTGAGTGGTGCGGGTTGGTAGCCCTCGGATCGATATGAGTAATACGAATGGTGGGAAATGCCGGATTGCTCTGTACTCGCCGGGAATGGTGGGGTTCGGCCACGTCCGCCGAAATGCCTCGATAGCTCAGGCGCTTTGCGGTTCGGCATTGGAACCGGTCATCCTCATGATTGCCGAGGCGCGCCAGGCCGGGGTTCTGCCGATGCCGGAGGGAGTGGACTCGGTGACGCTGCCGGGTTTGCGCAAGGACGGTAACGGACGGCTCAGGCCGCGTTTTCTGGATGTCTCCAACCAGGACCTCATTGCGTTGCGGGCAAAGGTCATTTCCAGCACGATAAAAAAATTCAAACCCGACGTGCTGATCGTGGACCACTTGCCGCGCGGCGCCGAGCGCGAACTGGATCGGACGCTGGCGCACCTGCGGCGACACGAGGAGACCCGCTGTGTGCTGGGTTTGCGGGACGTGCTCCAGGATCCGGAGACGGTGGAGAGCACCTGGTCCGGTCAGGACAACCTGGACGTCATACGGGACTATTACGACGCCATCTGGATTTATGGTGATCCCGCCGTGTACGACCCCGTGCGCGAATACGGCCTGTTCGATGCGCTGGCCGAGAAAGTACATTACACCGGGTATCTGGACCAGCGGCCACGGCTCAAATTCGCAGCAGATCAGGCCGACCAACTACTGGCGAGCTTCCCGCCGGGCAGACTGGCGGTATGCCTGGTCGGCGGGGGGCACGACGGCGCCGCGCTGGCTGAGGCCTTTGTCCAGGCTCAGTTGCCCCCGGATACCACCGGCGTTCTCGTGACCGGGCCGTATATGCCGGACAAAACGCGGCAACACCTTTGCCAGAGGGCGCGGCAGCGTCCATGTTTGAAGGTGCTCGAATTTGTGGCTGAACCCGCGCCGCTGATCCATCGGGCTGACCGCGTGATCGCCATGGGCGGCTACAATACCATGTGTGAAGTGCTTTCGTTTGAGAAGCATGCGCTCATCGTGCCTCGCGTCAAGCCCAAGCCCGAACAATGGATCCGCGCTGAGCGGATGCGGGAGTTGGGCCT
>WNGJ01010032.1_pt1 | contig 10096 bp, 5 predicted proteins | sample 5400611 | NCBI WGS metagenome assembly WNGJ01 (sample SAMN13153375, study PRJNA577476) | soil metagenome | isolation source: 40 cm soil or saprolite under Garry oak tree replicate 1 | place: USA:California | collected 2016-06-15
CTTCTTGAAGAGATCGAGATCCGCCATCAACACCGCGAACGGGTGGCGCAGGCGGCGCGAGCGGCGCACCTCGTTGTCGAGCACTTCCATCATGCGCAACCGATTGTACAAGCCGGTCAGCGGATCCGTGACGGACAGACGTTCGAGCGCCGTGCGGCTTTCTCGCAGCTTCGTCACCATGTTGTTGAAGACTTCGGTCAAATAGCCGACCTCGCCGCCCGTCGTCACCGGCAAGCCGACGTCGAGATCACCCTTGGCCACACGCCCGGCCGCTTCCGACAACCGATCGAGCGGCCGGACGACCAGGAGACTGAGGAAATAGGCGAGCGCGCCGACGACGGCGAGCAACAAGCTGACGATGCCGAGCGTGACGTTCCGCAGCCGCGCGACCTGGCGGAATGCTTCGACGCTCGGAATCTCGGAAACGACGAACCAGTCGAGCGCGGGCACGAGTCGAATGCTGCCGACGGCGCGGTCTCCGGTGAAGCTCGAGAACTGCATGGCGCGGCCTTCATGCGCGAGCATCCATTTCGTGTCGCGGGCAGCGTAGTGTTGCTCCATCAAGGCCGCTGAGCTGCCGCGCGAGCTGATGATCAGCCGGCCGTCGCGTGACATGAGGTAGATCTGGCCCGTCTCCCCGGGCGCAAAGCGGCGCAGCGTCTCGCCGACCCCGCGCAGGTTCACGCGCGCCGCCAGCCCGCCGAGGAGCCGTTCGGCTCCACTGCGGCGCGTCGTTTCGATCGACACGGAGACGATGATCTGGGCGCGTTCGCTCGTCGCATCCCAATACGGCTCGCCACGCGCCCAGGCGGTCGTCTTCAGCTCGCTGCTCCAGTCGGCCGGCAGCGGGACGGGGCGGACCTGTGGGGCGGTGGTCGCGACCACGTGACCGTGACGATCGAGCACCAGCAGCTCGGCGTAATCGGGGAAACGGTCGCGCACCGAGTTGAGATAGTCCGTCAGCCGCTTGAAGTAGATGCCGGAGTGAATGGGTTCTCCACTCACCAGCGGAATGCGCTCCAGGTTCTCGGTGACTTCGTAGGAGCTCGAGAAGACGCGCAGGTCGTAGCGGAGCTCTTTCATCCACAGATCGACTTCGCGCACGGCCTGCGCGCTGACCCCCAGCAGCTCCTCTGAGGCTTTCGCGGTGAGCGCGCGTTTGTTTTCGATGTACGAGATATAGACCGTCGTGAGCGAAGGCAGCAGCGTCGCCAGCACGGCGAACATCAGCATCTTGCTGCGGATGCTGTCGAGGGTCTTCATGAGCCTCCGCGGGATGCCACAAGATTCATCTGCGACAGCGTATAGCAAGGGGGAACCCGTGATCTAGCGCACATTCATGTGGCGGGTCAGACTTTGCTGACGCCTCCCGACCTCGTCCACCGCCCAAATCGGAGACCTCATGAGCGATGCCTTGAGCCGGCGTTCCTTCCTTCAATATGGTGCTACCGCTGTTACGATCGGCGTAACGCAGAGAGCTCAATCCGTCGTTCCCCCTCTCCACAACGTGGCGAGGGGGTCAGGGGGTGAGGACGACGACATCGCCGAGCTGACCATTGCGCAGCTCCAGGACGCGATGCGGACCGGCGCGCGCACGTCGCGCTCGATCTGCGCGGCGTCTCTCGCGCGGATCGCTGCGCTCGATTCCAAGCTGCACGCCGTACTGGAAACGAACCCCGAAACGCTGGCGATCGCCGATCGCCTCGACGCCGAGCGCAAAGCGGGAAAGCTGCGCGGACCGCTGCATGGAATCCCCGTGCTCGTCAAGGACAACATCGCGACGGCTGATCGGATGATGACGACCGCCGGCTCACTCGCTCTGGCCGGAAGCACGCCACCGCGCGACGCGCCGCTCGTCGCCAGGCTCCGCGCCGCCGGCGCGGTGATCCTTGGCAAGACGAATCTGTCGGAGTGGGCGAACATCCGATCCAATCAGTCGTCGAGCGGCTGGAGCGCGCGTGGCGGCCAATGCGCCAATCCGTACGCGCTCGACCGCAATCCCTGCGGCTCGAGCTCAGGCACCGGTGCCGCGATCGCGGCGAGCTTCGCCACCGTCGGCGTCGGCACCGAGACGGACGGCTCGATCGTCTGCCCGTCGAGCGCCTGCTCGCTCGTTGGCGTGAAGCCCACACTCGGATTGATCGAAGGCGCCGGGATCATTCCGATCGCGCACAGTCAGGATACCGCGGGTCCGATGGCGCGTACCGTCGCGGATGTGAGCGCGCTGCTCGGCGCGTTGAGCGGTCACGATTACAGTGCGAGCCTGGATTCCAACGGCCTGCGCGGCGCGCGCATTGGCGTCGCGCGCAAGAAATTCTTCGGCTACAGCCCCGAAGCGGATGCGCTCGTCGAAGCGGCGATCGGCGTATTGAAGGGGCAGGGCGCGGTGATCGTCGATCCGGCCGATATTCCGCACGCCGGTGAGTATGACGACTCGGAATTGATCGTCTTGCTGTACGAGCTCAAGGCGGATCTCGCGAGCTATCTCGCGCAGTGGGCGCCGACCGCGCCCGTCAAGTCACTCGCCGACGTGATTGCATTCAACGACACTCACAAGACGGCCGAGATGCTGTACTTCGGCCAGGAGTTGTTCCTCCAGGCGCAGGAGAAGGGCCCGCTCACCGATCAGGTGTATCGCGATGCACTGGCCAAGGATCAGCGGCTGTCGCGAACGGAAGGATTGGACGTCGTGTTCGCGCAACAGAATCTCGATGCGATCGTCGCGCCGACCGGCAGCCCGCCGTGGCCGACCGATCTGGTGAACGGCGATCACTTCCTCGGCGCGAGCTCGACACCGGCCGCGGTTGCCGGTTACCCGAGCGTCACTGTACCGGTCGGATATTCGTTCGGCCTGCCAGTGGGGATGTCGTTCATCGGGAAGGCGAACGGCGAAGCGACGCTCTTGAAGCTCGCCTACGCGTACGAGCAGGCCGCCAAGCCGCGCAAAGCACCGCGCTTTCTGCCGACGGCGGACCTCACCTCACCGTAGCGGCGCCCCCGCGGCGATCCACCGGCCGAGCAGCTCGCGCTCCTCGGCCGTCATCCCGGTCTTGTTCGCGAGTGGCATCGTCTTGGTCTCTACCGCTCGCACGTTGATGCGTTGGGCGAGACGCGCGATGCTCTCCGGCGTATCGAATGTCACGCCTCCCGGCGCGGGACCGAACGTGCCATCGCTTTGGAACTGCGAATGACAGGGCAGGCAACGCTGCGCAATCACCGAGCGCACGGTTACAAATGCTGGCGCGGACGTCGAGGCGGCTGAGGCAGGAGCGGCCGCTCCCTTTGGGGTCGCGAAGAAGATCGCGGCGGCGAGCGCGAGCGCGGCGAGGACCAACGCCCACTCACTCGAGCGGCCGCGCCCGACCATGGCGTGGCGCACCGCGGCACCCGCCGCGAACAGGAGGAGCAGGATCAGCCAATTTGCCGGGCTCGCATAGGTGGCCGGGTAGTGATTGGACAGCATGATGAAGAGCAGCGGAAACGTCATGTAGCTGTTGTGCACCGAGCGTTGTTTGGCGCGCTCGCCCAGCGTGAAGTCAGCGGGCCGGCCGGCGCGCGTCGCGTCGAGCATCTGCTGCTGCGCGGGCAAGATGCGCATCCACACATTCGCGACCATGATCGTGCCGAGCAGGGAACCGACGTGCATGTACGCGGCGCGTCCTGAGAGGAGCCGGCACAGCAAGATTGTTACGCCCGTAAGAAGGGCCAGCGAGATTCCACCGGCGACGCCACGCTGCCGCGACAGCGGCGACCGCCACAGCCAGTCGTAGATCAGCCATCCAAAAACGAGCAGCGCGATCCCCAGGGCGATCGCGGTGCCGCGGCCAATGGGGGGGCGGGCGGTGCTGGGATCGAGCAAATACGCGTCGCTCAAATAGTAGACCAGCACGAGCAACGAGATGCCGGTGATCCACGTGAGCATCGCTTCCCACTTGAACCAATGCAGGACGGGCGGCACTTCGCCCGGGCCGGGGCGGCGTTTCTCGACCTGATAGAATCCGCCGCTGTGGACCATCCAGAGATCACCTTCGACACCCGGCCGTGCCTTCGCGGGCGCCGTCAATGTGCGATCCAACCAGATGAAGTAGAAAGAGCTGCCGATCCAGGCGATGCCGGCGACGAAATGTGTCCAGCGGAGCAGGAGATTCGCCCAATCGCCGAGCCAGTTCATGCGCGCTAATCTGCAGCTAAGTTCTTGACCATGCACATCGTCTTGCTGCTTGCGATGCTTGCCTCCGGCGACACGCTGACCGGTCGTGTCACCGATCAATCCCGCCAGCCGGTCGCGCTCGCTACCGTTGAAATCGCCGAGCTCGGCACGCGCGTGACGACGACAGCCGATGGCGCATTCCTATTCAACATTCCCAGCGGCACGTACACGTTGACCGTGACGCATGCCGGCTTCGCGCCTGCATCGCGTGCGATCGCGGTCCACGGGACAACGACACTGGACGTGCGGCTGGCCGTCAGCCCATTCGCGCTCGAGCCGGTCACAATCACCGCGACCCGCCAGCCGATCGCTCCCGATCTCTCGCCGTTACCGGTTGCGTCACTCAGTGGCGAAGGTCTGCGCCGCGAGCAGGGAGTGTCGCTCGCCCACGTTCTCGAGGCGCTTCCCGGTCTCCGCACCCTGAGTACCGGCGCGCAGATCGGCAAGCCGGTAATTCGCGGATTGGCGGGATCGCGCGTCGTCGTGATGGAGAACGGCAGCCGGCTGGAGGATTACTCGTGGAGCGATGAAGACGGACCATCGATCGAAACGGGATTCGTGCGTCGCGTCGAAGTGATCCGCGGACCGGCGAGCGTGCTCTACGGAACCGATGCGGTAGGTGGCGTCGTGAATGTGATTTCGGAGCCGTTGCCGTTCGCGTCGGATCGCACGAGTTCCTTCATGCGCACGGGATTCACGCTCTCAGGCGCGTCGAACAACCTCGAGCTGGGCGGCGCGGCGCGTGCCGAAGGAGCGCGCGGCTCGTTCGGCTGGCGCGTGGCCGCGACGGGGCGGTACGGGTCCAACCTGCATACGCCGGAAGGCGAGCTCGACAACACCGGCTTCAGCGCCCTGAACGGCGAAGGGTCCGCGGGATGGCGCGGCGAGAAAGGTTCGCTGGCGGTGCGCGTCGTACACTACGGCGGTGAGTTCAAATTGCTGGAAGCGAACGCAGCACCCGGTGAAGCGGGCGGTCCGGCGCGCAAGCTGGGGGACGACCGTCTCGTGCTCAACGCCGATCGGCCGGTCGGTTCCTGGCGGCTGGAGGCGAAGGGCCAGTTCCAACGACACCGCCTGATAGAAATCTCGGACTCGGCGACCACCGAGTCCGAGGCGTTCAATCTGCTGCTTCAGACGGCGTCCCTCGACCTGCTCGCCCATCATTCCGGTGGCAAAGCGCTTCGCGGCACCATCGGTCTCAGCGGCCTGGTGCAAGGAAATAAGGCGAGCGGGCGCATCCCGCTCGTTCCTGATGCGAATCTCGCAACGGGCGGAGCATTCGCATTCGAGCAGCTGACCACCGGCAAGTGGAGCCTGCTCGCGGGCGCGCGCGTGGATGTCCGTCGCCTGCATGCCGACCGTGATTCAACGCTGAGCGTATCCGATCAGACTCGCCGCTACAACACCTGGTCCGCGGATGCTGGCGTCGTCTTCCATCCTGTGGAGCCTGTGGCATTGCACGTGAACGTCGGACGCGCGTGGCGCGCGCCCACCTTATTCGAGCTATTCGCGCATGGTCCGCATATCGGCGAGGCTCGCTACGAACAAGGCGACTCGACGTTGCGCGCGGAGACCAGCCGTTCGGTGGACGTGGGTCTGCGCGTCGCGGGATCGCGCGTGCGTGCCGAGATCTCCGGTTACCACAATCGGCTGCCGAGTTACATCTACATCACGCCCACGGCTCAGGTCATCGATTCGCTGCCAGTGTATCGCTACGCGCAGGCTGATGCCGAGCTGATCGGCGCGGAGCTGTCACTTGACGTGGAGTTGTACCGCGGCCTGGTCGGGAGAATGAACTTCGATGCGGTGCGAGGGACCAATCTCAGCGCCCATGAACCACTGCCGCTCGTGCCGCCACGTCGCGGTGGCATCGGCATCGAATGGCGCGACCGCATCGGCATCGATGTCGAGGGATATGCCCGACAGAAGCGCCCCAATCCGCTCGACACGCAGACGGCGGGCTATACGCTGGTGCATGTGACTGGCGGCTCGGGAGTGCGCTTACTGGGACGCGTGATGCGGCTGGACATCGCGTTGCGGAATGCGCTGAATGCGCGGTATCGCAGCTTCCTCAGCCGTTACAAGGCATTTGCGCTCGATCCGGGACGTAACCTGATCGTGCGTTTCTCAACCGGAGACGTCGACTAACGGTTTCCGAGGACCGCTCGCGTCGCCTCGTCGACAATGGCCCAGATCCGGTCCGCCCACTCGCGGTGCTCGGGCTTCATCAAAACCGAGCGCAGGCAGATGATCATGTCGTGGTCCCGCTGCATATCGCCGACGTCGATCAGGTGAACCGGCAGCGACGCGATCGCGAGGTGCAGGCCTCGTTGCGCCGCCTGATCGAATATCCGTCGCGACTGCGTCGACGCCTCGCTGACCCGGGCGGCGCGCGGCGCCCACACCAGAATGTCCAACTCCGGCGGCGTGCCCGTCACGAAGCGGGGGTCGCCGCGAATCCTGTCGTACAGCGCGACGGCGGCCGCGCGCCCCGCCGCTAATCGTTTGGCGAATGCTCCGTCCCGCACGAGCGGAAACAACCGCTGCGTCGCCCACAACGCGACGGCGGCTGCTCCCGGACGCGAACACTCGAGGCTGATCTCGCCGAGGTGCAGCTCGGACGATGTGTAGTAGGTGTACGGCGAATCGTGCCGGTACAGCCGGGCGACTGACGGATCGCGGAATATGACACAACCGCAGCCGTAGGGTTGCAATCCATGTTTGTGTGGATCGATGACGATCGACGCGACGTCGCGGAGACGATCGAAGGCCGCGCGCGTCTCGGGCGCGAGGTCGGAGACCAACGCGAAGTAGCCGCCGTACGCGGCATCGGCGTGAACGCGGAAGTCGTAGCGCTCGCGGAGATCGAGCATGGCCGCGAGCGGATCGACGGCACCCGTCGCCGTCGTCCCCATCGTAGCGACGACGGTGCCCACGCCGCCGGCGGCGACACGACGCTCCAACGCCGCCACATCCATGTGGCCCCGGCGGTCGCAAGGAACCGTATCGAATGGGAGACCGAGCACGCCGGCGATGCGCCGATGTGTGTAATGCGCCTGTGTCGAGGCGAGCACGGTCTTTCCCGGATGCAGCTGGCCCGCCACCCACAGCGCTTCGAGATTTGCCATCGTGCCGCCGCCGCATAGGTGGCCAAGGTGTGTATCCCACCCGATCATGTGCGCCAGCTCGGCGACTGCCTCCTTCTCCATCGCGGAGCTTGCGCGGCCGCCGTCGAGGGCGTGGTTGTTGGGATTGATGTGCAGTGCCAGCTCGTACGCCAGCCGCGCGACTGGATGCGGCGGCTTCAGCATTTGGCCGGCATACAGCGGATGAAAGTAAGGGTAGTTGTCGTGCAGGCAGTCGGCCACTTCGTTCAGCACATCCTCGACTGCTGCGTCGTCGATCTTCTCATCGTAGGGCGGGAGACTAGCGAAGCCCGCCCGCAGCCGCTCGAGCGCTTTACTGGCCTTCAAAGGCCCTCAAGTACGTCCGGTCCCACGCGGCGGGAATGCTTTCGCGCGGCGAGTACGGCCCCGGCACGTACGCGCGCGAGCTAATGCCAAGCTGGCTCTGCTCGCAGATGTGCCAGTCCTGGCGATTGGTGCGATCCCAGAATTCCTCGGCGTCTCTGATGTTGTAACCTGCGGCCGCCGGCGCGTCGGGGTGCACCATCCATTCGCAGACGACGCGGGACCGCATCGGCTCGACCGGCCACACGGTATAGAAGACCGCGTAGTCGGGATGCAGGCTCAACATCATCGTCGGGAAGAGCGCGTAATAGAACGCGCGCCGCTGGTCTTCCGCGGGAAGCTTGCCGAGCGGGAGTGCGCAGGCGCGACCCGTGAGCGTCGCGCTTTCGTTGGGCGCTTTGATCTCCATATAGCCACCCAGGAACGGTCCCTCCACGAGATCGTTCGCGCCGCTGGTGTAGGGCAACTTGGTCGACAACTCCGGGTGAATCGTCGGGCAGTGGAGACACTCGTTGTAGTTCTGGAGGATCAGCTTCCAGTTGGCCTTCACGTCGTACTCGATGCGACGCACGGTTCGCAACGCGGAAAGGTTGTAATTCGAGAATCGGCCACGCAGCGGAGAAAACCATTTCGACGCCGGTATTGCCTGCGGGTCGAGATTCGCGAACAGAAAGCCCTCCCACTCCGCGAGCGCGACGGCGTGGAGCGGGTAGGCTTTCTTGTCGAATCCCTCGACTTCATGCATGTGCGGTGCGCCGATCAGGCGACCGTCGAGCGCGTACGTCCAGGCGTGATACGGGCACTGGATCGTCTCGGACAGACGGCCCGTCGGCGCTTCGCAGAGTCTCGTGCCGCGGTGACGACAGACGTTGTAATACGCGTGCCGCTCGCCGGACTGGTCGCGCAGGACGATGATGCTCTCGCCCGCGATTTCCACCAGCCTGTAATCGCCAGGGTCCGCCAGCGCATCATCTCGACCGACGCAGATCCAGTTGTGCCGAAAGATCCGCTCCCGCTCGTCGCCGAAGACTTCCGGCGCCGTGTAGTAGCGGCCGGGGAGCGTGCGCGCGCCCTGTCGATAGCTCTCGACCGTCTTTAAAAACGGCATCGATCAGCTCCGCTTCGTTTCCTTGAGGATGACGCGGGCGGCGTTGCGGCCGGCCGCACCGGCGATCCCGCCACCCGGATGCGTGCCTGCGCCGCAGAGATACAACCCCTCGAGCGGCGTGCGGTAGCGACTCCAACCCGGCACGGGGCGCATGAACAGAATCTGGTCGAGAGTAAGCTCTCCGTGGTAGAGGTGGCCCTCGGTCATGCGGAGCTGATCAGGACACTTCAGGACGAGGCGGGGCTCAGCTGCCTTGATCTCGGGAACATGGGGCGCCAGAACGCCAACCACCGCGCCCCTCAGCGCGCGATCCTGCTCCGCGTTCGCGTCGCCATTTCTGAAAGGCACGTACTGAACGTGGACCTCGATGCGGCCGTCCTCGGCGCGAAGCTCCACGTACGGTCGCTCGGAGTCACGGCCATACTTCGCGGCGTCGTAGGCGCGCTCGAGGTATTCGAGCGATGGCGCGACGCAAAGATTCGTAAAACTGGTCGGACCCTGCCACGCCAGAGTGCCCTTCGCCACGACCCCGCGGCACTTGATGTTATCGATCGCCCGTACGAATAGGGGATCGAGGTTGGGTCTTAGGGACTCGAAGGCGGCGCGGGGATCGGCACTGGAGACGACAAGCGGCGCTTCGATCGTGTCGCCGTGCGGACCCAGCCCAACACCAGTCAGGTGGCCATCGGGCCCGTGGACGGGCATGGCCTCCTGTCCGCGGCGAACCTCGATGCCTGGGAGCCCAAGCAGCACCGACGCGATGTTCGAGACCGGAGGGCGAAACACGCCGATCGGGCTTCCGACGTGGTGATGCAGGAAGTTGAACGCCGTGCCGCCCGAGCGCGGTCCCTGTTTCAAATGCCATACGCCGACGGCACCGAGCATGCCCTTCAGTGCATCGCTCTCGAACCAATCGTCGAGCAGCTCCGCAATCGACATAGGAAGGACGCGCGCGAGATCGATGACCGTCTGTTTGCCGAGACGCCGAACGTAGAGGCCGAGGCCGGCGATGCGGGTCAGCTCGCGTGGATCGCGCGATTCGATGTCCGGCGGTGGGCCGACGTAGAGACGCTCGAGAACGGTCGCGAGCTTGCGCATGCGCGCGCAGAAGTCGGGCCACTTGGCGGCGTCTGTGGGACTGACGCGACGAATCGCTTCGACGGATCGGCCGAGGTCACGCCACAGCTCCAGCCTGCCGCCGCCTTCCAGCGGCGCTGCGATCCAGGGATCGGGCTGGGTAAAGCGAAGCCGCTGTCTTTCGAGATCCAGCTCGTGCACGACTTGCGGTGGCACCCAGCCGACGTCCAG
>WNGJ01010033.1_pt1 | contig 10096 bp, 14 predicted proteins | sample 5400611 | NCBI WGS metagenome assembly WNGJ01 (sample SAMN13153375, study PRJNA577476) | soil metagenome | isolation source: 40 cm soil or saprolite under Garry oak tree replicate 1 | place: USA:California | collected 2016-06-15
TGGTGTCGCTGCAGTCGATCCCGCGCCGCGGCGTCCCGGCCGACATCGCTCCCGCGGTGGCCTTCCTGGCCTCGGAGGAGGCGCACTGGATCACCGGCCAGATGCTCACCGCCGACGGCGGCCACACCCGGCACTGAGCCCACTGAAGCCAGCACCGTGAAGCCAGCACCGTGAAGCTAGCACCGTGAAGCTGCCGCCGTTTTCCCTGCATCGCCCGGGCTCGGTCGGGCAGGCCTCGCGCCTGCTCGCCGAGCTGGGCGATGACGGGGCGGCGTATTGCGGCGGCACGGAGCTGCTGCTGGCCATGAAGCTCGGCCTGGCCAGCTACGAGCACCTGGTCGACCTGAAGCGGGTGGACGGCCTGCGCGGTATCTCGGCCGGGGCTGACGGCGGCGTCCGCATCGGCGCGGCCGCCACCCACCACGAGATCGAGACGTCGGCCGCGCTGCGCGCGCGCTACCCGGAGATGCCCGCGATGATCGCGCGGGTGGCGAACCTGCGGGTGCGTTCGGCCGGCACCCTGGGCGGCAACCTGTGCTTCGCCGACCCGCATTCCGACCCGGCCTCGTTCCTGATGGCGGCCGGCGCCACGATGGTCTGCCAGCGTGGCGAGGCGACCCGCCGGGTGCCGGCCAGTGAGTTCCTGACCGGCCCGTACCAGACGGTCCTGGCCGCTGGCGAGCTGCTGGTCGCGGTCGAGCTACCCACTCGCCCCGAACGGACTGGCATCTCGCACCTCCGGATGAAGCTGACCGAACGCCCGGCGGTCACCGTCACCGCCGCGGTTACCCGGCACGGCAACGACGTTGCCACGGCCCGCCTTGTCGTCGGCTCGGTCGGCAGCGTTCCGTACGCCGCCGACACCGCGGCCCTGCCCGGCGACCCGGCCGGTTTCGCGGCCCGGGCCGGCGCCTGCGCCGAGCAGGCCGCGGCCGGCTGCGCGCCGCTGCCCGACGGCGAGGCGTCCCCCGACTACCTGCGCCACCTGGTCGCCGTGCACGCCCGCCAGGCCCTCAGTGAAGCCTTCGCCGCGTCCTAGGGCCCCGCGTCCTAGAACCCAGCGTCCTAGAACCCAGCGTCCTAGAACCCAGCGTCCTAGAACCCAGCGTCCTACGGTGGCCCGCCCTAGCCCCGCGGACCTGGCCGCGGCCGCGAACCGCACCATCCCGGACGTGCTGCCTGCTGCGGGGGAGCTGCTGCGCGTGCTGTTCTGCGGCATCAACCCCAGCCTGTACTCGGCCGCGACCGGCTGGCACTTCGCCCGGCCGGGCAACAGGTTCTGGCCCGCCCTGCACCTGTCCGGCTTCACCCCGCGCCGCCTGGCCCCGGCCGAGCAGGTCCTGCTCGCCGGCTACGGCCTGGGCATCACCAACCTGGTGGCCCGCGCCACCGCCCAGGCCGCCGAGCTCGACGCCGCCGAACTCCGCGCCGGCGGCGAGCGCCTGCTCGCCCTGGTCGCCGCGCACCGCCCCCGCGTCCTGGCCGTGGCCGGCGTAACCGCCTACCGCACCGCCTTCGCCCGCCCCCGCGCCATCATCGGCCCCCAGCCCGAATCCCTCGGCGGCGCCCGCCTGTGGATCCTCCCCAACCCCAGCGGCCTGAACGCCTCGTGGACGATGCCCCGAATCGCAGCAGCATTCCGCGAGCTACGCGAGTCCCTAGGTGAGCAGTAGACGTTTGCGCAGCTCAGCTCCCCAAGCATGTCCGCCCCCGGTCCGCCGGGCAAGCCGTGCCAGCCGGGTAATGGGGGCTGGGGCACCCAACCCCCGCAAGACGGGGGTGGGGGCATACAACCCCCGGTACCACCCACCGCCGGCAGTGGCCAGTGGTGCCTGTGAGGTATGTGAGGCGAGATGCGCGAGGCGAAAATAGGCGGCCGGGGCTCGCTCCATGTCGCGAAGCCCCGCGCCGCCGTGTTTCCTAGCCCGCCCGCTAAGTACATGAGGTGCGTGCGCGTCGGCTCGCCCTTGCGGCGGGCGGGCCGACGGCGCACCAGTCGGAGCCAGCCGGGAGCGCCGGGTTCGAATGCCTGGTGACTGGTACCCGGCGCTCCCTGTGCTGACGCCCCCCAACTGGCTCCCGTGTGTAAGAGGGCGGCACCAGGCGATCGCCAACGCTTTTTGACAAGATTTCCGCGGAGATCTTTTTGGAGGTGCCGGGTGACGAGCGAGCAGCCGCGGGGATCAGCCGACGAAGGCACCGAACCCGATCCGAGGTTCACCTTCGCCAACGAGCGGACGTTCCTGGCCTGGAGCCGCACGGCGCTCGCGCTGGTGGTGGCCGGCCTCGGCGTGGTCCAGCTGCTGCCGCCGTTCCCCGGCGTCCCGTGGGGACGGCACGTGCTCGGCGTGCCGCTGATCGTGTTCGGCGCCGTGGTGGCGGTGGTCGCGTACGGCGAATGGGTCAGGAGCCAGCGGGCGCTGCGGCTAGGCCAGCCGCTGCCCCGGTCGGTCATGCCCAAGCTGCTGGCCGGGGTCGTCACCGTGATCGCGGCCATCGCCGCGGTCGTGGTCCTGGTCTCGGCGCTCCGGTAGGCGTCCGCCGATGACCAGCCCGCCCGAACGCGAGGACGCCGACCCGGGCCTGGCCCGGGCCCGGACCTCGCTGGCCTGGACCAGGACGGCGCTCTCGTTCGCCGCCGTCGGCGGCGTGGCGCTGAGGAAGGACGTCATCGCCGGGCTGCTCATCATCGCCACCGCCCCGGTGATCTGGCGGCTCGGCCGCCTGGCCCACCACCGGCCGGGCCGGCTCAGGCTGGTCACCGCGGCGATCGTGGCCGTCGCCATCGTCGCCCTGGTCGTCGCCCTAACCCACTAGCCGCAGCCCGCTGGCCGCAACCCGCTGGCCGCAACCCGCTGATAGTTAGGCACTCACTTGACCATTGACCCATGCGTCCGTATAGTTAAGTAAGTGCCTAACCGATCGCCTTCGCTGGACAAGGTGTTCCACGCGCTCGCCGATCCCACCCGGCGCGGCATGGTGGAGCGCCTCGTCCGCGGTCCGGCGTCGGTCAGCGAGCTGTCCCGGCCGCTGGCGATGTCGCTGCCCGCGGTCATGCAGCATCTGCAGGTGCTGGAGGCCTGCGGCCTGGTCAGGTCCGAGAAGGCTGGCCGGGTGCGGACCTGCCGCATCGAGCCGGACGCGCTGCGGGCGGCGGAGGCGTGGGTTACGGGGCAGCGCACCGCCTGGGAAACCAGGCTCGACCGGCTCGGCGACTACCTGGCCGGGCAGAATACCGACGACAGCCAAAGGGGCTATTAACCATGGATCGCAACGCCACGCACGCCACGTTCACCCTCGAGCGCAGCTACCCGGCGCCGCCCGCCCGGGTCTTCGCGGCCTGGGCCGACCCCGCCGCCAAGGCCAGTTGGTTCGCGCCGGGCCCCGGCTCCGGGCATGAGCTCGACTTCCGGGTCGGCGGCCGCGAGGTAGCCCGCGGCGGCCCGGACGGCGGCCCGGTCATGACGTTCGAGACGCTCTACCGGGACATCGTCCCGGACCAGCGGATCGTCTACACCTCGGCGCTGTCGGCCGGAACCGACCTGTGGACGGTCTCCCTCACCACCGTGGAGTTCGCGCCCGGCGAGGACGGCGGCACCCGGCTGGTCCTCACCGAGCAGGGCGCGTACCTGGACGGCCAGGAGCAGCCCGCCTGGCGGGAGCAGGGCACCGCGGACCACCTCGAGGCCCTCGCCGCCCAGCTCAAGGCCGATGGCTGACCTCCAGGCGCAGGTCCAGGCCGCGGCCGACGAGATGGTGGCCGCCGGAACGGAAACCGGCCTGCAGGTCGCGGTGCACCGGCACGGCCGCGTCGTCGCCGACGCGGTCAGCGGCGTAGCCGACCCGCAGGCCGGGACGCCGGTGACCCCCGCCACCTTGTTCTACGCGGCATCCACGGCCAAGGGCGTGGCCGCCTCGCTCGCACACGTCCTGGCCGAACGCGGCGAAATCCACTACGACCTGCGGCTGGCCAACGTCTGGCCGGAGTTCGCCGGCCGCGGCAAGGAGCACACCACGCTGCGGCACGTGCTGCTGCACACCGCCGGCCTGCCCGGCCTGCCGCGCGAGACCACCGTCGCGGACCTGTGCGACTGGGACCGCATGTGCGCCGCGCTGGCCGCCGCCGAACCCTGGTGGCAGCCCGGCACCCGGTTCGGCTACCACGCGCTGACCTTCGGTTTCCTGCTCGGCGAGGCCCTGCGCCGGGTGACCGGCCGGAGGGTGAGCGAACTCCTGCGCGAGGTGCTGACCGGCCCGCTCGGCGTCGCGGACGAGGTCTGCTTCGCCGTCCCGCGCCCGCTGCTGGCCCGGGTTGCCCGCCAGTCACCCGACCAGGCGCCACCCGAGCCGCCGGAACCGGGCTCACCGCTCGACCGCGCCACGCCGCCCGCGCTGCGCGACGCGGCCGGCTTCGGCAACCGCGCCGACGTGCTCACCGCCGACATCCCGTCGCTCGGCACGATGACCGCCCGCGGCGCGGCCCGGGTGTACTCCGCTCTGCTCGGCCATGTCGGCGGAATCAGCCTGATCTCCAGCCAGCGGCGAACAGCCATGGCGGCCGTCGCCTTCACCGGGATGGACGAGGTGATGGGCTTCCCCGTGAGCTGGGCGTTCGGCTACAGCCCGGACCGCCCCGGTGGCGTCCCGTCGCGCCGCGGCTCCACGTTCGGCATGGTCGGCGCCAACGGCTCGGCCGCCTACGCCGACATCGACTCCGGCCTGGCGGTGGCGGTCATGCGCAACGGCCCGACCGCCGGCGGGCTGGCCGCCGTCACCCGCATCGACCGGCTCATCGCCGGAATGGAGGAACACCAGTGAGCACACCAGACACCACCCTCGACGCGCGTTTCAGCGAATCCGGCACGGCCGCGGCCGGCTGGGACGAGACCCGCCGGGCCCTGCAGGACGCCCAGCTGTCCTGGATCTGCACGGTCCGCGCCGACGGCCGCCCGCACCTGACCCCGCTGGTGGCCGTGTGGCTGGACGGGGCGCTGTACTTCAGCACCGGAGCCGGGGAGCAGAAGGCCGTCAATCTGCGCGGCAACCCGCACGTGCTGCTGCTGACCGGCTGCCACCGCTGGGACGACGGGCTCGACGTGGTGGCCGAGGGCGATGCGGTCCAGGTGACCGACGAGGCCCTGCTCACCCGGCTTGCGCGGGAATGGGCGGACAAGTGGGACGGGCAATGGCGGTGGGAGGTCCGGGACGGCACCTTCTGGCACCCCGGCGGCGGGGCGGCACAGGTATTCGAGGTCCGGCCGGCCAAGGTCCTGGCGTTCGCCAAGGGCCGCTTCGGTCAGACCCGGCACCGCTTCTCCTAGTACCCTGGCCCCCGGGAGGACACAGTGGACACGTTGTTGCCGGGTATTAGGGCCGAACGGATGGTGACCAACCGTCTCACCGTCAACGTGCTGTCCATCCCGGACCGAACCGGCCCGGCCGTGCTCTTCGTGCACGGCAACGTGTCGTCCTCGCTGTTCTGGCAGCCGATGATGCTAGCGCTGCCCGAGGCGTACCAGCCGCTGGCCATCGACCTGCGCGGCTTCGGCGACACCGATGACGAGCCGATCGACGCCACCCGCGGGCTGCGCGACTTCTCCGACGACCTGGCCGCCGCCGTCGAAGCGCTCGGCCTGGACCGGGTGCACCTGGTCGGCTGGAGCATGGGCGGCGGGATAGTGCTTCAGTACCTGGTGGACCGGCCGGGCCCGGTCGCGTCGCTGACCCTGGTGGACCCGGTCTCGCCGTTCGGGTTCGGCGGGACCCGGGGCGTGGACGGCATCTTGTGCGACCCGTGGGGCGCCGGTTCCGGCGGCGGCGCCGCGAACCCCGAGTTCGTGGAGCGGCTGGCGGGTAAGGACCGGACCGACTTCAGCCCGCTGTCGCCGCGGCAGGTGCTGCTGGCGCACTACGTCAAGCCGCCGCACGTGCCCGAGCACCTGGACATCTTCGTGGAGTCGATGCTGTCCACCCGGACCGGCGAGTACTGGTACCCGGGCGACTCACGCCCGGTGGACGCCTGGCCGGGTTTCGCCCCGGGCGACCGCGGCGTGCTCAACACCATGGCCCCCACCCACTTCAGGATCGCCGACCTGTCCGGGGTGGAGCCCAAGCCGCCGGTGCTCTGGGTGCGCGGTGCCGACGACGTCATCGTCTCCGACACCTCCCTCTACGACCTGGCCTACCTGGGCTCGCTCGGCGCGATCCCGGGCTGGCCCGGCGAGCAGACCTGGCCCCCGCAGCCCATGGTGGCGCAGACCAGGGCCGTGCTGAACGGCTACGCGGTGGCCGGCGGCCGCTACCGCGAGGCGGTCATCGAGGACGCGGGCCACGGCCCGCACCTGGACCAGCCGGAGCGGTTCCTCGCCGAGCTGACCAGCCATCTCGCCGGCGCGTGATTTAATCCAGGCCCGACGGCGGCGTCCCGAATCCGAAGTAGTCCGCCCCGCGGGCCGGCCGGGCGCCGGGGCGGCGGCACGGTTCAGAGACGCCGAGCAGGACGGCCGCTCCGCGCAGGGCGACCAGCATTCCGGCGATGAAGACGGCCCCGCTGGGCAGCATGTTCCCGGCCACCGAGAGCAGCGCCCCCGCCAGCAGGAACGCGAGCCCCGGGCGGGCGCGCACGACGCGGGCGAGCCGGATCAGGCCGATGACGGCGACCAGTGCGCCCGTTCGGATCCGCCTGCGCAGTACCCGTTTCTGGACCCGTTTCTGGACCCGTTTCTGGACCCGTCTCTGGCTCCGGCGAATCCGTCGCCGCACCGGGACGCCAGGCGGGCCGGCCGACGAGTTCCACACCACCAGGTTCTTCCGGTGCCACCGTGGTCTCATCGGTACCTCATGCGCCTCGCCGCCACTCCGCGTATCCCTATCGTACGCCTTTGCGCACGTCAGGCACCGGCACGATGTGGCATCGTGCCGGTCCTATGCGGCTCGCTGTCGCACCGTGCCGGTTCCGCGCACCGGCACAACCCCCGGCGGGCCGGGCCGCGGCGGCAACCCGGATAACGGGTGATCCGGGCGCCGGCCCGGCGACGTATCCCAGCCGGAGGACCTGCGCCGCCGGCGCGGGCGCCAGGGAGGGATATCGACATGAGTGTGCTGGTCATCGGTAAGTTCAAGGGCGACACGGCCAAGTTCCAGCGGGCCCTGGTGGACCGGGCCGACGAGTTCGCGAAGATCTCCGAAGCATCCAAGGCCGTCGGCGGGCTGCATCACAGGTTCGGCATCGGCGACGGGTACGTCCTGATCATCGACGAATGGGAGAGCGTCGAGCACTTCCAGAAGTTCATGGCCGACCCGGACCTGCAGGCCTTCATCGGATCGGTCGGCGGCGCCCCCGAGCCGCCCGAGGTCATCGTGGCCCAGGCGATCAGCTCGCCGGACGAATTCTGACGCCTCGCTCGCGTATCCGCCGCCGCCGTGCCGCTCTGAGCGCCCGGCGGCGGCTCCGCGGCGGCCTTTTAGCGAATGCGCTGGGCGGCCAGGATGCGGCGGATCTGGACGGTCTCCCGGTCGTTGTACCGGTCGAGGATCGCGTGCAGGTCGTCCAGGTCGGACGCGCTGCTGTAGCTGGACAGCTCCCGCTCGAGCGCAGTCCGCGCGGCGCGCGCGTCGCGGCTCTCACGGATTCGACTGCGGATGGCAGTAATGGTGGGCATTGTTCCTCTCCTCCTTCGCTTTAAGTCTGCCCGGCCAGGAACTATGCGTCCAATGACTTATTAGCAACTGAAGCATGAGTTAAAGTCATGAGTATGGATACCGATGCGTTGCGCTGGCTCCAGCAGGTGGCCGACGGCACCACGGTGACCGAGGTCAGCGAGCTGGAGTCGGTCACCCAGTCCGGGGTCTCCCGCGCCCTGGCCCGGCTCGAGGAGCAGATCGGCACGCCGCTGCTGCGCCGCTCGGGCCGGACGCTGCGGATGACGCACGCCGGGGCGGTGTTCAAGCCGCACCTGGATGCGCTGCTGCACGATCTCGACGACGGCATCGCCGCCGTCAGCCAGCTCATCGACCCGGACACCGGCACCGTGGCGCTGGCCTTCCAGCAGTCGCTGGGCACCTGGCTCGTCCCCGACCTGGCCCGCAGCTTCCGCACCGCGCACCCGGGCGTCAGGTTCCGGCTCACCCAGTCGCGCGACGAACCGGACTTCGCGATCCTGGACGGCGGGAACGCCGACCTCGAACTTGGCTCACGGCGGGCGCCGGACGAGGCGACGCGCTCCCGGCTGATCGCGGTCGAGCCGCTCCGCCTGGCCCTGCCCCGCGACCACCCGCTGGCCGGGCGGCGGCAGGTCCGGCTGGAGGAGGTGGCGGGCGAGCCGTTCATCGGCCTGCGCACGGCCTCGGCACTGCGGCGGCATACCGACGAGCTGTGCCAGCGGGCCGGGTTCCAGCCCACCGTGATCTTCGAGGGCGACGACCTGTCCGACGTCCGCGGCTTCGTCGCGGCCGGCCTGGGCGTGGCCGTCGTGCCCGCGCCCCGCGCCGGGTCGCCGGAGGCGGTGCCGGGCCCGGTGACCTACCTGGAGATCCTGGATGAGGGCGCGGCCCGCGAGATCTTCCTGGTCTGGTCCGCCGAACGCCGCCTGCTGCCCGCCACCGACCTGTTCCGCAGGCACGTACTCACCCGGGCCGCGGCCGGCCGCCTGCCTGCGGTCTCCGAATAAGCGCGCCGGGGAGGGCCGTCACAGGGCCGTCACAGCCCGGCGATGACGCCCGCCAGGATGTCGACGCCCTCCGCGATGGCCTGCTCGTTGACGGTGGCGTAGCCGAAGATCAGGCCGCCGGGACCCGGGTGGCTGATCCGGTAGGGCGTGACGCCCTCGATGCCCACCCCGGCCCGGGCCGCCGCGTCGACCACGGTCGCCTCGTCCAGGCCCGGTGGCAGCCAGGTGACCAGGTGCAGTCCGGCGGACACGCCGGCCGGCTCGAGCCAGGGCAGCCGCCGGGACAGCGCGGCCAGCAGCGCGTCGCGGCGGCGCCGGTAGACCGGGCGCATCCGGCGCAGGTGCCGGTCGAACTCGCCCCGGGTGATCAGGTCGGCCAGAGCGAGCTGCTCCAGCGCGGGCGAGCCGCGGTCGGCGGCGATCTTGGCTTCGGCCATCGGCTCGGCCAGGTGCCCCGGCATGACGAACCACCCGAGCCGCAGCCCCGGCGCCAGGGTCTTGCTCGCCGACCCGGCGTAGACCACCCGGTCCGGGGCCATGCCCTGCAGGGCACCGACCGGCGTCCGGTCGTACCGGTACTCGGCGTCGTAGTCGTCCTCGATGACGACCGCGCCGCTCCCGGCGGCCCAGCGCAGCACCGCGGCCCGGCGCTCCGCGGACAGCACCGAACCGGTCGGCCACTGGTGCGACGGCGTCAGCACGACGGCATCGGCGCCGGACGCGGCCAGCAGGTCCACCCGGATGCCGTCCCGGTCGACCGGGACCCCGATTACCTCGAGCCCGAGAGCTCGCGCGGCCGGCAGCGCGTCGTCACCGGAAGAGGGGTCTTCCAGCGCGAGCCGCGTCGCCCCGGCGGCGGCCAGGACGCCGATGAGCAGCGCGATGCCCTGCGCGTATCCGGTGCAGATCACCACCTGGTCTGGCTGGGCCACGGTGCCGCGAACCCGGTTCAGGTAACCGGCGATCGCCGTCCGCAGCTGCGGCACGCCGCTGCCGGCCAGGTAGCCGAACAGGTCGTTCGGCGCGCTGGCCAGCGCGCCGCGGATCGCGCGCAGCCACGCGGCGCGGGGGAAGCTGGACACGTCGGCCCGGCCGTAGCTCAGGTCGATCCGCGGCGGGATCTCGCGGGCCAGCCGCAGCCCGGCCACCGCCGGGGCCGGGCCGGCCGCTACCTGGGTGTAGCCGCCGGCGTAGCTGGCCAGGTAGCCCTCGGAGGTAAGCTGCTGGTAGGCCTCGACCACCACGCCGCGGGAAACGCCCAGGTCAGCGGCGAGTATCCGGGACGGCGGCAGGGACGAGCCGCGCGGCAGCCGCCCGGCGCGGATAGCGTCCCGGATCGAAGTCTCGACCTGCCGGTGCAGCGGGATCCGGGCGTCGCGCTGGAGCGCGACCAGCACGCTGAAATTGGTCCTGGTTTTATCCATCTA